>Ga0247727_10013019_pt1 | contig 14122 bp, 11 predicted proteins | sample WisWelCaveWW1625_FD_202498 | JGI IMG/M metagenome (GOLD analysis project Ga0247727, IMG submission 202498) | Biofilm microbial communities from Wishing Well Cave, Virginia, United States - WW16-25 | ecosystem: Environmental > Aquatic > Deep subsurface > Groundwater > Cave microbial mat | place... | reverse complement strand
CGATCAATGATGGCAAGGTCGTCCACGTCTTCCCTCACGCGACTGGCAAAGCTTCCCCCGTCCGCGGCGACCGGGTCGCCGCAGTGTTTTTTCAGCGATGGAGATCAGAGGCCGGTTATCGTGGTCGCACGGCGCGTTCTTGGTGGCTTGTTGGTCGCTGCGCGAGCGGGGCCGGCCCCGCGCCCCAGCCGGGAGGACACCTCCCGGACCTACCGCCTTTTGGAGTCTCAAAAAGGAGGGGGCTCGGGGTCTCCCCGAACGGGCGTGGGCGGTAGCCCGCTCGCGAAGCAATCAATGTTGCAAACATCTGGAAACCTCTCGAATTCATCACACGCTCATCGGCTTGCTGTGTAGGCTGAGCCCGTGCCGACGAAGGACTTGAAACGCTGCCGGGCTTCGTCTTCGGTGGCGAGATCGCGGGCTCTTGCGAACGCCTCGGCGCGTTGCTGGGCGACAAGCAGGCTCTGCAGCTGCAGCGACTGCTTGACGCTCAAGCCGGTCAACTCATTGCCGGCCTGCGCCACCTCCAGGGCGCCGGCAGCATTTTTCGAGCGGGCCATGGCATCGGCGAGCAGCCGCACGTCGCCATCGACACTGTCGGCGATCCGCCCTTGCAGCAGGGCGGCACGTCTGAGCGCGGCGTATTCCTCGTCCCAACGGCTCTTGGCGTTGCGCAGGACATCGTCGCTTGAGAGGGACGCGGAGACCTCGCGCGGGAACAGCCGGTCGTAGCCGCTTTGTGTCGTCTGCAACCGCAGGGCGATGCCATCGCCGGCGCGGAGCTGGGTCTGGATATCGCCGAGCGTGCGCTGCAGGTCCGGGCCGATGGTCGACCCCAGCCGCAGCAGGTTCTGGTCCATGCGCAGGATCATCTGCGCCTGGGCCTGCAGTTGGCGCACCTGATTGTTGATCTGCTCGAGCGCGCGTGCCGAGGAAAGCAGGTTCTCCTGGTAGTTCGCCGGATCGAACACGGTGAGCTGCGACGCCGACTGCGGGACGCAGCTCACCATCACGCCGACGATGACCGGCACGGCAATGAAGTTTTTGCGCAGAGGGTTCATCGGCCGCTCCTCTTGGATTTGGGTGGCGTAAGACGATAAGGCGACAGGCGTTCCGACATGGGCGGTCCACCGGGAAGGCCAGGCAGCGGCGCGGCGTTCGTGCGGGGTACGTCGGCCGGCGCCGCTGCCTTCGGCGAAGGTGTCGTGCCGGGCTGCCGCGGGGCGGCAGGTGCCGGCGGCACACCTTCGGCCGGATCGATCGGGGTGGATGATTGCGGGATCGGTGGTGGTATTGTGGGACGCGGCCAGCGACCGATCAGCTCGGACGCCCAGGCCAACCCCTTGGCACTGAGGAAGCGCGCCGCAAACCCGGTCGGCTCGCCGTCTGCCAGGCAGCGATCGATCAGGCGCTGATCGTCGGGCGAAGAGGAGCCGCACAAGGCCAGCGCGACCGGCCCGAGCCCCAGCTCGAACAAGCGGTTGCCGCGCGCGGTCTGGGCGTAGTAGTCGCGCTTCGGTGCGGCGATGCTGAGGATTTCGATCTGGCGCGCATTGAGACCGAAGCGCTCGTAGACGGCATGCGCCTGCGGCTCCAGGGCCCGGTCGTTGGGCAGGAATATGCGCGTTGGACAACTTTCGATCAGCGCCGGGGCGATGGTCGAGCGCTCGATGTCGGCCAGCGACTGCGTCGCGAAGACGACCGCCACGTTCTTCTTGCGCAGCGTCTTCAGCCATTCGCGGATGCGGGCAGCAAACAGCGCATCGTCGAGAAAGGTCCACGCCTCATCCAGGATCATCAGCGTCGGCCGGCCGTCGAAACGCGCTTCCAGTCGCTGGAACAGGTAGGTCAGCACGGGCGCGATCAAGGCCTTGTGCTGCATCAGCGCTTCCATCTCGAAATGCAGCACGTCGCTCACCGCCAGCCGCTCGGCGGAACCGTCGAGCAGGCGGCCGTAGGCGCCTTCGAGCGTGTAGGGTGCCAGCGCCGCCACCAGCGCGTTCGATTGGACCAGAACGGCGAGCCCCGTGAGCGTGCGCTCGGCCCTCGGCGCGGAGGCGAGGCTCTGCAACGCGGTCCACACCGCGTCCTTGACATCGGGCGTGACGCGCACGCCCTCGGATGTCAGCAGCGCCGTCACCCACTGCAGGGCGAAGGCGATCTCGCCCGGCTCGTCGATGCGGGCGAGCGGCTGCAGGGAGAGCGTGCCCTCCAGCCCGAGCTCGATGCTGTCGCCGCCCATGGCCAGCGCCGCGGCGCGTGCCGAGCGGCCACGGTCGAAGATGATGACCTGCGCGCCGATGAACCGGCGGAACTGCAGGGCCAGCAGCGCCAGCAGCACAGACTTGCCAGCGCCGGTCGGCCCGACGATCAGGGTGTGGCCGACATCGCCGACATGCAGATCGAGCCGGAACGGCGTGCTGCCGCGCGCCTCCGTCATCATCAGCGGCGGCGCGTTGAGATGGCGGTTTCCCTCAGGCCCCGCCCACACGGCCGACACCGGCATCATGTGAGCGAGGTTCAAGGTGTGCACGATCGGCTGGCGCACATTGGCATAGGGGTTGCCGGGCAGGCTGCCGAGCCAGGCCTCCACCGCATTCAAGGTCTCGCGTATGGTGACGAAGCCGCGGCCGTTGATGATGCGCTCGACCGCCAGCAACTTGTCGTTGGCCTGCTTGGCATCGGCATCGCACACCACGATCGCGGTGGTCAGATAGCCGAAGGCGACATCATCGGCGCCCAGCTCCTGCAGCGCCTCGTCGGCATCGGTCGCCTTGTTGTCGGCGTCCGGGTCGATCAGCGTGGTCTCGCGGTTGAACATCACCTCGCGCAAGATGGCGCCGACCGACTTGCGCTTGGCGAACCATTGGCGGCGCAGGCGCGTGAGGTTCTTGGTGGCCTCGGTCTTGTCGAGTGCGATCCAGCGCGTGGTCCAGCGGTAGGCGAAGCCCAGATCGTTGAGCGCATCCAGCAGGCCCGGCGTGGTGGCATTGGGGAAGCCCAGCACCGTCAGCACGCGCAGGTGCTGATCGCCGAGCTTCGGCTCGACGCCGCCGAGCAGGGCGACGTCGCACAGGATGGCATCGAGATGCGTGGGGATGGCCGGCACGGCGACGGGCTGGCGCTTGTCGGAGATGGTGCCGTGCAGGTAGGCGAGCGTCTGGGCATCGGTGAGCGCCTCGGCTTCGGGCAGGATGGCCTCGAGCATTTGCAGCGCCCGGTCAGTCTCGGTCACGAACCACTCGAGCTGAGCGTGCGGCTCGGCCTCGACGGCTGTGGCATCCGAGCGCTCGTAGAGGAACCGCTCGGCCCGCCCTTCATGCTCGGGCGGCGGTAGGTACAGGAAGGTGAGAAAGTACCGGCTCTCATGATGGGCGCCGTCGGCACTGAAGGTCGCGTACCGCTCCTGATCAACCAGCCACGCCGCCGGATCGGCAAAGCGCGCACCGGGATACTGGTTGGCCGGAACGCGCTCGGCCTCGAAGAACAGCGCCCAGCCGGCGCCGAAGCGTTTCAACACGTTGTTGAGCCGGGCGCTGATGGAGACCAGCTCGGCCTCGGTGGCGCTGTCGAGGTCGGGACCGCGGTAGCGCAGGGTGCGCTGGAACGAGCCGTCCTTGTTGAGCACGATGCCGGGGCCGACGAGACAGGCCCACGGCATGTAGTCGCACAAAGAAGTGGTCTTCCTTCTGTATTCGGCGAGGTTCAGCATGCGAGCGCTCCCTTGTGGCGGGCGTGGCGGGACAGGACGATGAGGAAGGCTGGGTCCTTGCGGGTGACCCACACGGCGACGGCGTGACCGGCGAGCCAGATCAGCAGCCCCGCGATCCACAGGCGCAAGCCGAGGCCGATGGATGCGGCCAGCGTGCCGTTGAGGATGGCGAAGCTGCGTGGCGCGCCCGCCAACAGGATCGGCTCGGTCAGCGCGCGATGCAGCGCGACCTCGTAACCGGGGATGGTCAGGTGATGTCCGAGCATGGCTGCGTCACATCCGCGTTTCAGTTGATCAGGGCGCCGCCGGCGAAGGAGAAGAACGACAGGAAGAACGACGTAGCGGCGAAGGCGATGGAGAGGCCGAACACGATCTGGATCAGCCGCCGCAATCCTCCGCCCATGTCGCCGAAGGCGAGGCTCAGACCGGTGACGATGATGATGACGACGGCGACCACCTTGGCGACCGGGCCCTCGATCGACTCGAGGATGCGCTGCAGCGGCGCCTCCCACGGCATGCCGGAGCCGGCCGCGTTCGCGCTATCGGTGACGATCACGGCGACAACGGCTACGACCCACGCGGCGGCGGTGGAACGAAGCAAGGTCAGCAAAATGGGAGTGGGCTTCATGCGATTGGCTCCCATCAAACGGTGTGAAGGGTTGGCCGCCCGAGCGGCTTGAGGAGGTAGTCGCCGTCGGCATCGAGGCTTGCCACCTCCAGCAGCGTCTCGACCCGGCGATTGGCGCCGCGTCCCTCGATGAACACGACCAGATCGATGGCCTGGACGATCAGGTCCCGCGGCACGGTAACGACGGCTTCCTGCACGAGCTGCTCGAGCCGAAGGAGCCCGGCGGGCGCCGAGTTGGCGTGCACGGTGGTGATGCCGCCGGGATGCCCGGTGTTCCACGCCTTGAGCATGTCGAGAGCCTCGGGCCCGCGCACCTCGCCGACGATGATGCGGTCCGGCCGCAGCCGCAAAGTCGAGCGCACCAGGTCGGCCAGCGTGGCGACGCCGGGCTTGGTGCGCAGCGCCACGCAATCGTCCGCCGCGCACTTGAGCTCGCGGGTGTCCTCAAGGATGACGACGCGCTCACCGAGATCCGCGATCTCTGCCAGCAGGGCGTTGACCAGGGTGGTTTTGCCGGAGGACGTGCCGCCGACCACCAGGATGTTCTTGCGCTCCCGCACCGCGAGCGCCAGCACCTCGGCTTGGCGTACCGACATGATGCGCGCCGCCACGTAGTCGGCGAGCCGGTAGAGCACGTCGGCCGGCTTGCGCACGGCAAAGCAGGGGGCAGGCGATACGGGTGGCATCACGCCCTCGAAGCGCTCTCCCGTCTCGGGCAGCTCGGCCGACACGATCGGCGTCTTGTCGGTGACCTCGCGACGCACGTGGGCTGCCACCAGGCGGATGATGCGCTCGGCCTCGGCGCTGCCGATACGCTCGCCGGTATCGCGGCGCCCGTCCGTGGCCCGCTCGATCCAGAGCTTGCCGTCAGGGTTGACCATCACCTCGATCACGGTCGGATCGGACAGAGCGGCGGCGATGGTCGGCCCGAAGGCGGTGCGCAGCATCTGCCGGCGGCGGCTCTGCGCCTCCTCGGCGGCGGCGAGCGAGAAGAGGTCAGCCATTGCGCTTCTCCGTCGAGGCCTTGGTGGGCGCCTCGGTTGGCATCTGGGCGGGCGTCTGGCCATTGGTCTTGAGGCTGACGACGGTCGGTTGCTGGGCGCTCTTGGCGGCATTTGCCTTCAGCGGTGCGTCATCGCTGGCGGTAGCGAACAGGTCCGGGTTGTGGTCGGCAATCGACTCCAGCACGTCGGAGACGAGGCGGCGATCGGAGGCAAGGCGGCGGCCGATCTGGGCGACGAACACCTCGAACCGCTCCTTGCCGAGCCTGCGCGCCGGCTGCTGCTCGCCGGTCGCCAGCGGCGGCGTAATCGTGAGGTAGTAGCGCACGAACAGCGATACCATCTCGGTGACAATGGCGAGATCGCGCTTGATGCCGGCAAAGTCCTTCGACAGCTCGTCGAGGCGCCGCAGGATGCCTTCGTCGATCAGCGGGTAGCGCTCGGGATTGAGGCGGCGGTCGAGCATCTCCTCGATGATCGCCGACTTGGCGCCATTGCGCCGCCGGGCAACCCGCTCGAAGCGTTCGGCGAGCTCATCCGACAACAGGATGGAATAGCGTTTCTTCAATCGCGTGGGCATAGGCTTCAGCTCGCTCATTCGGGGACCAGATCGTCGTCATCGTCGTTGGTGCGCCGCGCAGGCTCGGCCGCCTCGTCCCTGTTGGGCAGGTCCGCATCGGGCGGCTCGACATCGCGCTGGCTGTCGGCGGCACGATCACGCGCCATGTCGGGCTCGGGCTCGAGTTTCGCCTCGCGGCCGGCATCGGCCGCGACGAGCTCGGACCAGGCCTTGTCGAGTTGCGGATGGGTGCCGCGCGTCAGTCCCGACCAGTCGTCAGGGCGCAGCGGCGGCACGTCGGCATAGGCACCGGCCGAGAGCCGCGGGGAGATGAGCCGGCGGTCGAGGAAGTTGCGATCGGTATAGTATTTCAGCTTCCTGGCGCGGATCGGCGGCAGCCCCGATACGAGGACCAGCGCGTCCTCCCGTGCCAGTTGGAGGATCTCGCCTGCCGTCAGCAGTGGCCGCGGCGTTTCCTGCTGCGAAATCGATGTGTGCGACAGCCAGGCCGACAAGCGCTTGCCGGAGAGATTCCGCTGCGCCCGCAGCTCCGTCGCGGTACCGAGCGCGTCGGACAAGCGCTTGGCCGTGCGCTCGTCGTTGGGCGCGAACACAACGCGGACATGGCAGTTGTCGAGGATGGCGTGGTTCGGCCCGTAGGCCTTGTCGATCTGGTGCAGGGATTGTGCCACCAGGAACGCCCGCACGCCGTAGCCCGCCATGAACGCCAGCGAAGACTCGAAGAAGTCGAGGCGGCCGAGCGCCGGGAACTCGTCGAGCATCAGCAGCAGCTGACGCTGGGGCGTGTTGTCGTTGGCTGCCTGCAGCGTCTCGGTCAGCCGGCGCGCGATCTGGTTGAGGATCAGTCTGACGAGAGGACGCGTGCGGGAGATATCGGATGGCGGCACCACCAAATAGAGCGAGACCGGGCGCTCGGCTCCCATCAGATCGGCGATGCGCCAATCGGACCGCGCCGTCGTGGCGGCGATGAGCGGATCGCGGTAGAGGCTCAAGAAGCTCATCGCCGTCGACACGACGCCCGAGCGCTCGTTTTCGGACTTGTTCAACAGCTCGCGGGCGACCGAGGCGACCACCGGGTGCACCAGGGGCTCCGTGTCGGTGCCGAGGTGATTGGTGGTCAGCATGATCCACAGCGTCCGCCGGATCGAGCGGGCGGGATCGGCGAGGAAGGTGGCGACGCGCGCGAGCGTTTTCTCTTGTTCGGCGTACAGCACGTGCAGGATGGCGCCGACGAGCAGGGAGTGGGCGGTCTTCTCCCAGTGATCGCGGCGCTCGCGGGCGCCCTCGGGATCGACCAGGATGTCGGCGATGTTCTGCACATCGCGGACTTCGCCTGGGCCTTTGCGCACCTCGAGCAACGGATTGAAGCGGGCCGACGCGGGATTGGTGGGATCGAACAGCAGGCAGTGCGAGAACTTGGCCCGCCAGCCGGCGGTCAGCTCCCAATTCTCGCCTTTGATGTCGTGGACGACGGCGGAGCCCGGCCAAGTCAGCAGCGTCGGCACGACCAGGCCGACGCCTTTGCCCGACCGGGTCGGCGCGACCGCCAGAACGTGCTCGGGGCCGTCGTGGCGCAGATACCGCTTGTCATAGAGCCCCAGCACGATGCCTTTCTCCGCAAAGAGATTGGCGTCGCGCACATCACGGAAATCCGCCCAGCGGGCCGAGCCATAGGTTGTTGCTTGTTTGTTGAGGCTGGCCCGCCAGGCGGCTCCCCCGATGGCGACGGCGCCGCTGGCGATTCCCCCGAAGGCGGCAACGGCACCGGCGCGTGCAAACACGTCAGGCGCTTGGCTATCGAATGACAGCCACCAGACGAACAGTTTCCAGGGCGCGTAGACCTTGAGCCCGAGGAGATCGATCCATGGACTCCCGAGTGCGGGCTGGTGCCCGAGCATGGCGGCGGCCCACTGCGTGGCGGTGAACAGGCTGACGGCGACCACCAAGAGCGCGAGGCCGGCCTGCAGAATTGAAAATCGGATCGAATGCATTACTGACCCCCGGTGCCGAATTTGAAAGTTTCAGCGGGGTTCAGGATCGGACAAAGTTGTTTGATTTGTAAATTAGGATTCGGCGTGAAAAGAGGGATGAATAGAGAAAACGCGGGAAGCGAAAAGAAATTGAGTCAATAATATGTCCTGAAAAACTGGCCGCGCTTGTTCCAGCGCGGCCGATCTAACAGCTTCAAATCATCATGTCGCCTGGCTTGCGTTGGCTTGCAGCGGTCGCCCGGTGTAGCCCTGCCGGGGAAACGCCAGGTAGCGAGGCGTCCATTTCTCGATCCTTGCGCGGCCGTCTCCGGCCAGCGCCTTGCGGATAATGGCCTTCTTCTTCGTTCCCGGCTCGGTCAGATAGCTGTTGGCCGCCGTCTCCCCGATCACCTCGCCGAGCATTCCGGTGACTGCCTCGCGGTCTTTCACCAGGGCGAAATACGTATCGTCGGGTTGCCAGTGCTTGAGACAATCGACTTTAAGCTGCTGGCCCAGCGTGTCGATCAGGTCCGATCCCGCCGCCAGGGTCTCGGCCATCACCAGGGCAAGCACGTGCAGCACCTGGGCGTCGGTCATGTCGAGCAGCCGTGCAAAGACCTCGGCCGTCCGGCTGCCGCTAGCATCGTGCGCGACAATCGGTGCGTCATTGGTCTCCGTGCGCAGCAGCTTGGCGGCCTTGGCGCGCCGCTTGGCAAAGGCGCCCTCGCTGGCGAGCGCGGCAACCGCTTCGCCGATCTCCGCCGCCGCGGGTCGCTGCGGTTCGGCCTCCACCTTCCACCAGCGCCCGCCGCCGATGGCGTGCGCCACCATGAGCCGTAGCGCGACCTCGGGCACGTCGGCAACGGCAAGGCGCACGGCGCTGTGGCGTACGAGATCGACGTAGTTGGCCAGCGGTGCGCTCATCTCGGGGCGCTCGATCACGGCACACGCTTCGCTGCTGCCGTCCGCGTCTGCCTTGCGCTTGGCGCGCCGGACCTCGCCGCGCGGCTTGAGGCCCTTGTGCATGGTGACGTGGCCGTCCGGCTCGACCACGACGTAGACCCCGCCGCCCTCCGCCTTTGCCACGGCCTCGTAGTCCCAGGGCTGGAAGCGCCGGTCGGGCTCGATAATTTGTACCTCAGCCCAGCCGGACTTGAACAACTGCTCGCGCCGCTCGGCAATGGCGGCGTTCTGGAGACGCCAGAACTCGTCGGGGTCGGTGAAATACCGCTGCTCGCCGAACAGGTCGGAGGCGATGGCGCCCAGATATTGTGCCTCGTCGAACAGCGCGGCTTGGCAAGAGATCTCTGCGCCGCCCAGCAACCACGCCTTGAGCTGCCAGGGCGGTGGCGGCTCCTGCTCAGGATCGCTGTGCAGCGCCAGCCACGCCTTCTGCCGCTCCTTGGTGGCGAGCGTCAGCAGCTGCAAGGTCTGTGTGTCTACGTCACCGGCTCGATAGAGGCGGCGGATGTCGGGATGCAGGTTGGCAACTGCCAAGCGTCGCTTGACGATCTGCTCGGAGATGCCGAAGTGCGCGGCGATGTCGGCCTCGCCCAAGCCTTTCTTTCGCAGCGCCGCAAAGGCTTCGTACTGCTCCAAGTCGTCCATCGGTAGGCGTTCGACATTCTCGGCCAGCGAGGCCTCGATCGCCGTTGCATCGTCGTCGGCTTCCAGCAGCACGCACGGCAGCTTGTCGGCATCTGGCGTGCCATCAGCGTCGAGCTTCTTGGCCGCCAGATAGCGGCGCCGCCCGGCGACGATCTCGTAGCCGTCGCCGTCCCTGCGCACCAGCAGCGGCTGGATGATGCCGAGCGCAGCAATCGAGGCGGCAAGAGTATCAATTTCCTTGGCGCCGTGGCGGCGCACGTTGAGCTTGGACACGGTAAGCTGGGACAGTGGTATGTGGTGCAATTTGCGCAACATTGGGACCTTCCTCCTATTCAAGCGGCAAAACGTTGTGCGGTGGTGGATTGCAGGCCGTCGAGATAAGTGACGGCCTCCTGCGCTTTGGCGGCAGCGGCGAATATGGCGCGCGGCTCGACCCTCATCACCTCGAGTAATCGCGAGGTGTCGATAATGTGAAGGAGCGCAACGACTGCGCTGATTTTCCTGTGAATCGAGCGAGCGCGACGTGTTCCTCCTGCGCATTATTGATGGCGACCTCTGCTGTCGTTTGACCAGCAGAGGGACCTTCGATGTCGGACACTAATCGCGACCTGATCGCCGAACTTGCAGACGGACTGACGAGGCAGAGCTACAGCCCGGTGGTTGTCAGTAACTACTGCGCCTACGCGCGAGATTGTCTCGCCTATCTGGCGCAGCATGAAATCCCTGTGACGGCAGTGACGCCGTCACGGGTCGCGGGATATCTGCGACATGCGGCGGTGATCTTCCGGAAGCGCCGTGGCCGTCCGCCAGGTCCGCATTGGCACTCGATCCCGCGTTCTGGAATCCACGCGTTGCTGCGTCTCGCGCAAGGGCAGTGGCCGCCGGAGCCGGACGTAGTCGGGCCGGAGGCGACGCTCCGGCACGAGATCTGCCTCAAGTACGAGACGTGGCTACGCGACGAGCGGGGGCTCGCAGCTGCGAGCATCGTCGCATTGATGGCGGAGGCGCGGCACTTCCTGGCTTGGCAGCTCGATCGCGGCGGTGCCGCGAGCCTCAGGAAACTGGGCGTCCGGGACATTGATCTCTACATGGACGGGCGAACGCCGGGTCTGCGGCGCAAGTCGCTCAAGGATTACGCCGAGCGGCTTCGTTCGCTGCTGCGCTACATGCACCGTACGGGATACGTGACGAGCGATCTCGCAACCCGCGTCATCGCGCCCATGCTGTACGCCTACGAGGGCGTACCCTCGATCTTGGATCGTGACCAGATTACCGCCGTGCTGGAGACCACGAAGCGCGACACCTCGCCGATCGGTCTGCGCGATTATGCGATCCTGCAGCTCCTCGCGACCTACGGGCTGCGGTCGGGCGAGATCCGAAACTTGATCATCGAGGACATCGACTGGCGCGCTGAATCCTTGCGGGTCCGCCACTCCAAGACTGGTGCGTGCTCGTTCCAGCCGTTGATGGCGCCGGTCGGCGAGGCATTGCTCGACTATCTGCGGCGCGGACGCCCTGAGACTGACAGGCGGGAGGTCTTCATCCGGTCGCGTGCGCCCTATCGCCCCTTGCTGAACCTCCACAGCGAGGTCCGCCGTCGGCTGTGGGCGGCCGGGGTCAAGCCGCCGGGGAAATGTGGCCCTCACGTCTTCCGCCACGCCCGGGCTGTCGAGCTGCTGCGTGCATCTGTGCCGCAAAAGATCATCGGCGACCTGCTCGGTCACCGATCGACCGAGGCGACGATCCCCTATCTCAAGCTTGCCACCGAGGACCTGAGGGCAATCGCACTCGACGTGCCGGGATCGGAGGTGCTGGCATGACAGCCTGGATCGATCCCAATCGCAAGATCGTCTCCCGCTACTTGGGACAGCTACGGCTCAGTTCCCATGCTCGCTCCGTATATCGCCAGGTCCTTCACGGCTTCCAGGCGGTCGCCGAGCGACGCCGGGCAATCGATCGGCAGACGTTGGAAGTGTGGCTTCGGGAATGGAGAGCGCATTGGCAACCAACGACGCTGCTGCACCGTGCGCGCATCGTCGATCGCTTCCTCGATCATCTGGTGGAACTGGAGTTGATCGCCAGCAACCCCATTGCGGTGCTGCGCTCGGAGTATAGCGTCAAGCAGAGCCGGCCAATCTGGCAGGCCTTGGCATCGCGCAAGCCGGATCAGGCGCTTGCCGCACTGAGGCGGCCCAAGCCGTTCGGCAGCGTTCTGGGCGAGATCATGCGCGAGCATGTCGAGCGGATGCGCAATCGGGGATATCGCTACACGACACAGGCCGGGTGGTTCCTGCGGTTCGACCGGTTCCTTCAGGTCCATCCGGAGTTCGGCAGAGAACCCGTCGCGACGATGCTGGAGCACTGGGCGGCAGCCAAGTCGACGCGCCAGCACGCCGCCGAATGCGAAAAGCTGAAGCACGCTGTGACCAAGGCGCTTCGCCATCTGGACCCGAGCATCCCGGCGACGCGGCCGGACGCACGACCACAGAAGGAAGCGGTGCGGCACCATCGAAAGCCGCACATCTACAGCCCCGCCGATGTGCAGCGCATGCTGCAAATCGCTCGCTCGTATCCGTCACCACGGGCGCCGCTGCGACCGTTGAGCCTTCATGCCATACTGCTGCTCGCTTACTGCGCTGGCCTGCGCCGCAGCGAGCTTGCGCGCCTCGAGCTTGGCGACGTCGATCCTCGAAACGGCACGATCACCATCCGCGAGACGAAGTTCTTCAAGACCAGAATCCTGCCGCTGCCCGACACCGTGATGGCCGAGCTGCGCGCCTACATCGATGCGAGGCGGCGTGCCGGAGCTTCTCAAAACCCGCAGTCCGGGTTGTTCTGGCATGACCAGAGCGATGGCCGCTACACTCCAGAGGCGATGGCCTGGCTGCTCGTCGACATCATCCGCCGCGCCGAGCTCAAGCCTCGGTCGGGGCGAGTTGGGCCGCGTCTGCACGACCTTCGCCACTCGATGGTCGTGAACCGGATGCTCCAATGGTACCGGTCCGGCATCAATCCGCAGGACAGGCTGCCGTTCCTGGCGACCTATCTGGGCCACCGGGATATCCACTCCACGCTGGTCTACATCACGGTCACGCAGGACCTGCTGCAGGAGGCGAGCGAGCGGTTCCGCGTGGTCGGCGCGCGCTGCCTCGATCAGGTGCAGGAGGTGCGGCCATGAAGAAGGACCCCAACTCCGCGCACCTTCGGCACGACCCGTTCCCGGCATTGCTGCGCAGCTTCTTCCAGGAGTGGCTGGCCGAGCAGCGCAATGCCTCCGTCCATACCATCCGGTCCTATCGCGACACCTGGCGCCTGTTCCTCCGCTTCGTCGCGGAGCGAAAGCGTAAACAGGTCGCCGAGATCAAGCTCGCCGACCTCACAGCCAGCGAGGTCAGCGCGTTCCTCGGCCACGCCGAGCACGATCGGAAGGGCACGATCGGCACGCGCAACTGCCGCCTTGCTGCGATCCGCAGCTTCTTCAACTTCGTAGCTGGCAAGGAGCCCACGTCTATCGCGCACTGCACCGAGGTCCTCGCCGTCCCGATCAAGCGCGCATCGATCAAGGCCCCCTGCTACCTCGAGCCGACGGAGGTGGAGGCGATCCTCGCGCAGCCCGACCGGTCGACGCTGGAAGGACTGCGCGACCATGCGTTGCTGTCCTTCCTCTACAACAGCGGCGCGCGCATCCAGGAAGCGCTCGATCTCACCCCTGAAGCGATCCGGTTCGAGGCGCCGAGCTGCGTGCGGCTCCACGGCAAGGGGCGCAAGGAGCGCATCTGCCCGCTGTGGCCGGAAACCGTACTGCTGTTGAAGAAGCTGCTGGAGCGGCAGCCACGGACGCCGAACGAGCGGTTGTTCGTCAATCGGTACGGCGAGCCGCTCGGCGCATCGGGCGTGCGGTTCAAGCTGGCCGCCTATGTGAAGGCAGCGGCGAAGACGGTGCCGAGGCTCCGGTCCAAGACTGTGACCCCGCACAGCTTCCGTCATGCAACCGCCGTCCACCTCGTCTCTGCGGGCGTCGACGTTACCGTCATCCGCAGCTGGCTCGGGCACGTCAGCCTCGACACGACGAACCACTACGCCCAGGCGAATCTCGAAACGAAGCGAAAGGCGCTGGAGCGCGTCGGCGCACCCGCCTCAGGCAAAAAGCTCCCGTCGTGGAAGCGGGACGCGAGCGTGCTCGCCTGGCTCGACACGCTCTGAAATAATGTGAAGGACGAGGCCGGAAGCTCCGCGACAGAGCGAGCCCGCGTCGCGCTCCTTCACATTATCGACACCTCGCGATTACTCGAGTTATGGGGAGCTGCGCATAACTTCAGCCAGTGATGGATGTAACGGGCGTGATCGGGGTGCGGCTCGATGGCGATGCCGAGACGGGCGCAGAGGAAGGCGGCGCCGATCTCGGCGCAGGCTTCCTCGAAGCAATGGGCGTCATCGCCGAAGCGCTTGCCGAACTGCCGGTTCAATCGATGGGATGCACCGACCCAGTGGGTCGACTCGTGTTAGGTCACGCGTGGATTGCGTCATTTGTGTCATCGCTCGGCGATGGAATCAGGACAGTGTCGGCGGAGGTTCTCTCTTGCCGTGCTGTGATGACCCTGAGCGTAGCGAAGGGTCATTGCA
>Ga0247727_10013018_pt1 | contig 14123 bp, 8 predicted proteins | sample WisWelCaveWW1625_FD_202498 | JGI IMG/M metagenome (GOLD analysis project Ga0247727, IMG submission 202498) | Biofilm microbial communities from Wishing Well Cave, Virginia, United States - WW16-25 | ecosystem: Environmental > Aquatic > Deep subsurface > Groundwater > Cave microbial mat | place... | reverse complement strand
CGTCGGCCACCTGGAACTCCGTGCTGTTCGGCGTCTACGCCGTTGCCGCGATCTCCTTCGTCTCGCTGCTGTTCTTCCCGGCGCCGTACGGGCGCCACGACAAAGGCAGGGCCGGGCCGCAGATCGACACGCGGCTGGCCTGGGTGCTGATGGAGGCGCCGGCCTCGCTGGTGTTCGCGTACTTCTTCTTCACCGGAGAGCGGCCGCTGACGGCGGTGCCGCTGCTGCTGTTCGCGCTGTGGCAGCTGCACTACTTCCATCGCGCCTTTGTCTATCCGTTCCAGCTCGAGGTGCGCCCCGGCAGCGGCACCACCCTGGCTACCGCACTGATGGGGGCGGCGTACTGCACGGCCAACGGCTATCTGAACGGCACCTTCACCTCGACCTACGGCCGTCACCTGGACGCGAACTGGCTCGGCGACCCGCGACTGCCAATCGGCGTCGCCGTCTTCGCGTTCGGCTACCTGCTCAACAAGCAGTCCGACGCGATCCTGCGGCGCCTGCGCAAACCCGGGGAAAGCGGCTACAAGATCCCGCACGGCGGCGGCTACCGATGGGTGTCGTCGCCGAATTACCTCGGGGAGCTGCTCACCTGGATCGGCTTCGCGATCGCCTCCTGGTCACCGGCCGCGCTGTCGTTTGTGGTGATGACGGCAGCCAACCTGGTGCCGCGGGCGCTCAGCAACCATCGCTGGTACCAGCGCGAGTTCGCCGACTATCCCCGCGAGCGCAGGGCGATCCTTCCGTGGATTCTCTAGCCTGACCGGGAGTTCGGCCGCTCCGTCCTCACTAACCCTCGCGAAACCCCGCAACCAGTGCGGGGGCCGTCTCCGGAGGCGGCGGCAACTGCTCGCGATCAGGGATTCATCTTGTACGCGCCATCGAGCGGCTCGATGTCGTTCGTCCAGATGCGCTCGAAACGGCCGGCGTCGGCCACCGATTTCCGGATGATCTTGCGACACAACTCCATCTGGCTGGGTGTGCTGCTGGCCTTGCTGTAGAGGCCGAGCGCGTGCCTGGACATGTCGCGTACCATGAAGTCGAAGATCTGGTCGAGCAGATCGTCAGCCACGCCGTAGATCTTCGCGTTCTCGAGGATGAGCTGGGCGTAGACGACCAGCGCGAACATCTCGCCGCCGGCGAGCAGGAAATCGACGTCGCGCATCTGGTCGGGGCCCGGAGGGTCGCTGGCAAGCAGCTCGCGGTAGGTCTCGGCCTGGTCGAGGAACTGCCGGACGTTCGGCAGATCGATCCCCGCGAATGCCTCGTGGTAGTCGTGAAACTGGATCTGCCCGAGGCCCTTGGTGCTTCCCTGGCGGAAGAGGAAGTCGTCGTTTGCGGCGTGGTTCTGCTGCGCGATCTCCGGGTACCCGGCCGGGTTGAAGAAGAAGTTCGGCATGAACTTCACGATCAGCGCAATGTTCACGTGAACCGTGCCTTCCAGTTTCGGCAGCCCGCGAATATCGACGGCCGCCTGGCTGAAGTACTGGTCCTTCTCGAAGCCTTTCGCTGCAATCGCATCCCAGATGCTGTTGATGACTTCCTCGCCCTGGGTGGTCACCTTCATCTTGACCATCGGGTTGTAGAGAAGGTAGCGACGGTCTTCGGCCGAAGCCGCGCGCATGTAGTCTGCCGCGCGCAACGCGAACAGCTTCATCGCGACCAGGCGGGTGTAGCCATCCATGAACATCTGCCGCACGTGGGAGAAGGCGGTCACCTTCTGCCCGTAGAGCGTGCGGTTGTGGGCATGACTGAAGGCTTCGTAGAACGCGTGGGTGCAGATCCCGATCGAGGCCCAGCCCAGGTTGTACTTGCCGATGTTGACCGTATTGAGCGCGGCGTTCCACGCCTCGCGACCACGATGCAGGACGTCCGCTTCGGTGACCGGGTAGTCCCGGAGTTCGAATTCGGAGACATAACTCTGGCTCTCGACCACGTTCTTCACCAGGTGGTAGTTCGGATGGGCCGGATCCGATGCGAAGAACACGTACTCGTCGCCGCCTTCGAAACGGCCGAAGGTGGAAACGATCGCTGCCTTGTTGCCGTTGCCGATGTAGTATTTGCGCCCGTTCGCACGCCAGCCTTTCCCGTCGGGGGCCAGCACCATGTCGGTCGAGTAAATGTCGGCGCCGTGGGTTTTCTCGGAGAGGCCGAAAGCGAAGATCCCACCGTCCTCGAGCGCGGCGGCCGTGCGTTTGCGCACGGCATCGTTGGGACTCATCCAGATCGGGCCGAGGCCGAGCACGGAGACCTGCCAGACGTACCAGTACTGCAGGCCGTAGAAGCCGAGGATCTCGGCGAACTCGCAGTTGCGCCAGGTGTCCCAGCGACAGTCGTCGGCACCCTCGCCCGCGGGCGTGCACATGGTCGCGAAGATGCGATTCTCCTTCACGAAGTCGAGGAAGTCAGAGTACCAGGGGCGATCGTAGTAGTCGGCGAGAAGTCGCGCCTTGCCCTTGGCCTCGAAGAACCCGATGGTCGCGAGCATGATCTCCCGGGACCGCTCGTCGGGGTAGGGGCGGCGGTGCATTCTCGGGTTGAGAAGGATCACAGGGACTCCTGTGCCCGCCAGCGGCCAGCGTCGGGCGAGTGCGTGCGGGCTTGCTGCTCCGGTTTTTCTTCGCAGGACCGTAACACAGTTGCCCTGGTGGCGTTAGCGACCGTGCAGTCCGCAGAGGCGGGATCACTCCGCGCTCGCGCCCGGCCCTGCCTGCCGACCTTGCCGGACGGTGCACCGAAATGCACGTGGGAGCGCTTTCATTCGGCGCGTGATTCCGTAAAAGAGATGCAGCCTTACGGCGTGCCCGGGGGGGCATGCAAAGCGCGCGAGCGCGGTGGTGCCGGAAGGTTCAGGGGGAACAAATGCCCGCAGTGCGTGTCCTTTTCGTCGAAGACGACGAGGACGATTTCAAGATCACGCAGGACCTCCTCTCCGAGGTCGAAGACAACGAATTCGAGCTGGACTGGGTTCGCACCTATGAGGAAGCGATCGCAGCGATCGGTCGCGGCGGATACGGTGCGTTTCTCGTCGACTACCGTCTCGGACGCCGCAGCGGCCTCGATCTGCTTTGCGGTGCGCTGAAGGGCGGGACGATTGCGCCGGTCATCATCCTGACCGGAGAGGACGTGGCGCAGGTCGATGTCGAAGCGAGAAAGCACGGCGCCACCGGCTATCTCTTCAAGCGCGACCTGACTGCCGAGAAGTTGACAACCGCCCTGCGCGCCGGGATCGCGGGCCGCGCTTCGATTTCGGGCACCGAGCAGGCCGCGGGGCCTTCCGCCGCATGGCCAACGGCTCTTGCAGGGCTCGGACGACTGTTCGCGGTGCTCGGCTCCAAGGGCGGCGCGGGCACCTCGACCATCGTCTCGAATATCGCCGCGGCCCTGGTCAGGCGGCACCTCACGATCACCGTGCTCGAGATGCGCGGAGATCACGGCAACCTGACTCGCCTGTTCGACCTGGTAGCCTACAACGACATCAGCCGGCTCCTTCGAGTAAAGCCTGAGGAGATCGACGATGCGCGCTTCGAAGCGGCGCTTTCGCTGCATCCGAACGGAGTGCGCGTGCTGGCCGGACCGCAGTCTGCCGCCGACTACGGCGACATCGGCGCCACGCACGCCCAGGCCATCGTCGACGCGGCGATGCGCACCTCCGACGCCGTGGTCGTCGACCTGCCGTGCAGCGCGAGTGCCGCCAACCGCCAGGTGCTGTGCAGCGCAGACGCCGTGGCGATGGTCATCGAGCGCGATCCGTCGGCGATTGCTTCGGCCCGCGCGGTGCTCTCGATGCTTCACGCGTGGCAGGTCCCCGCGCCCATCGGCAGCGTGTTCGTCTCGCGGGGCAGCGTCCCCGAGTCGATGAGCGTCGCAGACATCAACGCCCAGCTCGGACTGAAGAAGTATGGCGCGATCCCGGCGGCGGGAGATCTCTTCTACAAGAGCGCGGTCACGCTGATTCCGGTGGTCACCGCTCATCCCGCCCATCCTGCCGGCCGTGCGCTCGGCGAGATCGCGACGGTGCTGATGAAGGAGCCGCAGAACCAGTGGCGCGCCAACTCGCCGCGGCCAGGCGCGGCGACGAACGGTGAAACGCCGGCCAGGGCGGCCGAACCGGCGCCGAAACCGCCGGCGGAACGATCCACGATGGAGTGGCCCTCGGAGTTCCCGACCACTTGAACCCCTATTCCCATAACCGCCAGGTGTCCACGAAAGCGGGTCGACTCCAACCTCGGTATGCAGGCCTTGCTCAGGCCCTGACAACCCCGACAAGATAGGCCCAATGGCCACCCGCTGCATCACCTGCGGCACGGACAACCCCGACCGCTTCCGCTTCTGCGGCCAATGCGGCGCACCGCTCGCGAAAGAGCCCGAAACCGCACCGCCCGCCCGCGCAACACCCGACGCCGACGGCGAGCGCCGCCAGCTCACGGTGCTGTTCTGCGATCTCGTCGGCTCGACCGAGCTCGCGCACCGGCTCGATCCGGAGGAATGGCGCGAAGTGATGCGCGCCTGGCAGGAGAGCTGTACGGAGGTCGTCACTTCCTTCGGTGGTCACGTGGCGCACTACGTCGGCGACGCGATGAAGGCCTATTTCGGCTATCCGCAGGCCCACGAGGACGACGCGCCGCGCGCGCTGCGCGCTGCGCTCGCGCTCGTGGAAGCGATGCCACACCTCGGCCAACGCCTGCCGATGATCGGAGAGCGGCTGCGCGTGCACATCGGAGTTCATACGGGGATCGTGGTGACGGGCGATGTCGCCGGCGAGAAAGGCGCAGCGATCGGCGAGACTCCAATCGCCGCAGCACGGCTGCAGTCGCTCGCCGAGCCCGACACCGTGCTCATCAGCGGCGCAACGCGCAAGCTCGTGCAGGGGCGTTTCGAGCTCGAAGACCGCGGCACTCACGCGCTGAAGGGACTCGACGAACCGGTGCACGTCTTCCGGGTGCTGCGCGAGACTCCGGTTGCCGACCGTCTCGATGCGGTCGCGCCGTCCGGCCTTACCCCGTTCACGGGTCGCGAGCGCGAGCATCGGCTGCTGCTCGACCGCTGGGAGCAGGCCAGAAGCGGTCGCGGCCAGGTCGTGCTCGTCTCCGGTGAATCCGGAATCGGAAAGTCGCGGCTGCTCTACGCGTTGCGCGACGCCATCGGCGCCGCGGATCACCGCTGGCTCATGTGCCGCTGCTATCCCGACACCCAGTCGAGCGCGCTCTACCCGGTCATTCAACTCATCCAGCAGGAGATCGGATTCGAGAGCGATGATGCGCCGGCAGTTCGCCTCGAAAAGCTGAAGCGGTCGCTCGAGAGAAACGATCAGGCCAGCCCGGAGGGCGTCGCGATCGTCGCGTCGTTGCTTTCGCTGCCCGTATCGCAGACCAACCCGCTCTCCGGCCAGAGCGCCGACGTGAAGAAGCGAATGACGATGGAAGCGCTGCTCGGCTGGCTGGTCGCGCTCGCACGCAGGCAGCCGCTCGTCGTCTGCGCCGAGGACCTGCAGTGGGCCGACCCTTCGTCGCTCGAGTTCCTGCAGTTCGTCCTCAAGAAGATCGAACATTCCCAGGTCCTCGTGCTGCTCACGCACCGGCCCGACATTTCGTTTCCGCTCGCGGTGCGCGCCAACGTGCGCGAGTTCAAGCTGACGCGACTCGCGCGCGAGGACGTGATCCGGATCGTCGACGCGCTGACGTCCGGACGTCGTCTTCCCGGCGAAGTCGTCGATCAGATCGTCGCCAGAACCGAGGGCGTACCGCTGTTCGTCGAAGAGCTCGTCAAGATGGTGCTCGAGTCGGAGCTGCTCGTCGAACGCGACGGCGCCTTCTCGCTGTCGGGGTCGCTCCCGCCGCTGGCCATCCCGTCGACTCTGCAGGACTCGCTGATGGCGCGCCTCGACCGGCTCCCGACAGCGAAAGACACTGCTCAGTTCGCCGCCGTGATCGGCCGTGAGTTTACCTGTGGCATGCTGTGCGCAGTGTCGGGCAGGGACGAGGCGACCATGCGGGAGGCGCTCGATCGTCTCGTCGCGTCAGGGCTCATCTACCCGTACAGCACCTCCGTCTATGCCTTCAAGCACGCGATGGTCCAGGAGGTTGCCTATCAGTCGCTGCTGAAGAGCAGGCGGCAGCTGATCCATCGCCAGGTCGCCGATGCTCTGGCCAACCATTTCCCCGACGTGCTCAAGACCCAGCCGGAGCTGCTCGCGCATCACTACACGGCAGCCGGGCTGGCCGAACCGGCCCTGCAGTACTGGCTGCAGGCCGGCGAGCGCGCCGCGAAGCGCTCGGCGTTCCATGAAGCGATCAATCATCTGCGACGCGGCCTGGACGTACTGGAATCGATGCCGGAGAGCCCCGAACGGATGCGCTACGAGCTGCAGCTTCAGGTGTTGCTCGGCGACGCGCTGATCGCCGTCATGGGATACGGAGCGCCGCCGGTAGGTGCAGCCTACGGACGCGCACGCGAGCTGTGCCAGTACATCGGCCTGGAGCCGCAGCTCGGTTTCGTGCTCGGAGGCGTGTGGGTCTACTACCTGATCCGCGCCGACTACCCTGCCGCGCTCGAACTCGCCGACCAGCTCATGCGGCTTTCCGAACAGCTGCCCATGCCGCTGCTCGCGGCCGGTGCGCATACGGCCCTGGGCGCGACGCTGATGAACCTCGGCGACCTCGAGTCCGCGCGTGTTCATTTGGAGAAGGCCGTCGAGCACGGCGAGCGCGACCAGCTCGTCCTGGCCAGCGATCTGCGCGTGTCGGCGCTCTGCTTTCTCGCCAACGTACTGGCGGCGCTCGGCGAAGTGGAGCAGGCCGTGTGGCGAGTGGACCAGGCGCTCGCGCGTGCGCGGGACCTCGGCAAGCCGTTCTTCCTGGCCAACGCGCTCACCCAGTCCGCGTGGGTCCGCCAGCTCGCAGGCGACATCGACGGAGCCGAGCGAGCGGCCAACGCCGCGGTCGAGCTCAGCACCGAACAGGGCTTTCCTTACTGGCAGGCGTTCTGCCTGATGACGCAGGGCTGGGTGCTGGTCGAGCGCGGGGAGATCCAGGCAGGCCTCGCACAGATGGTGCGCAGCCTGTCTGTGGCACAGGAGTCCGGCACCGAGCGCGGCGCCGCGGCCCGGCTCGCGACGCTGACCGAAGGCTACCTGCGCGCGGGTCGCCTCGATGATGCGCTGGCCAGCCTCGACCGTGCCCAGGAGCACGTCGAGCGCACCGGCGAGCGCTTCTGCGAAGCGGAGTTGCTGAGACTTCGCGGCGAGGTCCTCGCACGACGCGACGACGGCAGCTCACTGCATCAGGCGGAGGAGTGTTTCCGCAGTGCGCTCGATCTCGGCCGTAGCCAGAGAGCCAGGCTGTGGGAGCGGCGCGCCGAGGCGAGCATCGCCCGGCTTTCGCGCGAGCACGAGATGCAGCGTTAGCGGCCGACGGGGCAACAGCCGTCCGGCTCCGTCAGTTCACCCTTCTGCCCTTCCCGGCCCAGTACGGCTCGCGCAGCTCGCGGCGCAGGATCTTCCCGGTCGGATTGCGCGGCAGTGCGGCAATGAAATCCACCGACTTCGGACACTTGTACGAAGCGATCCGCGTCTTGCAGTAGGCAACGATGTCCTCGGCCGTCGCCGCCGCGCCAGGCTTCAGCACGATGCAGGCCTTGACCGCCTCTCCCCATTTTTCGTCCGGCACGCCGATCACTGCGGCGTCGGTGATCGCGGGATGCCCCATCAGCGCGTTCTCGACTTCGGCCGGGTAAATGTTCTCGCCGCCGGAGACGATCATGTCTTTGACGCGATCGTGGATGTAGAGGTAACCCTCCTCGTCGAAGTAGCCCGCATCGCCGGTCAGGAACCAGCCGTCGACGATCGCCGCGGCCGTTGCTTCGGGCTTTCCCCAGTAGCCCTTCATGATCGTAGGCGACTTGATCGCGATTTCGCCCACTGCGCCCTGCGGCAGGCTGCTGCCGTCGTCGCCCTGTACGCGGATCTCGAAGCCGGGGTAGGGCTTGCCGCAAGAGCGCAGTTTGCCGCGCGCGGGGTCGTGGCTCGGGCCGTCCAGCGCGGTGCCGGCGCCGGCGGTCTCGGTAAGCCCGTAGAGTTGCGCGAAAGAGCAGCCGAAGAGGCGCGTGGCCCGCAGCAGCACATCCTCGGAAATCGGGGATGCACCGTAGAAGATGCGCTTGAGCGACGAGAAGTCGCAGCTCTCCGCGCCCGGCACCTGCAGCAGGAACTGGATGACGGCAGGCACCAGGAACATGTTGGTAATCCTGTAGTGCGCGATGAAGTCGAGAACCCTGGCGGGTTCGACCTGCTTCATGATCACGCCGCGCGCGCCCTGGCCGGTGGTCACCAGCCCCATGTTGACGCCGGCCACGTGGAAGTTCGGCATCGCGACCAGGTTGGAATCGCCCGCCTCGTAGTCGGCCCAGCCGGCTTTCTGCGCCAGATCGAAGAACGCGATGTAGTTCGCATTGGTAAGCTGCACGCCCTTGGGATGGCCGGTGGTGCCGCTGGTGTAGAGCTGAAGAACGTCGTCGTCCGGGGCGATGCTCAGCATCGGATCGACATCGGATTGCGAGTCGCGCCACTTCTCGAAAGCCGGCCAGGTGGCGTGCCCGCCGTCGACGGCGATCAAGTGCCTCACCGTCTCGAGCTTGCCCTGAATCTCTTCGATCACCGACGCAAACTCGGCGCCGACGAAAAGCACGTCGGCGCGCGCGTCGCTGAGCACATAGGCGATCTCCGGCGGAGCAAGGCGCCAGTTGACGCCGACCAGTACGGTATTGGCCTTCAGGCACCCGTAGACCGTCTCGAAGAAGCGGTCGCAGTTCATGCCGATGTACCCGATGCGCGCCTGAGGCCTCACGCCGAGCGCGATCAGCCCGTTGGCGATCCGGCTGGCGCGAGCGTCGAGCTCGCCGAAGGTGGTCGTGCGCTCCTCGAAGACGTGAGCGACTTCGTGCGGGCGGCGCCTGGCCTGCTGGCGGGTCAGATCGGCAAGTACCTTCAGATCGGAAAAATCGAACATGCTCTACTCCTGGGAAATCGGCCCGCGGCGTCCTGACTGCCCTCGCAGGATCGCTCCAGCCGGATCGGAGCACTTAGCACTGCCGCAGCGCTTCCGCCTCCTCACGCCGCGGCGACTGCCCCACTGGGCGACCGCCGCGCGCGCACGAACAGGTACAGCAGGATCCCGAAGGACCCGGCGGCAAAGGTCAGCACGACAAAGGGCCACGCGGAGAGGCCGCTGGTGCGTGAATCCTGCACCATCCACAAGCACGACAGCAGGGCGAGGATCGTCAGATCGGCGAGGACCTGCGCGCCGCCCCAGCTGCGGAAGTGCGGCTCGAAGATGCCGAAATAGCCGACGTCGGCCAGTGCAAGGCCGGTGAGGAGCGCAAAGGCGGCGATGACGACGCCAGGGATGAGGGTTCGCGATGCCATGGGGTTTCCTCCTGATTTGGGAACGAACACGTACCCCACCTTGCCGCGGCCTTTCAATTCCCTCCCAGGGAATTGAAAGGCCGCGTGCCCCCAAGCACCATGCGCCGCAACTGCCGAGCTACCTCTTATGCCGACATCCGCATTGCGCCCTCCCCTGCCCCACCCGCCGAGGGCTTTCCGCTGCTGCTCAAGGACTGGCGGCGTGGCTCGAGGGCGACTCCCGGGTCGCGTGAGAGGATAGAGGGTTAACCTCGACGGCGCGCGCCGGCTCAAGGGAGAAGCGTCATGAGTGAAATCACCGGTGGAGAACTGCTGGCCCGCTGCCTTGCCAACGAAGGAGTGCGCTTCGTATTCGGCCTTCCCTGCCCCGAGCAGGATCCGCTGCTGGCAAGCCTCGAAGCGAGCGGCATTCGCCTGGTACCGATCCGCCACGAATCGGCGGCGGTACACATGGCCGAGGGTCTCTACAAGACCACAGGACAGGTGGCCGCCGTGCTCGGCAACCCCGGCCCGGGCTCGGCCAACCTGCTTCCCGGCGTCATCACGGCAAGGCACGAAGGCGTGCCGGTCGTCGTCATCACTGCGCAGCACCGGCTCGGCATCGTCTACCCGTCGCCGCCGTCGACCTTCCAGGGCCAGGATCAGCTCGACGTGTTCCGTCCGACCGTCAAATGGGGCGGTCCGATCTTCGACTGGAATCGAATCGTCGAGGTGACCTCTCTCGCTTTCCGCGAGATGTGGTGCGGCCGCCCTGGCCCCGTGCACCTGGAGATCCCGGCGCCGGTGCTCTACGCCACCGGCGACGAACAAGCCGCGCGCATTCTGCCTCCCTCTCGCTATCGCGCCTTGCCGCCGCAGGCGTCGCAGCGGCAGATCCAGGAAGCTGCCGAGATGCTAGCTTCCGCGAAACACCCGCTGGTCGTCGCGGGGTCGGGAGTGTGCCGCGCCGGTGCCAACGCCGCCGTGCGCGAGATCGTCGAGATTCTCGGCTGTCCGGTGATCACGACGATGGCGGGTCGCTCGGCGTTCCCGATCGATCACCCGAATCGCTTGCATGGCTACGGTCCCGCTGCCGACCTCGCACGCCACGAGGCCGATGTGATCTGCGCGCTCGGCACCCGGCTCGGCAACCTCGACGTGCCCTACGACAAGTACTGGGGCGACGGCAGCAGGCAGAAGCTGATCCACATCGACGTCGATCCGCGTCATCTCGGCGTTACGCGTCCGCTCACGCTCGGGATCGTCGCCGACCTTGGGTCGGCGGCAAAGGAGCTTGCGGATGCGCTGCGCGCGCGCGGCGCGAAGCCTTGCGATCCGAAGGATCTCCGGCGCTACGCGGACGCGGAACAAGCCTGGCGCCCGCCTCAGCTCGCAGCGGTGGCGGCCTGGGCGGGCCCCGGCATCCATCCTGCGCACGCAATGCTCGCCATCGGCGAGGCCTTCGGCCCCGGCGCCGTGTACGTCGCCGACGGCGGCAATACCTCGCTTTGGGCGCACGGCACGCTGCCGGCGACGGCGCCGCGCTCCTACCACAACATCCTCGAGCTCGGCATGCTCGGCACCGGCATCCCGTCGGCCATCGGCGCCAAGCTCGGTGCGCCCGAACGCGAAGTCGTCTGCGTGACCGGCGACGGCGCGGCAGGTTTCCACTTCATGGAGATGCAGTCGGCCGCGCGCGAAGGCGTCAAGGTCACGACCATCGTCTTCGCCGAAGGCTCGTGGACGATGGAAGAGCTGAACGAGCGGATGCTCTACGGTCGCACCTTCGGGACCGCGATGGGCACGGTGCGCTGGGACAAGGTCGGCGAAGGTCTCGGCTGCGAGCCCTACTTCGTCGAGAAGATCGAGGATCTCGGCGCTGCGCTCGCCGGCGCCCGCGCAGCCAGGGGACCGAGCGTGGTCTGCCTCGCCACCAACCGCGACGCCAACCTGATGCTGCCGCAGGACATGGCCGCGCGCTTCTTCGAGGTATACCAGGGCCCGACCGCCGCCATGTGAAGATCACTGAGCGCGAAGGAGAACACTACGGCACCGGGGCGCCGATGAGAACTTCGCCCAGATAGCGTTGCAGCTGCTGCGACGACGGAGTCATCGGCTCGAGCTTTCCCTGGCTCAGTGCCGACGCGCAGTTCCCCGCGCTGAGCGTGGCTGGTGGCAGTGCGCTTTGCTTCAGACTTCGAACCTCGATGCTGCCCTCGAGTGCGCAGATTGCGTCGACCTGCGTGTCCCCCCACAGGGTCGTGCCCCGAACACCGGCCACCGCATTCGGGGTGGCGATCTCGTAGCGACTGCTGCCGGGTTTTTGCCACTTGCTGACCTGCATCCAGAACTTGCCGATGGCGACGTCGATGCGGCCGCTGCGATTGCTGTCGTCGATCTGAAGCTCGCTCAGCGCGAGGTGCGTGCCTGCGCCGATTGCCAGCACCGACGCGTCGATGAAGATGATGCGGATCTTGCCGTCCGTTCCGGTTTCGATGCTGTCGCGGGCCTCGAGCCCGGCGCCGACAACGGCTGCGCTGCGCGCTCCGTCGTGCAGGATCGAGGAACTGCCTTCGACGGCGTCGACCCTGCCGATGGCCTTCGTACCGGCGGCGTCAGGTGAACAGCCGGCGGCGGCCACCAGAAGCAGGGCCAGCATCCAGACGCGACGCCGCAGGGGTCGCCGTAGAAGTGCCATGCGCGCTTCTTACTCGGCGCGGCGGGCCGTCGCGAACTTCAAAAACGGCGACGGGCTGCCGGAGCAGCCCGTCGCAAAGGTGAGTTGCAGGATATCGAATCGAAGCGAGCGATCAGCGCTGCGCGAGCTGCACGCGCTGCGACGCGGCCTTGGCGGCCATGACCGCGCGAGCGATCTGATACGGAGACCTTACGACGAAGGTGTTGTCGCTGGTCGCCTTGGCGTTGTCGGTGCCGAGCGCAGTGTCGTCCTTCGCCGGCGCCGGCACGCAGGGCTGCAGCTCGGGCTTGGCGGCCGATGCCGGCTGGGCTGGCGCGGCAGCTTCGACCTGCGGCGCGGGCGCGATCACCGGGTTTGCGGGCCGCACCGCAGCCGAAACCGCGGTTGGCAGAGGATGAGCCGCGTGCAGCGGAGCGATGCCGAGCAGGGCGCGCAGGATGGCCACATCTTCCGGGCTGGGCTTCACCGGGGCGGGCTCATCGGCTGCGGCCAACGTTGCAGTCAGCAGCACGAATCCCGCCGCCACGACCATGGCGCTGAAGATCCCGTTGAGCTGCTTCATGAAGCTTCCAGATTGGCTGTGTCGAGTCGTCATTGTCCGTTTCCCCCCGCCGGCTGCGTCGTGTGCGTCAGCCTTGGCGTTGGCTGCTACGTTCCAAGTTTCGTTCCAGTTTTGTGGCAGCTGCGGTGACACGTCGCAGGTCGTGGCCGCCTGGCCGCCGCCCCAGGACCGAGCCGGGCGCTTTCGAGACTTGCAGGGCTGCAATGCTCCCTGCATTCGGCAGCGATCACGCAGGCTTCCAACAAGGCGCCGTCGGCCGCGGACAAGTCCGGGCCGGTGTCCGTCCTAAAGACCGGCCGGCGGCGGGTCGATTCCAGCCCCCGCGGCTAGACCCGATCCGACTGGGACCTTGCAGATTTGCACTGATGCGGGGTGGGCATCTGACCACCTCCAAAGGCAAAACGTGAGCATTTCGTCACGCTTCAAACGAATTCTTTCAGACTAACCGTCGGCAAGCCTTGCCACGAACCACCACAGCCCCATCGCAGAAATCGCGATGCTGCACGCCTGCAGCCCGCCATTTGCAAACCGCGCGCGGCGGCCGAGCCAGTAGACCAGCGGCAGCACCAGCGCGAGCACGGCAAGCTGACCCAGCTCCACACCGAGGTTGAACGATGCGAGCGCGAGCGGCAGCTGCGCGGCCGGTAGAGCGATCTCGCGAAGGGCGCCCGCGAAACCGAAGCCGTGGATCAGTCCGAACCCGAAGGTCAGGCGCCAGCGACCGCTCAGGTCGGATACGAAACAGTTCTCGATGCCGATGCAGGCAATCGACAGCGCGATGGCAGGCTCGACGAAGGCCGGCTGCGGCGTCCAGATGCCCAGCGCAGCCACGGCAAGCGTCAGCGAGTGCGCGAGCGTGAAAGCGGTGACTGCGGCGAGCAGCGACCGCAGCGGCCCACCGACCAGCACCAGCGCGAGCAGGAACAGCAGGTGGTCGTAGCCGGTCAGGATGTGTTCGATGCCGAGGCGCATCAGCCCGCCAAGCCGGCTCGCAGCGGCGCTGACGTTCGCGTCGAGCTCGATCTGCGGCTCGGCCTCGTAGAGCGCGCCGTGGGCCGACTGCGATGGAGAAATCGCGGCAGCGAGGTGGCGGTGTCCGAGCGACAGCTGCGCGAACAGCGCCAGTCGCACCGCAAAGACCGCCGCTGGATGCGGGCATCGATACAGCGCGTGGAACGCGAGCCCGTCCTGCTCGGTCAGCTCGATGTCAGCAAGGCCAGGCGTACAGGGTTCGGACGCGACTCGAACCTCGACACCGCGGGCGATCCAGTCGGCGAGCCTGCCGCGCGCACTCTCGACTTCCTCGCGCGCAAGCTCCCCGTTGCCGTCCGCATCGAGCCCGGGAAAGGTCGCGATCAGCTCTTGGCGCGCGAACACGAGATCGGCCTGCACCTGCGCACCGTCGCCGCGGTAGTCTCCGCGCGAGATCCCTACGGCATGCGCGTGGCTCGCCGTCGCCCGCA
>Ga0247727_10013017_pt1 | contig 14123 bp, 11 predicted proteins | sample WisWelCaveWW1625_FD_202498 | JGI IMG/M metagenome (GOLD analysis project Ga0247727, IMG submission 202498) | Biofilm microbial communities from Wishing Well Cave, Virginia, United States - WW16-25 | ecosystem: Environmental > Aquatic > Deep subsurface > Groundwater > Cave microbial mat | place... | reverse complement strand
GTATTCGTCAATCACTACTTCATCGCCCGGAGGCTGGCCCGCGAGGACACCGGCGCTGGGCGGCAAGCCTTCCTTGGCGCGCACATGCACATCCGAGCGTTCGTAGATGCCGCCGTAGGGGTGAAGGTCGGCCAGCAAGGTTACGATGTCATGCTTCCAATACTCCGCGCCTGCTGAGAGAAATTGACAGACGAGAAATTCGGCGTAGCGGTCTACGATGAGGCCGGGGAAGGAATCGGATTCAGCGTTGACGAGGCGGTAAGCGGTAAGTGGTAATTGGTTATTGGTAATTGGGTTGCGGGAGGTGAGGGCGCGTTGCAGGCGGAGGCGGAGGAAAGCCGGGTCAATTTTCTCTTCGGGATTGAAAGACCAGATGCGGGCGGCGATTTGGGATTGGGGGGAATAGGCGGCGAGGGCAAGCGGCGTGCCATCTTGGGCGTGGATGGTGACGGTTTCGCCGGGTTGCGGATTGCCCTCTAGTCGCTCAATCGCGCCGGAGAAAATCCAGGGGTGGCGGCGGGTGATGGATTTTTCACGGGAGGGCTTGAGAATAAGGAAGGGCATAAAAGCGCGAATACATAGTCCCTATTTGAGGAGGCGAATAGAGTTAATAGTTAGTTCTGAAGCCTCACCTTTTGTGAAGAAGATAATGACTATCTCATGAATCGTGCCATCATATGCCAGAGGCACCTTTTTCACTATACCAGAGGTTGCTGGAAATAATTGACCAGCAGAACTTGTGACAATATAAAGTTTCCCATCATTGGCACGAACTTTATATTCCACATGAAACGAAAAGTCCTGAGAGGCTGCGCCGTTTACCTCCAAGAAACCAAAGCCTCGAACGTCAAGGGCAGGAGTAAATCGAAAGGCCACACCAGAAAAGTCTTCTTCGTTATTAAAATCTACTCTTAAGCCTTCACCGACAAAAGCAATGGAAGAGCGGCTCTTATCAGGGACAGATATTTCAAAAGGCTGACTACAGGCAAGAAGATTATCAGCTTCGCATCCTGGAGTTTGAATTGCCGTATCGCGCTCTGTCAGTTGGGTCCTAAGTGCGCTAATCTCTGCTGTGTATTGTTCAATTGCCGTATCGCGCTCTGCCAATTGCGTCCTAAGTGTGTTGATCTCCACTATGTATTGTTCTATCCGATACTTATATAGAGTATCCGTCACCGCCCATGTCGCTGGAATTACCACAAGACAAACTATTAATACCGTTGGAAGATTCTTCGTAATGAAGTCTTTGATATCCTTGGGGGTAAGTTGAATCATCGTATAACCTCCTGGCAAGAAGGGACTGCCGTTCAATGGTGGCGTTCAGTTGCCTGTGTGCGGTCTTGCTGCTTGTTGGGGGTTTGAAACTGAGCCGTTGTCTCCAGCACCCGGTCAGCAAACAGTTTTGCCATGTCTTGCCGCAACCCATGTCCAATATACAACCGGAGCAGGGCCTCAAGCGACATATCCCGGCTGGCCGCTACTTTCTTGAGCGACTCAAGCGCATCTTTGGGTAGCTCCAACACAACAGATTCTTTCGGGCGGGGATGCAAACTCATATCGAATTCAAATTCGTCGTCTCGAACTCAACACCTTGTAATCGGTAAATGATGTCCATCGGCCAATTTTATATGGGCTTTGGAAATTAGGGTATTACCCGCTAAACAAAATGCCAGCTTCGTTATATCACCCCCGCCGCCTTGCCCGCCTGTTCCATCACCTCCAGCGCGCGGTTGATTTCATCCGGCGAGTGGGCGGCAGTGACGGTGGCGCGCAGGCGGGCGAGGCCTTCCGGCACAGCGGGCGAGACCACCGGCAGGGCAAAGACATTGTCGCGCTGGCAGTGGGCGACCATCGCAAAGGCGCGCTCATCCGGGCCACAGATGATGGGGACGATGGCGGTTTCCGAATAGAGCGTATTGAAGCCCATCTCTTTGAGCGTGCCAAGGAAGTGGTCGGTGTTCTCGCGGAGTTTGGTGATGCGCCAGGGTTCTTCGAGAATCACTTCAAAGGCGGCCTTGGCGGCGGCGGCTTGCGCGGGCGGGATAGCGGCCGAGAAAATATAGGGGCGCGAGGCGTGACGCAACAGGTTGATCAAATCGTGACTACCTGCGATATAGCCGCCCACCGAAGGGATGGTCTTGCTCAACGTCCCCATCTTCACATCAATCGCGCCCTCCATCCCAAAATGCTCCTCAATGCCGCGCCCGGTCGCGCCCAGCACGCCCACCGAGTGCGCTTCGTCCACCATCAGCCACGCGCTATATTTGCGGCAGAGCGCCGACACTTCGGGCAGGTTGATGATGTCGCCATCCATGCTAAACACCGCATCCACCACCACCAATTTGGCGGCGTCCGATTCGGCTTTTTGCAGACAACGCTCCAAATCGCTCATATCATTGTGCTTGAAGCGGATAAAGTTCGCGCCGGACAGAATACAACCCTCGACGATGGAGGCATGATTGATTTTGTCGGAGAAGATATAGTCGTGGCGGCCCACCAGCGCGGTGATGGCGGCCACGTTGGTGACAAAGCCGCTGGAATAGGTGATGGCGGCTTCGGCCTTTTTGAAATGGGCGATGGTCTCTTCCAATTCAGTGTGCAGGCGCAATGACCCGGCCAGCAGGCGGACGCCATGTGTGCCGGTGCCGTATTGATCTACCGCCGCCTTCGCCGCCGCGCTAATTTTGGGGTGCCCGATGAGGCCCAGATAACTATACGACGCAAACATCAGCATCTCGCGCCCGCGCACCATCACCCGCGAACCGCCACAGAGTTCATCTATGGGTTGATTGTAGAAGTAGAAGTCGGCGGCTTTGGTCTCGTCTACACGCGCGCGCCACGCCTGTAGGCGCTGGCTGATTTTGTCGTCGGTTCGGCCCGTCATAGGTTGCTCCTTGGTTGGGTTGTGCGATTAGGCGGGACTATATCACAGGTCAACAGAGTCACCGGATTGAACGGATTTATGACGGATGAAATGGATTCCTTTCCGTTCAATCCGATAGAACTTCCGTTTAATCCGTTGATTACCTGCCCAACTTTTTTAGAGTCGCTTCGTCAATGATGGCTACGCCGAGGCTCTGGGCTTTGGCGAGTTTGGAGCCGGGCGACTCGCCCAGCAAAAGGTAATCGGTCTTCTTGCTCACGCTGTCGGTGACTTTGCCGCCGCGCTCTTCGATGTAGGCTTTGGCCTCATCCCGACTTAGGGTGGGGAGAGTGCCGGTGATGACAAAGGTCTTGTCCGCAAACGCGCCGCCAGTGATCTTGGGCTTGGGCGCGGCGGTAGGCCAGACGTTGGCGGCTTTTAATTTTTTGAGAATAGCCTTGTTGCTCTTGTGGGCAAACCAATCCACCACGCCTTGTGAGACGTTGGGGCCGACGCCGCCGATCGCTTGCAAATCTTCGGCGGTCGCGGCGGCGAGGGCATCCAGCGAGCCAAAGTGTTCGGCCAAATCACGGGCGGCCACCTCCCCTACCCCATGAATACCGAGGGCCGAAATCAATTGCGCTAAGGGGCGAGACTTCGCGGCTTGAATCGAGTCCAAAAGTTTTTGGGCTTTCTTTTCGGCAAAGCCTTCTAATTCGAGTAATTGGTTATTAGTAATTGAAAAGATGTCGGCGACGTTTTTGACCAGGCCTTCAGTCACAAGTTGAACCGCCACTTTTTCGCCAAAGCCTTCAATGTCCAGCACGGCGGCGAAATGTTCGACCGAACGGGTGAGTTGCGCGGGGCAGGCGTTGTTGACGCAATAGTAAGCGACTTCGCCTTCCACTCGCTCAATCTTTTCACCGCACGATGGGCAGGCGGTTGGGATTTTGTACTTGCGCTCTTTGCCGGTGCGCGCTTCCACCACCGGGCCGATGACGTAGGGGATGACCTCGCCCGCGCGCTTAATCAACACCCGGTCACCCAGGCGGATGTCTTTCTCGGCGATGTAATCAAAGTTGTGCAGGGTGGCCTGCCGCACGGTGACGCCGCCCACTTCCACCGGCTCCAGCACGGCGTTGGGGGTCAGCACCCCGGTACGGCCCACATTTACGATGATGTCGGTGAGAGTCGTGCTGACCTCGCGCGCCGGGAACTTGAACGCAATCGCGCCGCGCGGGTCCTTGCCCACAAAGCCCAACTCGGCGGCCAGGCGCAGGTCATTAATTTTAATGACCATGCCATCCACTTCGTAGGCCAGTTCATCGCGCTGGGTGGTGTAGCTCTCGCAATACGCGATAGCCTCATCCAGCGTCTTAAAGCGGCGAGCCACCTCGGCCACCGGGAAGCCCATCGCCCGCAGATAGTTCAGCAAGTCCCATTGAGTTTCGATGACGACATCTTTACTGCGCTCTACAATTGAGTAGCATAACAACGAGATGGGTCGGGCCGCGGTGAGTTTGGAATCCAATTGCCGCAAAGCACCGGAGGCCGTGTTGCGTGGGTTGACGTAGGTGCGCTCGCCCTTGGCCGCGAGTTCGGCGTTCATCTTCTCAAAGTCCTGAGTGTAGATGACGGCTTCGCCCCGGACGACTAAGGATGAAGGCGGAGGGCCGATTTTGCTTAGCGAAATCGTGGCGGAAGATCTAGGTTTCTTGCCACTTCCTTCTGCCGGTTTGATGGGAATACGAAGCGGCAACGCTCGCACGGTCTTTAGATTCGGCGTAATGAGTTCGCCCACTTCGCCATCGCCGCGCGTGGCCCCTTTGACAAAGAGGCCGTTTTCATAATGCAGAACAACGGTCAGGCCGTCAATTTTTGGCTCCACCACAAAGTCGGCGGTTTCCACACGGTCATCGAGTCTGAGAATTCGGTCGAACCAGGCCCGCACGCCGTCGGCGTTGAAGGCGTTGCTCAGGCTGAGGATGGGCGCGGGGTGGCGCACCTTCTCGAACTTTTCGGAGACGAAGCTCCCCACCCGCTGCGTGGGCGAGTCGGGCGTGAGCAGTTCGGGGTGCTGGGCTTCCAACGCCTGCAATTCTCGAAACAGAGCGTCGTATTCCGCATCAGAGATGACGGGCGCGGAGAGGACGTGGTAGCGGTGGAGGTGTTTGTTGAGTTCTTTCCGCAACGCTTCGGCGCGGGCGGCGGGGGTTTTGGAGGATTTGGGCATGGAGGAATTATAACGGAAAGAGCATAACCTGACTCTCGTTGGAAACGATAAACCCGGAATCGAGGCTTTAGCCGGACCAACCGGCTAAAGCCTCGATTCCGTCCATCATACTCACGCGGTGGTAGGTCACGCTTTCAGCGTGACGTGCTCATTACAAGCGTGACCTACGAGATGATGGGCTACCTAATTTCACCCCCCCGCTTGCATTTCCATCACGCAAGGCTACAATAGCGGCCTCTCAACCTCAACCCAATGAGTCCTCATGCGCTCCGGGAGTGGCGCCTGTGGCAACACAAAAAATTGGCCGCTATGAAATCATCCGCGAGTTAGGCCGTGGCGGGATGGGCACGGTCTTTTTGGCGCGTGACCCGGCCTTTGATCGGCTGGTGGCCGTCAAGGTTCTGCCCGCCCAACTCACGCACGACCCCCAATTTTTATTACGGTTTCAACGCGAGGCCAAAGTCATTGCCGCGCTGGAACATGCCAGCATTGTGCCGGTGTACGACTATGGCGAGGACGCGGAGACGGGCCAGCCTTTTATCGTGATGCGCTTCATGTCAGGCGGCACCTTGGGGGAGCGGCTGGCCATTGGCCGAATGCCCTTGCGGGAAGTCGCGCCCATCGCCCAACGGCTGGCCGACGCGCTGGACGAGGCCCACAGCCACAACATCGTTCACCGGGACCTCAAGCCAGGCAACATTATCTTTGATAACAAAGGGCAGGCGTTCCTCTCCGATTTTGGCATTGCCAAATTACTGGAGAACAACAGCCTGCTCACCGGCACCGGCATCGTGGGCACACCGGCCTATATGAGCCCCGAACAAGCGGCGGGCGGTTCCACCATTGACGGGCGCAGTGACGTGTACTCGCTGGGCATCATCGTGTACGAGATGTTGTCCGGGCATCACCCCTATGGGGTCGAGACGCCGATGAGCATGCTCTACAAACAGGTGAACGAAACGCCGCCGCCGCTGGATACGGCTGGGCTGGGTTTGCCCGCGGTGTCACGGCGCATTGTGGCGCGGGCTTTAGCAAAAAAGCCGGACGAGCGTTATCCCTCAGCCGGCGAATTCGCCAAATACCTGAGCGGCCTGCACACCGGGCCGCCCATCCTCGCGCCTGCCAAACCATCTGAACCGTTAGCGCCTCCCCCGCCGCTCTCGCCGACGTTGCCGGTGGGCGCGACTCCGAAAAATGAAAAACCGGAAGCGTCCCCCACGCCCCCGACGCGCACCATTCAACGTCTATCGCCCTGGAGGTTGGGGCTGTTGGCTGTGCCTATTATGGGGGCGTTGATGTGTGTGGCGGTGGTCATTGTGCTAAACATCAATCCCTTTGGCAACCAGCCCACACTTACCCCATCGCCCACGCTCACCTCTCGGCCCACCCTCACCATTGCGCCGCCCAGCCATACGCCTAAGCCAACCAACACATCTCAGAAACCAACGGCTACGTTTGCCGCCACGTCTACAGTCACCGACACACCCATGCCCTCGCCGACCAACACGCCCTCGGCCACACCGACCCGCGCACCCACCGCGCGCAAAACATCCACGCGCGTCCCGGCCACCAACACATCCGCCCCACTCCTGCCCAGCAATACCCCTGCGCCGCCCGTCAACACATCTGCGCCGCCACAACCCACCAATCCGCCGCAACCCACAACTGTACCCACCAACACGCCCGTGCCAGAGCCACCAACGAACACCCCGGCTCCATAATCTCGTTCGGAGACTGAACGACGATGAACTCAGCAGGACTTACTCAATTGGCTATAGGTGTTAAGATTTGCTTTCTATTGAGCTTTGCAAAAAGAATAGAACAACGATGTTTCAAAAACGCCTGAAATTACAGCCGATTCGCGCATAGGCGTATTCCATTACTTATGCAAAACTCAATAAGTCCGGTGTCAACGGATTGCTCCGCACAAACGGATAATCGGATTCGCCAACCCTAGCGCGCGCTATCCGTTTATCGGTTGTGCGGAGCAATCCGTTGACGCCGATTCAAAATCATTTTCTTAACGTCTATAGATTTCAGGAGACTACACCATGCGCTCTAAAACTGATATGACTCTCACCCTGGCCCTCATCATCCTGCTGTTGGGCCTCGTGGGCGGGGCCAACGCGCAGGGCGGCGACTCCGCCGAAGCGCCCGCCCTGATTCAGACCGCGCTTGGTACGGCCTTCACCTATCAAGGGAAAATCTCCAACAATGGGGGCCTGGTGAATGGCAACTGTGACATGGCCTTCCGCCTATACGATGACGCCTCAACCGGCAACCAAATTGGCAGTGCCATCACCACCACCGTGCCGGTGACCAATAGCCGCTTTACCGTCGCATTGGATTTTGGGAGTGGGGTATTTGCGGGGCAAGCCCGCTGGCTGGAATTGCGGGCGGATTGTGGCGGCGGGTATGTGACTCTTAACCCGCGCCAAGCCATCACTGCCGCGCCGGAGGCCTTGCACGCACAGACCGCAGACAGTGTGGCGTGGGAAGGTTTGACTGGCAAGCCCCAGCCTTTTTACCCCCTCTATCGGCCACAGACGCTCGACCTGACGACCACCGATGCCGACCTCAAGGGGTTCATTGGTGGTTTCACCGATGGGCGCTATGGCTATTTTGTCCCAAATGACAACAGTACGCCTTTCGGCAAGGTGGCGCGGGTGGACTTGCAGAACTTCACCTCGGGCGGCGTGACCATTCTCGACCTAACGACCATAGACCCCAACCTCAAGGGGTTCGTTGGTGGTTTCACCGACGGGCACTATGGCTACTTTGTGCCGCTTGACAACGGCGCACCTTTCGGCAAGGTGGCGCGGGTGGACTTGCAGAACTTTACCTCAGGTGGCGTGACCATTCTCGACCTAACGACCATAGACCCCAACCTCAAGGGGTTCGTTGGTGGTTTCACCGATGGGCGCTATGGCTACTTTGTGCCGCTTGACAACGGCGCACCTTTCGGCAAGGTGGCGCGGGTGGATTTGCAGAACTTCACCTCGAGCGGTGTGACCGTGCTTGACCTGACGACTGTTGACGCCAATCTCAAAGGGTTTCGAGGTGGTTTCACCGATGGGCACTACAGCTATTTTGTGCCAAATGATAACGGCGTACCCTTCGGCAAGGTGGCGCGAGTGGATTTGCAGAACTTCACAGCGGGTGGCGTGACCGTGCTCGACCTGACGACCATAGATGCCAACCTCAAGGGATTTCGAGGCGGTTTTACGGATGGGCGCTTTGGCTACTTGGTGCCGTATAACAATGGCGCGCCTTTCGGCAAGGTGGCGCGAGTGGACTTGCAGAACTTTACCTCGGGCGGCGTGACCATTCTCGACCTAACGACCATAGACCCCAACCTCAAGGGGTTCGTTGGCGGTTTCACCGATGGGTATTATGGCTACTTTGTGCCTTACAACAATGGTGCCCATTTCGGCAAGGTAGCGCGAGTGGATTTGCAGAACTTCACCTCAGGCGGCGTGACTGTGCTCGACCTAACGATTATAGACCCCAACCTCAAGGGATTTCGAGGCGGTTTCACCGATGGGCGCTATGGCTACTTGGTGCCTTCTAACAACGGCATGCCGTTTGGCACGGTGGCGCGCATTCAGTTGTTCTTTGGCGGAGGTAGTCCATGACCACAACAACGAATTTGGAAAGCAACGAATTCGTTTTATTCTTCATTCGCTGTTGTGTTTCGGGAGGCGACCCATGACCGCTTGGCGCGTGAAAGTTGTTGGGTCGAGAAACCCGTTTTCGGCTTCGCCTGAGAAAACGGGTTTCTGGGCAGAGTTTTTCAACACGCACTAACTATGAGATTGTGGCAAATGGTTTAGGATAAGGTAAGAGCTGTCTACGATGACCATACGCGCTTATGATTCGCGCCATTCACGGGCGCGCAGGTTTCTGACCCACGCCGTGCTGTCGCGCAAGTCGGCGCGGTTGCGCCAGATGCCGATAATGGCTTCTTTGGTCTGGCTTTTTGAATCAGGAAATGTGCGATGAAGACTCGCTCGATGGCATTCACCCTCACGCTCCTGGCCGCTTTGGCCGCCACCTCCGCGCTGGCCTCGGGCGGGGGCTACACCCTCGATTGGTTTACGGTGGATGGAGGCGGCGGCACATCGAGCGGCGGGGGCATTGTCGTCGAAGGCGCTATCGGCCAGCCCGAGGCGGGCGAGATGAGCGGTGGGGGCATTACGGTGGTGGGCGGGTTCTACTCGGAAGACGATAGCGCCCCGGCTGGGACTGGGATATTGTTTCTACCTTTGGTGCTCAAAAATTACCCACCCTGCTTTGCCGGGCCAAACGAGGTTGAACCCAACGATGACTTCCCGCAAGCCAACGGCCCGCTGTGCGTCGGCGTCACCGATTTCACCGGCTACCACAACGGCGCCACCGAAGACAAGGATTACTTCCAATTCACGTTGGCCACCGCCGGCACCATCACGGTTCAATTGGTCACTTACGCCAACACCGATCCGCAAATCGCCTTGTATAACCAATCGCAAGTGAGCGTGGGTTTCTCGGGCGGGCCGCCCTATAGCATCGTCTATAACGGCGCGGCGGGGACGTATTACGCTCGGGTTTACACCACCGCCAACTACGGCGCTAATGCTTACACACTGCGGGTGACGTATCCGTGAGGCGCTTCAACTCGCTTAGAGACGTTTTTTTCGCTCTAATCCGCGAGCGAACCTGGCGCTGGAAAATGGACTGAGGGCTGGCAAGTCACTGCCCATTTTCCAGAAAAATGCCCGTCGGCGGATTAGATGGAATCTTTCTGGAGTTATTGAGGAACTATGAATCTAAAAGCCTGTTCCCCCTACCTCCGCTCCGGCTTGTGGTTGCTGTTTGTGGCTACGCTTATGATTGGGTCAGCGACCCCACCGAGTTTTAGCGCGCGCCCATCCAACCACTTGCGTCAACCGGCGCGCATTTCATCCGAGCAAGCCATCGCGCTGGGGGTGAACGATTTGGAAGCAATGGCAGAGGGCTACCGCCTGCGCCACCCGCGCCACACCGCCGAGTTCCTGTCCGACGGCGTACACTTCACGCCGCGCCAGGGCGGGCCGGAGTGGGCCTGGCAGTTAACGTTTGTGGGGGCTAATGATCAGTCTCTTTATGCCGTGAATGTGGGCGCGGTCAAGCCAGCACATGACCAGCCCGGTCTTATCGCTTATTCGCGTGGCGCGGTGATTGAACAATATATCGCGCAGACCAACGTACTCGAACAACAATTCATCATCCCTCACCCCTTGCCGCTTGGGAGCGCCGATTTGGTAATTGCGGGCCGTGTGACCAGCGCGGGCGCGTTTGAAGCGAGCGAAGCGAATGCCAAAGATGGCTGGGTTTGGCGCGCGGGTGAAGGCGCGGTGCGTTTGGGAAACGTGTATGTCTATGACGCTACCGGGCGAGCTCTCTCCGCCGAAATGAGTGTGACGGCCTCGACGACGCGGATTGTGGTGGAGGGCGCGGCGCTCGCCCGCGCCGCTTACCCGGTGACGGTTGACCCGGAGATTGGGACCAACGACTTTCGCCTCAGCGATATAGGCACGGACGGCGACGCCAGCCGGGACGCGTTCGATCCGGCGGTGGCTTACAACAGCGCCAATAATGAATATCTGGTGGTGTGGCAGGGCGACGATGATACCGGCTCACTGGCAGATCAGGAATACGAAATTTACGGCCAGCGCCTCAACGCAGCCACCGGGGCCGAAGTGGGCGTAAACGATTTTCGCATCAGCGACATGGGGCCGGATGGGGATTCAGCATACAACGCCGTCAATTCAGCCATCGCCTACAATAGCGCCCATAACGAATATCGGGTCGTGTGGATTGGCGATGATGATATTCTCCCACTGGTGAACGATGAGGATGAAATTTTCGGTCAGCGCATTAATGCCGCCACCGGAGCCGAAGTGGGTACAAACGACTTCCGCCTCAGCGACATGGGGCCGAACGGTAGCGCCAGTTTCGAGGTCCACCGTCCGGCCATTGCCTACAACAGTGTTAGCAATGAATACCTGGTGGTGTGGGTTGGCGATGATGATACGGGGCTATTGGTGAGCGGAGAAGATGAAATCTATTATCAACGCGTCTATGGCGACCGGGCCCTCGGCGATGAAACCGGCGCAAATGACGTTCGCGTCAGCGATATGGGGCCGGATGGGAACGTGAACTACGATGCCTACGAATCAGCGGTGGCCTATAACAGCGCCAACAACGAATACCTGGTGGTCTGGGGCGGTGATGACAATGTTGGCACCCTGGTAGATGGAGAATATGAGGTCTTCGGCCAACGGTTGAGCGCCGCCGGGGGGTTGCTGGGCACAAACGATTTCCGCATCAGCGACATGGGGCCGGATGGCAACACAAGTTACGGGGGCTCAAGTTTAGGCAACTTGTACCCAGCGGTAGCCTATAACAGCGCCAACAATGAATACCTGGTGGTGTGGAATAGCGACGATGATACCGGTTCGCTGGTGAATGACGAGGTTGAAATTTTCGGCCAGCGCCTCACCGCGACCACCGGAGTGGAAGTGGGCGTCAACGATTTCCAGCTGAGTGATATGGGGCCGGATGGCAGCGCGGCCTACCGGGCCTACGCCCCGGCGGTGGCCTACGACAGCACGGCCAATGAGTATGCGGTGGTGTGGTATGGTGATGACAACATCCCACCGTTGGGGTCGTTACAGTTTGAAATTTTCGGCCAGCGCCTTAACGCGGCCACCAGCGTCGAAGTCGGCCCGAACGATTTTCGGCTGAGTGATATGGGGCCGGATGGGGCGATCGCCTATGCCGGCGTTTGGCCGGCGGCAGCGTTCAACAACCTAAACAACGAGTATCTGGTGGTCTGGTCTGGCGACGACGACACACTTCCATTGGTTGGTGATGAGGCTGAAATTTTCGGTCAACGATACATATCCAACAATCGGCTGTTTCTGCCCTTGACGATGAGAAATTATCCGCCCTGTTTTGCCGGGCCAAGCGAGGTTGAACCCAATGATGACTTCCTTCAAGCCAACGGCCCGCTGTGCGTCGGCGTCACCGATTTCACCGGCTACCACAACGGCGCCACCGAAGACAAGGATTACTTCCAATTCACGGTGGCCACCGCCGGCACCATAACGCTTCAATTAGTCGCTTACGCCAACACCGATCCGCAAATCGCCTTGTACAACCAATCGCAAGCCAGCGTGGGTTTCTCGGGCGGGCCGCCCTATAGCATCATCTATAGCGGCGCGGCGGGGACGTATTACGCTCGGGTCTACACCACCGCCAACTATGGCGCCAACTCCTACACCCTGCGAGTGACGTATCCGTGAGCCGCTTCAACTCGCTTAGAGGCGTTTTTTTCGCTCTAATCCGTGAGCGAACCTGGCGCTGGAAAATGGGCTGAGGGTTGGTACGTCCTTGCCCATCTCGCCCGGTCTGAGTACAATGTTGCCTGACGGTTGAAAATATGCCGGACGTGCCAGAAGTTGAAGCATCACCAGAAGAGGACGAGCCTGAGAGGGAATTCAACCTTGCGATGATTCGGCAACAGGTGCAGGAGGAGCATTACTCCATTCGCTCACACACTGTTGACCACATGGTGAAGGAAGGTTTCGATGAGCCGCACGTCTTACAAACCGTCCTAACCGGGCAAGTGTTGGAAGAGTATCTGAGCGCTTGCCGTTGCCTGATTTTCGGTTTTTTTGATTTATCACCTGATGTGACTCTGCCACTCCATGTTGTCGTAGACTATGTTGACCCGGAACGGGTGGATATTGTCACGGCCTACATCCCTGGAAAACCTGAATGGCAAACACCTACCCAACGCGCCGAACGAAAAGGGCGGAAAAAGAAGAAGTAAAACGCCCGCGCCTCTGCTCGGATTGTCGTCACCGGACGGAGTGGCGCGAGGTGACACAGGAATACGAAAGAAACGGACTGCGGGTGCGTCTTGCCGGGCTTCCCGCCATGGTGTGCCCGCATTGCGGTTCAATCTCATTTCCTCCCGGTGTGGCCCATAAAATTGTCACAGCAGTTAATGCTTTCTTTGCCCTGTTGGAGGATCGCCATCGGGGGGCGTTGCGTGTGGATCCCGCGCGCTAAGAAGATCAGCGCTACTTTAATCTGCTGGCGGCAACCCAATCAACACTTCATCATCCTCCACCTTCACCGGATACGCCGGGATGCCCACAATGGCGGGGAAGGACAGCACCTTGCCGGTTCGCACATCAAAGCGCGCGCCATGGCGGGGGCATTCAATTTCGTAATCGCTGACCAAGTCGCCCTCGGCCACCGGGCCATCATCGTGCGAGCAGACATCGGCGACGGCATAATACGCGCCCGCGATATTGAAGACGGCGATGGGCTTGCCATCAATCTCCAACAGTTTGCGCGCGCCGTTGGGTAATTCATCGGTCGTTGCCACCGCAATATAATCGGCGGTGGCGGGGTCAACCTGGGGGATATAGACGGTCATAAACACCTTGAGAATTAGAGAATTGGGTTAGTCGTCGGAATGATAGTGTTGGCCTTCCAACCCATACGCGCCCGCCTTGAGAACTTTGAGCGAGAGCAGAGCGCACTTGAGCCGGACCGGGCCGAGTTCGATGCCGAGCATTTCCAGAATATCGTCTTTGGTGAGTTGCTTAACTTCATCCAGCGATTTGCCGACGATGGACTCGGTGAGCAGGGAGGCCGAGGCCTGCGAGATGGCACAGCCACGCCCATTGAAGGCCACCTCTTTCACCCGGCGATTCTCGTCCAGCCGCACATCTATCCGAATCTTATCGCCACACAGCGGGTTCTCATCCTCGAATGAAAAATCATGCGGGTCGAGCGTGCCCTTGTGGCGCGGGTTTTTGTAGTGATCGAGGATGAGGTCGCGATAGAGGTCGTCCATAAAAAATAGGTAACTGTTCACAGTTTTAGAGAGCGTGTCAATGCTCTCTTTGTGGGATAGCCACGGTGCTGGCTTTCAGCGATACTGACGACATGGCTCAGGCAACACCTCCCGTACCAATTTCGGCCAATGAT
>Ga0247727_10013016_pt1 | contig 14123 bp, 14 predicted proteins | sample WisWelCaveWW1625_FD_202498 | JGI IMG/M metagenome (GOLD analysis project Ga0247727, IMG submission 202498) | Biofilm microbial communities from Wishing Well Cave, Virginia, United States - WW16-25 | ecosystem: Environmental > Aquatic > Deep subsurface > Groundwater > Cave microbial mat | place... | reverse complement strand
CTGGCCGCGCTTCCCAATGGCTGGCCCGGCTGGCACTGGGCGCGCGCCCGCGCATTGACTCTGCTCAACCCCTATCGCCCCACGATTGAAAGTTACGAGCCGGAGCAATACTTTTGGCGCGTGCCGATTGATTAAAAACTGGAATTTGGCGACGCTTGAATTTTTTCCGGGATTCGAGGCTTCGCATAGCACCCTTTAGGGTTAGCCGGTTTGATGTTCCCCGGCTAAAGCCTCGAATCCAGAGACTTGCCAAAGTTGGGGTAGGTCACGCTTGTAGCGTGACGTCACTCATCATTCAAGTTGTCACGCTCCAAGCGTGACCTACAGCTTAATTCACGAATCACTCACACTATTCGTGGCATTCGTTGCGAAAGGGTATAATTCGCCCCATGCCCGAATTGCCCGAAGTGGACACGGTAGCCCGCGAACTGCGCGAGGGGAGCGCCACGCGCGGCGTCTCGGTGGTGGGCCGCACCATCACCCGCGTCACCGTGCGCTGGCCGCGCCACATCGCCACCCCCTCGCCCCGCGAACTGCAACGCCGCCTGCCCGGCCAAAAAATCAAAGCCGTCTCCCGGCGCGGCAAGTACATCATCTTTCACCTCACGCAGGGGTATCTGCTCGTTCATCTTAAGATGAGCGGCGATTTGTCGGTGGTCAATGGGAGTGCGCCGCGCGACAAACATGCCCACACCATCTTTCATTTTGCCGACGGTTATCACCTGCGCTTTAGCGACACCCGCAAATTTGGCAAGGTCTTTTTGGTGGAGGCGGTGGAACAGGTGACGGGCCATCTCGGCCCGGAACCATTGGAAAGCAACTTCACCGCCAAGAAACTCGGCCAATTGCTGGCCGGCAAACAGCGCGCCCTCAAACCGCTCCTGCTAGATCAAACCTTTATTGCCGGGGTGGGCAACATCTACGCTGACGAGTCGCTCCATCTCGCCAAACTCCACCCGCTTCGCAAAAGTGATTCGCTGACACCTGCCGAAGTGAGCGCGTTGTGGCGCGGTATCCGTCGCGCGCTTCGCACCGGCTTGCGGCACAATGGTGCCAGCTTTGATCGGGCATACCGGGGCGGCGGCTTCCAACATCACTTCCGCGTGTATGACCGCGCGGGCGAGCCGTGCTACACTTGTGGCATGCCCATCCGCCGGATGGTGGTGGGCCAGCGCGGCACGCACCTGTGCCCAAAGTGCCAGAAACTCAAGTGAGACGGACACCTCACCATGCCAAGTGTTGATTCATCGGTCGCTCAAACAATTTTGGTCATTAGCCTGGTGGGCCTGGGCCTGTCGGGCATCGTCGGATGTGGGATGGCGTTGATGTGGGGCTTGAAGAAATTGCGCGAAGAACAAAACCCATCCACGGAACAACCATCCCCAACGTCTAAATCCGAGACGGTGTCTGCACCCGCCTCCAACCCTGCCGCCCCGGTGTTGAACGCGCTGGGCAACCTTTTCAAACGTCCCTCGGGTGGCGGGCTGGTGCCGGGGGCGCACGAGGTCTTGCGGGTGGCGCGTGATAATCTCACCGGGCGCTTGCTGGTGGAGGTGGCGGGCCAACGCTTCGCTAAATTAAGCGACATCGCCGACCCGACCTTGGCGCAGGCGGTGTTGACGACCTTGCACGATTTACAAGCGTTTGCCGGCACGCCCACGACGACGCCCGCCGTTGCGCCCCAGCCGCCCGTCAACGCTCCAGCGCCAGTCGGCCCTCCGCCGGTCTCACCCGCCATGCCGATGACCGCGCCAACGGCCCGGCCACCCGCGCCGCCCCACTCCACCACCCCCACGACCTCGGCCGAGATGCCGCCCATCCCCAAGCCAAGCATGAATCCGTTTAAGCAGGCGCAGGTGTTGCGTGAACGGGCCAGGCAGTTAGAGCCAATCCCATTCAAATCCATCCCCGAAATTATTGACGATTACCTGCAACAAAAGTTGCTGGGCACCCCGCACATTTGGCGCGGCATTCGAGTCAGCAGCAACGCGCAGGGCGCGGTGGTGTTCGAGGTGGATGGCCGGCCGTATGACGCCGTGGACGCGGTGCCGGACGAAGAAGTGCGAAATTTAATTAAGGGCGCGATTGCGGAGTGGGACGCAAAAAAATAATCAGTCGAGCACCGGCGGCACCCGGAACAGGCCCGCTTCGGTGGCGGGGGCATTGGCCAGCAGTTCTTCATTCGTCAACGAGGGCGTGACCTCATCGGGGCGCAACACGGTGCGGAGGGGCAGTACGGTGGCGGTCGGCTCAATGTGGGCTGTGTCCACCTGCTTAAGTTTCGCCATATAATCCAAAACCGCCGAGAGTTGTTGGCGATAGCGTTCCTTCTCGGCGTCGGTCAGGCGCAGGCGGGCCAGGGCGGCGATGTGTTCGACTTCTTCCAAGGCCAGGGACATGTGGGCATTATAGCATTGACGTGCGACGCACCCGCTCCGCCGCTTTGCGAGGGGCGCATTCGCCAATGGTGGTCAATCCGAGCCAGACTTCCGAAGTCCGCGCAAAGCGAATCCTAACGACTGGTGCCTCGTGCGCGGACTTCGGAAGTCTCAGCGTGCGGCCAAACATCCCGAATACACCCCTTTGCGAGTGCGTCGCGCGTTTATGGGGTGGTAAGCGTGTGCTACAATTTGCCCTCCCATGGATTCTTTGGCCTCCCTCAACCCGCGACAACAAAGCGCTGTTATCGCCAACCCTGGCCCAACACTGATCCTGGCCGGGCCGGGCAGTGGCAAGACCCGCGTGCTGACCCATCGCATCGCCTATCTCGTCGGGCAGATGGGCGTGGCCCCCTATCGCATCATGGCCGTCACCTTCACCAACAAAGCCGCCCGCGAGATGAAGACCCGTGTGGAGGCCTTGCTGGAGGGCCAACTACGCGGCCTGACCGTCGGCACCTTTCACTCCATCTGCGCCCGCTTTCTGCGGCGCGAGGCCGAGCATCTGCCCGTCACCGCCGATTTTGTTATCTTCGACGACTCCGACCAGCAGGCGCTCGTTAAGCAAGTCATCAAAGAATTTAATCTCAACGACAAGCAATATGCGCCCGGCAAATTGCTGAATAAAATTTCGTCAGCCAAGAATGAACTCATCGGCCCGGATGAATTTACCGCCAGCACCTATTTCAACGAAATCGTCAAACGGGTGTACGTGCGCTATCAGCAATTGCTGGTCGCCAACAACGCGCTGGACTTCGATGATTTACTAATGGGTGTGGTGGAGTTGTTCCGCCGGCACCCCGAGGTACTGGCCAAATATCAGCGGCAGTACGAGCATATTCTGGTGGATGAGTGGCAGGATACCAACACAGCCCAATACACACTTTTGCGACAACTTGCAGCCCAGCATCGCAATTTGTATGCGGTCGGTGATCCCGACCAGTCCGTGTATCGCTTTCGTGGCGCCGACTATCGCAACGTCCGCAAATTTCAAGAAGATTATCCCGACGCCCTCACCATTTTGCTGGAACGAAATTACCGCTCGACGCAGGTGATTTTGGATGCGGCCATGGCAGTGATTGACCAGCACCCGGGCCGCACCCGCAAACAACTGTTCACCGAGCGGCAGGGCGGCGCGGCCATTTACGCTTACGAAGCCTACAACGAGCAGGACGAAGCGCAGTTTGTGGTGGATACCATTGCCGAACTCACACGCACCGGGCTGGCCGCGCCGGGCGATTGCGCGGTGATGTACCGCACCAACGCCCAATCGCGCTCCGTCGAAGAAGCGTTTTTGCGCGCGGGCCTGCCCTATCGCTTAGTGGGCGCGCAACGCTTCTATGGCCGCAAAGAAATTAAAGATGCGCTGGCTTATCTGCGATTGATTCACAACCCCGCCGACTCGGTCAGCCTGCTGCGCGTCATCAACACCCCGCCGCGCGGCATCGGTGGCAAAACGCTGGAGCTATTGAACGAACTGGCCACCGCCAATGGCCTCACCGTCGCCGACGTTTTGCGCGACCTGGGCGATAGCGGCAATCAATCCAGGTTTATGGCGCGGTTGGGCAATAAAGCCGCCACCTCGCTCATCAACTTTGGCCGGATGCTCACCCACTGGCACAGCGCCCGCGGTGAACTGGCAATTGTCCAATTATTAGACACCGTGCTGAATCGCATTGGCTATAAAGAGTATTTGGATGATGGCACCGAGGAGGGCGAGGAACGCTGGGCCAACGTGTTGGAATTGCGCGGGGTAGCCGCCGACGCGGGCGATATGACGCTGGCCGAATTTCTGGAGCAAGTGGCGCTGGTTTCCGATCAGGACACTTTAGCGGAAGAAGGCAAAGCGCCCACGCTCCTCACCCTGCACGCCGCCAAAGGGCTGGAGTTTCCGGTGGTCTTTATCGTGGGCCTCGACGAGGGCGTTCTGCCCCATCAACGCTCCTTTGACGACCCGGAGGCCATGCACGAAGAGCGCCGCCTGATGTATGTGGGCCTGACGCGCGCCAAAGACCGGCTATATCTCATTCGCGCCTTTCGTCGCTCACTCTATGGCGACTCGGCCCTCTCGGATGTCTCGCGCTTCCTCGGCGATATTCCCACCAATTTATTGACCGGCAACTTGAGCAACCGGCAAACCCGGGCCGAAACTTATTACAAACGCGCCACCACCTGGGATGGCGGCACTCTGAATCTTTCAACACCCAATCAAAAGCCGGTCACGGTACGCCCATCCGAACCCACCTATCGCACCAGCCAGCGTGTGCGCCACGCCCAATTTGGTGAGGGCATTGTGCTGGAGACCAAATTTGTAGGCGGCGATGAGGAAGTCATCATCGTATTTGAATCCGTCGGCGTGAAACGGCTGGCGGTGAGAGTGGCGAAGTTGGAAACACTGAAGGGATGATTCGCCACGAATTACACGAATTGTCGCGAAGAAACAAGAAAATTCGTGATAATTAGTGGAATTCGTTGCCGCTCTTATGCTGGCTACTATTCACTACACCCGCCCCGGTAAAGACATCACCATTTACACTGAAGGCTTGGTCTCCGACGATGAGCGGCGCTTGCAAACCTACACCGTGTTCCCACCTGAAACGCAAATAGCCTTGACCGAAGCGCTCCGCCAGCAAAATTTAATGTCTGGCGCGCAACGCGCGGGCGCACTTCGCAAACACTACTTTTACGCCGAGCCGTTCAATGTGCTCGAATTCTTCGACACCGGCGGCCAACTCATCGCCTACTACAGCGACTTGACCACATACCTGACCAAAGTAGATGGCGTGTATCACCTCACCGATTTGTGGCTGGATATTTGGCTCACCCCGGAGGGCGACTTCCGCGAGTTGGACTGGGACGAATTTGAAGACGCTATCCGCGCCGGGCATGCCACTGCCGAATGGCAAACGTTGGCGCGTGACACCATGCAACGCCTGCGCGCAGAATTTGCGGCGGGCGTGTACCCGGCGCGCTATCTCACATGACGCCTTCCCCTACCGGGTGGGCGGTGGAATGAGGCCCAGTTGTTGCATCAAGGCCATGAAGTCGGTATTCACCCAGCGCTCCACAATTTTTCCAGCCTGGATGCGCTCGACGGACATCGTGCTGAAGGTGACTTGTTTGCCTGTTGCAGACGCGCCCATAAAGTTGCCGGTGTGAACCGCCCGCGTGGTTCCGCGGGCCGCCACCCTGTCCCCCTCGGCAATCAGGTCTTCCAGGGTGAGATGGAGTTCACTGAAAGCCGCGTGGAACATGCTGATCCCTTGGAGCATCGTCTCACGGTTGGCTGAGTCGCCTATGTGCTGCGTATGCGCCACCAGGTCAGGCGACAACACCTCGTTGAAGCCAGACCGGTCATTGGCTTCAAAGGCTTCCAGGAAGCGGCGCACAATGGCTTTATTTTGCGTTTCGCGGGTGGACATGGTGAATTTTCCTTTCGTGTATAAATTGCTGACACGCCCACTATCGCAGAAAACACCTGTCATCGCATCCGTGCGCGCACGGATTCATATACGTATTTCCTCGCTTTTATTCAGTTGGCCGCAATAACTCAGCCTCAATCGCCCAACGCACAATCTGAGCGCGGTTCGTAAACCCTAATTTCGACAGGATGTTGGCGATGTGCGACTCGACCGTGCGCTTGCTCACCACCAATTCGTCCGCAATCTCCCCATTCGTTTTACCTTGTGCGATGAGGGCGGCAACTTCCCGTTCACGCACAGTTAAGTCGTCTGGCCTGGCCCGGCCCGCTAGGGGTGTGGCGGGTTTGAGCGGCAGGGTTTGGGCATACGCCACGGCCTGCTCCAGCGAGAGCGCCCGCCCGGTCGCCTGCTCCGCCTGGAACTCGGTCTCGGTGAGGTGGACGCGAATCTGTGCAAGCGTATGTTCATACTCCTTGCGCGTGGCCTCCCACGCGGTGGCCACGCGCTCCCCGCCAATGGCCAACGCGGCGGCGAGCAAGCGCGCCCCAGGGACAGGCAAGCCACAGGCGACGGCCAGGGCCGCAAAGCCCATGAGACATTCGGCTACACCTGGGGTGTTGTGTTGAGCCTGTTGTGCCGCCAGACTCTCGTTGAACAGGGCCTGGGCGCGCTCGACCTCGCCGAGATGCAGATAGGTATGGCCCAGATTGTGCAAAGCGGAGGCCAAAGCCAGCACCGCGCCAATGTCACGTAACAGGGAGATACTCTCCTCATAAGCGGTTCGCGCCTAGGTGTAATTCTGTTCGAGCCGCGCCAGGTCGCCGGAGTAGTTGAGCGCCATCGCAACCCGGTAAGGGTTGCCGGTCCCACGCAACAATGGCAGGCCCTCGTCCAGCATAGCGCGCGCCTCATCGTATTTACCCAGTGACATCGCTGAAAAACTGGAGTAACTCAAGTCCACGCCTAATTGGTAGGCGTCCCCCGATTCGCGCGATAGTTGAATGATCTGCTTATACACGACGAATTCGGTTTGATGGTCACCCGCGGCCCGAGCCGCGTAACCGTGACCCGCCAAAGCCCATTTAAGGGCCGCCTTGTCCGAGTCCCCGATAGCCTCGGCCAAGCGGGCGGCCTCCTGCCCATACCGCTTTTGCGTCGCCGTATCGCCCCGGAACCCGGCCAGAAACACCGCATAGGCAAGAGCGTTGGCATGGACGAGCCGGGAAATTCCCACCCCCATCGGCGCATCCACCTGCGCCAGTAGCCGCTCCACCCAGCCCAGCCCTTCTTCCACGTAGTCACGAATGACCCAGAGTTGATAAATGGCGTTGGTGATTCGCAAACCGGCCTCGATATGGTCGCTTTTCAATGACCAAGCCAGTGCGGCGCGGATATTGTCGTGTTCGCCTTCCAACCAATTCAGCCATAGTTGTTGATATTCCCCGCTCAATTTAGGGGCTGTCGCCTCGGTCAATTGGAGGAAATATTGAAGATGCTGGTCGTGTATCGCCAACCATTCGCCGGAGCCATTCAACTTCTCGTGCGCGTACTGCCGGATCGTCTCCAGCAGAGAATAGCGCGCCTCGCCGCGCTGGAGCGTTTGGGCCACAACAAGCGATTTGTTGACCAGCACTGACAGTAAGTCAAGCACGTGTTCGCGTTCAACCTCTTCCCCGGCACAGACCGCTTCGGCGGTTGCCAATGAACAGCCTCCGGCAAAGACCGACAGCCGCCGCAACACAATTTGCTCCGGCGCAGAGAGTAAATCGTGACTCCAGTCCATCGTAGCGCGCAGGGTGCGATGGCGTGGGTCCGGCTCACCACGTTGTCGTGAGACAAGCAGGTTGAAACGGTCATCCAGATGCGCCCCGATTTCTCGCAGGGTTAAGACATTGGAACGAGCACTGGCGAGTTCCAGTGCCAGGGGCAGACCGTCCAGCCGACGGCAAATTTGAACGATGCTCGAAGCGTCGGTGGGCGTCAAGCCGAAACCGGGCAAGACCGCCCGCGCCCGCTCGACAAATAAACGCACGGCGTCATAGCGCATTAAGTCTGGCGGACTGCCCGCGGACTCTGCACCCGGCGAAGGGCAGACGAGGCCAAAGACCGGATAAGTCGTTTCCCCGGCAATTGCCAGGGGTTCACGGCTGGTGGTCAGAATTTGCAGTTCAGTGGTCTGCGAAAGAATCTGTTGCGCCAGTTGGGCGCAATCAGCGATGAGATGCTCACAATTATCCAATACGAGTAGCATCTTTTTCGATTGGACATGTTTCAATAGGGACTCAAGGGCCGGTTCTTCTCGCGCACGGAATAGGCCAAGCGCTTGTGTTATCAGTTGCGGTATAAGCATCGGATCGCGGAGCGAGGCAAGTTCCACCCACCAAACCCCATCTTCAAAGTGGTCGCGCACCCTATCAGCAACTTGCCAGGCCAGCCGCGTCTTGCCACTCCCCCCTGGGCCGGTCAGGGTCAACAGGCGCGTATCGGCCAGTAATTGTTTGACCTCGGCCATTTCCCGTTCTCGACCGACGAACTGAGTCAATTGGACAGGCAGGTTATGGGGCATAGTTTCCACCGGCTCCAGAAAAACCTGGCGCCAGTCAGCGCGCGATTTTTCCGCTCGACACATCCGATTTTATACTGGAAACCCTCTCTGCAAAACTAACCGCTCTGGGGCAAATCGTGAAAATTTTTCACGTCGCCTGCCCAGACTTGGGAGGGCAGAGTCAGCCGGGAAATCGCGTACAATGGAGCCGTGTATGTAAAGGCGAGGTGAACCATTCAACCTACTACTCTACTCTAAATAATGCAATCAACGTTGGTCGTCTGGTGGCGTTACGGCAAAGAACATGGCGAAGAGGCGTTTCGCGTTAATTCCCCGGAGATCATCGCCGCGCATTTAGACGCGAAGGCCGCCCGCTTTCGCCAAACGCCCGAAACCGAGTGGCGCTGGCAGCAGGTGGACGACGACTTGATTGTAGAGCGCACGGCCCCCGACAGTTTGTATTACCGTGAAGACACCCGCATCTACTACTTGCCCAAACGTGGGCTGGGCGTCATCGAAAACATCCATCTTAACCCGCCCCATGATGTATGGTCATGGTACATTCATTTGGCCGACATTGCTTATGATGCGCCGCGCGTTTGTTGGGTGATGCAGGATTTGTTCGCCGATATTCTGGTGGCGCCCGATGCGCGGGCGCACCGGGTATTAGACCTGGATGACTTGGCAACAGCATTGGAGATTGGATTGGTTTCGGCGACAAAAGCCAGCCACATTTTACGCCGCACAGAGGCCGTCACGCAGGTTATCGTCCGCGGCGAGTTTCCGTTCCCAGAAATTGAGCGGGGCCAAGCCGCCTGCCGGGAATTGGGGTGGTAGGGGGTCATCCGAAAAATCGCGTAAAATAGACCCTGCGCGTGTAAAAGCGAGGTAGCCTATGACCACCATTGTCCTGGACCACGTTGAAGTACATTTGTCCGTAGAGCAAGTCATCACCGCGCTCCGCCCGTTATCAGAGACTGAACGTTTACACGTCTGGCATGAGTTTCAATTGGCTGAGGCTTCTATTCAAACAATTCAAACAATTGCTTTACCGGAGGCTCACGAAGCCCGCTGGCGTAAGCGTATTGAACAATGGGAGCAACAGCACCGCGCAGGTTACGAGCGGTATCCGGTGACGGCGGATGAGTTTGACGTATGGTTGCCTGAGCAAGCCTGGGGGGACGAATGAAGCGAGGTGAAATACGGGGTATTCCATCCGAGGTCGTCTTGGACACCGAGGATGGCATGCCGCAACTCTGCGCCGTGAATCTCGATCATCTCCAAACCGTCCCTAAGCGCAACGTTGGGCGCTTGATTACCACACTCTCTGCCGAAAAATTACAGCGCGTCGGCCTGGCTGTGTGCTTCGCTCTGGGATTTGACGCCTATCTCAGGTTTTTTGAAGACGCTCTTACCTCACCTTAATCCTCAACCTTTTGGAGCAATCAACATGCGTATTTTTGTCACTGGCGGCGCGGGCTACATCGGCTCTGCCGCCGCTCAGGCCCTGCTCGAAGCGGGCCACATCGTCACCGTGTACGACAATCTTTCGCACGGCCACCGGGCCGCTGTGCCTGCGGGCGCGCGCTTTATTCATGGCGACATCAATGACCGCCCCGCCGTCGCCGCTGCCCTGGCCGCCGAACAGCATGAGGCGGTGATGCACTTCGCCGCCCTGATCGAAACGGGCGAGAGCATGAAAGACCCCGGCCCGTTTTTTAACAGCAACGTGGGCGGCGCACTGAACGTGATTGAAGAAAGCGCGCGGCAGGGCGTGGAAAAATTTGTGTTGTCCTCCACCGCCGCCATTTTTGCGGGCAGTGATGAGCCGTTGAGCGAAGACGCGCTGGTGCGCCCGGCCAACGTCTATGGCGAAACCAAACGCATGGTGGAGCAAATGTTGGGCTGGTACCACACCCAGCGCGGCCTGAAATTTGCGGCTCTGCGTTACTTCAACGCCGCCGGGGCGCTGCCCCCGCAGCGCGGCGAAGCCCACCAACCCGAGAGTCACCTTATCCCGCGCGTGCTGGCGGTGGCGCTGGGCCAGGCCGACGGCATCACCCTCTTCGGGACCGATTATCCCACGCCCGATGGCACCTGCATCCGCGATTACATCCACATCGCCGATCTGGTCTCGGCCCATTTGCTGGCGCTGGAGGCGTTGAGCGAACGCCAGGCGCTGGCTTACAATCTCGGCAATGGCACGGGCTACTCCAACGCGCAAGTGATTCAAATCGCGCGCGAAGTCACCGGGCACCCCATCCCGGTTAAAGAATTGCCGCGCCGCCCCGGCGACGCCCCGCGCCTGGTGGCCGCCTCCGACAAAATCAAACGCGAACTCGGCTGGACCCCGCGCTATCCCGATTTGAAAGACATCCTCGCCTCCGCCTGGGAATGGCATCGCCTGCATCCAAATGGTTACGCCTGACAACCTAACTCTAAACCCTTAGGGTCTTCGCGAAGCAGACCCTAAGGGTTTCGGACAGGTTTCGAGATGGGTTGTAAATGCGAATTGTCCTCAACGGCTGGTTTTTGATTCACGACGCGCATACCGGCAGCGGCCAATATCTGCGCGCGTTGTTGAAGCAGTTGCCGCGCGTCGCGCCCCAGCATGAGTATCACCTCCTCGCGCCGGTCGGCCCGACCGAGACCATGCCGATTTTTACCGAGGCCACGCTTCATCCCATCAAATGCGGCCCATCCCATTTAGACAAAGTCCGATTTGAGCAGATGCTTTTCCCCGCCGCGTGCCGCCGCCTTAAGGCGGATGTGGCCCACGTCCCCTATTGGGGGCCGCCGCTGTCATCGCCCGCGCCCATCGTCGTCACCATCCACGACGTCATCCCGCGCCTCCTGCCGCAGTATCGCGGCAGTCGGCCGGCGCAGTTGTACACCGCCCTGGTCTCCGCCGCCGCCCAGGGCGTGTCCCTCATCCTGGCCGATTCAGACGCGTCGAAAAACGATATTGTGCGCGAGTTAAATATCCCCGCCGAAAAAGTTCGCGCGGTATATCTCGCCGCCGAAGAACGTTATTCGGCCATCGGCGATTGGCAAGTGGATGAGCCCATCCGCAAGAAATACGAACTGGAACCGGAGGGCGGTTACGCCTTATATTTCGGCGGTTTTGATGTTCGCAAAAATGTGCGCGGCCTGCTCTCGGCCTGGACCTGGGCGGCCGGCTCCATCGGGCAGACCACGCCGTTGGTGATTGGCGGACGCTTGCCCAAACCCGATGGAACCTTCTTTGAAGACTTTCCGGCCCTCGCGCGCGAGTTGGGCGTGGCCGACTCGGTCAAATTTATTGGCCCGGTAGACGAGGCCGACAAGCCCGCCCTCTATCGTGGCGCGAGCGTGTTTCTGTACCCCTCGCGCTACGAAGGCTTTGGCCTGCCGCCATTGGAAGCGATGGCGTGTGGCGTGCCCATCGTCGCCAGTAGCGCCGCCTCCCTGCCCGAAGTCATCGGCGCCGCCGGCTATCTCATTCCGCCCGACGACACCCGCGCCCTGGGCGCGGCCCTGCTCACCTGCGTCGTTGAACCCACGGTGGCCGATGACCTGCGCGCGCGCGGCCTCGCGCAAGCGAAGAAATTTTCATGGGAGCGCACCGCCCGCGAAACGGTGGCCGCCTATGAAGCCGTCCACACCTAAACCGGGAAACAGGTTAACCCGGATGATGCGGCCCGTTCAGGCTTCACGTTTTACGTTTTACATTTCACGCGCCCCATCGGCCAGCCTGTTCGTCGTCTTTCTGGCGCTCTACACGCTTACCCTCTCCCCCAATCTCCTCCCCGCCGACTCGGGCGAATATCAACTGACCGGCGCACGGCTGGGCGTGGCGCATCCACCCGGCTTTGCGTTGTACACCCTCGTCAGTTGGCTTGCCACGCGAGCGCTGTTTTTTTTATCGCCCGCCACCGCCATCAACTTTCTCTCGGCCGTCTTTGCTGCGCTCACGCTGATGTTGGTGAGTCGCGCGGTGCGAGTCCTGACGAATTCCACCTGGGCCGGAATTTGCGCGGCCACCGCCCTCGGCCTCTCCACCACCTTTTGGGCGCAAGCCACCACCGCCAACATCCGCATGCCCACCGCGCTGGCATTGGCCTGGGCTGTCGAGCGACTCGTGGCTCTTCTCCCCCTCACTCCTGAACGCGCCCTTCAGCGTTCAGGGGTGGGGGGGGTGGCCCTCGCTTTGGGTCTCGGCCTCTCCCATCACGGCTCGTTGATTTTTGTGGCGGCGGTCTTAGGGTTATATGCCCTCTGGCTTAATCCGCGTGTATTGCTAAAACCCTGGCCGCTCGGGTGGGGCTTGTTGCCTTTTGCCGCCTGGCTCTATTTTCCATTGCGCGCGAACGGTTACGGCGCGCCAGACAACCTCGCCACCCTCGCTGGCTTTCTACAACACATCCTCGCGCGCGGCTTTCAGGGCGATATGCTCTACTTCGCCAATGCCGAAGCCTTGCCCGAACGCCTGGCGCTCTTTGGCAACATCCTCACCTTTCAATTTACCTGGCCGGTGCTGGGGCTGATAGCGGCGGGCACGGTCGCCGCGCTCTGGCGCAACCGCGAAGTGGGCCTGATGCTGATCACGGCCTGGGCCGTCCACGTCTTCATCGCCATCACCTATCGCGCCCCGCAAACAGTGGAGTATCTTTTGCCCGCCTATGTGTTGATGGCCGTGCTGATGGGTTTCGCCTTCGCCGAGTTGTTGCGTTGGCGGGGCCGACTAACCACAGAGTTCACAGAGCGCACGGAGAAAAAGATTTACTCTGTGCGCTCTGTGTTCTCTGTGGTTAAAATCCTTGTGGTTGCCATCACTCTCATCACCCAAGCCCGCGCCACCTTCCCCTCCTATTGGGCTTTAAGCCGCGCCGACCCAACCCGCGCCTATGCTGAAACGCTCTTGCGCGAAGCGCCGCCCAACGCCGTCATCCTGGCCAATTGGCATTGGGCCACGCCGCTGTGGTATTTGCAAAACGTTGAACAACAACGGCCCGATATTGAAGTGCGTTACGTCTTTCCCCGCACCATTTCCCTCGCGCAAGATTGGGTGAATGAAATCAACGCCACGCTTCCCACACGGCCCGTCATCGTCACCAGTTTTTATCCGCAGGAATTTAATGCGCTCCCCTATCGCTATCTGCCGGTAGCGCACGCCTGGCAGGTGTTGGCCGAACCCGTGACCACGCCACCGGCCAATCTGATTGGCGCGCAATCCTCCGGGGAGTGGGCTTTCCTGGGTTATCACATTGAATCATCTGTTGCTCCTTCCGTGTCATCCGTTGATTTAATTGCCGCCTGGCAAACCACTGCCGCGCCACATGACATCAATTTCTACGTTCACCTCATCGGCCCGGATGGTTTGCTCTACGGCCAGATGGATGTGAGCCATCCTGCCTCACGCTATGTGTCCGGCGAAATTCTGCTTGACCGTTATACCATCATCCCTTATCCCAACACACCCGGAGGCATGTATTCATTGACCGCCGGTGTATATCGCGCCTCCGATGGTATCCGCCTGGCCGAAGCATTGCTCGGCGCTATCCACCGCGCCCCACCCACTCACCAACTTCCCGCAACATGCATTCCGCTTGGCTCCGATATCTGCCTCAACCGTTCACGCGTTTCCCCCTCCGGCCCATTGCATCCCGGCGATTCGTTTACCGTGGATTTGGACTTTCAGGCGATGCGCCCCATCCTCAAAGATTACACCGTGAGCGT
>Ga0247727_10013015_pt1 | contig 14123 bp, 16 predicted proteins | sample WisWelCaveWW1625_FD_202498 | JGI IMG/M metagenome (GOLD analysis project Ga0247727, IMG submission 202498) | Biofilm microbial communities from Wishing Well Cave, Virginia, United States - WW16-25 | ecosystem: Environmental > Aquatic > Deep subsurface > Groundwater > Cave microbial mat | place... | reverse complement strand
GCGAGCTTTTGGCTAACGAGATTCAAAAACATTTAGCCCAAATCGTTGAGCCGCGCGGTATCACGATCGAAACCACCCCGCTGCGGCAGGTCGGGTTGCCGGCGGGCTTAGCCGAGTCCATCGAAGCAAAATTGCGTTCCGAGCAGGAAAGCCAGCGCATGGAATTTGTGCTCACCAAAGAAAAGCAGGAAGCCGATCGCAAACGCATCGAAGCGCAAGGCATCGCCGATTTTCAAAAAATCGTGGCGCAGGGCCTGAGCGATCAATACTTGCGCTGGAAGGGCATCGAAGCGACGGAAAAATTGGCCAATTCCACCAATTCCAAAGTCGTCGTGGTTGGCTCCGGCAAAGACGGCCTGCCGTTGATTCTCGGCGGCCAGTAAGCGAAAAGCAAAGGGCAAATCCCTTTGTTGAAAATAGCCGTTGATTTTTTATTTTGCGCCGTCTATATTATTTCTAGACCGTAGGGGTGTCCCGCAAAACGGGACTGAGAAAATACCCTCGGAACCTGATCTGGATTATGCCAGCGTAGGGAAACGGTCACAGTTGTGGTGTGCGTGATTGCTTTTATACTTCGCCATCAAAGTAGCCGCTTCTCTATGGATTTTAATTTAGGGAAAGCGGCTTTTATTTTTTGTGAGGCGAAGTATGAAAAACACAATTAAATTTTCATTCGTCGTTGTCTGTTTTGTGGCTTCGGCTGTTTTCGCGCAGGAAATCGCCTCCATCACCGGCGCCGCTCGGGACACCGAAACCGGTGCGGCTCTGGTTGCTTGCAATGTTTTCCTCGAGGGAACATCCATTGGAACCACAACCGATGCGCAAGGCAATTTCAAATTAACGAATGTTCCTTATGGCAAGATTCTCGTCGTGGCGCGTTATATTGGTTACAAGCCGCAACGCTTTGCGATTAAAATCAAACAGCCGACGGTGAGCGTTGACTTTCGTTTAAAAAGTGCCGTTCTCAATGGCCCGGATATGTTTGTCGTCGTAACCCGGGCAACAGAGGGGGTTACGCCGGTTGCGTCCGCCACATTGTCCAATCAAGAGATCAAAACAAAATATTTTGCGCAAGATATTCCGGTGTTGTTGAGTGAATTGCCCTCGACCACTTTCTATTCCGAAAATGGCAATGGCATCGGCTACAATTATCTTTCGATTCGCGGCTTTGATCAAAGACGCATTTCGGTGCTCATCAACGGCGTGCCGCAAAACGATCCGGAAGATCACAACGTGTATTGGATTGATTTTCCGGATTTGCTCGCGAACGTGGAAGACATTCAAGTGCAGCGCGGCGCCGGCAGCGCGTTTTATGGGCCGCCAGCGATTGGCGGTTCGGTGAACATTCTCACCTCGAATTTTTCGCCGACACGCGGAATCTCGGGTTACGTGGGCGGCGGTTCGTACAACACCAAAAAATTCTCACTGTCACTGGATAGCGGAATCTTGCACAATAAATACATCCTGGCTGGACGACTCTCGCGCATTCAAAGCGACGGCTATCGCGACCGCTCGTGGGTCGATCTCAAAAGTTATTTTCTCGGCGCGGCGCGCCTCGGCAAAAAATCCATTACACGCTTGCATTTCTACGGTGGACCAATTGAAGATCATTTGGCTTATTACGGTATCGCCAAAGCGCAGGCGCAATTGCGGCGCGAGCGGCGCGACAATCCCATCCGCCGTCCGGATGAAATCGAGAATTTTAATCAACCGCATCTCGAGCTGATTCATGAATATCGTCCTCAAAATCGTATCCGAATCAACAACACGATCTTCGCAATTCGCGGTTATGGATTTTTTGATTATGACGGCTCGTGGGCGCCGATGTCTTATTTTCGCCTGAGTCCCAAACATGGCTTTCTGAGTAACAACATTCCCGAAGAAATTTATGTCGATAGCGTGCTGACCAGACCATACGAAAGTATTTTTGTTGACAGCCTGCTCATTCGCGCTTACGTCGACAACAAACAAATCGGCTGGTTGCCGCAGATTACTTGGCAGCACGGTCGCGGCGATTTGACTGTTGGCGCTGAGCTGCGCGCGCATCGTTCGCTGCATTGGGGCCGCATTCAAGACGGCGACAACGATTTGCCGCGCGCGATCGGCGGTGAGCACCGCGGCTTGAATTATATCGGCCGGCGGCGCTATTATGAATATCGCGGCGCGAAAGACATCTTCTCTCCTTATTTTCATGCCACGTATTTGTTGAAACCGTATTTGAATGTGATGCTCGATTTGCAATTTGCTCGTTTGCAATATCGGCTTTACGATGAAAAATTTATCGGCGCCGATTTTAAATTGCCCTACAATTTTCTGAATCCGCGAATCGGTGTTAATTACAATTTCAATGAGCAACTTAATCTATTTGCCAGTTTCTCGCGCACGAGCCGCGAGCCGCGCTTGAAAAATTTTTACGACGCCGCCGAAGCCAGCACACCAGTGAGTTGGGGCGCGGTCACGCCGCAGTTTGAAATCAACACCGATGGTTCATACAACTTCGATAAACCGTTGGTCCAACCGGAAAAGTTGAATGATTACGAAGTTGGTCTCGGTTGTCATCGCGAGGCTTTGCGCGTCAACGTGAATTTTTTCTATATGGATTTCAAAGACGAGATCATCAAAAGCGGGCAACTCGACCGTTTTGGCCAGCCGATTACGGGAAATGCCGAACGCACTTTGCACGCCGGCGTCGAATTAGTCGCCAGCGCCAAAATTTTTCCCGAGTTGAGTTTGCGCGGGAATGTGATGTTGAGCCAAAATGAGTTGAAGCGCTACGCGTTTTACAACAGCGCTGGCGCGCGCCAGATTTTGGATGGCAATCCCATCGCAGGCTTTCCGAATACGCTGGCCAATATGCGAATGACCATTGCTGATGCCGGTTTCACCGCTTCGCTGGCAATGCAGTACGTCGGCAAACAGTACACCGACAATTTCAAAAACGAGCTGAACGCCGTTGAAGCCTGCACGGTGTTCAATGGAATGATGGGATACAACTTCGAGCGAGGCTCGACGTTATCGGGCCTGGCGCTGCAGTTGCACATACAGAATATGTTCAACAAGTTTTATCTCTCGCACGGCGAGGGCGCGGAATTCTTCCCAGCAGCGGAACGGCAGGTGTTTGTGAATGCGAAGTATAAGTTGTAATAGTTCGTCGTAGCGCTTTCAGACATTTCTTTTATATACCACTCGGAGTGTTTGCATATAAATTCATTTCGCGGCCACAAACCAATGATGCCAAATCAAACCGCTCTTATCATTGCCAACGGCCTCTTGCCCGCCGCGCCGATACTTGCTGAGTGCCGAGCGCGAGCCAATTTGATTCTCTGCGCCGACGGCGGCGCCAATCGGGCGCGCCAACGCAACATTGTTCCGGATTTCGTCGTCGGCGATCTCGATTCCATTCTCCCCGCAACGCGCGCGGCTTTCCCAAATGTGAAATACATTCATCGCCCGACCCAGTATGCGACCGATCTCGAAAAGACGCTGCAATTTGCCATCGAACAAAATGTGCAACGCGCTTTATTGGTGGGAATAACTGGCCTGCGTTTCGATCATCAAATTGGCAATCTCAATATTGCCGAAAAATTTTGTTCACAGCTAGAAATTGAAATGCACGATGACCTTGGCATCGGTACTTTTCTTAATGCGCAACAAGGGGAAGCGGGCATGCGATTCGAAACGTTCATGGAGCAGCAAATTTCACTCTTCGCTTTTCGCCGTGTGGAGGGCATTGTGACGGAAGGATTGAAATATCCCCTCAATAATGAGACATTAGAATGGGCTAAACGAGATGGATTGAGCAACGAGGCAATTCAAGCTCAGGTCACAATTCGAATAAAAAAGGGGGTGCTTTTTATTTATCGGGTCAGAGAGAAAAAATAAAATTTTAATACCCGCGCTTTTTTTCCACCACATTAAACAACGCTTCGCCCCGCACGTACCGCGCCAGATTCTCCGCGAACTGCTCGCCGACACGGTCGACATACTCTGCAAAATTTCCGGAGATATGCGGTGTGACAAAAACATTGTCCATTTGCCAAAACGGATGATCTGCGGGCAACGGCTCGGTTTGAAAAACGTCGAGCACGGCGCCGGCGAGTTTGCGTTCTCGAAGCTTGTCAATCAGCGCCGCTTCATCGACCAACTGGCCGCGGCCGATGTTGATGAGATAAGCGCCGGATTTCATCGCGGCAAGGCGTTCGGCGCTCAAGAAGCCATGTGTCGCGGGTGTGAGCGGCAGGGTGAGGACAACGAAATCAGCGCCGCGAAGAAATTCGTCAATCTGATTCGTCGAAAAAATTTCCGTGACAAATTCGGGCTTGGGCAAACTCGAATCACGACGCAAGCCCATGACGCGCATGCCGTGCGCCGCACACCATTTGGCGATCGCCGTTCCAATCGCGCCCATTCCCATAATGCCAACGGTTTTTCCGGCGACGGCGAAGCGGGTTTTAATCATTTCTTTTTGCCGCCACTGTTTCTCGAACTGGCCGCGCACGGCAATGTCGAAACGATTGGCTAAAAACAAAATCGCGCCGAGCGCAAATTCGGCCATGCGGTCGCCGTGAACGCCGCGCGCATTGGTCACCATCACCTCGCTGTTGACCAACTCAGGCGAAAGGGATTTCTCGACACCCGCCGCGCCGAGGTGCAACCAGCGTAGTTTGCGGCATTGGGCCAATTGTTCCGCTGAAAAACGATGGGTCGCAATCACCTCGGCTTCGGCAATTTGCCCGGCAAATTTTGTGGGATCGAGCGAAAGCTCGATTTTGCTGAAAGCGTCGCCGAGAAGAGATTCGATCTGATCACGAAGCTTTTGCAGACGAACTGGAGTTGAAGCAAAATTGACGGCGACAAATATAGTGGAGAAATGAGACTTTAGAAAATCAAATACGGAGAGCGCTGTATAACGTTCTCCGTATCACTATTCATGTAAACGATCAACCGTAAATTCCGCGCAGCTTCAACGTTTGCGCGACGCGATCGATCGACAGAATGTAAGCTCCGATGCGCATGTTGACGTTGTATTTTTCGGCCGCGGTGTTGACGTCATCGAAGGCTTTCGAAAGCATGCGTTCGAGGCGTTCAAACACGTCTTCCTTCGACCAAAAATAACCCATGCGATCCTGCACCCATTCGAAGTAACTCACCGTCACGCCGCCGGCATTGCACAAAATATCGGGAATGACGACGATGCCGCGCTCGGCCAAAATCGGATCGGCATTGGCCACCGTTGGGCCGTTGGCGCCTTCGGCAATAATTTTTGCTTTGATCCTTGCGGCGTTTTTTCTGGTGATCTGATCTTCCAGCGCGCAGGGCGCGAGCACGTCGCAATCCAACTCGAGCTGTGCGTCGTTGGAAATCTTGTCGCCGCCGGCAAAGTCTTCCAACACGCCGTTATGCGCGTCGCGATATTCAATCGCTTTGCGAATGTTGAAGCCTTTGGCATTATAATAAGCGCCGCTGACGTCGCTGATCGAAATTATTTTGCAGCCTATTGCTTCGAATTCTTTGGCGGCTATGGAGCCGACGTTGCCAAAACCCTGAATTACAATGCGCGAGTCTTTCGGGTTCATGCCGATCTTTTCCATCATGCTGCTGGTCACGATCACGACGCCTTTGCCGGTGGCCTCGACGCGGCCTTCCGAGCCGCCGAGATAAGTCGGCTTGCCGGTAACCACCGCGGTCGTCGTGTGCCGAACGTGCATCGAATACGTGTCCATGATCCAGCCCATCACCTGCTCATTCGTATTGACGTCCGGCGCCGGCACGTCGCGCTCCGGCCCGAAAACTTCCAGCAAATTTGCGGTGTAACGCCGCGTGATTTTTTCCAATTCGACTTTCGTGAGTTTTTTCGGATCGCATTTGACCGCGCCTTTCGCGCCGCCGAAGGGAAGATTGACCACGGCGCATTTCCACGTCATCCACGCCGCCAGCGCCTTGACTTCCGAGAGGCTGACGTGCGGCGAATAGCGAATGCCGCCTTTGGATGGGCCGCGCACGTCGTTGTGAATGACGCGATAGCCTTCAAACACTTCGATGGCGCCGTCGTCCATTTGAATCGGAATCGCCACGATGATTTGTTTTTGCGGCGTTTTGAGATACTGATAGATGCCCGGATCGAGATCGATCAACATCGCGGCCACGTCGAATCGTGCCATCATCGATTCAAAAGGATCTTGATCCGTCGCCTTAATCGGGGCGTTTTCGACATACTTATACTCCATAACCGCTCCTCCTTTTCAATTTGAGTTTCACTCATTGACCAATCAGCCAGAGTTGATTAAGCACGATGATACAGCAACCGCAACAACTCGCGAATCGTCAACGCAATATCTTCATCGCGGCGCAAAGGCATTTTAAGGCGCGCGGCGCGAATCTTAGCCAAATCAATCGAATGGATGAGCAAATCCGGCTCGCCATATTTTGCCGTCGCTTCGATTTCACCGAACGGATCGACGATTTGGCTGCCGCCCCAAAAATTGAACGGCCCTTCTTTGCCAACACGATTAACAAAAATAAAATAAGCGCCGAACATGCGCGCATAAAACTGGCTGAGCAACCGGCAAGCGCCGGCGCTCGTTGACGGCTCCAGCGATAACGGCATTGAGTTACCGGCGCTCGAACAGTGAATCGAGAAAAAAATCTTCGCGCCGTCGAGCCACAAGAGATTGGCCGCGGAGGGATGCCAATTTTCCTCGCAAATCAAAACGCCGCCGCGGCTGAGCGCATTATCAAACGCAACGAGCCGCTCGCCGCGCGCAAAATATTTGCCTTCTTCAAAAAGGCCGTAGGTCGGCAAATAAACTTTGTCGTGGCGATGCAAAACTTTTCCGCCGGAAAAATACAGCGCCGAATTGTACAGGCGATGGTCCGGCGCTTCCAGAACCAATCCGATGAGAATATCGATTTGGCGGGATCGTTCGCGCAGAGAATCGAGCCGGCTGGCGCTCTCAGACAAGGCAACATCGGCAACCTTTTCTTGCAGATGATAGCCGGTGAGGCTGAGCTCCGGAAAGACGATGATTTGCGCGCCCGGCTTGATTGCAGCATCTATCAACTCAAGATGCGTTTGCAGGTTTGCTTCAAGATCGGCAATCCACTTGAGCAATCGCCAGTTTAAAATTCATGCAAGAATACGGAAATATAAGGAATGGGATCAATATCCCGGCTCTGATGAACGGCTCGATTTTTCATCCGCTAATTGCGGCGTGGTTAACTCTTTCGATTCAATAACGGCAATTTGATGAATCGCAGCGCGGTGAGTCTGCCCACCCTTTTTCTCCAACCGACGCACGACTTCGCGCACGACTTCGCGCACGACTTTGCGCACCAAAGCCGGATCGGCATCTGCTCCCAACTCCCGCAGCGTTTCGCGCACGATCTGCCGGAGTTTTTCGTCGCTGATTTCCATTTTGAGTTTTGCTAATATGGCGATAACAAAGAAAGCCGCGCTAATCAGCAGCGGCTCGTCGAGGTGGGAAAATATAAAAGATTTTGGGAGTTTTGCAAGGAATTTTGTGGCGTTATTTCAAAAAGGCTTTTTTAGTCGATCCGGCGCTTTTTTATATTCAGCCGCGTTTATTCGGAACCAGGGTTCTTTTTTCGCCGGCGGCTCTCCGTTTTATTGAATATTTATCTTAATTTTTTCCCATTCCTCTTTCTTCGAAAGGGCGCTGGCAAGTGTGAGCGGCTGCGGAGGCGAGACGAACGTTGATTGAAAGAAGGGCGTTCAAGTTATCACAGCACGAAAATCATGCCCCTGCTCCGCAGCCCGCTCCACACACTGTAGGCCAGCGTTTGCATTCACCACGATTCTTGTTGTGCTTCTCTCCTTAGTTTGGTTTCGTTCCTGGTGTTGGCAGATGGGATAAATCGGGACGAATAAAACCATCCTTTTGCTCGAATTTCCGCACCACCGACCAAGTTTTTTTCAAGAGCGCCGGGCCCGCGTCACCGAATGTTTTCAGGTTCGCCTCACTTTTGCTGTGAAAATCAATGGCGCTTTTTGCCGATTGCGCAACAATGATAACCGGCATGTCTGTGCCCAAATCGCCCATATAAAGCCGGTATCCCTCGGCGATTTTTTTGCTCTCGTAGAGCGCTTTCCATTCTTTGGCAATCGCCATAGCTTCATCTTCTTTGCCGGGGTGAATATAGTAAAAATCCCATTGGCGAAAATTCAACCCTTCGGAGATTTGGTTGCCATACTCGGGTTTATAGGACAAGTCCGGATGCAGGCGAACCATGTAATTCCGATGGGAGTGGTAACAACCGTCAAATAGCTTCATATCGGCCTGAAACGCTTCGGTGCCCATCTTCTTTTGCAGCTCCTGAAATGCGGCGTCAAACTTTTCGACCTCGGCAAGATTGCTCACCGGTGTGAAGTAGAGGTAGGTAAAGTCTTGCGCGTTGGCAACCGCGTATGACATTGAAGCAATATTGTGCTTGGCAAACAGGCCGGCGAGATTCTTTGACGCCTTTTCATACTGCTCAACCATAGAAGGTATGACGGCATCTTCGTGAACCGCGACGAGCTGGCTTTTTGGCATTTCACCCTGAGCAAATACGGTTAACGCCGGAATGAAGCTAAAAAGCGCCACAAACAGCGAAGTGAATAGCTTGAACTTCATGGTGTACCTCCTCACATTGTGAATGGTTTTTAGTTAATGCGTTGATTAACGCTGCCGCAAGCTTGCCCGTGAATTTGTTGCTTCGCTTCTTAGGCGATAGATTTTATTCCGTTATAAAATTTTCAAAAGTTTTTTCAAACTGCATCACTTAATACTCCACTTGCCATCGACTAATTGAAGAGTTGATGGTTCATCTTTGTAACTATTAAAAATACGAATTGTAGAATTATCGATCCAGGCGGCATCGACTGTATCTAATGCGCTCCAATCCTCGGGTGTAGTAGACCATTCCAATTCTAGGCTGTCTGATTTCACGGCATAGATTGTGATCGAATTGGGCGGATAATTAACTAATGAACCCTCTACTGACGCGATAACAATACGTTTATGATCTGGTGAAATGACCGGCTTTGCATATATATCGTATTGCACTCCGGTGGAATCATGCACCAATAAAAAATCACCATGTTCATTTAGGCCCGCTCTATCAAAAAGTAAGGAAGGATTTCTAAATGCCCTATGAAAATAAAATTTTCAAAATAGTCCTCTCCAATGCTCGTATCGCTTAATACTATTTTATGATTGTTTCGGAGTGTTAGAATAAGCCGGCTGCCACTACGAGTTGCAAGCTGCGAATATTTGGAAAGATTTACCTTTTCAAGCTGTCGATAATCAGCGCCACTTGAATCTTCATAATCGACACCACTAGAATCTTCGACAATAGGAACTTGCACGACTTTCGATGGATAAAACTTGACCGAATCTTTATCGCGTATCACATCTTGATGTGCATTTTCTTGCCGAGAATTACAGCCAATCAAGAATAATAATGCTGATAGAAAAACAATCAACTTTGAGACCATTTTGAGAACCTACATTATTTACTGAAACGTGAAACGCCTAACAAGTTAGTGAGCGATAGGGGCAGCCGATAAAGGCGACACAAAAGGTGCAGCGGCTGTCGCATAAACCGAAAGGAAAAGTTAAGATCCATAAGCGGTAAAAACAAGTCCATCAAGTTGTTGGGTGAAGGCCTTTTAACTTAAGCCCTTTTCCTTATGCGATACTGTGATGTCGAATAACATCCAAGCTCAGCGCAAAATAACTTGCCGATTTCTTGTGCACGTTTTTCCTCAGTACGATTCCTTGGGTGTGTATTGATAAGTCAGCCACCCCTACCCGGTTGCCGGTAATGTGTTCTACTGGAATTTCCCTGGCCCGAAAAATAAGAACAATTTTCTTAAAAGCAAGCACTTTTTTTGATTAATCAAAAAGAGCCGCTCGATTATGGATGGGAAAAAATTTGTGCTGAATGCGCGTTTCGGTTAAGCGCTCACTTTTTCTTCTCAACCGCCCGCTTGCGATATTCCGCAGGCGTTAAATGCCTTGGCTTTTTAAAAAATAAAACGGCGGCAAAAAATCCCTTGACTTTTGACTACAAGTGTAGTATCTTATGACTACACTTGTAGTCAATTGTCGGGAAACATGAAAAAACTTCCCAAAATTTCCGCCGCCGAGTGGGAGGTGCTCAAAGTGGTGTGGGAGCAGCCTTTCCTCTCTGCCGGCGAAGTGGCTGATAAGCTTTCCTCCCAAAAAGATTGGCATCCCCGCACGGTTAAAACTCTGCTCGCTCGTTTGGTGAAAAAGGGTGCGCTGATTTATAAAGCCGAAGGCAATCGTTATCTTTACGAGCCGAAGGTCAAAAAAGAGGACGTCATCAAGCGCGAGAGCCAATCCTTCCTCGATCGGGTTTTTGATGGGGTGACCGTGCCGATGCTGGCGCATTTCGTCAAGACCGCGAAGATGTCGCCGGAAGAAATTCAGCAGCTCAAACAAATTCTCGCCGAAAAGGAGGGGGCGCGTGCCCGTTAACTTGGAAAAACTTCAGCCGTTTTTCAACTGGCTTTTGCAAGCTTCGTGGCAGGCCGCGATTTTGGTTTTCATTGTTCTCCTGCTCCAAAAAGCTTTTCGCAAATTTTTGCCGGCCTCGTGGAGCTTTGCGCTGTGGCTGGTTTTGCTAGTCCGCATGCTTTTGCCTGTCGCGCCGTCCAGCCTGCTAAGCCTCTTCAATTATCTCGACATCGAGAAGCTGAATTGGACAACCGGCACGGATCAACTTTCCGCGAATAGCGATTCCAAGCCACAAATCGGCATGGGAGTTTCTGCGCTGGAGGCGGAGCAGAAGTCTTCGTCAAAAAGTTTTCCTGTCCCCGATTCCGTGCAACTGCACGTGCCACTGCTTTTAACTAGCTTGTGGGGCCTCGGCGTCATCGTGCTTCTGCTGCGAACCATTTATGTGAATTTCGGCGCGCTTTCTCATGCCAAAAAGCTGCGCCCACTCGTCGATGGCGCGGTGCTGAATCTTTTGGAGAATTGCAAGAGTGAATTGCAAGTTTACGTGCCGGTGAGTGTGGTGATCACCGATAAAGTGCAAAGTCCGGCGCTGCTCGGATTTATTCGCCCACGCCTATTATTGCCCAAACATACGCTCGACGCGCTAACGCCAATGGAATTGCGTCACGTGTTTTTGCACGAGCTGGCGCATGTCAAACGTCTGGACATTTTTTGCAATTGGACGATCACTTTTCTCCAAATTCTGCACTGGTTCAATCCGATTCTATGGTTCGCCTTCAATCGCATGCGCGCGGATTTGAAAATCGCCTGCGACAGCCTCATGCTCTCGACGCCGGTTTTTCAGAGAAGTACAAGCGGGAAATATTTTTTGGCTCCGTGCAAATTAAAAAGAATTATGTGAGCTATTATCTGATGCCGGTTTATATGTTTCCGGAGCTTTTACAGGGTATTTCTCCAAGTTTGAAGAAGCGAATGCAGGGCAAGTCGTGCTTCAATTTTGCCGCCGTCGATGAAGGAATTTTTCGCGAGCTGGCGCTTTTGACGAAAAAAGGTTTTGAGAGATTCAAGCAAGAAAAACTGCTTTAACCACAATCTTTTTTAGCGGAGCATCAAATCATGAAATTGGCTGATATTCAAGACAAACTGATCGGAGATTGGACGGGCTCCAATCTCCTGCGCCTCAGTTGGCTCACTCCTTCGGATTATCATTCTTCTTCTTACTTATCGGTTCAGCAAGTTGCCAAAGGCAAATTTTTCACCTTCACTTATACGTGGAGCCACGAAGACGTTTCACAGGAAGGCCTGATTTTACTGGGTTACGACGCGAAGCAAGAGATAGCGACGGCGGCGTGGGTTGATTCGTGGCACATGAGCAGCAAGATCATGGCGTGCGAGGGTTTAATCGATCCGCAGGGCGCGATCAATATTCGCGGTTCTTATGAAGCGCCGCCGGGACCGGATTGGGGTTGGCGCATCGTCATCACGCCAAAGTCCGGCAAGGAGTTGCAAATCGTGATGTATAATATTTCACCCGAGGGCGTGGAAGAATTGGCGGTGCAGGCCGATTACAATCGGGGAAAATGATATACGATGTAACATTATCTTGAAAACAGAAAAATCGTAGCGCAGACTTCCAGTCTGCAAAATCTTGCAACCGAAGCAGGCTGGAAGCCTGCGCTACAAATCTTTGCAGTTGTTCAAAACGGAGGATGAGATGAATTTCAAATATGAAGTCGTTATCAATCGCAGTCGCGCTGACGTTTGGAAGCTTTTTGACAACCCCGACAACATGAAGAAGTGGCAGCCGACGCTGAAAAAATTCGAACCGCAAAACGGCAAGCCGGGGCAAGTCGGCGCCGTTTCCAAATTGACCTACGAAGAAAACGGCCGCACGATCGTGCTGATCGAAACGATCTCGAGCCGCAACGAGCCGGATGAGTTCTCCGGCACCTATTCAAACCCGATGGCAACCAACTCGATCAAAAATCAGTTCATCGCGCTGGACGCCAAGCGCACCAAGTGGGTGATGGATTGCGAATTCAAATTTCACGGTTTCTGGAAACTCTTGGGGCCGCTGATGAAGGGCGCGATCAAGAAGCGCACGGCGCTAGACGTCAATCGCTTCAAGCAAATGGCGGAGAGTGAATAATTCCTGATGGCGTAACATCATTTTAAACAAAAACCTTGGTAAGGAGGAAGAAATGGGTCGCAAAATTCTCGCAGTGGTCGCCGGCGTTATCCTGGCCGGGATTGTTACCTATGCCGTGCAGGCTATCGGGCATAAGGTTTATCCGCCTCCCGAAGGTCTGGACATGAAAAATATGGAAGCCATGAAAGCCTATGTGTCCACTCTGCCTACAGGGGCGTTGCTTTTTGTTCTGATAGCATACGTTTTGGGCAGTTTCGCCGGCGGCTGGCTTGCAACTAAAATTGCGCGCACCTCGCAAATTCATCTCCCTCTCACTGTCGGCGGTGTGCAGTTATTTTTCGGCATCATCAACCTCACCATGATTCCGCATCCGATGTGGTTTGCGATCGCTTCCGTGATCGTATTTTTGCCGGCGGCGTATTTTGGAGGAAAACTAGGCGCCCCAGCCAAAGCATGATTACGTTTAGCCAGCTTGCCTTGCATGGCCCACGTAATTCACTAAAAAACTTTTCGCGTTTTTTTGTGTTTCGTGGGTCATGAATATTGCAGAAATCATATAAATCAGTCAATGGAGATGTAGCGATGGATCGTGTGACAGGAATTGGCGGCGCTTTCTTCAAAGCAAAAGAACCGGCGAAATTAAAAGATTGGTATGTCAGTCGCCTCGGGCTTGAGTTTATCAACTCCTCAGCAATTTTTGAATGGGCGATTCAAATTCAAACAACGGCAAAGGGCATACGGTTTTTGCCATTTTCCCCGGCGTTTCAAAGTATTTTGATTCCAGCGAGAAGCCGTTTATGGTCAACTTCCGCGTGAAGGATTTAGAAGACCTGCTTGAACAACTTAAAAAAGAGGGTGTCAAAGTTGACGAGAAGATCGAGAAATACGACTTCGGAAAATTCGGTTGGTTTTATGATCCAGAGGGCAACAAGATCGAACTCTGAGAGCCGTATGACAATAAATTTAAGTTTGAAACGTAAAAAAGGCGCGAAGATCGCCGAGTATTATGTTGAATTTCAAAAGGCTTTTTCCAGAATGACCTCTATTTTTTCGTGTTCAACTGCAAAAGGAAAATCCATGTGCCGGCGAGAATATATAGTTTGTATCTTGATTCCAATACTTTTCTTGCTTTCCTTTGCGCAAGTTACGGCGCAAACTACGACAAAAAATCATAACGCCAATCCCAACGGCGTAAAGCTGGGCCAATTTGTCGAGTTCGATCTTGCGGTCAAAGATTTCGGCGCGGCGCAAAAGTATTACGAAGGTCTCGGTTTTAAAAACACGACTGCCGCCAAAGCCGATTATCCCGTTGCCGCGTTGACGGATGGGAATGTCGTGCTGGCGTTGCACCAAACCGAGTTTCCTTCGCCGACAATTACGTATTACGGATCAAACTTACCGGAGTGTCTCAACGCGCTGCAAGCCAATGGCGCAAAGCCGGCATTGCTTAAAAATGGAAATGGGAAGGTATCTGAGGTGGAATTTTT
>Ga0247727_10013014_pt1 | contig 14123 bp, 15 predicted proteins | sample WisWelCaveWW1625_FD_202498 | JGI IMG/M metagenome (GOLD analysis project Ga0247727, IMG submission 202498) | Biofilm microbial communities from Wishing Well Cave, Virginia, United States - WW16-25 | ecosystem: Environmental > Aquatic > Deep subsurface > Groundwater > Cave microbial mat | place... | reverse complement strand
AAGAACTGCTGGATATTTTGGCCTGCCCCAAGTGCAAGGGAGATCTGGAATACGACAAAGAAAACCAGAAGCTCATCTGTCATGCCTGCCGGCTGAAATATAATGTCAAAGATGATATTCCGATTATGTTGATTGAGGAGGCCGAGGCGTTTTAAACTAGCGAAGTGGCAGAAATACGCTGCGCTGATTTTTGCGCTCCTTTTGCATTTAGATTTTAGGTAACATAAGTATCCATTTAAAAACAGCTTGACTATTTTGGTTTTTTGTCGTAGATTTTCAAAAATTTTGATGAGATAGAATCAGGGTGAATATTCTATGGGAGATAACGATGGAAATACTACTAAAGTTTAAGATGGCGATCCGTCTCTTTATCTTAAACTTGTCCAAAAGACTCCAGAATATGACAGCCCGAATCAACCATAGTGAAGGGCTTTTTTAATGCCTTACCGCGTGCAATTAGAAAAATTCGAGGGTCCGCTCGACCTGCTGCTGTTTCTGATCAAAAAGAATGAAGTGGATATTTACGATATCCCGATTGCGGACATCACTCAGAAATATCTGGCGTATTTAGAAATCATCGAGTTTCTCGATTTGGAAAACGCCGGCGAGTTTGTGTTGATGGCCGCGACCCTCATTCGCATCAAAGTGCAAATGCTGCTGCCCAAACCGGAAGTGGACGAAGAAGAAGTGGGAGATCCGCGGGCCGAGCTGGTGCAGCGATTATTGGAATACCAAAGATTCAAAGAAGTCGCCGAGCAACTGGATGATCTGGAACAAACCCAGAGCAGCTTTTACCAGAAACTGAATTACGAATTTGATCCGGCAGCGATCTCGTCTGAAGCCCAGGCAGAGGGGCGGGAAGTCACCCTGTATGATTTGATGGCGGTGTTTGTGGATGTGCTCAAACGGGTGCCGCCGATAACCCAGCACACCGTGGAGCGCATCCCGGTGACTATCGAGGAGCAGTCGGCGTTTATTCTGAATTATCTGGATAAACGAGAAAGCGCACCGCTTACCGATTTGATGACACAAATCAAGGAACGGATTATTTTAATTGTCACGTTTGTGGCGCTGCTGGAACTGGTGAAGAACAAACGGTTGCAGCTTACCCAAAATCAACCCTTTTCGGAGATCTGGATTCGCAAAACCTGATGGAATGCGACGTTCAAAAACAAGTGGTCGAGGCGTTGATATTTGCCAGCGATGTTCCGCTGACGGAAAGCAAAATTTCCAGCTTTGTGGATGGGCTGAACACCAACCAGGTCAAAAAAATGGTCGATGAGCTCAACTCCGAATATCAGGCGAGCAAACGTTCATTCTTTATCACCCGGGTCGCCGGCGGGTTCCAGATCAATACGCGCAAAGAATTTGCGACCTGGATCAAGAAAATGTTCAAAGGCCGGGCCAAACCGAAATTGAGCCATGCCGCGCTGGAATCGTTGGCGATTATCGCGTTCAAGCAGCCCATCAGCCGCGTCGAGATCGACGCCATCCGTGGGGTGCACTCCGGCGGAGTGCTCAAACATTTGTTGGAGCGCAACTTAATTTCGATTGCCGGTCGCTCCCCAGAAGTCGGCAAGCCGCTGCTGTATGCCACCACCAGCGAGTTTTTGCGCTACTTTGGAATCAATGACATTTCCGATCTGCCCAAGCCGAAGGAGATCGAAGAGATCATGGGTAGATTGGAGGAGAGCGAAGAAATGTCGGGGGAACTGCTCGCGGCGCTCACACAGGTTGAACCTGCCGATACCGTTGATGAAATCGCAAATTCAGGAGGTTCCCACTTGTGAAAGCTTTTTTGAATGTCATGCCCGCGAAAGCGGGCATCCAGTGTTCTGCGCAGGAGATTCCCGTTAAAAGCATGCGGGAATGACTTGCTACAGCTATGATGCGGCTGAATAAATATATGGCCGAATGCGGCGTGGGCGCGCGCCGCAAATGCGACGAAGCCATTTCCCAGGGCCGGGTCTCGGTTAACGGGGTCGTGCAAACCCGGCTGGGCGTGCAAATTAATGAAAAGCGCGATGCCGTCCTGGTTGATGGTCGCCGGCTGCGGCCGGCCCCGCGGTTTGAGTACATCCTTTTGAATAAACCGAAAGGGTGCGTCACTACCGCCGCGGATGAAAAGTCGCGCAAGACGGTGCTGGATCTGGTGAAATCCAAAACTCGCGTGTTTCCGGTTGGGCGATTGGATATCCATACCACCGGCTTGCTGCTGTTGACCAACGACGGGGAGCTGGCCTACAAGTTAACGCACCCCAAGTTTGGCGTCGAGAAAATATATGAGGTGATGCTTGATGCGGATTTGAACGAATCCGACCGCAAGAAGCTGCAAGCGGGGATTGATCTGGAAGAAGGAAAAACCGCGCGCTGCCGCATCGATTTTTTAGATTTCGATAATCGACACGTCGTGCACCTGACGTTACACCAGGGGTGGAAACATCAGGTGCGCCGAATGTTCGAATCCTGTGGATATCAGGTTTTGAAGTTAAAACGTGTGGGCCTGGGGACGCTTACTCTGCGCGGGCTGCGAATAGGGCAGTGGCGCAAGTTAACCTCTTTGGAAATCATCCGTCTCCAGAGTTTGGTTAACGGTAAGCATGGAAATTAAATCCTGTGCGATGCTTCATGGTTCGACTTCGCTCACCATGAAGCAGTTTACAACGAACTCAAAAACTTCACACTGAGCGGAGTCGAAGTGTGGGTTTTCCAGAGGCGACGATTTTTGAGAAAGCCTAAAGTCATCGCTATCGACGGGCCGGCGGGTTCCGGCAAAAGCACCACGGCGCGGCTGGTCGCCAAAAAGCTGGGGATGAATTACGTCGATTCCGGCGCGCTATATCGCGCGGTTACCTTGCAATTTTTGAAAGAGAATATTACATTCAGTGACCAGACAGCAGTTAAAAATTTGTTGGAGAAGATTCATCTTGAATTACAGTTTACGGAGAATGGCAATTTGATTTTTTTAGATGGCAAAGAGGTGACGAAAGAGATTCGCTCGCGGGAGGTGACAGCAAACGTTTCGGCGGTTTCAGAGCTGCCGCCGGTGCGGGAAGTCGTAACCCAAAAGCTCCGGCAAATAGCCCAACAGAACGCGATCGTTTTAGAGGGACGAGACATCGGCACGGTGGTCTTTCCGGACGCGGATGTAAAAATCTACATGGAAGCCGCCATTGCCGAACGGGCTCGCCGCCGCTATCACGAGCTCAAGGCCGCCGGCGCCGAAGCCGAGTTGGAAGCCATCGAGCGGGACATTTCCAAACGCGATCAGCGCGATACCCAGCGCCGTCTCGCGCCGTTGAGCCGGGCGCCCGACGCCATCGTGCTGAACAATACCGACTTGTCCATTGAAGAGAGCGCGGATTTTATCGTGCAAAAAATTCACGAGCAATTAAATTAACCAGGATTTGCCCTGTCATTCAGGAGGAAACTTTTTTGATCAACAGTATTTACCTAAACTTTAAAAGGATTCCTCCTGAATGACATCAGGTGCCCTTGGAAGCTGAGTCGAACCATGAAATGTGTAGCAGCACTTAATTTGCAGATGTTTAAAAACTAATATAACAGGAGGCACGTTTTTATGACCGATACCGTGGTTCAAAACAACGAAAATCATGTCAACGTGATGAATGGAGGTGATGCCAAAAGGGGCCCTCGTTCCAACCGGGAACAAAAAGAAGTCAGCATCGAAGATCTCAATGAGGAAAAAGAGTATTCCGTCGAGGAATACAACGAGATGCGCAACTTGTACGAGCAAACCCTGACCGACTTCATCGAGGGAGAGTTGGTCACCGGCAAGGTTTTGGCCGTCGGGGAAAAAGAAGTGGCCGTGGATATTGGCTTCAAATCCGAAGGCGTTATCCCCATCGATGAATTTAACAATCCCGCTGAAATCAAAGTGGGCGACGACATCGAGGTTTTCCTGGATAACGTGGAAGACAAAGAAGGCCAATTGATTCTTTCCAAAAAGAAAGCCGATTTCATGCGGCAGTGGGAAAAAATCATCGATGCCTATCGCACTGACGACACCGTGCAGGGCGTTTGCACGCGCCGCATCAAAGGCGGCATCGTGGTGGACTTGAAAGGGGTGGACGCCTTTTTGCCCGGTTCGCAAATTGACGTGAAACCCATCCGCGACTTCGACGCGCTCATCGGGCACACCATGGATTTCAAGATCGTCAAGGTGAATGAACCGCGCAAAAACATCGTGGTTTCCCACCGCGTTCTCATCGAAGAAGGGATGAAGGGGCAGCGCGATCAAATCCTCAATAATCTTTCCAAGGGGCAGATTCTCGAGGGCGGGGTGAAAAACATTACCGACTTCGGGGTGTTCATCGACCTGGGCGGCGTGGACGGATTGTTGCACATCAACGACCTCTCCTGGGGGCGCGTCAGCCATCCTTCGGAAGTCGTGTCGCTGGATCAAAAGATTAAAGTTCAAGTGCTCGATTTCAATGAGGTCAAAGATCGCATTTCCCTGGGGCTGAAGCAGCTCCAGCCGCATCCATGGGAGAAGGTCAAAGACAAATACAAAGAAGGCGACGTTATCAAAGGCAGGGTGGTGAACATTTCCGATTACGGCACTTTCATTGAATTGGAAAAGGGCATCGAAGGGCTCATCCACATTTCGGAGATGTCGTGGACGCAGCACATCAAGCACCCCTCGAAGATGGTCTCTATGGGCGAAATTATCGAAGCTAAAATTCTCAACATTGATTACGATGGCCGCAAAATCTCTCTGGGCCTAAAACAACTGGAGCCGGATCCCTGGGCCGATACCGAAGCCAAATATCCTGTCGGTTCGCGGCAAAAAGGCATCGTGCGCAATTTAACCAATTTTGGCGCCTTCGTCGAATTGGAAGAGGGGGTTGACGGCTTGATTCACATCTCCGATCTCTCCTGGACCAAAAAGGTCCGCCATCCCGGTGAAGTCGTTAAAAAAGGGGAAGAGGTCGAGGTCGTGGTGTTGAACATCGAAAAGCAGAATCGGCGGATTTCGTTGGGGTACAAACAGACCATGCAGAATCCGTGGGACAATTTCGAAAACCTGTACAAGGTGCAAACCAAGACCAAAGGGAAGATCGTACGCATGATCGAAAAGGGGGTGATTGTGGAATTGCCCGACGAGGTCGACGGGTTTGTGCCGTTGTCCCAACTGCAAAAAGAAGGTTTGCGCAAAGCCTCGGACGGCTACAAAGTCGGAGATGAGCTGGAGCTCATGGTTATCGAGTTCAACAAGGAAAATAAAAAGATCATTCTTTCCGAAAAACACGCGCACGACAAATCGCTGAAGGACAAAGCGCCGGAGTTGGCGGTCGCCGATGCCGAAGCGATAGCCGAATATGAGAAGGAAGTTGGCGTAGCCGGGACGTCCGCGCCAAAAGCCGCGGTACCAGCCGCTGAAGCCGTGCCCACTCCGCCGGTCGCCGATGCCGAAGCGATAGCCGCGCCAAAAGTAGCGCAACCAGCGGCCGAAGTCGTGCCTACTCCAGTGGTCGCTGAACCCAGCCAACCCAGCGTGGAAGGCACGGCGAATGCCGAGGCAGCGCCGAAGAAAGCGCGCAAAAAAAAATCGCCGCCAGAGGAATGAAACCGAACGATATTCGCTGAGCCGAATAAAGGGAGAAGCCAATGTGGGCTATTAAATGGTTTTTGGCAGTCGTGATGATTCTGTTCATCCTGCTGTTTGCTTTGCAAAACAGCAGTCAGCAGGTCAGCGTGGCCTTGTGGAGCATCATCTGGGATTGGAAGATCGAGAATGTGCAGCTCTGGATGGTCATCTATACCTCCTTCGGATTGGGCGTCATTTTCTGGCTGGTGGTTTCAATTTTTCAGGTGCTGCAGCTAAAAGCTGAAATACGCAAATTAAGGCGCACCAATAACGAAATGCAGAGTGAGCTGGACAGCCTGAGAAATTTGCCCATTGGCGAGGATGACTCTGCGTTTGACATTAAAGAGGAAACGTAATCAGCATTTTTTTTTGAGTAACTATGGATACTGCTACTGTAATACTTTTGATGGTGTTAAGTGCGGTCGCAGCGCTTGTGGGCTTTGCTCTTTTCAGGAAAAAACCGGTCACTGTGGTCGATGAGGCTGCCGCGGATTACACCGACGGCTTAAACCTGATGTTAGCCGGCAAACGCGAAATGGCCTTGAAAAAATTTCGGGAAGCGGTCACTAAAGACAGCCGCCATGTGGACGCGTATTTAAAAATTGGCGACATTTTGCGGGAGCTGGGGCAGGTGGAGCGCGCCACGAACGTTCACAAGTACCTTACGGTGCGCACCGGGTTGAACCTGAGGCAGCGCGAAGAAATTTTCCAAAGCCTGGCAAAAGATTATCAAGCCGGGGAAGAATTTGACAAGGCGCTGGAAGTTCTGGACAAGGTGCTCGAGATGAACAAAAATGCGCTGTGGGCGCAAGAAATGAAATTGAAGTTGTATGAGCAGAAGGAAGAGTGGGATAACGCTTTTGAAACCTACCGCGATTTGCGAAAAAACCAAAGCGAAAGCCCAAACGGCCGCCTGGCTCTTTACAAAGTTCAGGAAGGCCTTCAGCTCATCGGGAAAGGGAAGGAGCGGGAAGCTCGCAGCCGTTTCAAGGATGCGATTAAAATCGCTCCCAAGAGCCCTCCCGGTTATATTTACCTGGCAGATTCGTACCGCCGTGAGGATCGCAAGAGCGACGCCCTGCAGGTGCTGAAGGAATTTATTGAAAAAGTGCCCTCGCAGTCCTATCTGGCTTTTGAGCGTATCAAACAACTGCTGTATGAAGGCGGGGTGTTTGGCGAAATTGAAAATCTATATCTGGAGCTCATCGACATTCAACCCGACAATTTGATGGCGCGTTTGGCGTTGGCTGAAATTTATGAAAAGAAAGGCGAGCTGAAAAAAGCCATTCGCACCTGTTTGGATGTTCTGGAAAAGGAACCCGCGAATGAACTCGCCAAAAAACATCTGGTGCGATTGTACCACAAAGCCGGCGACGACCAAAAGTCTGTCCGACAAGCACTGGACTTGATTGATGAGTCTTTGAAGCATAAAGAACAATTTCGCTGCAAACTATGCAGCTACGCCAGCGAAGAGCCGTTCTGGAGGTGCCCCGAGTGCCGTGAGTGGGAAACGTTTGTAAAAAACTAATCGCTGGCTAAGAAACGTTTACTAAACTTTTTGAAGGTTAGTAAACGTACTTCGATTTAAATTATTTAAAAATGACTTCAGTCAAATTACAGTTCTCGGAGGTCAAGAGATGCGTGATTTGACTTTTTTTGTTTTGAGGGTGTGGATGTTTATAGCTTTTATTTTTCTAACCAGCTTGCTATTATCTGCGCAGCAGCTCGATTTTGATTTGCAGAGGGTGTTGCAAACCGGTAGTGTGGAGGGGTTTCGCGCTGAAGTGCAAGCTTATATTGCCAAACACCAGGATACGCCGCTGGCCCTGTACTTGGATGCGCTTTCCCAGTCCAATGCCGGAAAAGCGGTTGAAAAATACAAGCAGTTGCTGGCGCGCCATCCCAATTTCGAATACGCCGATCGCGCCGTAATCAAAACTGCGCAGTATTATTTTTCGCGCGGATTGTACGTGGCCGCCCGCAAGCATTTTCTGGAGCTGATTGAAAACTATCCCGGCTCATCGTTGATTGCGGAAGCCATGTATTTTGCCGCCGCGTCCCTGTACGTTTCCGGCAATTTGGAATCATCCTACGCCGAATATAAGAATGTAATTAATCAGTACCCCGACTCGCCGTTTGCCCGGCTGGCGAAAGAAGAATTACAGGAGGGCAGTTTCAATGGCAAGGACGCGGGTGTTCTTCCCAACGTTAACCTCGCCAACGCCAAAGGCAAATTTGCGATCCAGATCGGCGCGTTCACCCAGGTGAACAATGCGCTCAACTTAAAAAACTACTGCTTGAAATTAGGGCTGCCGGTGGAAATCCGCGAGAAGAAGGAAAACAACACCACCCAATACCTGGTCTGGGTTGGCGCGTTTGAAACCCGCGAGGCCGCGGAGAATTTTGGCAACACGTTTAAGAAGGAACACGGTAAGCTGTTTCGGGTGGTGACGCGGTGAGCGTTAAATTAATGGAGTATAAATTATGAGCGCAGACAAACAAGAAAAAATTGAGATGGCATTTGTTGCCGAAATTGGCTAATCAATTCTCGGCATACTAAAAAACAACAAAAATGGAGAATCGATTATGAATGCCTTTGAGTTTCAGACTAAAGTTAGGAATGGGAGTATTGAAATTCCTGGGGAATATAAGGACAAAATCACAGGCTCTGTTCGGGTTATTATATTGGCTGAGTCTGAGTACAAACTCGCCACTGCCAACATGATTGACCGGCTTCTGACCAATCCTTTAAAACTCGATAACTTTAAACCTCTCACACGAGAACAAATTTATGAGCGAGACTAAAAAAAAAGCCGAGGTTTGTTTCATTGATACAAACGTTTGGCTTTACGCTTTTATAGAAAGCCAAGACAAGGAGAAAACTGGTGTTGCAAAGAATACTGTTCAGAATCGGGAGGTTATCGTCAGCACGCAAGTTATTAGTGAAGTCTGTGTAAATCTCATCAAGAAAACTCAGTTTGATGAAGCAAGTATTCAAAACCTCATTGAATCCTTTTATAGCAAGTACCGCGTTATCGAGATTGACAAAGAAATATTACTGAAAGCTTCAGATTTACGTAATAGTTATCAGTTTTCGTACTGGGACAGCACGATTGTAGCCTGTGCATTACTTGGAAGCGCGACAATTTTATATTCGGAAGATCTTGATACTGGTGTGGAAGTTGAAAAGCGCTTGAAGATAGTCAATCCATTTAGACCAGTAAAAAGATCCAAGTGATTCAGCGTAAACTTATTTTCACGGATCCCGAGTATTCTGTGATAGGTCATACCCATGATATCCGTCAAAGACGCCATTGACACCACTCTTAATCAAACTCCCGTTTTGGGTACGGAAGCGGTCTCGATTCTCGAAGCGGCCGGCCGCATTTTGTCCGAGGACGTGTATTCGGACATCGCCATGCCGCCGTTCGATAAATCCTCGGTGGATGGGTACGCGCTGCGCGCCAGCGACCTGAAAACGACGCCCGCCATTTTCGAGGTGGTGGGATTTATCCCGGCGGGTTCGGATCCGGAGTTGGTAATTCAATCCGGACAGGCGGCGAAAATCATGACTGGCGCGCCCCTGCCGCGCGGCGCCGATTGCGTGCAAATGGTGGAAAAAACCGAAGCCCTTGCCAGCGGCAAAGTCAAAATTCTGGAAGCGGTGGCGTCCGGGAAAAACATCTCGAAAAAAAGTGAGATTATTCAGGTCGATGCGCGGGTGATTTCCAAAGGCACCTATCTCAGTCCGGCCGTGGTTGCAGTACTGGCGACGGTGGGCAAATCACACGTACAAGTTTACCAGCGACCTCGGGTTGGAATTTTGGTGACCGGCGATGAGCTGGTCGAAGTTCACCAGAAGCCGCAGGCCGGACAGATTCGTAACAGCAACGGCTATGCCCTGTATCACCAGGTCAAAGCAAGCGGCGCTCACCCCGAGTGGCTGGGAATCGCTCCGGACCAACTGGACCAACTGACCGAGCGCATCGCCGCGGGACTTCAATATGACGTGCTGCTCATCTCCGGCGGCGTCTCGATGGGCGATCTGGATTTGGTGGAGGAGGTGTTCGCCCAACTCGGCGTGCAGGTTTTCTACGACAAAGTCAACATCAAACCCGGCAAGCCCACCGTCTTTGGAAAGAAAAATCACACGCTGGTGTTCGGTCTGCCGGGAAACCCAGTATCTGCCAGCACCGTTTTTGAAGTCATCGCCCGACCCGCGCTGCGCAAAATGATGGGGTTTAGCCAGCTTCACAATCCGAAATTAAAAGCGATCGCTGCCAGCGATTTCGCCAGCAAAACTCGCCGCGAAAATTACGCCCCGGCCTGGACCTGTTTTGAAGGCGATGCGATTTATAGCACCGCACTGCCTTCGAAAGGCTCGGCGGATATCGTGGCGTTTGCGAATAGCAATTCCTACATTGTCGTCCCGGGCGAGGTCAACGAAATTCAAAAGGGCCAAACCGTGAACGTGTTTCTGCGAGACGAATTTTGGAAAACCTGCACCCTGCTCAGGAAGCCATGAAGATGAGCGCATTTAAACGACTCTTCAGTTACGGACTGAAAAACCCCGTTGATGCCATTCAGTTGATCGCGCATTTGCCGTCGTTTATCAAACTTTACGTTCGGCTGTTTAAAGATCGCCGCGTGCCGGTTTATTTAAAAGCGCTAGTGATCCTGGCGTTTGTTTATTTAATTTCGCCCATTGATCTTTTTCCGGATTTTTTGGTCCCGGTATTGGGCCATCTCGATGACCTATTTATTTTGACTCTCACTCTAAGATTATTTCTAAAAAAATGTCCGCGCGAGGTGCTCATGGAGCACGTGCGCCAAATTGAGTCCGAAGGGTAGACGATGAGGGCGGCGCTTTGTAATTGGTTCTTGTTGGCGGTGATGGCGCCGGCATCGCTCCACGCCCAGCTTGCGTTGGACATCGTTTACCCACGGGAAGGGCAGGTGGTCACGGCTGTGGATTCCACCTTTGTGTTTGGCGCGGCCAACTCGGCGGACGCCCAAATTTTTGTCAATGATCAGCCGGTAAAGTTAAACCTGAATGGAGCATTCCTTACTATGGTGCCGGTGACCAGCGGCGAGTTTACTTTTCGCTGCCGTGCCGTTACTCCATCGGACACGATCGCAGTGGTGAGAAATGTTTTCATTCCGCCCTCTTTAACCACCACCGCTCCTTTTGCCATTGACACCAGTTACATTTTCCCCAAAGATGATTTAGAGCTCAGCGCCGGCGATTACGTGCAAGTAAGCGTGAAGGGTACGCCGGGCTTATTCGCCACGTTCACCATTCCCGGATTGGTAGAAAAGGCGCCAATGGCCGAGGGCGCGCCGATTAACGAGGCGCACTGGGGCAACGCCCCGATGCTTCGGGGCAGCGCGGTCTTCGGAGACGATGGACACTATCCCAAACCGGCGGTTGCTGGAATATATCGCGGGATATACAAAATTCCAGACGGACTTGAACTAACTGGCGCTCGCATCGACTTCGAATTAAACGGCACGGACGGCGTGTATTTGAACGCCACCGCCCCGGGAAAACTCACCGTCCGCAAGCAGCTAATTCCGCAGATTGCCGAACTTACTGAAGAGTGGACAATAGCGCGCACCGGGCCCGGCCTCGGCCCTCAACTGTTTTTGCCAGCGGGGGTGAAGCTGGCGATTACCGGCAAGCACGGCCGTTTCTACCGCGCGCGCTTGACCGAGACGGAACATGCCTGGGTGCCGGAAAGCGATGTCAAGCTACTGTCTCCGGGAACGCCGATTCCCTTCAGTGTCATTAAACTGGTCAGCGCCGAAGAATGGGAGCGTAAAGTTGGCGTCAAAATTTTTATGCAGGAACGCCTGCCGTTTAAAATTGAACAAAGCCTGAATCCCCCCGAGTTGGTGATCACCATTTACGGCGCGACTGCGGATACCGACTGGATGCGATACGATTCCGGCGATCGGCTTATCCGCCAGCTTAGCTGGTCGCAGCCGCGCGATGGGGTGTACCAGCTTGTCATACAATTTAATGAACAGCAGTCATGGGGTTACAATTCTTACTACGAGAATGAGAATTTAATCATTGACATCAAGAAGCCGCCCCGCAAGCTTGAGCTAAAAGAGTTGTTGATTTGCCTCGATCCGGGTCACGGCCCGGAAGATGGGGCGGTTGGTCCGACCCGGTTCGCGGAACAGGATGCCAACTTGCAGCTTGCCCGAGCCGTCCAGCAGAAGCTGGAGCGCAAAGGTGCGCGAGTATTTTTGACCCGCGACGATCGCCATGGCGTCAATCTTTCGGTCCGCCCGAAGCTGGCGGAGTTTGTGGAAGCCGACCTGTTGATTAGCATTCATCATAATGCCCTGCCCGACGGCGTGAATCCGTTGGTGAATCGCGGCGCGAGCACGTATTATTATCATCCGCAGAGCCTGCTGCTGGCACAGGCCATTCAAAAACGCATGCTGGAGACGTTGAGACAGCCCGACTTTGGACTGTATTACGATAATCTGGCCTTGTGCCGCCCAACCCAGATGCCTGCCGTTATGATTGAGCCGGCCTTTATCACACACCCGGAGCAAGAGCAGTTGATCAAGTCCGCCAGCTATCAGCGCGCGGCGGCCGAGGCCGTGGTTAAGGGGATCGAGGACTTTCTAAAAGAAACCAGGAAGAAGTAGGGGCGAAGCATTTTTTCCAATATTAGTTGCTTTACCGGAGAATTCATGGTGAGAATGCTTCGCCCCTACGTATTCGCGGAAATCAGGAAAAAAGGAGCTATTTTTTTAATACAACGTTAAACGATATAGAAATTCAAATAGATTTAATATGAGGTGTTAAAATGAAAAACCTAAGAGTCGCAAAATGGCTGAGTCTGATCATACTATTTATCGGTTGCACCGCTCATAAAAACAGCACACCCACGGAGAGAAAAGACATGCTGCAGACGATCTACGTCGACACGGTGGCTCCCGAAACCAACGTGGTTAAAGGCGGGGATTTGAAAGTGAAAATCGAGGGCAATTTGCCCAACCCGGCTTACACCTTCGATCGGTTTGATGTGGAGGTCAAGGGCGACGTTATCGAAATAACGCCCCTGGCAAAACACGAGTCCGGCAAAATAGTCACGCAAGCATTGGTGCCGTTCGAGCACGTGTGCGAGGTCAAAAACCTCAAGCCGGGAACGTATGAAATTAAAGTCGTCAGCCGCGGCGAACCGGTCGTTTCGAAGGAAAAAGTGTGGGTGACTGAATAAAAATCAACCATTGATCTACAAAAATACGACCGAAGTATCGGAGTGCAAAAATCAGCGTATTTTTGCAACACCGATGAGTGTAAAAATACGTCCCGATAGCCATCACTATATTTTTTTTCAAGGAAGTCGGGACTGATTTTTACACTCCGCGGTTTGTTTTTCTAAATTCGAGGAGGAGGAAAGTTTGCGCCGCAGCGGTTTTTACTACCACGAGGATTTTTTGAAACACGATACCGGCTCCGGACATCCAGAACGGCCGGAGCGACTGCAAAATCTGCTGCAGTATTTGCAGCCCACCGAAACATTTGTTTCGCTTATTGCGCTAACGCCGCGTCCTGCGGAAATCGGATGGATAGAGCTGGTTCATCCGGCGTCGTATATTCAAAGTGTACAAAAAGCTTGCAAACCTGACTTGCATTTTTTAGATTCCGATACCGTGGTAAGCGAAGGTTCGTACGTGGCCGCGATGTTAGCGGCGGGCGCCGCGGTCGCGGCAAGTGAGGCGATTATGAAAGGCGAAATTCAAAATGCGTTTTGTGCAGTGCGTCCGCCTGGACACCACGCCGAGCGCGAGCAGGCCATGGGCTTCTGTTTGTTCAATAACGTTGCCATCGCTGCGCGCTATCTGCAGCAGCATCACGGCGTTGAAAAAGTGTGCATCATCGATTGGGATGTGCACCACGGCAACGGCACTCAGAATGCGTTTTACAGCGATCCGACCGTTTATTACATCAGCATTCACCAGCATCCGTTGTATCCGGGCACCGGCGTGGCCCACGAGCGCGGCGCCGGCAAAGGGGAAGGCGCGAACCTGAATTTTCCGTGTCCGGCGGGCTATGGCGACGTGGAGTACCTTGATATTTTTGAGAAACAGATTGCGCCGGAAGTTCGCCGTTTCAAGCCCGATTTCGTCATTATTTCGGCCGGGTTTGATGCTCATCACCGCGATCCGCTGGCAAGCATGGAGGTCACGGAAACTGGCTTTGGCACGATGACCGAAATCGTTAAAAGCCTCGCCGACGAATGCTGTCAGGGTCGGCTGGTGTCGGTTCTGGAAGGCGGGTATGATCTGGAGGCCCTGGCGCGCAGCGTCGAAATGCATTTAAATAAAATGTTAGAATAACCGACATTGGAGAGCAGCCTTTTGGAAATTTTCCAGGACACCAATCTGGCGCTGGGCGACAGCTTGCATTTCCTGCGCCTGCGCCAAAAAATGATCAAAGATCAAATCTGGTCGCGCGGCATCACCGATGCGTTGGTTTTGAAAGCGC
>Ga0247727_10013013_pt1 | contig 14123 bp, 13 predicted proteins | sample WisWelCaveWW1625_FD_202498 | JGI IMG/M metagenome (GOLD analysis project Ga0247727, IMG submission 202498) | Biofilm microbial communities from Wishing Well Cave, Virginia, United States - WW16-25 | ecosystem: Environmental > Aquatic > Deep subsurface > Groundwater > Cave microbial mat | place... | reverse complement strand
TCAACAGCCGCCGCAACAAAATCACTGGCACGAGCAGGAGCGCGTGGATCAACGCGCTGATCCCGAACACCGCCGCACCCGCGCCAAACAGCCGGTTGGTAAACGGCGCGACGTGCGCCAGCATCCAGGCTCCCGCCCCCGCCAGCAAGGCCAGCCCCAATAAACTCCCCGCAAATAGCAGCACCGGCCGCCACGCCACCCGGTCGGACTCGGAGGGCAGCATCATACTGCTCACGACAAATACGAGAAAAAACCACAGCCAGAAATCCGGGCGGGCATACACGGTGGAGAGAGTCGCGGTAAATGCCGCCGCATCCTGCAAAAAGCTTCCCCACAGCACATCCAGCTCCAACTGCACCAGCCCGGCATAGGCCACAAACGCCCCGCCCGCCAGCAATGGCGCGACGCCGATCAGGGCATCGCGGAACACATCCGCCCGCACCGTCTCTACATACCCCATCCGCAATTTGCCATCCGGCATCCGCTCCGGGATCAGCCAGATTTTGCCCGTCCGCACCCCCAGCAGGCGCGCCATCAGCCAATGGCTCACCTCATGGATCAACACGCCGGGGAAGAAGATGAGCGAGAAGATGATCAGCGCCGCTTCCATCCGCCGCGTGATGAGTAGGAAGACGGCCACGATTTCGCCGTGCAAACGCCGCTGGAAATAGAGCAGGGGCAGAAGTGTTGCCAGCAGCCAGAAAAGCCCGCTGAATTGGGAGAGTGTTACGGCAAGTGGCATGGACGGGCGTAATGCGTAACGGGTAAAACGGTTTTCCTGGTTCCTAATCCCTGCTTCCTGCTGCCGCTTTCACAATCCCCACAAAATCCGCGGCCTTGAGGCTGGCGCCGCCCACCAGCGCCCCGTCAATCTCCGGCTGGCGGAAAAACTCCGCGGCGTTCTCCGGTTTGACTGACCCCCCATATTGGACGCGCAGCCCCTGGGCCGTGGCCTCCCCAAAATCCCGCGCCGCCGGGCCGCGGATAAAGTCGCGGATTACGGCGTTCGCCCCTTCCGGTTCGGCGGCCAGCCCGGTGCCAATCGCCCAGACCGGCTCATAGGCAATGATCAGTTTGGCAACCACGGCGGCGTCCAGCCCGTGCAGGGCCGCGCCCACCTGTCGGGAGACCACGTCCCCCGTACGGCCCGCGCGGTTTTCGTCGAACGTCTCGCCGACGCAGATGATCGGGGTCAGGCCCACACTCAGGGCCGCGTGAATTTTCTTGTTCACGGATTCATCCGTTTCCCCAAAGAGGGCGCGGCGCTCGGAATGGCCGATGATCACGAAGGTGCAGAATTCCGCCAGCATGGCCGGGGCGATCTGGCCCGTATAAGCCCCGCGGGATTCCCAGTAAACGTCCTGCGCCCCGACGGCAATTTCCGTCCCCGCTACGAGTTCAGCGACGGCGGCGAGGGCGGTAAAGGGCGGGCAAAAAACCTTCTCCACCGAGGGGATGGCGAGCAGGTCGGTGCGGGTCTCGTAGACCAGCTTGCGGGCCTCGGCGACCGTGTTGTGCATTTTCCAGTTTCCGGCAATGATGGGCGTGCGCATTAATTCTCCTGGTTGAGGGCGAACAGCATCCGCCGCGCTTCGATCGTGATCCAGCTCAGGGCTGGCTCGTCGCGCAAGAGTTGTTCCAGCAAACTCCGCCCGATCTCCGGCTCGCCAAACTGGATGTAAATCTCCGCCTTTAGCAGGCGCGCCGGGCCAAAATCCGGGTTTTGCGTGACCAGGATTTCGACCTGGGCGAAGAGGTACTCAAACTCCTCATCATCCAACTCGGCGCGCAGGGTGGCCACCTGCACCAGGAGCGGGTCCACATCCTTTAACTGGCGAAAGTTCCCTTCCGTGACCACTTCGGAACTGTCCAGCCGCGGGTCGCTGGCGGCGTTGTAAAGGGCGCGCTCAAACCGTTGGGCGAACTCCGGCGGGATCACGCCATCGGCCTGCAAGGCGAGGGGGATGATCATTTCGACTGTTTCCAGCCACAGCTCGCGCTCAGCCAGCAGATCGGCGGCGCGGCGCAGGAAGAGCGGGTCGCGCCCGCCCAGGTCGCGGGCAATCTCAAATGAGATGTAGGCCAGTTCCGCTTCGCCAGTGTCCCAGTAGGCCACCGCGAGATCAAGGTAGGCCATGGCGTCCTCCGGGTCGGCTTCCACCGCTTGCAGGGCCTCTTCCACCGGGACGCTGGGGGCTGGCGGGGTGAAGTCGGGAAATGATTGAGGGGGTGGGGGCTGGTTGGCAGCCTCGACACAGCCGCGGAAAATGCTGAGGCAGATGCAAAGTACGAAGCCAAGGGGAATCAGGTACCACCAGCGCCAGCGGCGATTTTTCGGGGCCGCCGGAGCCGGTGTGACCCCTGCAGGGACGCGCGCCCCTGGAGGGGTCGCGCCGGCTCCGGGAAGGGAGTCCGCTTCGGCGATGGGGAGGGTATCCATCAATTCGAGCGGGTCAATTTTGGGGGCCGGGGCGGGCGGCGGGGTCAGGGGGAGTTCCAAACCGGCAATCCCCTTTTTGAAGGCGTCCACCAGTTGGGCGACGGTCTCATAACGGTCAGCCCTTTTCTTGGCGAGGGCTTTGAGCAGGACGCGCTCGACGGGTTCGGGGACGTCCGCTTTCCTGAGGCGCGGGAGCGGGAGGGGCGTGTAAATGTGGTCGTGGACGATGGAGTAAGGGGTGTCGGCGCTGAACGGCACCTGCCCAACGACGAGTTCGTAAAGCATGATGCCGAAGGAGTAGATGTCGGTGCCTTCGTCGAGGTGGGTGGCGCCGATGGCTTGTTCGGGCGAGATGTATTGCGGAGTGCCGAGCATCATATCGGCGGAGAGGGTGGACTCGCCCGCCTGGGCAATGCGCGCCAGCCCGAAGTCGGTGAGGTAGATGCCGCCATCCGGGCTGAGGAGGACGTTGGAGGGTTTGATGTCGCGGTGGAGGATGCCCTGGCGGTGGGCGTAGTCGAGCGCGCCGCCGATGGATTCGACAATCCGGATGAGTTCGGGCTGGGTGAGAGGGCCTTTGCCAAGGCGGGCTTTGAGCGTGTCCCCCTCGATATATTTCATGACAAGGTAAGGCTGGCCGCCGTGTTCGGCAAAGTCGTAGATGGGGACGATGTTGGGGTGTTCGAGTTTGGCAACGACGCGGGCTTCGCGCTGGAAGCGGGCGAGGAAGTTGGGGTCTTCCGAGAAGGCGACATGCATGCCTTTGATGGCGACGTAGCGGTCGAGGGCGGGATGGTAAGCCTGGTAGACGGTCGCCATGCCGCCGCGCCCAAGCTGTTTGGTGATCTGGTAGGGGCCGATGTTGTCGCCAGTTTGGAAGGACATGGGAGGTTGTTGCGTATTGCGTATTTCGTAGCGCGGATTGGGGTGTGAAAAGGCATTATAACGCGGGTGGTAAAATTCCTTGAAACGCAGGTGACAGTCACTTCGCAAGTGACTGTCACCTTGTTAGAAGTTAAGGAAAAAAGGTGGCATAACATGGAATCAAAACAGCCTGAGAAAAAAGAACGCCCTCCGGGGGGACGCTCCGCCCTGTGGGCTTTACTGGGGGTCGTCATCGGGTTCTCCTTCCCGATACTGGCCTGCTTCGGGTTCTTCTTTGTCATGGTCGTGGCTTTATCGTCAGTGGGAGGGGCGGGTTCCAGCTCGGCGCTGAACGTGCCCATTTACGTCTCCGGGCCTGTGACCGGGCCGGCGGTGGCGATCATTGACGTGAACGGGCCGATTGTCGGGGGCAGCATCAGCGGGTTTGAGGCCAGCCAGATCGCCGCGGCGGACAGCCTGATCTCCCTGATCCGCGCAGCCAACGCCGACCCCGAGGTGGAAGCCATCCTCCTAAAGGTGGACAGCCCGGGGGGGTCGGTGGTGGCCTCGGATTTGATCTATGAGGAACTCCGGCTGACCGAAAAGCCCGTGGTCGTGTTATTCGGGGAGCTGGGGGCCTCCGGGGCGTATTACATCAGCATGCCCGCCGACCACCTGATCGCCAATTCAAATTCCCTGATCGGCTCGATTGGCGTGATCAGTTCCTTCCCGAATATCGAGGGGCTGATGGAGGAATGGGGAGTCAAGGTGAACGTGATCGTTTCCGGCGAGAGCAAGGATTTCGGCTCGCTGTACCGGGAAATGACGGAGGAGGAGATTGCCTACTGGCAGACCGTGATCGACGGGACCTATGACAATTTCGTCGCCATCGTGGCTGAGGGGAGGGGGATGACGGAAACAGAAGTGCGCGCGCTGGCCGATGGGCGGGTGTACACCGGGGAGCAGGCGCTGACCCTCGGGCTGGTGGACGCCCTCGGCTACGAGCGCGACGCCATCGCGAAGGCAGCCGAACTGGGCGGGATATTTGGCGAGCCGCACGTGGTACGCTTTACCTCGGGCGGCGGGTTTCTCTCCTTGCTGGGCGGCGCGGCCAACCCGCAGAGCCAGGTCATGTATGACATGCTCGAACGGATGCTGGGGCCAAAGCTGGAGTTTCGCTGGTGGCCGTAAGGAAAATCCCGACACGAATTTGCACAAATTATTCACGAATTTTGTTTTGAATTTATTCGTGTACCATTCGTGATAATTCGTGTCAAAAAGCCTTTTATGCGCAAACTCCTCCGCCCGCTCCTCTTCGCCCTCGGCGCCCTTGCCGCCATCATCGGCCTCTCCCGGTTCATCGCCCAGCCCGCGCCGCCGCACCCCTTCTTCAACAATTTCACCGCATCCGACTATCCCCTCGTCATCGCCCACGCCGATGACAGCGGCACCAGCCCGTGGCCCGGCGATACCATGCTCTTCCTGGAAAACGCGGCCGCCCTCGGGGTGGATATGCTCGAAATGAACACGAACATGACCGCCGATGGCGTGATCGTCCTCCTCCACGATACGAGCGTGGACGACACGACCGACGGCGCGGGCTTGATCAGCGATCTGACCTGGGATGAGATCAGCCAGCTCGATGCCGCCTATGATTGGACGGATGACGATGGGGCCACGTACTCCTACAGGGGTCAGGGCCTCCGGGTTCCCACGCTGGAATCCGTGTTCCAGAAATTTCCCTACATCCCCCTGATCGTCGAGATCAAACAGGAATCCCCCTCCATGGCGCAACCCCTGTGCGACCTGATCCGCGCATATGGGATGGAGAACATGGTCATCGTCCCCTCTTTCAGCGATGTGGCGATAACGGAGTTCCGCGCGGCCTGCCCGGAGGTGGCGACGGCGGGGAGTTCGGACGAGATCAAGCAATTTGTCTATCTCAATTTTGGTTTCCTGGCCAACCCCCTCCCGCCGGCCTATCTCGCCATGCAGGTCCCGGTCGAGAGCGGCGGCATCCCCGTTATCACGCGCAGCCTCGTCGCCCATGCGCACCGCCGCAACCTGCAAATCCACGCCTGGACGATCAACGACCCCGCCGAAATGCGGAGGCTGATTGACCTGGGCGTGGACGGCCTGATGACCGACCGCCCCGATCTTTTGCTGGAACTCCTGGGGAGATAATATGCCCCTCACCTACCGCCCCGGTACGCCGGATGATTCCTACAACGTCTTCCTCGTCTTCGAGGAGGCGCTCGAAGACCTCCTGCCCCGCATCGGCATCCAGCCTGAGGGCCGTTTCAGCGACCCCGAAAAACTGGCGCGCCTCTGGGCACAGCGCCGCCCCCTCTTTGAATACCTTGCCCGCACCGCCGACCAGTTTTGGCTGGCCGAACAGGATGAGCAGGTCATTGGCTACGCCCGGTCTGTCCTGCACGACGGCGTGCGTGAGTTGACCGAATATTTCGTCAAACCGGGCACCCAGTCCGGCGGGGTGGGCCGCGAATTGCTGGGACGCGCCTTCCCCCGTGAGGGCGCGCGCCTCCGCACCATCATCGCCACCCAGGACTTGCGTGCCCAGGCGCGTTACCTCAAATCCGGCGTGTATCCCCGCACCACCCTCACCTACTTCTATAAAACCCCACAACCCAACGGGGCCGCACAAGCCTCCCTGACCCCTGCATTAATCCAGCCCTCCGAGGCCGCCCTCGATGCGCTCGACGCCATTGACCGCCAGGTACTGGGCTTCCGCCGCCGCGCGGATCACGGCTGGCTCCTCGGCGACCGCGCCGGGTTTATCTACCTGAGGGACGGCCTCCCGGTGGGGTACGGTTACATCGGCGCGGCCTCCGGCCCATTTGCCCTGCTTGACCCCGCCGATTTCCCCGACGCCCTCGCCCACGCCGAAGCCGAGTCCGCCCTCCAGGGGCACGCGCACTTTGGCCTCGAAGTCCCCATGACCAACATTTCCGCCGTGGATACCCTGCTCGCCCGCGGTTTCCAGATGGATTCCTTCCTCGCCTTTCTCATGAGCGACCGGCCCTTCGGACAACTTGACCGCTACATTTTGACCAGCCCGCCTTTTGTGCTATAAATAACTCACCGCGCCGCTGATTGAGTAGGACGACAGCCTTTTCATCGCCCGTATCGAAATCGGGGCGGGAGCGCCCAGCCCACCCGCTGGTTTCGATACGCCCGCCGCCATCGCTTCGGGCTACTCAACCAGCTCGGAGCCAGCCATGTCCCAAATGGAAATCGAAGTCATCCTCTCCCGCCACCTGGCCGAGTACCTCGCGATGCCCATCTTTATCGTCGATGTGGATGGCAACCTGATCTTCTATAACGAACCCGCCGAGAGCATCCTGGGGCTGCGGTATGACGAAACCGGGACCATGCCGGCGAGCGAATGGGCGACCCTCTTTGAGCCGGTGGATTTACAGGGAAAGCCGATCCCACCGGGGGAGTTGCCCCTGATGATCGCCCTCACCCAAAGGCATCCCGCGCACCGCGCCCTTTGGATCCGCGGCCTCCCCGGGGAACTCCACCAGATTGAGGTGACCGCGTTCCCCCTCGTCGGGCAGGCGGGGCGCTTCCTGGGCGCGGTGGCGATTTTCTGGGAGGTCTCCGGGTGAAGGTACAACTTTGGGGTACGCGCGGCTCATTGGCCTCGCCCGGCCCGGATACTGTTCGTTATGGGGGGAATACTTCCTCGGTCTCCGTGGAGGGGCGGGAGGGCACCGTGCTCGCCCTGGACGCCGGGACAGGCATCCGGTGTCTTGGGCAAAAACTGGTGGGCGAGGTGACGAAGGTTCACATCCTGCTGACGCACCTGCACATGGATCATTTACAGGGGCTGCCCTTTTTTGCGCCGCTGCGGAGGGCGGGCGTGGAAGTCCACATCTGGGGGCCGGCCAGCACGACGCTCAGCCTCGCTTCCCGTTTGCAGCGCTATCTTTCGCCGCCGCTCTTTCCCGTCAGCGTGCGCGAGCTTCCATCGGAATTGCACTTTCATGAGCTTCCCGGTGAAACGGTGGAAATTGGCGAATTCCGGGTGACGGCCCAACTCGTCATCCATCCCAACCCGACGATTGGCTACCGCATCCGGGAGGGTGACCGAACCCTGACGTACCTGCCCGACCATGAACCCGCGCTCGGCCTGCCGCAATACCCGCCGCCAAAGGACTGGCTCTCCGGCTATGCCATCGCCGCGGGGGCCGATCTCTTGATCCACGACTCGCAGTATACGCCGCAGGAGTATGGCGACCGGGTCGGGTTTGGGCACAGCAGTTTGCAGCAGGCGCTGCAATTTGCGAACCTCACGAATGTCCGCCGGATGATCCCTTTCCATCACGACCCCTCCCACAGCGATGACGCGATTGATCACCTGACCGAACAGGCGCTGAACGAGGTGCCGGCCGCGTTCAAGCTGATCCCCGGCAAGGAGGGGACGGTGGTGCAGCTTGGGGCTTGATGGTTATGTAAAAAAGGTAACTGCTCAGCTATCCGCCTCCGCCGGGGGTTGAAACCCCCGGCTAGAGGGATCAAGCCGTCTGAAGACGGCTAAAAAAACCGGCTGCCAGCCCGCTTCAGCGGGCTTCACGGTCCCAGCCGGTGGATTTATCCACCGGCGATGCAGGACAAGGCATCCTGGCTGAGCAGTTACTAAAAAAGTTGCCCGTGGTGCGCATGATAAAATGCGTTTGAAGGATTTCAGATCCTATCCTGCAACTCCCGGAGTACTCGCATGAACAAAATACAAGAGAAAAAGCTTGGCCGCCTGTTTAGCATCCTGGACCGCAACCACAACCACGCGGTGGACCGCTCGGATTATGAAGCGGTGGGGAAACAAGTGGCTGCCCTGCGCGGCGTATCCGAAGATTCTCCCCAATATGCCCAGATGGTGGCGTATATGGGGACGTATTGGGAAGCGCTCGCCCAGCGCGCCGACAAGGATGCGAACGGGCGTGTCACCTGGACGGAGTGGGTGGAAAGCATGGAGAGCGGGTCGGCGTCGATGCAGCAGACGCGCGCCCAGATGGTCGGGCTGGCAGCGGCGCTGTTGGACCGCGATGGCGATGGGCAAATTACCGCCGCCGATTATGTGAAACTGGTGGAAAGTGTCGGCTACCAGATGGCAGACGCAGATGAGGTGTTCAGCCGCCTTGACCGCAATGGGGACGGCAAAATAGATACATCGGAGCTGGGTATGCTGGTGGATGAATTCCTCTTCAGCGCCGATCCGGATGCGCCGGGCAACTGGCTGCTGGGCAAACTTTCCTAGGCCTTTTTACTACGGAGTGCACGGAGCACGCGGAGAAACCCTGAAGACTCGGTGTACTCCGTGGTGAGTGCTTTTCCCGTTTGCGCAAGAAACGTTATCCAACATACAAGGAGACGCCATGAGTCACACAGTCAGCAGTTGGATGAGCAGCCCGGCCATTTTTATTGACCCCGAAGCAAGCATTACCCACGCCGCGACGTTTATGCGCCGTCGCAATATCCACAGTCTCGTCGTCGCGCTGGATAGTGGAAAATTTGGCATCGTTACAACCACGGACATCCGCGACAAAATTGTCGGGATGGAGCGCGACCCCAAACAGACGAAGGTGCGGGACATTATGACCACGCCGGTCACCACGGCCAGTCCGGAATGGTCGCTGAAGGAATGCTCGGTCACAATGCACGACATCAACGTCCACCACCTGCCCGTGGCCGACGCCGCCGGGATGATTGTGGGGATGATCTCGGCGACGGATATTTTTACGGCAGTGGAGGAGATTGGGTGGGAGTTGGGGGGTTGATGAACAGGCTAAAACTGCATATAGGGAGTTATACAGCATGCCCGCTGTATAACCCCCCAAATGGCGTCTTATACAGCATAGCTGTTGCTTAAGACCTAGTTAGGCAACCTGTCGAGTAAAAAATGAAACATTTTGAAATCGTCGCTCATCGTGGCATTCCGTCAGAAGCCCCAGAAAATACAATTGCTTCATTTCAACGAGCCATTGAACTTGGAGCAGACGCAATCGAAATTGATGTAAGGTTAACGTCCGATAAAATTCCAGTTGTTTATCATTACTTTTACCTTCAAGAAAATACATCAATGTCAGGAGCGATTTTCGATTTTTCGTTAGAACAATTGCGTGATGTAAAGGTGTTTTGTAAAAACAATCCAGCCGCTAAAGATGGGCACATTTCCACGCTTTCCGAAATCTTGGAAATATTTGGCGGAAAAATTGGGTTTGAAATAGAAATCAAGGGACCAGAACCCGAAGCACCAGAAATTATTGGTGGTGTCTTAAACGAATTCAAAAACTTCTGGAATTCATTTGAAATCACTTCGTATGAACCAGCCTTGCTTTTGTCAGTTCAGAATATCTGCCCAAGTCTAACCGTTGATTTGCTATTTCCTCGTTCAGAAAGTTGGATGAAGTTAGATGTAGTCCAATATCAAGCAATTCATTCTTCCCGCCTTGCTCATGCAAGAGCAGTACATTTACATCCCACGCAATTATCTGAAAAAGTTGTCAATGCTCTGCGTAATCAAGGTATCGAAATTCATGTTTGGGATGTAAATGATGAGCAATCATTAATGACTGTTGCAAAGTTTGGTATACCTCGCATTTGCACGGATAATTTTAAACAGGCTCTTGCTTTTCGAGATAAAATGTCTTAAGGCAACGGTTGCCTAACAAAGCGTGCACTGGACGCTGGGGATTCTGCGCGGTTAACAAGCATTTTTCTGGCTTCGAGTTTTTCCTGCTACCGAACAGAGTCCACGCCCACCCCAGCGCCAGTAACGCAAACCGTTAGGCAACCCCTTGTGTATCAAGTCAGGAAAATCACATGCGTATTTCAGCCGTTCAAGTTCAGAATTTTCGTTCAATAGTTGACTCTGGCTTAATCAGGGTAGAGCCCTTGCAAGCGTTTGCAGGTGAAAATAATGCTGGGAAATCCAATCTCCTTAGAGCAATCCAACTTTTTTTGACTGCGGGTACTGGCGGGGTCGAAGAAAATGATTTTTTCGATGAAGCCAAACCTTTAATCATCACCATTACTTTCAACGCTCTGACAAAAAACGAGAAAGGAAAGTTGCGTTTATATCTGGTAGATGGAAAACTAACCATAGAAAAGCGTATTACTCTTGAAATTGATAAGCGGTCAGGAAAAATCAAACCATCGGTAGAATATCATGGCTATCAAGCAAAGCCAAAAGATTGGTGGCTCTCTACCGACACTATTGTTGAAAAATATGGCTCAAGACCAAAATGGAAAGATATAGCCGAAGAAAACGGAATTTTGGAGTATGTAACGGATAGCGAAGGCAAGGTCACAAAAGCAAGTTACGAACAAGGTATTTTGAAGTTAATTGTCGAAAAAGAAGATTTGGAATTTGAAGAACCAAAACTTGGCGAGACACAAGCACTTGGTTTTCAGCAAGTCTTACTCGATGAACTCCCTATTTTTAGATTGTTGCCAGCAGTTACAGATTATTCCAGTGAAATTGATAGACGCACAACTAAAACGACTTTTCATCTATTAATGGGCGATTTGGCAGACAGAATTCTAAAATTTGACAAGCGATACGCACAAGTTGAACAAAATTTACAAGATTTGAAAATCCTGTTAAATGCGCCAGATATTGACGAAACTCGTGAAACGGGAAAAGAACGTCTTTCCGTTCTTGATGATGTAGAAAATAAGTTGCGAGACATTATCGCCCAACTCATGCCTTCAGTTAAAGGTGTCAGAGTAAGGGTTGACATAGAGCAAGTTCGAGATTTATTTTCTAGGGGTGTTTCCATTCTTGTTGATGATGGAAAGTTAACAGAAGTTGGGATGAAAGGACATGGGCTACAAAGATGTGTTGTTTTTGGTTTGTTACAAGCATTGATAATGAATCAGCGTGGTCAATTAGTGAAAGCCCCAGACGGCATTTCCTCCGATGGCGCAAGCAACGAACAGACTATAATACTGGCGATAGAAGAACCCGAATTGTATATCCATCCCCAAATGCAAAGATTGATTTATCGAGTACTGAATGAATTTGCTGTTACCGACCAAGTTATATATTCCACTCATTCCCCTGCATATGTTGACGTTGCGAAATACGAATCAATTGCTGTGGTTAGAAAAGAATCACTTGATGAAGGAACAAAAGTAAAACAATGCGAGCATGGTATTTTGGAAGATGAGTCAGAGCGAAAAACCTTCCAGTTTTTATCAAGTTTTGGGCTTGAACAAAATCGCATGTTCTTTACGAAAAAAGTAATTTTAGTGGAAGGCGAGCAAGATGAAATTGCCATTCTAACCGCAGGCAGGCATCTTAATATCTTCAAAGAGTTTCCTGAAGAATTGGGCGTTAGCGTCGTTATTGTTGGAAACAAACAAGAAATGCCAAAATATATGAAACTCTTAAACGCTTTTGAAATTCCCTATACAATATTGCATGAACTGGACGGTAATCCAGCAACAGAAATCAACGAAAAAATTGTTAGTTTATTAGGAAACAATCGGGCAGTCTCTATGGAAACACGCCTTGAAGAAGTAGTGAATCATTCAGGGCATTTTGGTAAGACCTACGACGCAAAACGATTTTTCGAGAAATCGGAAAGCGTTACAGATAAACTTCAAATAATCGTTCAAGCGTTGTTCGCTTAAGGTCAAGAGTGTGCTGGTTAGACAACCCCTTCCGTTATATTTTCAGAAAGCGGCGTGAATAAATTAGCCTTATAATCGGGGTTGGAGATACAAAATGAAACTACCCCTAAATCAAATTCTCAAAGGCGATTGTGTCGAAAGTCTAAATTCATTACCTGAAAAGTCAATTGACTTAATTTTTGCAGACCCGCCTTACAATTTACAGTTACAAAATGAATTACATCGTCCCAACATGAGCAAGGTAGACGCAGTTGACGATAATTGGGATAAGTTTGATTCCTTTGAAGTGTACGATGACTTTACCCGTAAATGGCTCACTGCTTGCAAGAGAATATTGAAACCCACTGGTTCAATTTGGGTAATTGGTTCATATCACAATATTTTTCGAGTTGGGGCGATTATGCAGGATTTAGGCTTTTGGACATTGAATGATGTTATTTGGGTAAAAACCAACCCAATGCCTAATTTTCGTGGCGTAAGATTTACTAATGCCCATGAAACAATGATTTGGGCAAGTTCAGGAAAAGGCGCAAAATACACATTTAATTATCAGGCTTTGAAAGGCTTGAACGAAGAAAAACAAATGCGTTCTGATTGGTGGTATCTTTCATTGGCTACAGGTTCAGAACGTATCAAAGATGAAAATGGCGATAAGGCACATTCCACACAAAAGCCAGAGTCTTTGTTATATCGAGTTATTCTTTCATCGAGTAATCCAAATGATGTTGTCTTAGACCCATTTTTTGGAAGCGGTACAACAGGAGCAGTAGCAAAACGTCTGCATCGAAATTGGATTGGACTTGAAAGAGAAGATAAGTATATAAAAGTTGCACAAAAAAGAATTAACGCAATTCAGCCAGAAATATTTGATACACAAACCTTTGATGTAAGAAGCAAAAGTAAATCTGCGCCAAAAGTAGAATTTTCTTTGCTTGTAGAAAACGGTTTTTTACAAGCAGGTCAAAAGTTATTTTTCTCAAAAGATAAATCTCGCTCGGCAACAATCAAACCTGACGCACGGATTCGTACTACGGATGGTTTTGAAGGAAGTATTCATCAGGCAGGTAGCCATTATATGAACGGTTCTCCCTGCAACGGATGGGAGCATTGGTATTTACAGGAAAATGGCGGCTTAATCAATTTGGATGATGTTCGCAAGAAATACAGAATAGAAAAAGGGCTTTTCGATGAGCAAACAAGTTAAGGATATTATCCGCATGACTGTTATGCAAATGTTGGACGATAGCATGTCGCCTGCGAACATTCGCAAGATAACAGGGAAGCATGAAAAAAAAGTTCACTTTGTCCCAATTCGATATCGAATTGTGGGCGGTATCTTGCAAGGCTTGAACATTAAGTTCGGCAACTTCATCGAACAATTATTGCGAAATATTATTGAGATTGACGCTAGCGTTAAAGTGATGGAAGATTCTGGGAAGAAAATTAAACTATTTTTCACTCACCAGACAGACGCTCTTATTGATACCTACATAACTGATAGGCAGTTATCCAACAGCCCCGACGATTGCACGGAAATTTTCAATGCTTTGCTTGAAGAAATATTGGCAATTGAAAGCAATACTACTAATGAACAGCGTCAAGGCATTACAAAGGACGTTGACGGATTATTTCAAACAGCCGATGGTCTGATTGTTTACACAGAATTGAAATATAACGATGACCACGACACTGGCAAGTTTGTAGACATCAATCGCAAGTTTATAAAAACATGGGCTGGTTTGGCAGTAAGGTATCAAATTCAATCTACGAGCGAGTTGTTGCCAATTATTTATTATTTCAATTCAAAGAAAAGATACGGTCCAATTTACACGCCAAGCAAAAACATTATGCGTGGCTCACAATTATTTGAAGAGTTTTTGCATATTAATTACAATGACGTTGACGGATATTTATCTGAAATTGGTGACGACCCTGAAATTCTTGCGATATTTGACAAAATGTATAACACAGTAAGAAATCAGTGAGTGCATTAAGTTTGTTTGCTCTTTTTCAGTTGGCGAGTCTTGCGTTCATCGGGTTTGCCTAACAAAGCGTGCAGCAACTGTCTTTAAAAGCAAGAGCAAACCTTCCTCAAAAGGGGGAAAGCGGAGGGTTTCAAGTCACGCTTATCTCCATGAACGGCACCTGGTCGCGCATC
>Ga0247727_10013012_pt1 | contig 14123 bp, 12 predicted proteins | sample WisWelCaveWW1625_FD_202498 | JGI IMG/M metagenome (GOLD analysis project Ga0247727, IMG submission 202498) | Biofilm microbial communities from Wishing Well Cave, Virginia, United States - WW16-25 | ecosystem: Environmental > Aquatic > Deep subsurface > Groundwater > Cave microbial mat | place... | reverse complement strand
TCGACGCGCGAAAAAAGAAACGCGATGAGGGCGACCGTGATAATGAGTTTGAGGAGGGTCGAAAACGTCTTTTTCAATTCACCGAGTCCGCGTTGTCGGATTCAGGTTGCCGGGTTTCAGAGTTTACTGTCTACGGGCGACTGTTTACGGGCAACTTTTTTTTGCTCTACTTTTTTCGTCGTCCACGCGATATCCCAGATGACCTGCTTGTTGCCTTTGATGTAATAATCGAACGCGCCCAGCGCGCGCGCAAACGCCTCGACCAACGCCAACGACACGAGCGTCGCGATCAAGCGCAACGCGTTGAGAATTTCCGCGATGCCGATCCGCATCACGCGCGTCGTATCGAGACTCGACACGCGATAACCGTACTTGCGGCGCAAATGTAAATGCCCGGCGTAATTGCGCCGACGTTGCATGATAAATTCGCCGAGCGTTTCGGGTCCCATATTGTAGACGACCGCGTCCGGCGCATAACGCACGTCCAGCCCGCGCTTGACCACGAGCGCTTCGACGAACGCTTCATCCATCGCCACATCCGGCGGAATCTGCGAAAACACATTGCGGAACGCGATCAATTCGCCGAGCCGCGGAATTTCCAAACAGAGTTGATGTTCCAACTCCAAGCGCAGGTGCGACATATAGCCGACAATATGCTCTGGCACATTCACCGGAATTTTTTGCGCGCCGGTCATTCCGACTTTCGGATCGGCGAACGGCTTGACCAAATTTTCAATTGAATCTTCGCGCGGCAAGGTGTCGCCGCTCTGGAGTACGCAGATGTCTTCTTGCACCGCGCGCAAGAATTGATTGATCGCCGAGGTCTTGCCTTCGCGCTGGTCTTGCGCGATCAATTGGATGCGCGCGTCCTGCGCCGCGTGTTCGCGAATAATTTCGATGGTGCGATCCGTGCAACCGCTCGCGACCACAATAATTTCCGAGATCGCGACGGTTTCTAATTTTTGCGCGCGCATCGCCGCAAGTAATTTGCCGATGTTCGCCTCTTCGTTATGCGCGGTAATGCCGACACTGCAACGAATGATCATTCAAACTCCCAAGGCTTTCAACACCATCTCGAAAATCGCGGTTGTCTCTTTGGTCAAGGTATACACCGCAAACGCGAGCGGCGCAAATAAAACTGGAATGCCGTACGCCGCGCGCGGCATTTCGCCCAGCCCGCGCGTAAAGCGCGCGGTCAGTGCGCTCGCGCCAAGCGTCAGCGCGAGCAACGCGGCAAGCGCGATCCACGCGAAATTTTCCAGCCCCGCCGCGATGATGGGCGCGCGCAGAGGACTTGCGGTGCTATTGAAGAATGGCTGAAGCAATGCCGCGAAAAATGCCGCCGCGAACATCCCCAGTGTGACGACGAGCGCGGTGCGTGTCATTGCGAGCCGCTGAGGCGTATGCGAAGCAATCTCCAAATTGGAATTAGGGGGTTGCTTCGGCGCAAAGGGCGCGCCTCGCAATGACATTCCGGCGAGCGCCACCCACACCACACTACTCGCCGCGCCCAGAATCGCATAGACCCACCAATGCGCGTGATTCGTCCATCCCGCGTAATATGGTGACAGCGAAATAAAAGACGCGGCGACGAGCGCGGCGAGAATCAAATCCCATCGCCGGCGCGGCAAAAATTCCGCGAGCAGAAACGGAAATAGCATCACGTAATAATATCCCATCACTTTGCGCGAGAGCAAAAAGAACGCCAGCGTGATCAACGCGCCGGTGAAATACAAACTCCAGCCGCGCCGCGCGGCGATGATCGAAATTATCGCCACCGCGATGAGGGTAATCAATGTGGAAGAGCGAATCAAAAAGAAATCGCTCGTCAACGCGTTCGGCGCGGCGCGCGTCAAGCCCAACACCGCAACGAGCCACGAGTGCGTTTGCACCGGCACATTTTCGACGTACGTCGTATTCATAAAAACGTAATCGTCCGAGTACGTCATAAACGGCAGAGAGACCGCGCCGGTGATGAGGGTAAAGACTAGCAGAGACGAAAATGCTCCAGACAATTTTGTGCCCAAGAGCAGTCTTTCGAAATCCGGAATCCACAATCCGAAATTTGGACGCGTACGCGGCTTCGTCGCATCGCTCTGCGCAGCTCCTCGCAATGACATGCCAATCCACACCGGCAACGCGTACACCATCGCGATTTGTTTGAACAGCACCGCGACCGCGAGCGCGAGCGCCGGCAGAGCAATGCCGCGGCCGCTTTCCATCCACGCGTACGCGAGCAGAATAAAAAACAGCCATTCCGATTCGAAATGCGCTTGCGCCGCCGTGTTGTAAAACGTAACGGGGTTAAACAACCACAGCAAAAATGCCGCGCGCGCCAGCATCGCGTTACTTGTTTTTCGCCGGACGATGGCGGACAGCAAAAACGCGATGCCGATGTCCGCGAGGAGCGGCGGCACGCGCGCCCACACAAAATCCGGCGCGCCAATCAGCGCGCGCACCGCGTCGCCGATGCCAAGCGCAAACGCGACGACGAGCGCGTGAAGTGGCGGATACGCGTAGGGCCATGTCTGCGCGGCGCGCGAGCGCGCGTACAGATCGAGCGGATTGCCATCCCAGAGTTCGCGCGCGGCTTGAATGAACGTGTTCACGTCCCACGTCTGCGCGAAATAGGGATTCAGCGCGAGCGTCGCGCTGATGATCGCGAACGCATAGGCAAAAGTTGCCGCGCTGAAAAATTTTGAATCCGCTGAGAGACGGGGCAGGGTGAATGAATTGAAACGCGCGGAGAGCGATTCTCCGCGCGAGGAGCGTGCTGGCATCGCGGGTATTATAGCAGAGGACGACAAGTTGGCAACTTATCCTACGGCGTTGGATTCATTTCGCTTTCTTCCACCGGCGACGAACGCATCGGCGAATCCGCCGCGAGCGTGCGCGCGAGATCGGGGCTGGCGAGTTCGATCTTTTTGAACATTTCGTAGAATCGCAAATCTATCGTCTTGCGGCACGCGACGACGCGCGCGAGATCCGTCGTTTGCACTTTATTGCCGGCGAGCCCGCACATCACGCCAAAATTTCCTTCCGCGCATTGTTGCGCCGCCGCCACGCCGAGCCGCGTCGCGAGCACGCGGTCGAACGCGGTCGGCGCCCCGCCGCGCTGAATGTGCCCGAGAATCGTCATCCGCACCGTAAAGCCCATTTCTTTTTCGCGCGGCTTTAAATAATCATGCACGGCTTGAATGCCCGGGCGATAGCCCTCCGCGCAAATGACGAGGCAATGGTTTTTGCCGCGCGCATACGCCGCGTCAATTGCCTCTTTCACTTCTGCCGGCGGCAACGGCGCTTCGGGAATCAAAATAATTTCCGCGCCGCCGGCAATTCCGCTCATCAGCGCGAGATAACCGGAATTCCGCCCCATCGTCTCGATCATAAACGCGCGGCGATGGCTCGATGCCGTGTCGCGAATCTTGTCAATCGCATCGAGCGCGGTGTTGAGCGCGGTGTCCACGCCGATGGTCACGTCGGTGTAACAGACATCATTGTCAATCGTGCTCGCGATCGTCACGACCGGAAAACCGGTGCGCGCGGTGAACGCGTACGCGCCTTTGTGCGTACCGTTGCCGCCAATTGTGATCAAGCCGTCAATTTTTTGCGCGCGCAGATTTTTTGCCGCGCGGTCGCGCCCGTCGTCGGTCTTGAATTCTTCACAGCGCGCGCTCTGCAAGATCGTGCCGCCGCGTCCGATGATGCCGCCCACATCGCGCAAGTTCAGTGCGCGAAATTTCCCGTCCAACAGTCCTTGATAGCCCTCGGCGACGCCAAAAACTTGCATCCCGAGACTGATGCCCATCCGCGCGACCGCGCGAATTGCCGGATTCATTCCCGGCGCGTCGCCGCCCGAGGTTAGCACCGCGATGCGTTTCATAGTCATTGTCCAGTGTCCGCTGTCAGGGCTTGTGCAAAGTCAGAGAATAAAAGAGGTGCGAGCACGCCTTCGTGCGGCTTCCTGCCAGAGGCGGCACGCGGGCGTGCCTTGCTCCACATTGTCAATGAATTTTGCACAAGCCCTATGTCCGCGTTCCGAATCCAACTTCCAAATTCCAATCTCTAGCTTTTAATCTCCAGCCACAATCTCTTCCACGCGCCCGCGCGTCAAATCAATCAGCGCGCGTGTTTCAATTTCGAACAACGCGTTCGGCGCGCCTGCCGCCGCCCACACTTTATCAAAGCGCAATAGCGTGCGATCAATCAGCGTCTCGACGTTACCGTCGTGCGCCACCGGCGGCACGCCGCCAATGGCATAGCCGGTGCGCGCGCGCACTTCGTCGCCGTTCGCCATGCGCGCGGATGCCGCGCCGACGCGGCGCGCAATTTTCGCCGCGTCCGCGCGTTGATCACCGGCAACGAGCGCGAGAATAGTTTGCGCGCCGGCGATCAGCACGAGCGATTTGACGATCGCGCCCAGCGGCGCGCCGACGGCATCGGCGGCGAGTTGCGCGGTGCGCGTGCTCGCGCTCAGTTCTTGCACGCGCGTGGCGACGCTGTGCTGTTCGAGAAATTCGCGGACGCGGTCAATGGATTTCATTAATGCGAATGCCAACTCTGGATTTGCAAATCGGGGATTCGGCTAAAGTGCGCGGTGTTGCCGGTGATGAGAATCAGCTGATGAACGAGGGCGGTTGCCGCAATCAGTATATCAGCGTCGCTGATGATCTTGCCTTGTTTATGCAAATGGGCATACAAATCTGCTGCGCGCGTTACAACCTGATCTGTCAAAGGGAGGACATCGTTTTGTTCGCATTGTTGTTCAAAGAACGCGATCTGACGCTGGGCACTCTTCACCATGAGTCCACGTAGGATTTCATAGCGCGTCAATATTGAGAATCGAAAGTGTCCGTGTTCGCTCAAATAGTCGCTTGCTTTGCGTTGAATGCTGGGATCGTGTCTCTTGATCACTTCGGAGAGGGTGTCTGTATCGAGGAGCGCGAGAGGAATCGCCATTATCTCACCGGTGTCATAAAGTTGTTGCGGTCGAGGGCAATGGATTCTATCTCCGCGATATCCTTTTCGGACAATCCCTCGAACACCTTGTGCCAGGATTCCAACGTTGCGGCGGTTTCGCGAGCATTAGGGATTTGAACAGTCAACACAACGCGTTGATGTTCGGGAATATTTAGAGATTCGAGCGGTTTGAATACGCCGCGCTCATAGACTGCCTCAACTGTTCTGCTCATTGTCCCACCTCCAATCCATTCTTGCCCAAGTATATCACACTCCAAATGGTCTAACAAGACAATTGAGGCCCTATCTATCCGACCATTCATTGAACATTCCTTCTACTTGTGCTAAAATCCCGCTGTCGATCTCCAATCTTTAATTTCAAATTTCCAATTGCCGGAGTCCGTATGCGTGAAATTTCTGTCGCCATCGTTCAATCGCACCCGCGCCTTGCCGAGCCGCGCGCGAATATTGACCGGATGCTCGAAATCATTGACGTCGTCGCCGGCGCGCAACGCGTCAACCTCGTCGTCTTTCCGGAACTCGCGACGACCGGGTATGAATGCGGCGTCAAATTCACCGAGCTGGCTGAGCCGGTGCCGGGCGCGACGGTTGCCGCGTTCGCGGAACGCGCGGAAAAATATCAAACGCACATCGCGTTTGGAATGGTCGTCAAGCACAAAGTCGAAAGCGTCGTGTACGACGCGGCAGTCCTCGTGGGTCCCAACCCCGACGCGCCGGTCTTGGGGCAATATGTCAAAGTGCATTTGAAACCGGAAGAGCGGCCAATTTTTCGCGGCGGCTTGCGTTTTCCGGTGTTCGAGACGAATTTCGGGCGCGTCGGCTTGATGCTCGGTTGGGACTTACTCTTTCCAGAATCCGCGCGCACGCTCGCGCTCGAGGGCGCGGAATTGCTCGCGGTCTGCGCGAATTGGGAAACGCAGAGCATCGAAGAATGGCGGACGCTACTTTCCGCGCGCGCGATTGAAAATACGCTGTTCGTCGCCGGCGCGAATCGCATCGGCGATGAGTACACGTACTCGTTCGGCGGCGAGAGCGCGCTCATCGGACCGCGCGGCGAAACGCTCGGCGCGGTCGGGCGCGATGAGAACGATCGTCCGAAAGAAGCGTACAGCATCGCGAAGATGGATTTGGATTTGGTGAAAAAATATCGCGAGGAATTGCAAGTGATGCAAAGCCGCCAGCCGATTGCGTATCGGACGGTGGTCAAGAACTATTAACCGCGAAGACGCGAAGAATCAAGAATTACGAATTACGAAATATGAATTTTTCCTTCGCGCCATTTGCATCTTCGCGGTTCGCTTGAGTTGAGAGGACAATGAAGAAAAGCGCTTGCCTTGTTTTGCTTTTGCTCGCCGCGTGCGCCGCGCCAACGCCGACTCTCGTTCCACCGACCGTGACCGCGATTCCGCCGACGCGTGCGCCGACGGCGACTTTGATCCCACCGACGACGACGGCGATCCCGACTCCGCGCGCCATTGCGCTTTGCCCCGCCGCGACCAAATTGGAAGATCTTGTCGCGTGCGCGACCGCGGCGATGCCGCGCCGCGATTCGAACGGCTATGCCGCGCCGAGCGTAGAGATTCAAAAAGATTGGAAGTCCGTCGCCGCGCAAATGCTTGCCGGTCAATGCGACGACATTCGGTTGCCGGCGTCGCTCGCGCCAGTTTATTTTGTCGGCGCGTTTCGCGACCGGGAAAATAACGCGGCGTACTGTGCGGCAATTGAAATGCTGGACGCGGATAGCAACAAATTCGTGGATCGCGGGTGGGCAACGTTCATCGTCAACTCTAACGCAACACGCGAGTTGAGTCTCCACGTGCCGCACCCGCTCGCCGATCTGGATACCGAAGCGCAGGCGATTGGCGTGTTCAAAGCGGTGAGTGCGCGCACGTACCTGCTTGCCGGCGCGCATCGCGACGCGAATAAAACGCGTGGCGCGTGCCAGCCCGACACCGGCGAAGGCGAAGCGGACGCGGCGCATAACGCGGCAAATTTATTTCAGACGACCGTCGAGGCGTTAGCGGAATACTATGACGCGAAAAAAATAAATTTCACCGCGCTTCAGTTTCATGGCATGGCGGCGACGACCTGCCCGGGCGTGGATGTGTACCTGACGCACGGCTCGGCGAGTCCGCCAAAAGCCGGCGACAAGATTTTGGAATTGAAAACGAATTTGCTCAAACAAAATTCCAAATGGATTGTGACCGTGCCGGGCGATGCGCCGCCGTGCACGCTGAACGCGACGACGAACGTCACCGGCAGATTGCTCAACAATGTGCCGGCGCCAAACGTTTGCGCGGTCAGCGCACCGGCGTACACCGGCAAATTTATTCACATCGAGCAAAAGCGCGAGATGCGCTTGCCGGCGAATTGGATTGAAGCGATCAAGCAGACCTTTCCGTGATTTTATAACCCCAGAGGACACCGAGAAAAACAAAAATCAATTCTTTGCGTCCTTGGCGTTCTTTGCGTTGAAAATTTTCTTGAGGCAAAATGAAAAAAATAGATCTCCGCAGTGATACCGTCACGCTCCCCACGCCGGCGATGCGGCAAGCGATGGCGAATGCCGAATTGGGCGACGATGTGTTCGGCGATGATCCAACCGTCAATCGCTTGGAAGAAATCGCGGCGCAGAAATTGAACAAAGAAGCCGCGGTTTTTGTTTCGAGCGGCACGATGGGAAATCTCGTTGCGTTGCTGACGCATTGCGGACGCGGCGACGAAGTGATTCTGGGCGACAAAGCGCATTCGTTCCGCTCCGAAGTTGGCGGGATGGCGGCGCTCGGCGGCATTCATCCAATGCCACTGCCCAATCAGCCGGATGGCACGTTGCGGCTCGACGACATTCGCGCGGCGATTCGCCCGGACGATCCGCATTATCCGCGCACGCGGCTGATTATTCTAGAGAACACGCATAACGCGTGTTACGGCACGCCGCTTTCGCCGGCGTATATGCAATCCGTGTTCGCGCTCGCGCGCGAAAATAATTTGCGCGTGCATACCGATGGCGCGCGCATTTTCAACGCGGCGGTCGCGCAGAATGTGGATGTGCGCGAGCTTACGCAATACACGGACACGATTTCGTTTTGCTTATCCAAGGGCTTGAGTTGTCCGGTCGGATCGCTTTTGTGCGGACCGCGCGATTTTATCGCGGAGGCGCGGCGTCAGCGCAAAATGGTTGGCGGCGGGATGCGGCAAGCCGGCGTGCTGGCGGCGGCGGGCATTGTCGCGCTCGAGACGATGATTGACCGCCTCGCGGACGATCACGCCAACGCGAAATATTTCGCCGAGCAACTCGCCGATATTCCGGGCATTGATCTCGATGTAGACAAAGTGAAAACGAACATTGTGTTTTTTGATGTGCAAGCGAACGTGATGTCCGCGCTCGAATTGAGTAAACGCTTGGAGCGCGAGGGCGTGCTGATCTTCGACACGAGCGCGTCGCGTCTGCGCGCAGTCACGCATTACGGCATCGAACGCGCGGAGGTCGAGGACGCGGTAAGCGCGGTGAAGAAAGTAATTCATGATTCGTAATTCACTTTATGCAGCGTCATTCTGAACGAGCGGGGCGAGTGAAGAATCTTGTTATCTCAATCCCAACAAGTCTGGTCTTGATCGAGTTTGATTCCTCTTGATGCAACAAGACTCTTCGCGGAGTTTACAGTGAGTCCATTCGCTTCGCGTAAACTCCGCGAATCTGCTCAGAGCGACAATTTTCAGTGAAAATTTCTCCGGGAGGGACAAATTGTTTGACGAATTATTCCTGCAAGCCGCGATTTTCTCGACCATCGCGATTGGCGGCGTCGCGGTGTCCGCGTGGTGGCTGTACGTTTCGCCGATGCGGAAAGCATCTTCAATGCACGGTGCCGAGCGCCCGGAAATTGCCGCCTCGCCGCGCGTTTCGCTCGCGCTCGTCGTTCTGCTCGGCTTGGTCGCGTTCCAACTAGTCAGCGGCGCGTTGTGGGACGCGGGTATGCACATCCAGACGGGCCAAATCCCGGCGGGCGCGGATTTTTTGTGGCCCCCGCATTTGTTGCTCTATAGCGGCTTTCTCATTTCGTTTCTCGTCGCGCTGATCGCGGCGGGCTCGATCGCGGGGCGCGGCTGGCGCGCCGGTCTGCGCGATCCGCGCGCGTGGGTGCGCGCGAATCCGTACGTTGGCGCGGTCGCGCTCTCGGCGGCGTACGGGCTGGCGTCCATTCCGGGCGACGCGATCTGGCATCAATTGTTTGGTCCCGACTTGACCGCGTGGAGTCCGCCGCACGTGTTGCTCGTCGCGACGATGACCGCGCAGAGTGTTTGCGCGCTCGGCTTGTTGATGCAGTTGCGCGTCGCGCCGGCAAAAAACGCGCTGAAAAATTTCGGCGCGCTGATTTTGTTGGGGCTATCGCTCAACTTGATGTATATCGTCGGCGTGTTGGAATGGGAACTGCAAAATATCAACGCGATGAACACGATCGTCGCGGGGCGGCCGATTTGGTTTTATCCGCTCGTCGGCGGCGCGCTCGCGCTCTTTACGTTCGCGCTGGCGAAACGCGTCGTGCCGTGGCGGTGGGCGGCGACCGGCGCGGCGCTCGCGTTTTTTGCGATTCGTTTGCTCATTACGTTTGCGTTGGGGCTGACGAATAATATCATGCCGGCGATTCCGTTGATGTTTGTGCTCGGCGCGGTTCTGCTTGACGCGCTCCCGTTCGAAAAAATTTCTTCGGCGCGGGCGCGGGATGTCGCGCTTGCCCTGCTCTTTGCGCTTGGCTATTACGCGCTCGCGTTTCCTGCGCTGACCGCGCGTGAAAATATTTTTGCGCGCTTTGCGCCGCTCGATTTCGCGCTGGCGTTCGTTTGGCTGGTCATCACGAGTTTGATTCTGTTGCCGATCACGCGCGCGGCGGGCGCGCGACTCGTGCCGGTCAAGAACTAGTCTTTGAAAAAATGAGCCGTCCCACGTGGGACGGCTCATTTTATTTACGCCTTTCATTTCTGCTTGAAATTATTTTTCAACCCCCGGATGCAAAAACGCTAGCGCGCCGCGATGCGATGCCACGCGCGCGGCAGCCGCGTCAGCAAATCTCCGGCAACCACGCCCGCCTCTCCGATTTCCTCCTCCGCGATTTTTCCGGCAAGCCCGTGCATATACGCGCCGACGATTGCCGCATCATACTGGTACGGGCGCGGCTTGCCCGTGCCCCCATATTGCGCGAGCATCGCGACGATCGTGCCGGCAAGCACATCGCCGGCGCCGGCGGTCGCGAGCGCGGGTGTCGCGAATGGAATGATCGTTGCGCGACCATCCGGCGCGGCGACAACTGTATGCGCGCCCTTTAGCACGACAACCTGTTTCCATTCCGCCGCGAATTTTTTTGCGACCCCAATCCGGTCGCGCTGAATTTCTTGGCGCGATAAACCGGTGAGCGTCGCCATTTCGCCGGGATGCGGTGTGAGAATCGCGGATGCCGGCGCGATTTTTTTCCACCAGCCCGGCGTTTGTGCCAGCGCGTACAGCGCGTCCGCGTCGATGACGAGAGGCGATGTTGTCATTGCGAGGCGCGGTTTTTGCGACGAAGCAATCTCCATGTTCCAATTAAAGGATTGCTTCGCTCCACTCGCAATGACGGATCGAACAAACCGCATTGTCTCCGCCGCGCGCCCCAAACCCGGACCGATCAACCGCGCGTCGTAATCCGCGCCGCGTTCAAAAATAATTCGCGCCGCGCGCGCGGCAATTGCGCCGCTCGCTTCCGGCAACGCGACAAAAGTCGTTTCGTGCAATGCCGCCGCGATGATCGGAACCAGCGCGCGCGGGAGCGCGAGCGTGACGAGTCCCGCGCCGGCGCGCGTCGCGGCAACGCCGGCGAGAAACGCCGCGCCGATATAATTCGCAGAGCCGGCGCAAATGAGCGCTTTGCCGTGCGTGCCTTTGTGTGAATCGCGCGAGCGCGCCGGCAATTTCGCCGCAATTTCATCCGCGCGCGCAACCTCGATTGAAATATCATCCGCCCATTCCGCCGGAATTCCAATCTCCGCGACGATGAGTTCGCCGACCGCGTTTGCGCCGGGAAAAAGCAATTGTCCGATTTTCGGAAACGCGAACGTGATGGTGAGATCCGCGTTCAACGTCGCGGGATCGAGCGCGCCGGTGTCGGGGTCGAGACCGCTGGGGAGATCAACTGCGACGACGAAAGGACGCGGGGGAGCAGGGGAGCGGAGGGGCAGGAGGGAGAGCGGGGACGCGGGGACGCGGAGGCGTAGAGAAATTTTTAGCGTCAACAAAATTTCTTTGAGCAATCCTTCCATCGGACGCGCGATCCCGGCGCCGAGTAACGCGTCAATGATCACATCCGCGTGCGCCGCGAGTTCGCGCAGTTGGCTGAATTGCGCGTCGTCTTCTGCGCGCACAACGCGGATGCCGCGCTCGGCGCACTGCCGCCAGTTTTCATCGTCGCCGCGCGGCACGCGTTTCCAAACGTAGAGCGTGACGCGCGCGCCAGCGTCGTGCAAATGCCGCGCGCCCACCAAGCCATCGCCGCCGTTATTGCCGGGTCCGATCAACGCGAGGATTTTTTTAGCGCGCGGATCCATTCGCGCGGCAAGCGTAGCGGCGACGGATTTGCCGGCGCGTTCCATCATCGCGGCGTATGAATTGCCGCTGGCATCGGCGCGCTGTTCGAGCGCGCGCATTTGATCGGCGGTGACGAGTTTCATAAAATAATCGTGGAAGGGCGTTTACGCTCGTTGCGGGGGCGGGCGTGAACGCCCTTCCACCGGAAAAAAAATCAAAACCGTTCCGCGAAAAATCGCGCTACGACCGTCCCGACCGGCATCAGTGTTGACGCGGCAAGATTGCGAACCGTCTGCGTGTTTAATGCCCACTCGGGCGCGTCTTGGATGCGTTTTTCGTACGCCAGCCACGCGTTCACTTGATGGAGCGGCGCGGCATCGTTCGCCGCGTCGCGTGTCTTGAGCGCGCGATAATCTTGCGACAAATGCTGACACACGATCTCGAGCTCGCGTTTTTTTGTCGCGACCAGCAAGCGGTGCGTGGACAACATGCTCAACAGAAAAAGTAAGCCGCCGAACAGAAACATCCCGCTGAAAAAGATTGCGATGAACAATCCATTGCGAAAAGTTTGCGGGGGGAGAAAAATGGTGACGAGCGCGAGCGCGGCGGCATACGCCAACGTAACCGAGAGACTGCGCCGCGCGATCGCATCCAAAAATGTGGGACGAAATAAATCCACCTCCATCGGCTCGAAATGCAAGCGATGAAAGAGGCGCGTGACGGCGACGGAGCTATAGATCGCCCAGCCCGCCAAGCCGAACATGATCCAGGTCGAGAGCATCACGTATAGATTGAGCCAGCGATATTTGTCCGGGATGCCCCACTCGATCGGCAGGGCAATGCCGACCGCCGCGCCAATAACAATGGCGATATATTCGTTGCGCCGCGTCATCGGGCATAGGCGTTCGAGCAATTCGCGATATTCGCGCGCCGGCACTCTAATCATTTTGCGAAATGCCTCGGTCACGGCGAAACGAGAGGGGCGCAAAAAATATTGCGTGACGATGATATAAAATGCAATCATCGGTTGAAGCAGAATGGGCCGCCAGAAATCTCCTTCGCCCACGCGCGCGAGGATGCCGTCCAAGTACGCCGCGCCGATGTAATTCAAAATTGAAAACGATCCAATCGCGGCGATGACCCACGCGCCGCGCCAGCGGAGGCGCGCCATCCAATCGTCGAACAAGGTCGAGGGATAATTGTCAATGGCGGCAGGGTTCATCGGTGAACCTCCTTGTGGCAACGGACTGCCCGCCCGTTAGCCGATTGCCCGCGAAAAAATTCGCTATTTGCTTTTGCCTAAACGGATCGCCGCTTCAACTCTCTGCCACGCCGCGCGCACGCGCGCGACCAAATCCGACGCGGCGTTCTCTTCGCCGTAATGCACGGCGACGTAGGCGCGCGTGATAGAGTCCAAATCCTCCGCGCGGTCTTGCCAGCCGCGTTCGAGGCGCGGCAACAATTCGTTCGGCGTTTCGGCGGCTTGGCGCGCGACGCCGGCGGCGGCGGTGCGCGCGACCAATGCGGCATAAATCCGCCGGATATTTTCGGCGTCAACGCTCGCGCGCCGCGCCGGCGCGTGTTTTTTCCGGCGCGCTTCTGCGCGCGCGGCGTCCGGGTCCGCGCCGATGGACTCGCGCGAAAAATTTTCCTCTTCGTACGCGCGCACGCGCCGCGACAACGCGCGCGCAATCCAACTGCCAATCAAGAAAAGAACGATCAAAATGCCGAGCGTTTGCAATAAAGGCAAAAGCGCGTCCAGCGCATTCAACGCGTCGCCGGGTGGTTCCATTTCTTTCGGCGGCGCGCGGGTTTGAAAATTGATCAGGAAATTGTCGAGCGCTTGGCGCAACGCGGCAAAGAGCGGCGCGAGCAAGTTGAAAAGAAAATCCGCGAGGAAGCCAAATGGAATCGCGAGGAGGAGAAAGAGAAACGAAAAGAGCGCGGCGAGCGGCGCGAAAAAGCGCAGGGTGTCGGAAAAAATTTGGAGCGTGAAAATGGCAATGCCGCCCAAGCCGAGAAAAATAACGAGCGCAACGCCGGCGCCGAGCGTGATCGCCCAGCGCGTGCCAATCGCCAGATCATTGCCCAGTTCGTCCATCCGCGCGAGCGCGAGCGCAAAGAGCGCGGCGACAAAATAAAATAGAATCGGCGCGGACAGATCGAGCGGATACCCAAAGCCCGCCGCCAACAAAATCAAAAAGAAAAATAAAATCCCCATTCGAAATTGAAAGCCGATAAACCACAGGGTCAGCGGTCTTTGGGCGAACGCCAAGCCGCGCGTGAACGCGACGATCACTGCCGCCGCAATCAAATGCGCGCTCGTGATGCCGCCGGAAAAGCCGGCGAGGGCGCGCAAGAAAAACGGGAGCCAACCCGGATCCAAGAGCCATTGCCGCGCGTACAGTTCGATCCACGCGAGATAAAAGAGCATCGCGGCGGCAAGCGCGAGCGCGAGCATTTGCGCGTACGCCCAGCGGATTTTCAAACGCGGCAGAACGCGCCCGGCGACGAGCGCGACCCAGTACGCGAGAAAAATGGAAGCGACCGACGGCGCGGGCGCGCCGCTGATGCCGCCGACGAGCGC
>Ga0247727_10013011_pt1 | contig 14124 bp, 7 predicted proteins | sample WisWelCaveWW1625_FD_202498 | JGI IMG/M metagenome (GOLD analysis project Ga0247727, IMG submission 202498) | Biofilm microbial communities from Wishing Well Cave, Virginia, United States - WW16-25 | ecosystem: Environmental > Aquatic > Deep subsurface > Groundwater > Cave microbial mat | place... | reverse complement strand
GCAAATTACCGGAAACGATCACCGATAGGGGCTTTCAAAGGGGGATTGTTCTTCAAAGAAGCAATCGATCAGGTGATCTCCCAGCCGGGTTGTGTCGCGATGCGCTATTACTATGCCCAGCATGAAGGGGGTACGCCGGCATTAGTTTTGGTCGGTGTCGACAAAAATGGGAACGATATGACGGGCGGGTTCCTGGCCGAGATGTCGCGGATGTGTCCCCCGCAGTGCGCTGATGAACCTAACGCACTGAACAGTTCATTTGCAGAGCGCAAAGTCTACCGTGACGCTGTGCCGGCAGGTGGAGGGTTAAGGCCGAAGGAGAGAAAGCTGAATTCCACAACCGTGGAAATACGTTAAGATACTGTAACGGGTGTTCGCTCGACGGATCATGGCACTCGAGAGGATGCATGACTTCGAGCATGGGAGGCGTGATCCGTCGGGCGTGTTGTTGTAGTAAAAGTGAAGGGGGCAGCACTGATCCAGTAGTCTTAAGAGGTGACGGAGGGGGATCATTTCGAGGAGCCCCGCTATTGTCTCAAACGGGCGTTCGGATAAAGGCTGAGTTGACGGGCAGCAGGGAGATTGAGAGAGAGTAAAGTAGGGTTGCGTTGATAAGGAGGGGGCGATTCAACGCAGGGGGGTTTCGGATCTACTCACCGGGGAGGTTCCGTGAGTTCATCAGCAGATACGCGAGTAAGAAGTCAATCCAGTTGACTTCGGTTATTCCCCCGAGGTTGATAAAAAAACCAGCGAACTGATTCATGCACACACATGACTAATCCTACGCCGATTTAGGCGCAACGGACATGAAAGAATCTGCTCACACATATCATCCTGCAAGAAACCCTGGCGACATTACTGAGCGCAAGCGAGCGGATGAGGCATCGCGCAAGACAATCAGGGTGCTGAAAACACTCAGTGAGTGCAATCAGGCCCTTGTCCGTACAGAGGATGAAACGGAACTTATACAGACCGTTTGCCAGACCATCGTGGAGGTTGGAGGCTATCCTCTCGCGTGGATTGGCTACACCGGGAATGGCGAAGAAAAACGCATACGCACTGCAGCGCAGTGGGGATATGACGAGGGATACACTGGCGAGGCCAAAATCGTCCGCTGCGAGACTGAACACGAACTTGGTTTCATAGAAACTGCCATTCGAACAGGCCGACCGAGCATTGTCGGGCACATCCTGACCGATCCACTGTACAAACCTTGGAGAGCAGAAGCCCTCAAACGCGGCTATGCTTCATGCATAGCTCTTCCCCTGTGCGTGAAAGGGGGCGCCATAGGAGCGTTAAGTATTTATGCAGCTGATCCCGATGCGTTTGATCAAGAAGAAATCAAATTCCTGACTGAGCTGGCGAGCGATCTATCCTATGGCATTGCCACACTCAGGGCAAATGTCCAGCACAAGAGAACTGAGGAAGCCCTGCACGGTGCCGAGGACATGTTCCGCAACCTCGTTGAGCGATCGCTTGTCGGCGTGTACGTCATCCAGGACGGAAAATTTCGGTACGTCAATCCACGACTGGCAGAATGTTTTGGTTACTCCCAGGAAGAGATGATGTCGTCGAAGTCGATCAACGATCTTGTTGTTCCTGAAGACCGGCCCCTGGTTACTGAAAATATTCGGAAACGTTTAGAGGGACGGATTCATAGCGTTCACTATACCTTTCGCGGACTTCGCAAAGATGGACGGCAGATTGATGTTGAGGTCTTTGGCTCCAAGACAGAGTATAACGGCAAGCCGGCCGTCATCGGTACCTTGCTGGAGATCACGGAACGCAAGCGGTCCGAAGAAAAGCTCCAGGAGAGCGAACAGCGATTTAGATCATTATTCCAGGATGCTTTGACCGCCAATTTCATATCGACGCCGGAAGGCAAAATCCTTACGTGCAATCCAGCGTTCATTCGCCTTTTCGGATTTGGATCCATGGAAGATGCGCTTCAGTGCAATGTTGTTGAACTTTATCCAAGTCCCGAAAAGCAGCGGGAACTTCTGCGCCTCCTCCGTGATAAAAAGAGGCTTGAACACCACGAGATCGAGCTCCGCCGTCATGATGGAACGCCAGCCTATGTCGTGGAAAATCTGGTTGGCACGTTCGATAGCCAGGGTGAACTCGTGGAAATCAAGGGATACATCTTTGACCAAACCGAGCGCCGGCAGCTCGAGCAGCAGTTAATCCAGGCTCAGAAGATGGAGAGTCTTGGGGCTCTGGCGGGCGGCATCGCGCACGATTTCAACAACATTCTCGGCATCATGCTGGGACACCTTTCGCTGGTCGAGATGTACCGCTCAGACAAGGATAAAACATCCGAATCGATCGAAGTTCTTAGGAAAACCGTGCAGCGTGGGACGATGCTCGTGCGTCAGCTCTTAACCTTTGCGCGTAAATCGGAGGTGAACTACCGGGGCACGAGCGTTGATCTGCTCATACAAGAACTTATGAAGATCCTCACGGCGACATTTTCCAAGACCATCACGTTCACTGCTGAGGTGGAAGACAACATGCCTCTGATTCTGGGAGACTACAACCAACTCTATCAGGCACTTTTAAACATGGCGGTCAACGCGCGTGACGCGATGCCACAGGGAGGGACGCTTTCCGTGAGCGCGAAGGCGATCTCGGGTGCAGATGCGAGGGCCCGTTGCCGCGAGGCACAGGCGGAGAAATATGTGTCCATTACTCTTAAGGATACGGGGATGGGTATGAATGAAGCTACGAAGCGGCGCATCTTTGAACCGTTCTTCACCACGAAGGAGATAGGCAAAGGAACCGGACTCGGGCTTGCGGTAGTCTACGGTGTCGTCAAGAGCCATAACGGTTTCGTTGAAGTTGACAGCGCACCGGGCATGGGGAGTGCATTCACGCTATGCTTCCCCGTTGCCGTACAAACAATAGAGACAATCCCTGTAGATGACGTGGAAATTGCGGAAGTTCCCGGGGGTAAGGAAACTATTCTCGTCGTCGAGGATGAGGAAATGCTGAGGGATTCGGTTAACGCGCTGCTTGAGTCCAAGGGGTACAGAGTACTGGAGGCCGCTGACGGCGAGTCGGCGATTCATGAATACCGTCAGCACAAGGATGAGATCGCATTGGTACTTTCCGATGTAGGCTTACCGAGGCGCAGTGGATGGAAAGTGCTTCAGAAGATGCGGGAGATCAATCCGGCCGTAAAGGCGATTATTGCGAGCGGTTATATCGATCCAACTGCGAAATGTGAGATGCTCAAAGCTGGCGCGCGTGAATTTGTCCAGAAGCCGTACGTTCCGAGCGAGGTGTTGAAAAAGATACGCTCCGTTTTGGATGAGACGGCCTGAAAGCCGGGATCGGGTACAGCAGGTCAATTCCCCGGGTGAAAGGACATGAACGAAATGGAGATTGCTCAAAGCGTCGAGACAGTCCTTGTTGTCGAAGATGACGAAATGCTGCTTGATGTCGTGAAAATCGTCCTTGAAGGGCAGGGGTTCTATGTACTGGCAGCCAAAGACGGGGCGGAGGCACTTGAGATCTACGCTCATCATAAAGATGAGATCGCTGTTGTTCTATCGGATATGGGGTTACCGAGCCTCAGTGGTTGGGAGATTCTCCATAAAATGAAGGGAATCAATCCAAATGCCAAGATTATTCTCTCCAGTGGGTATTCGGATCCAGCGATCAGATCTGAAATGTTGAAAGCGGGGGCGACGGAATTTGTTGCAAAGCCGTACGATGTGGGTGAACTTACCAAGAAAATGCGGGGGATCCTTGAAACGACGGTTTGATGGTGGGCATACTTGTTGGGGGCGGCGGTGATGCTGTTCAGCATGTAGCAAGACGAGGGAGGGGGATAGAAAAATCCCGGGTTGCCTCTGCGCCCCGGGATTTTCTGTTTTTGTTACCTCATTTCGTTTATTATATAGTAGGAAGAGCAATTCAACAATAAGGCTCATTGTCAAACACTCACTATCAACAACATCATTAGAGGCTGCCATGACAAGAAACAATGCAATCTTTTCGACCATGGTTCGCGCCGGCCGAACGACCTACTTCGTGGATTTGAAAGAAGGCGAAGAACGGCAGTAAATTTCTCTCGATCTCGGAGAACAAGATTACAAGCGATCAGAGGAAGGAGCGGGTTACGCTGCGCGTCTTTGGCGAAACCATCGATCAGTTCCGGCAGGCGGTCGAGGACGCTGCGGCTTCGGCGGCTCAGTAGACTCCCCCCGCCCACCGACACTGTGGAGGCAATCCTTCTCAAAGAGGATTGCCTTCACCGTTTTTCCTATGCGGGAAAGGTCGGCTGTAAATGCTGTGTCTCCAACCCCGAGGGGGTCCCTGCGAGCCAAGCCATGTCAAAGCCTTGGTCTTCAATACTACATTCCACAATCTACGATGTTAAGTGCCCCCAACGGGGCTCGTCAACTACTGCAGTTCCGAGGAGGACCCGTTCACGATTATCCTTGAATATCCGCTGAACTGATCCCTTCTCGTGAGTACACGGTGCTATTTATTGTAGTTTCGTGGGTTTAATCGAGACTTTCAAGCACTCAGCAAATTGCCCAATTGAAAAAACCGGTCGTCCTGCACTTCCAATTTTTCCATTCATCCCAGCTCCGCTCAATCCCCGGCACATTGAATGAAGGGTGCCAACTGTCCGCTACCCAATCCGTCTCATGTCGTTTTCCCCGATATCTGCCGTAACACCGCTCTCAGTTGCAAAAGGTTTCAGATGTTGATACCTGATGCATCCGGCAGCGTCAAACACCCTCATTTGGCAGGATTTGAGGAGAATATCCGGGCCTGATTCAGCTACCCAAATTACCTCAGCGGTGAGATTTGCACTTGGCAAATTTATTATGCACATTCTTAGCGAATCGCTAAGTACAGACATATCTCTTTTTGGAAAAGATACGGTGAAAAAAAGAACATTGTCAGGAAACGAAGCGAGGCTCATCCTCCAGCTCGAGTGGGATAATGTATCGTTTATGGACATTCCAGCGATCCGGAAGCTCTTGAGGTGTTCAAAGAGCTACGCTTACTTCATAGCCCACTCCCTTATCAGGAAGGGATGGATTGAGCCCATTGGAAAGGGGCACTATCTGCTCATTGAGGCAAAGAGAGGCTACAAGAAGCTTGCACCCAGAATGTCCCCTTACGTAATAACAAGGACTTTGAATCAGGCTTACTACGTTGGATATCTGTCGGCTGCATATTATCATCATCTCACTACTCAGCTTCCCCGCGTACTTCATATTGCTGTGCAGCGCCAGCGCCGTCCACTCACCTTCAAGCATGTCACCGTGCAATTTGTGACTGTTACAAAGAAGAAGTTTTTTGGGTACGAAAAAGCAAAGATCGACAATGAGGAGGTTTTTGTTTCTGACATGGAAAAAACGCTTCTGGATTCTCTCGACAGACCGGAGTTGGTAGGTGGGATCGAAGCCGTTGCGAGATTCCTGGTTCTGTCCGGCCCCAGAACAGACTTTGACAAGCTATTCTTGTATACAAAACAAACCGGGAATAGGGCAATCGCAGTTCGTCTGGGATATCTGCTTGACAAATTGCCTGTTCCAAAGACTCCGAAGCTTATCCGAAAGGAACTTATCAAATACGTGAATCAAATTCTCACTCCGCTTGGTGAAGTGAAACGATGGGGAAAGAAAGGCCCGGTCAATTCCGATTGGAACGTCATTGAAAACGTTCCGCTTCAGAATCTCAGGGCAGAGGTCGAGATCAGATAGATGATTGATGACAAGTTCATCGACCTCTACGCCGCGAATTCCAAGGTTCCTGTCGGTATTGCCCGGCAGGAGGTCATCCTGACATACGCGCTTTCCCTGTTGGAAGAAAAGGGATTGCTTGAGCGGCTCGCTTTCAAAGGCGAAACCTGTCTTCGGAAGGTGTTCTTTGGAAAGCAATATCGCTTCTCAGAAGATCTCGACTTTAGTACTCTGGACAATGCAAATCCCGAATCACTCTTACGGGAAGTACGTAAGGCGTTCTCCTCCCCGTTTCACGACATTGCTTTTCAGGAGGTAAAGGGGTCGGAACGAATTACTCCGGGCGGAATCGGAATACAATTCGAATATCGAACACCATCAGCAACCGGGGCATTCGATTTCGAGGCCAGTTTTCGTGCTGAACCAATCCTGGCAGTAAGTCGGAAATCGCTTCAGGGTCAATCGTATTTCAAGCAATTAGAAGCTCAGGTTCCGGAAGTCCGGACGCTGACCTTTGAAGAAATTGTGTCGGAAAAAATACGGGCAACATTTCAGCGTACACGGCCAAGAGACGTTTATGATCTTTATTTCTGTCTTCAAAGGCCGATGAACCTTCGACAGCTCAAGGGTCTGGTTCTGGTGAAGTGCTGGCAGGTTCGGGATCCCTTCGAGATCGACCGGTTTATCGGGAATGTTCATTCAACGAAGTTCAATTGGGAAGAGTTGGATAACCTGCTTCCTAAGGGAGCTCGTCCCTCGCCTGAGAAAATGATTGAATTGATAGAGTTGAAGGCCAGGATGTTTCAAAACCTTTCCGAGGAAGAAAAGGAAATAGTCAACGATTCGAAACGCCATAGAGCTGTCAAACTTGTTGAATCCACCATCAGGAAGATCAGGGACCTTGGCAAATAACCGACACATCTTGGGGCTGGTGGTTCTCACCCTTATTGTCGTATTGCTAAGTTCTTTGGGTGCTTCTGGACAGGAGCCAAAGAACTGAGAAGTATTCTTCAGCCGACTTTCTTGCCAACGCGGGGATCTCGACCCAAATCGATGCAGCACATGCAATTGCTCACAACAAGGTGGTGATCATCGACAATGAAACCGTGATCACTGGTTCATTTAACTTCACGAAGGCAGCAGAAGAGAGTAACGCCGAAAATCTTCTCGTTGTCCGTGATAAGGAACTCGCATCACGCCTGCGTGCCGAAACGACTGTACACTCTAGAAAGGGACCACAGCACTTCGGTGTGCAGGCACGCTACATCGAAAACTGTCAGCTTCACGATGAACACTCGGAACCGTATCGCGCAAGAGCTGAGCGAAAAAGCGCATCGGCATCGTCAAGAAACCATTGATGACTTATTCATTGAACTAGGCTTGCACGGAGCAGCAGAGCCGGACCCGTCCGCCGTAGCTCGAAGAGCGAAGGCGGGAAATTGATTTTCTTTGATTTTGTTTTACCTTTATGGCGGACTTGCTGACCTGTCCGCCGAAGCGAAAGCGAAGGCGGAGTAGTAGAGGATAGAAAGCATAGCGTATCAAGATTGATTTCTTGACTGTTCCATTTCCTCTGGTTGAGGGATGGACTAATGACCCGTAGGGAAGAAACCTTCAGCAAGCCCGCGCTACGGGTTTTTTATTTTGTCACACATGATCGAACCAGGCCAAATACTCATCGGAGACCTGTTCAATGAGCCCGTCCGTGTTGTGACGGTGCAATCGAACGGCACTGATTCCTGGGTTGTCGGAGTCGTGTTCACGCGGAGCGAACGATTCCGCACCGTCACGCTGTCTTCCGCGGATATTTCGAGGCTGAAAATCTTACAGCCATCTTACTCCCACAAAGGCGACGGTAACATTCTTCGTCTCGGGATCCAAGCTCTCTCGATAGGCATAGCTTACGAATTCGATCCATACTTTGGACTTTCCATCTCTCGTGTGGATCCGCTTCCTCATCAACTTGAAGCCATCTACGATTATCTCCTTAAACTATCCCGCGTGCGGTTCTTGCTTGCCGACGATGCCGGCGCCGGCAAGACGATTATGTCTGGCCTTCTAATCCGAGAGCTCAAGCTTCGTGGACTTGCAGAACGCATTCTTGTGGTCTGCCCAGCAAACCTTGCTTTCCAATGGCAGCGCGAGCTTAAGGAGAAATTCAACGAAACGTTCCATGTCCGCTCCGGGAGGGAGCTCCGTGAACAATTCGGCGTCAACCTTTGGTTGGAACAAAAGCAGATTATCACGTCTCTTGATTTGGCGAAGCGTGAGGATATCTTGCCCGGACTGCGGCAATGCAACTGGGATTTGGTTATCGTCGACGAAGCCCACCGTATGTCGGCTGCAGCAGAGGATAAAAAGAGCCAGCGGTATCGGCTTGGAGAACTGTTGCGTGATAGGACCGACCACCTTCTGATGCTTACCGCCACTCCACACAAGGGCGACCCCATCAATTTCACTTTGTTTCTGCAGTTGCTTGATCAAGATGCGTATGCAGACGTCCGCTCGATAAGGCAAGCAATGGAGCAACGCCGGGCGCCTTTCTATCTGCGGCGAACCAAAGAGGCGATGGTCTATTTTCCCGAACGTCAATCTGATGGCTCCTATCAGGCAAAAAAAATCTTTACCAATAGAATCCCCCATACGGCAAGCTTCAACATTGATGGCGCTGAATTGGAGCTTTATCAAGAAGTTACACGATTCGTGAAGAGACAAAGCGCTCGAGCTGCGGCAAACGAAGAAGATCCCCGCTCTCGCGCTATCGGTTTCTTGATGTCATTGTTTCAAAGAAGGCTGGCCTCCAGCACTTATGCACTTGGACACTCATTGCAGAATCGCGCAAGAAGACTTGAAGAATCACTCAAGGCGGCCAGACAACTCGTAGCGATCACTCCGCCTGAAATTCCCGATGCAGACGAGTGGGATGAACTTGAAGATACGGAACGCGAAAGGCTCGAACAAATTGTCGAGGCAATTAGCTTAACCAACAACGCCGATGAAGTTCAACAAGAAATTCGTGAGCTCAGAGAGCTTGCTGAGAAGGCAAAGACAGTCGAACAGAGTGGCACCGAGTCAAAGTTGGCTAAGCTAAAAACCCTTCTTCAGGAACAGGGATTTTTCGACAAGAGCGATGAGCGGCTTCTGATCTTCACTGAGTATCGTGACACGCTCGAGTATCTTGTCGAGAAGTTGAAACAATGGGGATTCAAGGTCGGATTCATCCATGGGCAAATGAAACCCGGTTCTCGTGAAGAGCCCGGAACGAGGTTGTATGCTGAGCAGCAATTCAGAGAAGGAAATTTTCAGATACTCGTTGCAACCGAGGCGGCCGGCGAAGGAATCAACCTTCAGGTTTGTCATATCATGTTCAACTATGACATCCCCTGGAATCCCAATCGTCTTGAGCAACGGATGGGACGGATCCACCGGTACGGCCAGACAAAGGATTGCCTGATTTTCAATTTTGTTGCAACCAACACGGTCGAGGGGAGAATACTTCGTAGGCTCTTAGAAAAGCTGCAAGAAATCCGAAACGCTCTTGAAGATGATGCTGTCTTTAATGTGGTCGGTGAAATTCTTCCCGCGGCTCATCTTGAACGAGTGCTTAGGGATTATTACGCCGGAAAATTCGGTGACGTTGATCTCGAAAGCAGAGTACTGGAGAATGTCAGTGAAGATCGATTCCGTGCTATCTGTCAGAACGCCCTCGAAGGGCTTGCAACAAAGTCATTGAATCTTGAAATGCTTGTCGAGCGACGAGCCCGGGCACAGGAACGCAGACTCGTTCCGGAAACCATCGCGCGCTTCATGCGGGAGACTGCTCAACATCTTGGATTCATACTACAACCTGTCAAGAACCTTCCCCACACCTTCGTCCCTGGACCAACGCCTTCTATCCTGAAACGTTACGAGGTTGAGCCAGATTGGAAATTCGGAACGGTTATCCACAGGTATCCTCAATCATCCACAGATCGAAAGGTAGCCGAGGAGAATAATTTGGAATGGGTTACTCCCGGTCATCCATTATTTGAAGCGTTGCGGAGATTTGCCCTCGACAATGCCCGTGAATCTCTTGTCGCCGGCGCGTGTTTTTATTCGCTTAAGCACACTAATGCGGCACGCCTCGATTTCTATCGTGCTCGTGTAGTTGACGGACTTGGTTCCATTGTTCACGAGATGCTTTTTGTGGTTGAGTTGAGTGGGGTTAGACCCATTGCAAGCTTTGATCCGGGTGTGCTCAACGATCTTATACCGGCCGAACTGCCGAAAGAACTGCCCAAAGTAGTAGAGATGCAGGAGCCCATCACGTGGATTCATGAAAGGAAGCTTCAGCCCTTCTTGGAAGAGATCCGAAAAGAGAGACTTGCTGAAGTCGATCGCATCGCTCGACACATCGAGCTTTCACTCACAGAGTTGATTGCTCGTGAGGATCAGAAAATCGGGAAGTTCACAGAAGAAAAACATCGGGGCGATCAGCTCGCAGCAGCGAATCTTGCCAAGGCAGAAGAACGCCACTCCGAGCTTCTTGCTCGCCGACAACGGCGTCGTGAAGAACTTGCCCGCCAGCGTTCTTTGACACTCCAGAATGTTGAGCGCATTTCAAGCGTTATCGTTCTGCCGCATCCGGATTCTTCAACGCCAGAAATTAGAAACCTTAAACCTAACAAAGTGGTAGAAGAAATCGCAATGCGGGTAGCGATGGAATCTGAACGCAAAGCAGGTAGAGTTGTAACAGACGTCCACGAGCAGGACTTAGGCTACGATCTCACCAGTTTGGATACCCGCTCAGGAGAATTGCGCCTGATTGAAGTCAAAGGCCTTTCGGCACCCGAGGGGACGATTCTTCTTACACCCAACGAACACCGGGTGGCAGAGGACAGACGTGACTGTTACTGGCTTTACATTGTTGTCGATTGTGCCTCAGATAATCCTCGCCTTATTACTGAGAAAGATCCAGCTTCAAAAGAATGGCACGAGGTTAAGAAAGTTGCACACTATACTCTGGATGTAAAGTCAATTGCCGGTTCGTACAGAGTTAGTGAGCCGCAAGCTCCCTATGGAGATGACACATGAAGTCTTTCGAACACGACTATTTCATTCACCAACCGATTTCGCAGGACCTCCTGATGTCGGTGCGAAGTCTGGGAGAATTCCGGGGTCGTCAGGCCCTCTACCGCGATCAGTTTCCAGAAGTTCTCGAAACCTTGAAACGAGTCGCGATGATTCAAAGCACGGAATCGAGCAACCGTATCGAGGGAATTACCGTCCCGCCTGATCGCTTAGAAGCGATCATGGCAAAGAAGTCAAAACCAAAAGATCGTTCAGAACAGGAGGTCGCTGGATACCGCGATGTTCTTGCGGAGATACACGCCAATGCAGCAAAGCACAAACTATCACCAACGTTTATCCTGCAATGGCACAAACAAATGTATCGGTACACAACAGAAGAAGCGGGAGTGTGGAAGAAAGAGGACAACGCGATTATCGAGGTCTTGCCGGATGGGCGAAAGGTCATGAGGTTTCGACCCCTTTCGGCAGAGGTGACACCGGCGGCAATGGAGGGACTCTGCGAGTTGCATCACGAGAATATTCGGCAGAAGAAAGCCGAGTCGCTCCTCACCATTGCATCGTTCGTGTTCGATTTCGAATGCATCCATCCATTCAAAGACGGTAACGGTCGCATCGGTCGGCTTTTGACACTCCTGCTTCTGTATCACGCGGGTTACGAGGTCGGACGCTTCATCAGTCTGGAGCGTGTCATCGAGGAGAGCAAAGAGACCTATTACGAAGCACTCCACCAAAGCTCTCAACGCTGGCACGAGGGAGAACACGACCTGCATCCGTGGTGGAATTATTTTCTGGGAATGTTGACGGCTGCCTATAACGAGTTTGAAAGTCGTGTCGGCGTGATTACGACAGCCAGAGGTGCAAAACGAGAAATGGTAATGGCAGCGTTTGAGCGGCTTCCGGAGACATTTAGCTTCAAGGATTTTCAACGTGCCTGTCAGGGTGTAAGCTACCCTACGCTGAGAAGAGCATTAGATGATTTGAGGAAAGGGAAACGTATAAAGTTGTTGGGGAGGGGACGGGATGCCCTTTGGAAGAAAATCTGATCACTGCACAATTAATCTACTCACGAAGCATGGTTATGAGTAGATTGTTTTCAGAAATGAGTCATTTTCAGTGCTTTTCGCTCCAAATGCTAATATGATCAGTGAGCTATTAATAGTATCACCAACGCCCGCTATGAGCAAATTCACCGAACAACCAATTCCAAAATCCACAATCCGCATTCCGCAATTGGCACCTGTGGTGAGCGAAGTCAAACCATGATCCCCAAACAATGCAAGCGCCTCATCGAAGTTGATTTCCCGATTGCCGAAGTGAGCAAACAATCGGCGCGGGAAAAGTCTATCCGCCACGGACATCCTTCGACGCTGCATCTCTGGTGGGCACGGCGACCCTTGGCTGCGTGTCGAGCCGTACTGATAGGTCTACTTCTTCCGGACCCCTGCGATGAGCATTGTCCTGAAGATTTCAAGACAAAAGCGCGGGAACTTTTGCCAAAGCTCGTTGGCAGCGCTGGAAAAAGCGACAAAGATTTACAGGCTAAACTTCTCAAATTTATCGCTGACTTCTCCAACTGGGATCACTCCGCACATCCAACATATCTTGAAGTTGCGCGCGGATTAGTGAAGGCCGCTCATGGAGAAGAGCCACCCCTCGTCGTTGACCCTTTTGCCGGCGGAGGCTCGATTCCGTTAGAAGCCCTGCGTGTTGGCTGTGATGCGTTTGCCAGCGACCTGAACCCGGTTGCCTGTTTGATTCTCAAGGTCCTGCTCGAAGATATTCCGCGTCACGGCAAGAAACTCGCCGACGAGCTTCGCCGCGTTGGTGCCGAGATAAAAGCCGAAGCCGAAAAAGAGCTTGCCGAGTTCTATCCTCCCGATCCCGATGGCTCAAAACCGATTGCTTATTTGTGGGCACGCACAGTCACTTGTGAGACACCCGGATGTGGAGCGGAGATTCCACTTGTGCGTTCATTCTGGCTCTCGAAAAAGTCCGGGCGAAAACGGGCGCTGCGATACAAAGTTGTTCGAGATAAAGGAAAAGTACCGAGCGTTGAGTTTGAAATCTTTGAGCCGAAGAAAGACTCAGATATTCCAAGGGGAACCGTCGATCGAGGTAATGCTAGGTGCCTTTGTTGCGATACGGTTCTGCCAGTTGAACGTGTCCGTTTCCAACTAGTCCCCAGACACGGAGGTGCCGATGATGCGCGGTTGCTTGCAATCGTGACACTAAACAATGAATCCACAGGACGACAGTATAGGTTGCCGGTTCAACGAGATTATGACGCGATCAAAGAGGCTCAAAGAGCACGAGACAAAATCCTTGTGCAGAAAACCAACAACGGATTGAGTGTCATTCCGAATGAGCCTTCACCTGCAGGGGGTGGTTCTGGTGCCGGTAGGGCGTTCTCTTTAAGAAGGTATGGCATAAATACGTGGGCCAACTTGTTCACGGCAAGACAGCTGGTGGCACTGACCAAACTTACAAGTAAAACCACCAGTGGACACTCTTCGAATACTGAGGCCAGGCAACTCTTTGCCGCAGTCATTAGCCGATGCACCGACTACTGGAGTTCGGGGGTCATTTGGGCACAAGAAGGCGAGTTCGTCGCCCACACTTTTAGTCGTCAGGCGTTGCCAATTGTGTGGGATTTTGCAGAGGCAGTTCCATGGACAGATTCGTCTGGAAACTTTGATGGTGCAGTTGAATGGGTTGCAAGCGTTGTTGAGCGAATAGAAAATATTACGCAAGCAGGTCAAGTCCAACCTGCCGATGCTTGTGCTTCTCCACTACCGGACGATAGTTGCTCTGTTTGGTTCACCGATCCACCGTATTACGATGCGGTTCCGTACGCAGATCTATCGGACTTTTTTTATGTATGGCTTAAACGATCTCTCCCAAATGATCCTCTGTTTGCCCAATTTCTAACGCCCAAAGAAGGAGAAATAACGCAAGATGAAATTCAAAAAGTGGATGGTGGAGTGAAAGACAAGAATTTCTTCGAACGGCAAATGGCAGTAGCATTCAAGGAAGGCAGAAGAACTCTATCTCACCATGGAATTGGCTGTGTAGTTTTTGCGCATAAGACAACGGAAGGATGGGAAGCGCTTCTTTCTGGAATGTTAAAAGCAGATTGGACTATAACTGCTTCTTGGCCTATTTCGACTGAGCGCCCGGGAAGACTTCGTGCCCAAGAATCAGCAGCGCTTTCAGCGAGCATTCATCTCGTTTGCCGCCCTCGCCCTCAAAATACCGGAACCGGAGACTGGACAAATATCTACAACGAGATGAAAGACAAAGTCGCCCACTGGATGGAGCGACTTGCTGAGGAAGGTGTTCGCGGAGCCGA
>Ga0247727_10013010_pt1 | contig 14124 bp, 13 predicted proteins | sample WisWelCaveWW1625_FD_202498 | JGI IMG/M metagenome (GOLD analysis project Ga0247727, IMG submission 202498) | Biofilm microbial communities from Wishing Well Cave, Virginia, United States - WW16-25 | ecosystem: Environmental > Aquatic > Deep subsurface > Groundwater > Cave microbial mat | place... | reverse complement strand
TTTGCTCGAGCAACTGTTTGGTGTCAACCGGGTTCACATAAAACGAGGCGAAGAGATCGAGCGCTTCCCAGACTTTGAGGCGATCCTGCAACGCCGAGGTTTGCAACTGCACGCCGATGCGCTCGCGCAGCGCGTAAGCCTCTTTTTGCGGGCTGATGCCGAACACTTGAATCACGCCGCCGTCGGGATCGCGCAAGCCTTCGATGCACTCGGTCGTCGTGGTTTTGCCCGCGCCGTTTGGCCCGACCATGCCGAAAATTTCGCCGGCGTAGATTTCAAACGATACATCTTCCACCGCGACCGTCGCGCCGTAAACTTTGCGCAGGTGGTCGACTTGAATCACAACTTTATCAGACATTTCTCTCGCCTCACACCTTATGGATTGAGGGATCGCGGGATTATTGGATTAATGGGCCCCAACAATCCATTCATCCAATAATCCACCGATCCAACTTTTGTTAAAAGATCTTTACGCGACCGCGACCAACCATCTGGCGCTGAATCCTCCGAAAACCAAACTGCCAATGACGGCCCATGCGAGTCCCTCGCCGTCTTTATTTTTATAATGCCATATAATGCCGTTATAGATTGAACACGCGCACGCGACGGTGCCGATGAAGTGGGTGATCTTGCCGAATACTGACTCAAAACCCGACGATAAAAACCACCAGTAGCAGAACAACTCCACTGCCAGCAGAAATCGGTTCAGTTGCAGCATGATGAATTTTCTCCTTATGAGTCGTGCGAAGTCGGACTTGGGCGCGAAGCTTTTTCTAATTTGGTAAATTCCAATGCCCAAGTCCGACTTCACGGTTTTTAAAAAAACTCAATTTGATCAATCACAAATTCAAAATCGGCGGGCAGAAAACCGCTCACCCACAACGCGACGCCGCGCACATCTTTGCCCGTCCACGCGAGGGGCGCCGACCAGAATTGCTTGAATTGCGCGAAGGGCAATTTGAGCTCTTGAAAATCTGCCGAGTTGGAAATAAGCGTCGCGTGATAATCGTAATTGGTCACGCTGGAAGTAATCAGTTTTAAAAACAGCGGCCCGCTGACAGATTTAATGCGCAAACGAATTCCGGAAAACGCGCTGACGTCAAACGGCGTCTCTTTTTTATCGAAATCAAGCGAGAATCCCGCGAGGCCGGGCGCATTCGGCGCGGGTTGCAGCTTGCCCCAAACGCGCAACGTGCCGTCGCGATATTCGTGTTGCAGTGTGGATTTGCCGCCGAAGTCGGCGTCGAGATTGCGATCCCATTGGATGCCGAACGCGCTGGTGAAATCGGCTTTGGAAAAATCATCAAGCACCGCTTGCGTCCAAAGCGACGACGGCGGTTTCAGAATATGCTCGCGATTGATGACTTTGCCGTGATGAATCACCGTCGCAATATTTTGAGTGTTGCCGATATTTTCAACCGGCGAGGCATTGAGCACAACGAGATTCGCGACGCTGCCAGTCTTCGCGCCGAACGGTTGGCCGAAAAATTCGCCGGGCGTTGTCGTGGCCGCGGCCAGCACCTGCCACGGTGAGAGTCCGGCGTCAACCATAATTTGCATTTCGCGATGCAAAGAAAAGCCTTGAAACGTGCCGAGATTGCCGCAATCCGTGCCGGTCATGATTTTCACGCCGCCATCCGCAAGTTTTTTGATGGAACGAAAATAACCGGCGCGACCGGACTTCTGCCAGCGCAGCCAACCTTTTGTGCGCCCGTCAAACTTGCTCGTATCACGATACGCGTCGATCAGCGCCGGCGTCGTGACGTCGGCCAACAACGCGTTATTAAGCCACGCGGGGTTTTCCGTCAAATGTGAAAGCTCGGTTTGCACCGTCAGCGTCGGAATCGCGAAAACATTTTTTTGTTTCATTAATGTGACGAGTTCATCAGGAATCTCCTGACCGTGAAGATGCGTGATGGCGTTGGCGCCGGCGAGAACGGCTTCTTTCGCATCTTGCCACGTGCCGATATGAATCACCGTTTTGAGGCCGAGCTTCCTCGCGGTTTTAATCGCCGCTTCCATCGTCGCATGGTCAATCGTCGGCATTCGTCCGAAGGCGTGGTCGTAAACGATTTTAATCACGTCCGGCTTTTTCAGCGCCAATTCGGTGATTTCTTTTTCGGCCTCGGCGGGGGAATTGATGACGCGCGTCGGAATGCCGTATTCCGTGCCGTGCCCTTTCGTGCAGGTGAGAATCGGGCCGGCGCAATAAATATCCGCGCCGAGCGCGCCGTTTTTTCGTTGCTGCTCGCGGTCGGCAAAAATCTGGCTCTCCATTGAAAACAAATCGAGAAAGCCGGTGACGCCGCAATAGAGCATCATCTTCGCGGCGCCGGGCGTCATCAGCAACTGCATGTTGTTGCCGGGAGCCATATTGCCAAACGAATGCACGTGCATGTCGTTGAGTCCGGGAATCACCCATTTACCGGCGAGGTCGATTTGTTCGCCTTTAAAACTTTTCGGAACAGTGTTCAGAATTTTCTCGATCTTGCCGTCGCGAATCAAAATATGGCCGCGTGAAACTTTTTGCGCCGCGGGGTCGATGATTTGCGCGTTTTGCAAGAGCAACTCTTGACTGAAGCCTTCGACGACGAAGGCAAGAATAAGTAAAAGCAAACGCAAACGCATGTTTTCTCCTTTCAAAATTGTACAAAAAATTAATTAAGACAAAACCAATTGATGATAAAATGACATGGATTGCCAAAATATCTTTGCGTCTCCTACGCTTTTTACTTGTTTGGTAGTGGCTTGTCCACGTTGTGTCATCGTGGAACGATCTTTTTTGTAATCAAGCGCAGTGCCTGTATTGAAAAAAGATGCTTCCAGCATGACATATTACGCGAAAGATATTGCGGTACTCTCCTTGATGCGCTTTGCCTTTGATCATTGATTTCTTCTTTCTAAAAGGATTCAAAACTCAATAGTTAAACGCTTCGCGGAAAAAGCAAACCGCCGATCAGAAAAAATATTGTGGCCGTCGCAATCAGAATACTGCCTGGAAAAATTCCAACGAAATGCAACAGCAGCAAAGTGTCAAATGCTGGCATGAGTGTGCAAGCCAGCACAACCCATTTTCCACTCGCGCTTCTGCTCGCCACGACGAATACCAAACTCAAAATGATGAGATGACTTGAGAACATCAACCACAGGCCCTTCACGGCACTGACGAGAAATGGTTGAGCTGCGGAGGCTGCAATTGCATTTGCAACACCACCATAGCCGGAAGCATGGAAGAGCGCCGTGCCAAAAAGTATGATACTTCCGGTGATGATTAACCATTGGGCTCGTTTCATGATTCATCCAACTCCTTTCGTAGAAATGAAAAGGGTTCATACGCACGCCGGACATCACACACTACTTCGCCAACGTCGTCGTTACACCAAAATAAATGAAACGCCGATAATTCGTCGTGCGGGGCGTGCGCGATGAGTAGTCGAGCGAATAATCATAGTCCAACACATTTGCGCGATTGAGCAAATTGGAAACTGCAAAATAGAACGTTGTGGAATTGCCGCTGCCATAAGGCAGATAATAACTCAGACTCGCGTCCAAACGTTGAAACGAAGGCAAACGTTCTGAGTTCACCGGGCCTTCGAGGGGAAGATAAAATCCAAATTCCTCGTTGCGAATCGCGCCGGCAATCGGCGTAATCGGACGGCCGGTGGCGAAACGATACGTTAAACCGCCGCTGAAAAATTGAATGAGACGCAGCTTGCCGACGAGCGTTAAATTGTGAGTGATATCAAAAGAAGATGGCACGCGCTCGTAGAGATAATGCTCGCCGAGATTTCTTGGCAACAATCTTTCCGAGTGCAAATAGCTGTAAGCCAGCCAGCCGTTGAAGCGCGTTTGCAGAAACGCGCCGTATTTCACAAACACATCAATCCCGCGTGCTTCACCGTCGCCGCGATTGGCGTAGTTGCGCTCGTTGTCGCGAATCACCAAATCCTGATACGGCTTGTAATAAGTCTCGACGCGCAGCATGAGTTTCTCGCGCTGATGCTCGATGCCGACAATATAATGCCGCGCGCGTTGCGAAGCAAGCTGAGAATTGCCGCTGGCCGGATTGAACAAATACGCTTCGGGGAATTGATGATAAATTCCCCACGCCAACCGGAGATTGGTTTGTTTGTTGAAGTCGTAGCGAAGCGAGAATCGAGGATCGAGAATCGTTTCCTCCGCGAGCTTGTGATGATCGAGGCGAATGCCGGCGCCGGCGGTAACGCGCCGGCCCAATTGCGTTTCGATCTCGGTATATATGCCCCAACGCTGCGCAGAGTAATTTTCCTGCAGGCGTTGCACCTCGGCATCGGGATCAAGCACATCTTCATTCTCCGGCACGGTGCCGCGAAAATCATTGTTGACACGTTCGAGCTCGCTTCCCCAGGAAAGCCGCGCGCGTTTGTGCAATTCGCGTTCGACGTCGAGACGCCATTTGTACGTGTCGTCACGCTGGCCGAAATTCAAATTGCCGAGATGACGTTCGGTATCATAGCGATTCAACGACAAACTCATTTTCAGCAGCCAGCCGCGCCACAATTCCGACCATTGCAGATTGTGCAGTTGATTGCTTTCTTTGCCGCGATACACGGCGGCGAATGACGGCTCATGCACATTCACACCGATGCGATCATTGGAAGCGAAGTTGAAAAATTTGAGACGGCCCGTTGGCGAGTATTGATAGATCAAACTCAAATTGCCGTCGTTGCCGCTGGGCGCTTCGACAAATTCATCACGCAAGCCGTTCAAACGAAACATCGCGCCGGTAAAACTGCGATTGCCGGAGAAACGCACGCCGAGCTTGTTTTGCAGCAGCGGCAATTGCAGCGAAGCTGAAGCCGCGGCCAGGCCGAGATTCAACGTGTACGCCGCGCCTTCGGGCAAGTTTTGACTGTCCATCGCGAGCACGCCGGAAAGGGCATTGCCATAACGCGCCGAAAAACCGCCGCTGCTGAACAACGTGCCGCTGACGAGAAACGGATTGATGGTGCCGAACACGCCGCCAGTGGGCGATTCATATTTGTACGGATGCACGACGGTGGCTTGATCGAGCAGCGTGACGGTCTCGCTCACATCGCCGCCGCGCACAAACAGGCCGGAGCCTTCATCCACCATGGCGAGGCCGGGAAAAGTTTTGATCGCCAGAAAAATATCCGCGGCTGCGCCGGGCGTGGTGACGACTTCCATGCGGCGCAGCGTGACGCCTTTGCCCTCATCGCCCGTGGCAAACGCGCTTGCAGTGACGACGATATCTTGCAAATTGACAAGAGTTTCTTTTAAAATAAAATTGGCGCGCGCCGTATCGCCGGCGACGAGTTGGATTGATTGCCCGGCGGTTTCATAACCGATGAGACTCGCGCGGATTTTAACTCCGCCAACCTGGCGCGTGGTGATTAAAAACTCTCCGGCGGCATTGGAAACTTCACCGTCGAAGCTGCCCACAATTTGCAGATTGACAAACGCCAGCGGCGCGCCTTTTTCGTCCACAACTTTGCCGGCGAGGAAGGCGGATTTGGGTTGCGCCAATATTGTGAGCGGCAGCAGGCAACTCAAAATAAAAATTTTAATTCGTCGCATGATTTTGTTGGTTGTTTCAATAACCGGTAAACTTGTTTCACGTTTTTAAAATACGTGCGCCGGGAGAAAAGATGCGATGAAATCGGCGAGGCGCGGAGAGCATCGGGGGATAGCGGAAAAGCCGGCATGAGTTGATGAATGGTAGAATTTCCTGCAGCGCCTATTTTAAATTCCTCTTGATTCTGTTCCGTCAATTTGATATGTTATTTTAGCTTCCGGCTAAATTAGCGACGATAATTTGGAAGTGCGCTACCGATGAGATGCGGCACGTTTGTACAATAACTAAAACTCAATAGAGGTAACTCAAATGGAAATGGTAGACGTCAGACTGCAATTGCCAAAGGATATTATTAAAGCGGTTCAAACTCAGGACGCACAATTGGAAACGGCGCTCTGGCAGAAGATTGTGTTGGAACTTTACCGCGAAGAGACGATTTCTTTTGGAAAGGCTGCGGAGCTTTTCGGCATGACGAAATGGGATTTTACTGATTTACTCAAAGAAAAAAGCGTTCCGCTTCCCTATGATGAAGATGATTTAGAGGAAGATTTAAAGATGCTGAAGGACGCCGCCCTATGGTAGTTATTTCCAACTCCACGCCCTTGATTTATTTCTCTAAAATGGTTGAGCTCAATCTTCTCAAAAGTTTATTTGTCCAGATCATCGTCGCCGACAAGGTCTACGAAGAAATCGTTGTGCAGGGAGCGGGAAAGCCGGGGTCTGATGAAGTACGAAACGCGGATTGGATCAAGCGCCGCTCGGTTTCCGATCAAGCCGGCGTTCAGAAGCTGCGCGACGAAGAATTGCTGGGCGCCGGTGAAGCAGAAACGTTGGTTTTAGCCGCTGAATTGAAAGCCGATCTTGTTCTTCTTGATGACCGTAAGGCCAGGAAGGTTGCCGCAATGATGAAAGTGAAACGAATCGGCACGATCGCAATAATCCTAATGGCTTATCGTAAAGGCCTGATCAAAGATTTGCCCACGGTTTTAAAAACAGTGCAACAAAAAGCCTTCCGCATCAACGACCGGATTCTTAAACGATTGAAGAAGCAAGCTTGATATGAAACGGTCACCCAAACTCCGAACCCAACCTGCGGGCGAGCTTTGCCCCATGTGTGGCAAAGGGACGACGCATATAAAAAAAATTGATTACAAGCTCAAAGATCAAAACGGCAAGGAATTCGTCGTCCCTGATATTGACGTGGAAATTTGTGACTTCTGCGGCGAGCACATTTTCAATATGGAGGCGGTGCGCAAAGCCGAACAAATTCAAGGCCGGGCCGGTAGAATCTTAATTCATTTGAAACCAACGATGCAGACGGCGCTTTCGGTTCGTGCGCAGAGAAACAACCGCTCCATCACGCAGGAAGTCTATCATCTGCTTGAAAGCGGTTTGCAAGCCGCAAATTAAAAGAACCCAAAAGCAATAGAATGAAGTCGGACTTGGCCAGAGAAATTTCCTAAACTTGAAAAATCTTCGTGACCAAGTCCGACTTCGCCCGCGGCTCTACCTACCTGCCACCGTTTGAAACTTCTCCCGCACCTCCCGCAACGCCGCGAGAATCGCCTCCCGACCAGCTTTGATCTCCAACGCCTGCAAGAGCTGCAACAGCCAAGCGCGATGCGGCGCTAACTTTTCATTTTGGCCGATGAAGTGTTTGGCGCCGTGAATGTCCAACTGACTTTGAACGAATCGGGTTGACTGGCGATGGCGGCATACGAGGTGTCGCCTATTTTAAATTTCTCTTGATTCTGTGCCGGCAATTTGATAAGTTCTTTTAACGACTTACTAAACGCGGGTATGCAAATATGCAAGCTTACGAAATTAACCTTCAAACCTCCGAACGAGGCGAATTGCTGATTCCTTCGGAAATTCAAAAAATCCTTCAAGCGCGGCGAAAAGCACGTGTCATCTTTTTATTGGAGGTATAAGCTTATGCCAAAAACCGCAGTGATTAAAACGCGAATTGAGCCGGATCTGAAAACAGAGGTTGAAAGCGTTCTCAAAGAAGTTGGCCTGTCGACAACTGAAGCCATCGCTTTGTTCTTCTATCAAATCAAGCTTCATCGGGGTTTGCCATTCAAAATCCCCAACAAAACCACGCTTAAAACATTTCAGGATACCGACGCCGGAAAAAACCTGGTTCACTATGATAGCCTGGATGACATGCTGGCGGATTTGAAAAAATAAAATATGCTAAGACCGGTAAGAACAAAGCAATTTAAAAAGGACTACAAAAAAGTTCTGCGGCAAGGAAAGGTTATAGAAAAGCTTGATGCTATTATGGGCAGGCTGGCAGCCCAGGAAAAGCTGGAAAAGAAACATAACGATCACAAACTCATCGGGAATTTTAACGGCAGACGGGAATGTCACATCGAGCCAGATTGGCTTTTGGTTTATAAAATAGAAAACGACATGATCGTATTCGAAAGAACGGGCTCTCATTCAGACCTTTTACATGTTGATCATCCTGATCTATCAATAAAACGTTTTCAAAGCATGCTGCCGCCTCGATGAGTTCACCTTTTGCCAATAACGCCTTACCTAAATTATATTGTGTTTCTGCCCATTGTTTCGGAAGGGTTTCTTGAGTACGAACCTCAAGGGCGGCATAATATGCTTTAACAGCTTGTGTCCAGTATACTACACCATCCCCATCAATGACGAGTTGACCTTGATTTAATAAGGCATTCCCCAAATTGTTTTGCGTAATCGCCCAAGCCTGAGGCATAGTGTCACGCGTATAAACTTCCAATGCGGCACGATAAGCTGCAATGGCCTGCGTTAACAACATAGTTATCTCAGCTCTATTGGCCCGTGCGGCCTTCTCTTGAAGCGCGGTCCCTAAATTATTTTGCACCATAGCCCACTCTTGCGGTAGGCATCGTCGAAAATAGCAACTGGAGTGTCAAGCTTCAGCTTGACAGCGCAAGTCTTGGTTGGTGGCAAACTAAAGTTTGACACTCCGGCATTCCTCTCTGCAAGCATGCCTTTGCGACGGTAATATCTTTTATGATGATTGCAAAAAAAAATTGGGTTTAACCTCGGGGAAATGGGCATGCTTCTCCTTCTTTGCCGTTTCTTTATTGTAACATTCCTGTTGAACATGGCGTGGACAATAGAGAGCGCTGGGCAAACGCCGCGGACGGTTGCAAAAACGGTATTGCACGATCCGCTTCGCGGCAAAACCAAAGGAACGCGCCGCGGCGGCCGGTTTGTTCTCGAAGGCGGTTGGCAAGTGACCAGCAAAGAGGACATGCTCGTTTACGACCTCGGCCGTTATATCGAAAATGGGGCGCTCACCGTACACGTGCGCAACTTCAAGCCGAGCGCGCAAAATGCCTTTCGCCGCCACCACATCATCAGCATGTTTCGCAACCCGTGGGGCAACCACCAGTCGGCGGAGAATTGCGAAAACTTGTGGGATTTTCACACCGGCTACAATTTCAGCCCCGGCATCAAACTCCTTTCTTATACCGACAATCGCTACGAGCACCAAACCGTCATTCGCGACGATTGGGAGTACGAGATGTCGCATCAGATTACGATGATTTGGCAAGGCAATCAGTTGTGCTATTTGCGCGACGGCGTGTTGGTCCTGCAACATACGCACGAAGGGCCGATGCAATTGCGCTATGTTTTTCTCGGGCGTGATCGCACGGTGAGCGGCGATTACATTACCGATTTCCAGCACAACCAATATTTCGCGCCGGTCGGACCGATTTATTTCAATCTCCTCGTCACGGAGTTGCAGCCGGCCAACGATGCCCAACCGCCGCGGGTGCTGAACTCGCGCGTGGAAAATCGTTATGCGAATGCGGCGCGATTACAGTGGGAAACGGATGAGCCGGCCGTATGTTACGTCGAGTATGGAACCACGGTAACGTATGGCCAACAAACGCCGGTGCTTGGCCTTCCGGACAAAAAATTTTCGACGACGTTGGCGCTGCTCGCGCCGCAGCAAACCTATCATTATCGCATTATCGCACGCGATGACGCCGACCATGTCGGCGTGACCTCGGATCAAATTCTTACGACGCTGCCGGGCGAAAATTATCTTTTTCAACCGGCTGCCGATACGTTTGTTGAGCGCTCCGGTATTTTTGGCGAGACGCGCGATCATGGCAATTACGGCTTCGTACATTTGGCCGCCGGCGCAAGTTGGGAATCTTATTTACGTTTTGCCGTCACCGATGTGCCCGGCGAGATCGCGCACGCGACCTTGCGATTGCATGGCCGGCAAGCAGGCAAACTCAATGGCGTTTTGCGCGAGCTGCTCGCGCCGTGGGAGGAAATGAATGTGACCTGGTTGAGCAAGCCGCAAGTCGATGGCAAAATATTAGATCATCTTCCTGAAGTGCAAGCTGGGCAATGGCATACCTTGACGGTCGATGCCATGATGCAGATGAATGGCGTTTATAACTTTGCTTTGCAAGGTGGCGGTCACGATCTCGTTTCGTTTGATAGTCGTGAATGCGAAAATTTCCAGCCGGAGCTTATTGTCACGACCCGGCGAAAGCGTTGAAATTCGCCGCCGCGGTTAGAGCGCTTGTAGCAGCAGCGCAATCGTGATCGCGGTTTTTGGGGGGTCTGCGGTGAGATCAATTCTCCCGCCCAATTTCTCCGTCAACTCTTATATGGGCAAAATCAAAGTATCAACTTGTTGCGCGCATGCACGTCATCTTTGCCGAGATGATGCTTGATGCTGCGCGCTTCGACCATGAAGACGACTTCTTCGGCGACGTTGGTGGCCAGGTCGGCGACGCGCTCGAGGTTTTTAGCGATGATGATCAAATGAATGGCGCGGGAAATCGTGCGGGAATCGCTGGCCATGTACGTAATCAGCTCGCGCAAAACTTGATCTTCCAGAGCATCGACTTCGTCGTCGCTTTGGCAAACTTTGATCGCGCCTTGCACGTCGCCATGCACGAACGCATCCAGCGCGGCTTTGACCATGCCTTGCGCGAGGATGGCCATGCGCGGAATGTCGATCAGCGGCTTCAACTCCGGCTCTTTCAGCAACTCTTCGGTGTGTTGCGCGATGTTGACGGCGTGATCGCCGATGCGCTCAAGATCGTTGTTGATGCGCATCGCCGAGGCGACAAAGCGCAAATCGCTCGCCAGCGGCTGAATGCGCGCAATGAGATCGACGCAGAGATTGTCGATTTTAACTTCGACCTGATTGATCTGCGCATCTTCGTCGATGACTTTTTGCGCCAGTTGCGCGTCGCGGCTGCGGAGCGCCGTGATGGAAAACTCCACGGCTTTCTCGGCGAGCGAAGCCATGTATAACAACTCCGAGCGCAACACGGCGAGCTCGTCTTCAAAATGTCGATGCATACTTTTGTAATAGCGCCTTCAGGCGCAAAAATATAAATTAAAAATTAGCTGAATGTTGTTATCTAAATTTTCTGCGCGTCCACAAAATTAGCGCCTGAAGGCGCAACTACGAAAAACTCATCCAAACCGGCCCGTGATATAATCTTCCGTCAATTTTTCGGCCGGATTCGTAAAAATCTTGTGGGTATCGTCGTACTCGACGAGCTGTCCGAGCCAAAGGAACGCCGTCTGTTCGGAGACGCGCGCGGCTTGTTGCATATTGTGCGTCACAATCACGATAGTATATTTTTCTTTCAATTGCAACATCAACTCTTCGATTTTTGCCGTGGCGATCGGATCGAGCGCCGAGCAGGGTTCATCCATCAAAATAATTTGCGGCTGCACGGCAATCGCGCGCGCAATGCAAATGCGTTGCTGCTGGCCGCCGGAAAGTCCAAGCGCGCTTTCATGCAGACGATCTTTCACTTCCTCCCACAAGGCCGCGCCCTTTAGGCTTTGTTCGACAATTTCATCCAGCTCCTGGCGCTTGCGCATGCCGGCGATGCGCGGCCCGTAAGCGACGTTCTCGTAAATCGATTTCGGAAATGGATTAGATTTCTGAAACACCATGCCGATGTTCTTGCGCAAATTGATGACGTCGACGCCGGCATCGTAAACATTTTCGCTGCCAATCTCGATACGGCCTTCGATGCGCGCGCTATCGACGAGATCGTTGAGCCGGTTGATGCATCGCAGCAGCGTCGATTTGCCGCAGCCCGAAGGTCCGATGAACGCCGTCACTTGATTGCCGGGAATTTGCAGCGAAATATTATGCAACGTATGCGCGCTGCCATAAAAAAAATTCAACTGGCGGATATTGATCGCGACCGTTTTCTCCGGCGCCGTCGTCTTTTCCGGCAGCGGCTGAATCGTTTGCGGACGATGATTGTTCGAACCGAACGCCGGCAAGACAATCGGCTCTTTCACTTTCGGGGGCATCGTCGACATGGTTGCGACTGACATAAGGTTCTCCTGTTTGGTCGGTTTGCCGGTTTGCTCGTTCGCCGGTTCGCCGGTTAAAAGCTTAACTGGCAAACCGGCGAACCGGCCAATCAGCCAACAATTTAAAACTGCCCTGCGGCAAAACGTTTCCGCAACCGATTGCGCAAAACAATCGCAGCTAAATTCATCACGAGCACGATGAGAATCAGCAACAAAGTCGTGGCATAAACCATCGGCAGTGAGGCTTCGACGTTCGGCGATTGAAAGCCAACGTCGTAAATGTGAAAACCGAGGTGCATGAATTTTCGTTCCAGGTGCAAATATGGAAAATGGCTATCCAGCGGCAGCGAGGGCGCGAGTTTCACGACGCCGGTAATCATCAACGGCGCGACTTCACCGGCGGCGCGCGCCATGGCGAGAATCAAACCGGTGAGGATCGCCGGCGAGGCGCTGGGAATGAGCACGCGCCAAAGCGTCTCAAATTTCGTGGCGCCTAGCGCTAGAGAAGCTTCGCGTATCGCGCGGGGCACGGCAGCCAGGCCTTCTTCGGTGGTGACGATCACGACCGGCACGGTAAGTAAAGCCAAGGTTAATGCGGCCCAAAGAATACCGCCGGTGCCGAACGTCGGCGTTGGCAAAGCTTCGGGATAAAAAAGTTTATCAATCGTCCCGCCGACGACATAAATAAAAAAGCCGAGGCCAAAAATGCCAAAGACGATCGAGGGCACGCCGGCGAGGTTGTTGACGGCGATGCGCAAGGCGCGCACGAACACGCCTTGTTTCGCATACTCGCGCATGTAAATCGCGGTCAGCACGCCGAGCGGCACGACGGCAAGGCTCATGACCAACACCATCAAAACCGTGCCGAAAATGGCGGGAAACACGCCGCCTTCCATATTGGCTTCGCGCGGCTCATCAAAAAAAAACTCCCAGGTGCGCGAGGCGTACAAACCGGTTTTTTCCAGCCATGACATTTGATTCGGTTGAAACGCGCGCACGATCTCTAACAACGACATCGTTTTGGCGCGGCCATCGCCGGTTTGCAGCGTCAGTTGATAGGCATAGCCTTGTTCACGCAAACGCTCGAGCTGATTTTCATGCTGATCGTATTCTTCTTGCAGCGCAGCGATTTCACTTTCAAGCTTTTGTTGCGTGCTAGCGGCTTGGGCGTTTTGTTGCAAACTCAAACCGCGAATCAATAAACGCCGTTGCTCGATGCCATAATTGATATCGCCGATGACTTCTTTTTCCAGGTTTTGAATTTGCGCGGCAATTTCTTCGGCTGCGGCCAAAGGTTGAGCTAATGCCAGCGACGTTTGGGCTGCGCCCTTCGCAACGATTTCGCCGGAGCGCGAGAGTTCAGTCAAATAGCCGAAAAAATTTCCCCACGCCAGCCGCTCCAAAACAAAAACGGAGTCCGGTTGCCGGCGCGACACGATATCGGCTTCGTTAATCCACCGAAAATCCAAACCATAAAAATCGCGATTGGCAACCTTGACCCGAATCCGCGTTGCCGCGGCATTCGGTGGCGCCCCGGGAATGCGTTCGCGATTCCAAATTTCGCCTAAAACTTTATGGCCGTCTTTCAGCGTCAGCTCTTCAACTTTCCTCGGCCAGAATATGCCGAGGCCGTTCGCGAGAATGAGCACGATCAACCCGCCGATCATGAGCAGGCCGATGCCGGCAGTCATGCCCGTGAGCCAGATGAAGGCGTTGCCGCTTTTCCAGAAGGAATTCATGGCTTTCGTAAACACGTTACACGTTTCACGTTAAACGTGTAACGTGAAACGTTCTTAATATGAAAGTATAATCTATAGTCTCTGATACTTCATTCGCATGCGCTGCCGAATCACTTCCGCAATGGTATTCACCACGAAGGTCATCATAAACAGCAACAGCGCCGCGAGAAATAAACTCCGAAACAATGTGCCGCCGACGGGGGCTTCGGGAATTTCCACCGCGATGTTGGCGGAGAGCGTGCGGAAGCCGTTGAAGATGTTCCAATCCATCACCGGCGTGTTGCCGGTGGCCATGAGCACGATCATCGTTTCGCCGACGGCGCGGCCGAAACCGACCATTGAAGCCGAGAAGATGCCGGGGCTGGCGCTCGGTAAAACCACGCGCAGCGCCGTTTGCCAACGATTCGCGCCCAGCGCCAGCGAGGCCGCGGTCAAGCTCGGCGGCACGCTGGAGAGCGCGTCTTCGGAAATCGTGAAGATGATCGGCAC
>Ga0247727_10013009_pt1 | contig 14124 bp, 10 predicted proteins | sample WisWelCaveWW1625_FD_202498 | JGI IMG/M metagenome (GOLD analysis project Ga0247727, IMG submission 202498) | Biofilm microbial communities from Wishing Well Cave, Virginia, United States - WW16-25 | ecosystem: Environmental > Aquatic > Deep subsurface > Groundwater > Cave microbial mat | place... | reverse complement strand
CCCGCATTGCGATGGACATGCTGCGCGACGCCCGTGCCCAGTCGCGCCACGACACAACCCGCACGTTGCACCACGCCAGAGCCGCTTAGAAGCCCTTCTCAGCCCGGTAACGATGCGATAGTCTCCATATTTCTGGAGACTTCTCGCTCATCCCCACCGACCCCCGCCGGCTCGTCCGGCGGGTGAAGATGATCAATGAGCTAGAACTGGCTGCCAGATACCATCTTCTTGCTCTTCCTCTTGCTTCTTCCGCCGCGACAGCGGCGGAAGAAGCAAGAGGAAGAAAGGAACTTGGGCGGTTCGCACCTAGCCGCTCAATCATGCTCTCCTGCCAGGCAAGCTGGCAGGGGGCGAACGGCGGTGATCAGCGAGAAGTCTCTATTTCTATCCAACATTCTTCTGTTCGCTGTCGTGCCCCATCAAGACGGCATACAGAAATATGGAGGACAGAAAAATGACGCGAACACTCATCGTTCCAATGCTGGTCGATGGAATCGTACTGCCCGAAGGCCGGACGGTGGTCGGGGCGCCTGACTTCCGCCGGCTGCCTTACACGGCCAAGGACGACGGCGGCCAGCGGGATGTAAACGTCGGGAGCCCGTTCCTGGCCGAGAGCACTCACAACGAAGTGTTCTCCGACGACTCGTTGCAACTCGGTGCGGGAGTGCATCTGCACTGGACGATGCCCCGACCCTTTCGGACCGCCGTACACCCGATCGATCCGACCACTGGAGCCGTCGATCAGAGCAAGGCCGTATTTCGCAAGGCGCCCGACCGCTGGCTGGTGTGCTCCTGGGCGGACTCGGAACTGCAAAAGTGCTGGCTGATCGAAGGCGATTTCGTCTGGAGCTGGGACGATCCGGCCGCCAGCACGCTCGGCGAAGCATTAAGCGTCTGGCCGTGGCGGTTCGTGCGCGATCCGAATGGTTCCATCCGTTTCGACACGACCCTTGGTGAGCCACCGTGGCGATACGTCGGACGCAGCCGACAACTCGCCGGCGCATGGCCTAATCAGAAACCCGGCACGTCGCTGAAGTCCGTCGGCGAGACACTGACTGCCGAGGGCTACGGCGATCCGACGTTCGCGGCCTACTACCCGAGCTGCCGCAGCGTCTTCGGTCATCACGACGCGGACCCGACGATTAACGATGCGTTGTCTTACGAAGTCTTCGGCTGGTACTCGACGGCGGCCGATGATCCCGTGGCCGAGCTAGCCGGACGGTTTGCCTCCGATGCGGCCAAGTTCCGGCATCGGCTGAAACGCGACTTCGAGTGGAGTTGGGACCAGGCCGATAGCCCACCGGAACGGAAACTGTGCTACGGGCGTCTGCACGCGAAGAATTTTACAGGCGAGGCGCGCGATGCGGTCGAGCTTCAATTGGCGATCGCCGGCAGTGGCACCGAGGCGCTCGCCTGCCTGCTGGCGGCCAAGATGGCCGCGCGACGCTACCCCAACGATCCGCCTCGGCAAATTCCCGAACAGCAACGACTCGAACGGCATCTCGACGCGCTGCTGATGTCGTCCCAGTTGAAAGGGCACCAGGTCGATATCGGCGATCAGTTGGCCATCGCCCGCCACCAGCGGTCCTTTCAGGCGATACACGGCAGCGTACTGCACGTGCTTCGTCCGCGCGGCACCGAGGACAAAGTGGACGCGGGCCTGATCCTGCCGGCCTCCTTGGCGGCGGACGTTGACCGGCTCAATGCCGTCCAGGCAAACTTCGACTCGCGACAAGCCGACGTGGCCGCGCTCCTTGGAGAGCATCCACCCGCCGCAAAGCCCCACTGAAGAGTCCCTGAGTCTGCTCATGAGCCGGCCCGTGGCTCTCGTGCGGAGCAGCGTCCAGGTCGAGCTTTGCGATCCACCCGCCACGCGTCAGGACCTGTAAGCACTGATCGCCGAGCTACAAGGCCGGGCGCCGCTCACCGACCGATTTGAAGAGGTCGAGCTGCCGATCCGAATCGGCGAGCACGGACGCCTGAACGACGGCGTGGTCGCCTGGTGGTTGGAGGACTCGCTGGGCAACCTGGAAGAAAATGCCCGCGCGCCTCAGCAGGGCGCACAGCAGATTTCGCTGTCGCCGGCCCAGGGAGTGCGGACCTTCTCCGTGCTGCTCGATCCCCACGGGAGCATCCATGCAACCTGCGGAGTGCTGGCCGCGCAGCCCGATGATCCCACCCGCGCACGTGTCTGTTATCCGGCACCTCCGGCGGAACCGAAGGCGCCGGCGCCACAGCTCGAAGACAGCCTGAAAGAGTTTCCAGATGCGATCGAGATTGCCCGGGTGCTGAAGACGCTGTCGTATCGCCTGGAGGCACCGATCCCCGGTCCAGTTTTTCAACCCCTTGAACTGCGCGAGGGCTGGCTACGCCTCCGTCGCTCAACCCCTTGAGAGGTACCTATGGCTCTACAAACTCAGGCCCCCCGCGTTCCAGTCGGCACCACACCGCGACTGGAGTTCCAGCTCAATAACCGAAACAACCAGCCGGTGCTGTTCATGAGCGACGCGCCGCAGGCCCTGGTGCTAGCGCACCAAAACACCGGCACTCAGGAATTTTCGCTGTTGTCCCGCGGAAAGCAGCCAGCGGCGATTGAGCTGCGCTTCCGACCAGGAGCCCTCGCGCTCAAGGAGCCGGTGACGCTGCTTCCGCCCGAGACCGCGGACGGGACCGCGGGCTGGACGCTGACCCAGCGGACGGAAGAGGACGGAACCTCGACGCTGGCACTCCAAGGGCCGGCCGCCGGCGGCACACTGAAGCCGGGTCAATCGCTCCGCTTCGTGCTCGACAAGATTTTGGCGGACGCGCGGGCCGGCTCGCGCACCATCCGAGCGCAGCTTCGCTGGTGGCTCAGTACGCTCGGTGGATCGGCCATCGAAGGCAGTCGGCAGCATCACCTGTCAGTCTCCTACCTGGATCAGGGCACGCTCGAGTCCAGGTTCGTTTCGCACCTGGACCAATACAAGAAAGACCAGGACGCGCTCGACGTGAAGCTGAAACAGCAGGCCACGGGACCGGTCGATTCTCAGAAACTGCTGGCTGATGTGACCGCCCTGCAGAGTCTGGTGAACGATCTGCAGGCTCAGGTGTTGGACCTGAAGAAGCTGCCGGCCGCGACCGAGAACCCGCTGCCGCTGCGCCTCTATGTGGACGGCGATGCGGCCGTGATAGTCAGTGGTGCGTCGGGTGTTAAGTCGACTACTACGATGATGATCTGCATGAGGAACCTGGAGCCGATTGGGGGAAGACCTATCAAGTTCAACGAGTCGTCAAGAATCAGCTTCGACTTTGGACTCAGTGAGGCCTGGGGGCTTCATGCCTCGACCGACTCTCCTGCGTTTGCGATCGATGGATTTGGTGGCATGGACCAGGTCGTGACCGACGGCAAAGTCGTTTGGAACTACAAGGGATCTATCGATATTCGCCCCTCATTCGGGCTCAATTTGAAGATCACGAACCTCTCGTCGACGAAGCCGCCGGGCACCGCCTACGTAAAGATGACCTACCAGGATCTGGTTTTTGACGGAAAACCCTATTACGGCACCCTCTGGCTTCCGATCGAGCGCCGGAACGACTACCACGCGAACCCCACGCAGACGTTCATCAATGGTGACGTCCACGTGCGCAACAATGGTAAGTTGATCTTCAACAAGTCGGCGTATGCGCCAGACAACAAGGACGCCAATCAGGCTTACATCTTGCTCGACGGAGACCAGCTCGTCCTCAAGGCTCCGGGGGGCATCCGGTTGGAGAGCGATGCGGGCTCGGTCACGCTGGCGAATGATGAAGTTTGGGTCCGACATCGCGAAGGTCACGAGCTGAAGCTCACCAAGGACTGGGGACACCTGCGGCATAGCTCCGGGCGAGAGGTAACTGTCACGAGCGATTTCGTGCGTCTCTGGCATTCATATTACAACGAAGTCGTCGTTCGGGATGATGAGGCGACCGTCCGGAACAGGAGCGGACACGACCTAAAGCTCACCCGTGACTGGGGACGCCTGCGGAACAGCTCCGGGCGAGAGGTAGCGGCCACGAGCGATTTGGTGCGTCTCTGGCATTCCGACAACAACGAAGTCGTCGTTCGTGATGATCTGGTGGAGGCCCGGAACAAAAGCGGGCAGGGGCTAAGGCTGGACAACACCGACGCGAGACTGACTCATAGCAAGGGGCACACACTGAAGCTCACCCCGGATTGGTGCCACCTGCGTCATAACTCCGGGCGGGAGGTAACTGTCGCGGATGGCTATGTGCGTCTCTTGCAATCGTTGGGGCACGAGGTTGCGACGCACAACGAAGGACTCAATCTCGCGTACAAAAACGAGCGCGCGTTCAAGTTCGAGACTCGTGACCTTAGCGGCTGGTCAACCGATCTCGGCTAAAGAGCCGACGAGTGGGTCGTCTGTGTTGTAGGATTTAAGACGACCCGTAGCGATGTCGATGAATTCCAGAGCGGCAACCCGCCGATTGTCTGCTGGCCCCACGTGCAAGATGGCACATGGTGGCTCAATGCCGATTTCGTCACGCACCAAGTCCATGAATCTTGGACCGTTCAATTGCTCTTGATCCGTCGCAGTTTGGTGGCTATGTAGCTAAAATCCCAGTTGGGTGTGAATTCTCAGAGTCCCCTTCTTCTCAAAGAGGTGCAACATGAATCGGTGTTTCTGTCTTGTGGTGGCCATTAGTGTAGTTGTGTCCGGAGCCGGATTCTGCCAAGCCGACGATCAGGCCGACGCCCGCGCGATCGTGGCCAAGGCGATCAAGGCGTGTGGTGGTGAGGAAAAACTGGCGAAGTTCAATGCCGAAAGATTCAAAGAGACCGGCACCTACTACGGCATGGGTGACGGTTTGCCCTACACGGGAAACTATGCGGTGCAATGGCCCAGCCAGTTTCGCATGGAGATCGTCGGCGTCTTCACGATCGTTTTGAACGGTGACAAAGGTTGGATGCAAACCGGCGGCGAAACGCGAGAAATGACCGCCGAAGAAATCAAGATCCAACAGAACGAACACCACGCAGGCTGGATCACGACACTGCTGCCGCTCAAGGACAAGAAATTCAAGCTCGCGACTGTCGGCGAAAGCAAAGTGAACGACAAGCCGGTGATTGGCGTTCGAGTCAGCGCCGAGGGCCGGCCGGAAGTGAATCTCTTTTTCGACAAAGAGAATAGTTGGCTGGTCAAAGCGGAACATCGCGCAATCTCGCAAGAGCAGGCGGGCAAGGAAGTCAACCAGGAAATCTTCTTCAGCGAGTACAAAGAAATCGCGGGGGCCAAGCGGGCGACCAAATTCCTGGTCAAGCGAGACGGTGAAAAGTTCGTCGAGGCTGAAATGCACGACGTTGAGCCGTCAGGCAAGCTGGACGACAGCGTGTTCGGCAAGCCGTAGCCATTGATCGACCGAAGCAACCACATGCTCTTCCCAACCACCGTGATCGGCAGCCTGCCGCGTCCGGCATGGGTGCGCGAGTTGATTCTGGACCGCAAGGCCGGCCGCATTACCGAGCAGGACGCCGATCGAATTCTGGACACGGCCATCGAATCGGCGATCCTGCTGCAGGACCGGGCCGGCCTCGACGAGATTACCGACGGCGAATGGCGGCGTGAGAGCTACGTCAAAGTCTTTGCGGAACGCGTGCGCGGGTTCGGCCACGACCTCAATCCGAGCGGCGGGCTGCCGTACCCGGCCGTCGTTGGCCCGATCGAGTATTACCGACCGATTGCCGCCGACGAGGTCCGATTCGTTCGCCCGCGCACGCGTCGCCGAATCAAAGCAACCCTGCCGTCACCGTACATCATTGGCCGACGGATGTGGCACCCCGATCACTCGCGGGCGGCCTATCCGACTCGCGAAAAGCTCATGGCCGCCTGCGTGCCGGTGCTGCGCCAAGAAATCGCCGCCGTCCGTGGTGCCGGCGCTGACACGGTGCAACTCGACGAACCCTGGCTCGCCACCTTGGTCGATCCGCGATTTCGCGAAAAAGAAGGCGTCAGCGACGTGCAATATGAAATGGACCTGTGCGTCGATCTGGTCAATCAAACGCTCGACGGAATCGACGGCATTGCCACCGGCATGCACCTGTGCCACGCCCACTTCGATCGCAAGCACGGCAGCGAAGGCCCGTACGACCTGATCATGCCGGCACTCGCAAAACTCCGCGTCGGCACGATCTCGATGGAATACGCCACGCCCGTGTCCGGCAGCGTAAAATCGCTCGCCCACTTTCCAGCGAACGTTCGATTGGGTTTGGGCTGCATCGACCACTGCGATCGTCACGTCGAGACGCCCGAAGAAGTCCTCGCCCGCGTCGAGGGCGCGATGCAGTTTGTGGAAAAGGACCGCATCACTTTGCACCCCGACTGTGGATTCTCACCTTCGGTGCAAAACCCGATGGACCTGGACGAAGCGTATTTGAAACTGAAGTCGATGTGTCAGGCCGCGTTACTTCTTCGCGAGAAGCTCTCATGAACGAGACCGGCGGCCCAAATTACTACTCGAAGTATCGGGCTTAGGTGCGAGGTCGTTGGGATAAGCGGTTTCCGGTACCCGCTGAAACCACCGCAGGCCCCCAGAGGATCGCAGAGTATTTGGTCCTGATTTGACGATGATCCCACGGCGTTTCTCAGCGTCCTCTGCGGTTTTCTGCTTCTGCAGTTTATGGTTTCAGTAGTTCCAAATCTATCGGTTTGTGGCCGACGCAGCCTGCTTCGGACTCGGAGTTTTGTCACGAACGCCGGCAGCGTCCACCACGAATTTGGAAGTACTGAGTTTGATCAAAGAGAGTTCGCAGGCGGGTTTTCCCCGCCGGACCGCGTGGCGATGGCCCTCCAGATTCTCAGCTCTATTGCATCTGAGATGCACCGTACCGAGCCGTCGCAGGCCATGACATGAACTCCACCGGAATGCCAGCTTGATGCTCCGATCGCCCCTGGCAGGAATTCGCCGAACATTCGGCCGCGATGGGTGCAATTTGTCGAATTCGGCGGCAAAACGTGGTTGTAGAGCGTGCGACCAACGTCGCCAAGAATCCAATACTCGCCACGATACGACCAGTGCCGGAATCCGCCGACGCTGGTGTTGTAGTTCGCCCGCACTGAACGGCACGTCTCGACGAACTGCTCAAACTGATTTGGCTGGCTCAGGTCTTGCGTCAATTGAAACACGTCCGATCTTATTGAAAGCAATTCGCCGTCGTCGTCTCCGCGAATCCACTCGCTCATCGCCACGGTATTTGCCGTGCCGTCGGTGATGCCGGACAATCGCACCAGTCCCTGATCGCTCCAAAAAAGCACCCCGTTTGAGCCGGCGATTTGGTAGCCACTAGAGTAGTTGCCCGCGTAGCTGGTTGCTCCAACTCCTTTATGACCGGGATAGTTTTCAAGAGAGTCCGAGGGACAAAGAAAGCCGAACACCTGTGAGAAATAGGCAGTCGTATTCACAAATTGGCCGAAGTAAGGTGCCCCACGCACCCACGGACGATTGAGGTCGTCGCCTTGAGAGGCGGGGTGCTCGAAGTTGATTGCGTTGTACAGCGCACGCTGGTCGAGATAGGGCAAGAGCATCGCCAGGGCTGAGATCCCGGATTCCCCAACAGCGCCGCTGCCTTTCCAGCCGGCGTGATTGCCGGGCGGGAAACAGTTGTAAGCAGCGTGGTAGTTCTGAAGTGCCAATCCAAGTTGCTTTAGGTTACTGCGGCAGCCAGTCCGCCGCGCCGCCTCGCGCGCATGCTGAATCGCCGGTAGCAGAATGGCGATGAGAATCGCGACGATCGCCACGACCACCAAAAGTTCCAACAAGGTCATCGCGCGTCGAAGTAGCCGTCGGCCCTTTCCTGACAGCCCGATGCCTCGCAGCAACGATGGCCCACCGGAAATCGGCTTGCCCTTCGTTAACCGTGGAGCAGGCGGCCCGCCCGCTCCTTCGGTCAAGGAAACGGCAGGCAAGCCGCATGCACCACGTTCCCTTGGGCGATCAGGCCGCAGCGAAACGCTTTGCACAAGACCGTTTCTCATTGAAACCTGGGCGACGGGAGATACCCCCCCCCGGAAAGTCACCGGCAATGTTGAGTATCGTAGCCATGCCAAGCACTCCTCACGTGAATGAACTCCAAGTGTGTGAAACGCACCGGACAACTCGGTGCGAACCGTATTTTCCGAAATGAACAACACGTTCGCGATCTGCTTGTTTGTCGTATAGCCCCGTGTCATCCAAAGCAATACCTGTCGCTCGGAAGGGCGGAGCTGAGTGCAACGGATTCTGGCAGGGTGGTTTGGGTGAAGGACAGGAGCACTGCGATCAACACGGACTCGCTTCCGATCGATTGCGGGAATTGGCGTGGTCATCGGCAAGAGTTCCATCTCGGCACCTCCGATCCAAAGTTCATCGCCGACGCAGAGTGAAGCCTGTAACATACCGTCAATCCACAGCCGATTTACGGCCGTCCCGAAGGTGGTGTTCAAATCCCGCACCCACAGCCCGAATCGATCGCGCCAGATTTCCACGTGCCGCCAGGCGATTCCACCGGAGACTTTTGGCAGGCACACGTCGCAGCTTGAATGACTACCCAGTACCAGCCTCCGCCCATCCACAGAAAGGAACCTTTGGATCGCCGAGACGTTCTTCATCCTCAGCAATAAAGTTTCTCCATCCATTTCATTCCTCCCTTGGAAATCAACAACAAATAGAAGCCCCAAAATCATAATTGCGCTTTCGAGGAAAAACCGGACATGCCGGAGAGATTTTTTTCATTTTGTTCACAAGTTCGCACAGCCGGACAAGTTGAGCACGAACTCAGGGAAAGAAAGTCCTGTCATTTCGTCGAGGATGTCGGCGGGGTATCAAGGCGACTTAAAGTGAACTCAAGGCAAAAAACGAGACTTCTCGCTGATCCCCACCGACCCCCGCCGGCTCGTCCGGCTGGTGAAGGCGATTAGCGGGCTATAACGCGACGTGGCCCACTCTCTCTCTTCTTCCTCCACCTCCGCCTGTGGCGGGGGTGGAGGAAGAAGAAAAAAGGATTGGGTGTTGCCGCTCCCTAGCCGCTCAATCATGCGTTCCTGCCAGGCAAGCTGGCCGGGGACGGTGGAGATCAGCGAGAAGTCTCCAAAAAACAAGAGAATACGCGCGCCAGCGTATTGCTGGCTGCTTTGACTTGATCCTAGAATCCGCCGTCATTCGGAGTTGGTTTCTAGAACAACCTTTGGGAGCTTACAAATTCAAAGGAGACGCACCATGCTCGTCCCATCCTACAAACGCATGAATAATTCGGTCGGGCTAATCAAACAAATCCTGTTAACCGTTCACGACTTTCGATCATGACCCAAGCAGTGCTTCTTTTCCTCAGTGCATCGATTTGTCAAGCAGACCAAGACGCTGCAGCGGTTTACGAGCAGTACCTTGGGTTATTCGACGTGCGGCGTATTCGCTCTGGCATTGTGGAATACTGGGCTGATATACCTAAGGAAGGGGAGAGCTGGATTTCCAAGGTTTGGTTTTGTGAAGACAAGTTTCGAACCGAGGATACGCTTCGAAAGACTCCCCGTCCCGCGTCCAAAGGCGCACGTGCCCTCAAGGAACTGAACACAACCACATATTACGATGGTCAAGTGGCAATCGAGTTCGCCACAGGTTCTTCCTACGATGGCCCCGATTTGACCCCTCTTGCCACTGTCAATGACTCAAGTGCCGCGGTACCTCAGCGCGGTAATTACGATCTGAAGGACTTGTTGTATGACCGATTTCGAACCGCAGGCTTCTATAAGACTCGACCACCTATGGCGATTCGAAGCCTCAGCTTGCAAGTGATTCGTGACGCTGACGGAAAGCCTGGCCGCGAGTTGACGATTCATTACGAATATGGAGGACGGAGAGTCCTGTTGCTCGAAATGAACGGGCCGCCCTTGCCCATTTCGATCGTCGAACTCGATCCGAAGGGGCGGCCGAGAGAAAAGCTTTCCACAGCGGAGTGGTGGGAGTCCAACGGCGTTTACATTCCTAAAGAGTGGACTTGGGACCTTTCCACGAGAGGTGTTCTCGATATCAAAGGGGGCACTGTTGTAACTCCCGAATCGATCAAGGCAGCACTTGAGGGCGATGGTGAAGTCACCTGGAGCACCAGTCACACCACCGTGGTATCAGCCAATTTCAATGTGCCGATACCGGATGAGATTTTCGAGGCGACCATCCCACAAGGAATGCGGGTTCAGGACAATCGTTTCAATCCGGATGGGCGTCCGCTTGTACACCACGCAAAGGTACCATTGCCTCAAGACGCAATGGCCAAAGCGACAGGCATACCCGATTACAGCCAACTATCGAGCCGATCACAACCAGGGGTTTCAAGGCGAACCATCTTGGCAGGGTGCCTGTTTCTGGCTGCTGTAACACTGTCATTGTTGGGATGGTGGACCTATCGTCGACAGAAGTCGTGAATCTGTTGCCTAGTCGCGCCGGTGGTTCTGGCAAGAGGATTCCAAATCAGGTATTGGCTGTATCCTGAAACAACGCCAGGTCAGCACACTGCTACCATCTTTGCGGTTTCGGACAGGGGCAAGCGCCGGCACTTTTTGCTTCGATATGCACTGGCGGAAAGCGATCCAGATAGTAGGCCAGTGGATGCTTTGTGCGTTGTTCCAGACCAAGTCGATTTCCGCGAGACGCGATATGATGAAAGCCGTGATTTCGGCTTGCGACTGGAGAACACGGGGGATCGAGCCATCGCAGTAAGAAATGTCTCGGTTGAGTGTGGCTGTCTGTCGATCGTTGAGTCCTATAAAGGGGAGATCAAGCCAGGGGACCAGGTGACGGTTGAGTGCAGATTGGATGGTCGAAAACTTTACGCCGGACCATTTCGACGGCATGTGTCGATCGAACTTTGGGGCGGAGAGGTGAAGAAGATTCCAGTGTTCGGCAAGCTGGTGCCGCCCTATTCTGTGGAGCCGCGGGAGATTTATGCCGGATGTGTACCGGCACACACGTCGGTTCAGGCGGAGGCTGTAATCCGACCCGCTGAGGGTGAGTGTTTGTCGGAATTGCGCTGGAGCGTGGATCGGACTGACATTGTGCAAGTTCAGGAAGTCGATCGAACGGACGAACTGCTTCGGTTGGCCGTGTCATTCAGGGCGCCGGGGGACGCCAGCCAAGTGATCGCACGACTGGTTTTTCAAAAAGTGGATGGTTCATGGAAGGAACCTCTCCCGATCTTTGCAACAGTCGAAAGCGGAATCCGAGTCACACACAGGTTTTGGAACTTCGGGACTCTATCGGGGGAAACCCCACAAACGATGCGCCAACGTGTTGCCACACCTGATGGGGGAGACTTGACAGTCGTGGCGGCTCCGGAATCACCGTGGTCGGTAGACCTAATACGGGTCGCCTCAGAGACGGGACTCGACGGCGAGACTCGGACCACGGGCTATGAGATGGCAGTCGCTTTTGATCCCCGCGAAGCCACAAAAACCGTGCACTATGACCCTATTCGTCTACAATGGGTCGACGAGCATGGGGCGAACCGCCAGACGACGGAACTCTGGGTCATGGGGCGGTCTTTGAAGCCTCTTGGGAGCGGAAACGAATCCAATCGTGCCCTAACAGGGACGGTGAATACGGGGAAGTAGCCTAGGCAGCACGACACTCGGCCAGTCGCTATCATGCCCTCCATTTCAGCTTGTTTGTATTCTCACAGAGTGTGCCTTCTCGTCCTACTGGTTTTGCATCTCGTGTTGTTAGTGCATTCGATTCATTGCAATTCAGTCACCATCGACGAACTAGCCCACATACCGGCCGGGCTGGGCTATTGGCGGCACGGTTCGTTCTTCTCATACCACCACAATCCACCGTTGGTCAAACTGCTTGAAGCTTGCCCTGTAACGTTTTCGCTGGATATCAATATGGAGGTAATTCCAGCGGAGCCGAAGGCGGAGGGGGGCCAGCATTGGCGAGTTGGCCGACAGTTCATGCGGGATAACGCAGAGCACTATGTTGCGGCCATGCGGCTAGCGCGATACCCGGTCGTTTCCCTGTCCATCGTGGCCGGGTGGTTTCTGTTTCGTTGGGGCCGGAAGTTGTGGGGCGAGAGCGGAGGACTTATTGCCGTAGCCATTTGGGTCGTGCATCCGGAGGTTTTGGCACACGCAGGTCTGGCTACCGTCGATCTAGGTGCGACGGCATTCGGCCTCATTGCCAGCTATTCCTTTTGGAAGTGGTTGAATCGACCGTCGTGGTGGCGGGTGCTGGTCGCCGCTGTGATGCTCGGAGCGGCGCTACTGAGTAAGTTCACGCTGTTGTTGCTGGGGCCGATCTGGTTTGTGGTGTGGGTACTGGTTCGTACTGTGGGTGCGTGCAAGCGAAGAATGAGAGTTACACTGAAACCTTGCCCAGAACCCCTCACCCCCAACCCCTCTCCCCAAGTACGGGGAGAGGGGAGTGAATTCGCTGCTAGGCCGGCGTGCGAACTGACTCAAGCAGTCGTCGGTATGTTCATGGCCATTTTTGTGGTTAATGGCGGTTACTGCTTTCAAGGAAGCGGGCAGAAGCTTGGTAGTTTTTCATTCTTGAGCAGCACGCTGGGTGGCCCGTTGAAGCGAGACGCGTCAAGGGCGGATGATTCCCCCCAAAACGCTGTGCCAGAGTCACGACACGGTCGCAATCGGTTCGCGGATAGCTGGCTTGCCTCCGTGCCCGTGCCGCTCCCGCGGGAATTTGTTCTCGGATTCGACGAACAGCTACAACATGCCGAAGTGCGCGAAGGCGACATGCCGGCTCGTTTCACGTTCTACCTGAACGGTGAACGCCGCCGCGAGGGCTGGTGGTACTATTACTTCTATGGGATGTTGCTCAAGACTCCGATCGGCATACTGGCCCTGGTGCTGACCGCTGCCGCAGTTTTGATTATTGCGACGGAGTATCGAGGCAGATTCGCGGACGAGGTGGTTTTGTGGTTGACACCCCTGGCGATTATCGCGGCGATGAGCCTGGGAACCGAGATTAACATTGGCGTGCGGTACGTATTGCCGGCGTGGCCATATCTGATTCTTGCCGCCGCACGGCTCGGGCGGGCCTGGACCTTGCGCGACTGGCCCATGCGACTCTTGGTTGTGTTTTGGTCTACGTGGGCAGCGGCGAGCACCCTTTTGATTCATCCGCACTACCTGTCCTATTTTAATGCGATCGCCGGTGGGCCAGACAACGGCTGGCGCTATTTGGCAGATTCCAACATTGATTGGGGACAAGATCTCTTGGAACTGAAGCGCTGGGTTGATCGGCATCCTGAAGCAAGACCGCTACATCTCGCGTACGCCGGCACGGTAGACCCACACATTGCCGGACTCGAATACGAACTGCCGCCCAGTGGATTTGTGAAGTCCGGCGAGTGGGACCGCTACGGTCCGAGCCCCGGTTGGTTTGCCGTGAGCGTGAACTTGGTTGTCGGGCTGCCGTTTTGGACTACCGATGCGAACGGTGAAAGCCGGCCCACTCAGGAAGATGAATTCGGTTACTTTCGGATGTTCGAGCCGGTGGCAAAGGCCGGTTATTCGATCTTCATCTACCACATCGAACTCGACCAGGCCAACGAAGCGCGCAAGAAGCTGGGGCTGCCTGAATTGGCCCAATGACTTTGAAGTGCGGTGGCTTGACACCGCTTTGGATCGATCGCCGCGGAATACACCAGCAATCCAAAGCGGTGTCAAGCCACCGCACTCCAAAGGTCGCTTGTTTGAGGTCTAATTCGGCGTGATACTCGTGACCTGCATTGCACTGCTCGACCACAGGGTCAGGTTCTTGTTGCCCAAGACTGAGATAGTGGCAACGACGGCGCAGAGCACCGACGTGATGAGGAATGCATACTCGGCAGTGATGGCGGCATCATCCGATCGGATGAATCTCTTGATTGCTGCAAGCATGATCAAGACTCCCTCAGTAAACTCGGTTGGAAAGCGCCATGGCGAGGGAGATGAAAATCAGGCGGGGGTTAGAGAAGCCTAGTGCGTCGTCAAGGCTTAGATTTGGGGTTCGCCGTTAGATCGCGTAGGCCGGAACAAGTCTGCGCAGTTCCGGCACCGCGCCACACAGGCCGGAACTGCGAAGACTTGTTCCGGCCTACGCGATCTACGCGCGATCCATGCAACC
>Ga0247727_10013008_pt1 | contig 14127 bp, 17 predicted proteins | sample WisWelCaveWW1625_FD_202498 | JGI IMG/M metagenome (GOLD analysis project Ga0247727, IMG submission 202498) | Biofilm microbial communities from Wishing Well Cave, Virginia, United States - WW16-25 | ecosystem: Environmental > Aquatic > Deep subsurface > Groundwater > Cave microbial mat | place... | reverse complement strand
GCCGGCGACGACTCCGACGATCTGATAGGGTGTCTTCCCTTCAGGGCCCCAGTGCAACGTCGTGCCGACGGCCTGCCCGCCGTCGAGATAGCGTTGGACGAACGTCTCGTTTACGACCACAACCCGGTTTCCCCCGCGGTCCACCGGCGAGAAGACCCGGCCGTAGCGGACCGGGATGTCCATGGCCCGAAAATAGTCCGTCGAGACGGCGTTCCAGTGAAAAGTTGCCTGCACGTCCCTGCCGGTTTCGGGGAACGTCAGGCGGCTGCCCTGTCGGATCTGATCCGTAAACGGAATCAGGCGCGCGGCGGCGACGGCTTCGATACCGGGCAGTGCTTTGAACTCGCGAAGGGCCTGCTCGATGAAGAGGTTTTTCCGCTGCGCGTCCTTGTAGGCGGCGGGCGGCAGGTGAACTTCAGCGCGCAGCGTGCGCCGCACGTCGAAACCGGGACTGAGGGCGGTGGACTTCCAAAGGTTCCGCAGGAAAAGAAAGCCCGTGGCGAGAACGATGAGCGAGACGGCCAGCTGGGCGGCGACCAGGGTGCGCCGGAAGCGCAACCTGCCTCCGCGGTGGAAGTCCGAGGCGATCGATTCCCTGACGCACTGCCACGCCGGCAGCAAGCCGCACGCCAGCGTCGCCACGGTCATGAGAAACGCCGCGTAGAGGGCGACGCGCCAATCGGGTTCGATCTGGAGGCGGATCGGAATCGGCAGTGGAAGGTGGATTTGGGCCAGCAGCGCGGCGACGAGTTGAGACAGAGCCAACCCCAGCCCGGCGCCGAGCAGAGCGAGCAGCAAGCTCTCCACCAGCAATTGCTGCAACAGGCGGCCGCGGCTGGCACCCAGCGCCAGTCGAATCGCGATTTCCCGGCGACGCGCGGAGGCCCGCGCCAGCAACAGGCTGGCGACGTTGACGCAGGCGATCAGCAGAACGAGGCCGACCACCACGAGGAGCACCACGAAGAAAAGGCCGGTGGCCAGCATTTGCGATTCCTCGCGGAGGCGGAGAAGCCGGCTAAAGAAGCCACTTGAACGCCCCGCGCGTATTTGAAATGCCGCTCCGGGAAAACCTCGTCCAGCCCCGCAGCCACTGCCTGGAGGCCGGCCCGCGCCTCGCTTCGCGTCGTACTGGGTTTGAGCCGGGCGTAGATCGCGAGGACCGTGTCGTCCAGATAGCGCGGCAAGTAGACGTCGGGCGAGAACCCGAAGCCGATCAGCGTGCGGTGAGCGGCGGGGAGAATGCCGATGACCGTATAAGCTCTTCCGTCGAGACGAATCAGGCGGCCGACGATCGAGGCGTCGCCGTTGAAGCGCTGGCGCCAGAAGCGGTGGCACAGCACGACCACCTCGTCGGGGTCGCTGGCCACAAAGCCGCGTCCGTGGGCCATCGGAACGCCAAGGGCCGTGAAGTAGTTCTTGGTAGTGATGACGCTGAAGATCCGCTGGGTTTCCGCGCCGTCATTCCAGTTGACGAAGGTCTCTCCGTTCTCGCCGGCGACCTCCTGGAAGACGCCGCTGTCGCCGAGGAAGGCAACCACCGGGTGGCGGGCGTGGCTGTTGCCGCCGAGGCGCACGGAGAGCAGCGAGCCGGCTTCGCGGACCGAGGGTTCGCTGAGCAGAAACTCTACGCCCAGCGAGAACATGGCGGTGTTGGCGCCGATTCCGAGCGCGAGAGAAAGCAGGGCGCCGCCCACGAGGGCGGGACTGCGTCGGAGTCCGCGGGCGCCATAGACGACGTCGCGCCAGAGATTCTCGATCGTCGTGAAACGCCACAGATCGAGGGCGTCTTCTTTGATGCGTGTGATGTTGCCAAGGGGGAGCGGGTTCCCACTCACGGCCGCCATCTCGCGGTGAAAGGAGAGCTCAGCCTCGAGATCCCGCTCCAGCCGGCGGCGGCGCCACAGTTTGAGAAAGAGACGGCGCATGGGTTCCCGGCTATCTGGCCAGCACGCGCTCGACCGCCATCGACAGACGATCCCAGGTCTCCTGATGCTGGGCGAGGGCCTTTCGGCCGCGCTTCGTGATCTCGTAATACTTGGCCTTGCGGTTGTTCTCCGACAGGCCCCACCGGGCCGAGATCGCCCCGTCCAATTCCAGGCGATAGAGCGCCGGGTAGAGGGACCCTTCCTCCACCTTCAGCACCTCGTTGGACAGCAGGTGAATGGTCTGCGCGATGGCGTAGCCGTGCAGCGGGCCGCGCCGCAGGCAGTGCAGGATCAGCACGTCCAGGGTGCCAGGCAAGAGGTTCGGGGCGGGAGTCCTGTTCATCGCTTTCCTATGACGGTCTAGGGGAAGTGTATCCTCCTTCCCCTAGATTGTCAAGGGGGAAGAAGCAGCGGCGAGAGATCTTTCGAAGGTGGTAGAGTAGGAAACGCCAGGAGAGACCCTATGGCCACCCTCACCGCAGCGTTTCCCAAGGTCAAAGGCGGGAGCTTTCTGATCGAATCCGCGACGCCGGAGCAGGTCTTCACGCCCGAGGATTTCACCGAAGAGCAGCGCCAGATCGCCGCGACGGCCGACGAGTTCATGGCGAAGGAAGTGCTGCCGCGAGTCGAGGAGCTGGAGCACCAGGCGCCGGGCCTGGCGCCGTCGCTGCTGCGCAGGGCGGGGGAGCTCGGTCTGCTGGCGGTACTGGTGCCGGAAAAATACGGCGGGCTCGAGCTGGACAAGGTCACCTCGCTGCTGGTGGCCGAGCACATGTCGAAGTACGCGTCGTTTTCGAGCACCTTCGGCGCGCACAGCGGCATCGGGACGCTGCCCATCGTGTTCTTCGGGACCGAGGAGCAGAAGCAGAAGTATCTGCCGCGGCTGGCCACAGCGGAGTTGATCGGCGCGTACTGTCTTAGCGAGGCCCACGCGGGCAGCGACGCGCTGGCCGCGCGCACGCGCGCCGACCTCGACGCCGACGGCCGCCACTACATTCTCAACGGCGAGAAGATGTGGATCACCAACGGCGGCTGGGCCGACGTCTACATCGTTTTCGCCAAAGTGGGCGGCGAGAAGTTCACGGCCTTCATCGTGGAGCGCGGCTTCCCGGGGGTCAAGGCCGGGGCCGAAGAGCGCAAGATGGGCATCAAGGGCAGCTCGACCACGCCGGTGATTCTGGAGAACGCCCGGGTGCCGGTCGAGAACGTGCTCGGCGAGATCGGCCGCGGGCACATCATCGCGTTCAATATTCTGAACATCGGCCGGCTGAAGCTGGGCGCCTCCTGCACCGGCGGCGCCAAGGCGGTGCTGGCGGTGGCGATCCGCTACGCCAAGGACCGGCGCGCCTTCGGCAAGTCCATCGCGGAGTTCGGTCTGATCCAGCACAAGATCGCCGAGATGGGCATCCGGACCTACGTAGGCGAGGCGATGACCTACCGCACGGCCGGGATGATCGACGCGCACCTGGCGGACTTTTCCTGGGGGCAGCCGGACGCGGCGCGGACACTGCTCAAGGCGGTCGAGGAGTTTGCGGTGGAGTGCTCCATCATCAAGGTGTACTTGTCGGAGGCGCTCGGCTATATCGTGGATGAAGGCGTGCAGATCCACGGCGGCTACGGCTTCCACCAGGACTACAGCGTGGAGCGGGCCTACCGCGACTCGCGCATCAACCGGATCTTCGAGGGCACCAACGAGATCAACCGGCTGCTGGTGCCCGGGATGCTTCTGAAGCGCGCCATGAAAGGACACCTGCCGCTGATCCCGGCGGCGCAAGGCTTGATGCAGGAAGCGCTGGCGGGACCGGGTTTCGGCGACAACGGCGAGGAGGGGCCCCTCGGGGCCGAGCGGCAGATCACGGCCAACGCCAAGAAGATCGCGCTGCTGACGGCGGGGGTCGCCTTCCAGCGGTTCACGACGGATCTCGAGAATCAGCAGGAGGTGCTGGCCGGGATCAGCGATGTAATTATGGAGACCTACGCGATGGAGTCGGCGGTGCTGCGGACCGCGAAGCTCCTGGAGCGGGGCCGCGGCGAGCACGCCTCGGATGTGACGGCGGTGTTCGTCCGCGACGCCATGGCGCGCGTCGAGCACTCCGCGCGCGCGGTGCTGGCGGCCTCGGCCGAGGGCGACACGCTGCGCACCCAACTGGCGTTCCTGCGGCGGTTCACGAAGTTCGAGCCGGTCAACGCCGTGGCGCTGCGGCGGCGGATCGCGGAGCGGCTGATTGCGGCCGAGAAGTACGTGGTGTGAAGGTAGTCCTGGCCGTCGGGCTTCCCGGCTCCGGCAAGTCCACGTATTTCAAGAAACGTGGAATTGTTCCGCTATCGAGCGACTGGCTGCGGCAGGTGCTGGCGGATGATCCTACCGAGCAGCGATACCAGAAGGCAGTCTTCGCGGCGCTGCGCCAGTTGCTGCGCGCGCGGCTGAAGCTCGGCCGCCCGGTCACCTACATCGACGCGACCAACCTGACGCGCGCCGAGCGGCGGCACTATTTACGGATCGCCGGGCAGTACGGCTGCCGCGCGGAGGCGATCTTTTTCGACGCGCCGCTCGAGGTTTGCCAACAGCGCAACCGGCGACGCGGCCGTCGCGTGCCGGAGGAGGCGATGTTGCGGCTCGCGGCGCGTCTCGAGTCGCCCACGAAGAACGAGGGGTTCACGTCCGTCCGGCGCCTGCGTTAGACTGAAAGCGGTATGCCGGCCGTCGCGATCAGTCCGAAGGTGAAGTCCATCCTGGCCGAGCTGCGCCGGGGCTTCGAGGAGATCTACGGGGATCGGTTGGTGAAGCTATTGCTGTTCGGGTCGCAAGCCCGGGGGGACGCGCGGGAAGACTCCGACATCGATGTCCTGGTTGTGTTGAGGGGGCCTGTGCGTCCTCGAGGAGAAACCACTCGCATAAGTGAGTTCAGGGCTGCGCTGTGCCTGCAACATAACGCCGTTGTCACGTGTATCTACCTTTCTGAAGAGCAATACCTCCAGGAACAGAGCCCCTTGGTTTTGAACGCACGCCGGGAGGGCGTCCCGGTATGACTTCTGAGCAAGTAGCACTCTTGACCAAGGCCCGAAGGAGCCTGGCCGCTGCGAAGAAGTTAAAGGATTACGGCGATTACGATTTCGCCGTGTCTCGCGCGTACTATGCGATGTTTTATGTGGCACGCGCCCTCCTTTTCGGCAAGGGCCTTTCCTTCTCAAGCCACGCCGCGGTGAATGCAGCGTTTGGCCAGCACTTCGCCAAAACCGGGTTCATTGATCCGCGCTTCCACCGCTACTTGATCGACGCCGAGGAGACGCGGATCGAGGGCGACTATATGGCGCACGTTCGTCTCGGGGAGGCCGAGGCCGCCGAAGAGATTGCCCATGCCGAAGAGTTTCTCGCCGCCGCGGAGCCGCTACTGCGCGGCGACAATCAGGAGACATCCCCATGAGCACAGCCGCACCTATCACCGCCGCCGCCCCCGAGGTGGCGCGCTTTCTGCAGACCTTCGGCTTCGAGCACCGCACCACCATGAACGTGCTGCGAGCCATCCCCGCCGATCAGCTCGGGTTCCGGCCCCACGAGCGCAACATGACGGCCGGCGAGCTGGCCTGGCACATCGCCACCGCCCAGCTCCACATCGCCCAGTGCGTCGCCTTGGGACGCTTTGAGCTGCGGCTCTTTACGGCCGCGCCGGCGCCCGCGACGATCGAGGAGATCGTCGCCGGCTGCGAGTCGCAGTACCAGCAGACCTGCGAAGCGCTGGCCCCGCTCACCTCCGAGCACCTGCAGCAAAAAATCGAGATGCCCGGCGGCCACCGGCTGCCGGCCTCGGCGCTGATGTGGAGCGGCGTGCTGTTCCATCAGATCCACCACCGCGGCCAGCTCTCCATCTACATACGCATGATGGGCGGCAAGGTGCCGTCCATCTACGGGCCGAGCGGAGATAGCGCGTAACGAGTCTCACCGCTCCCTGTGGTATAAGAGAGCGTCATGCCGCAACGCCGGTTCTACGGCTGGTGGATTGTCGCGTCCTGCTTTCTGACCTTCGGGATCTCGACGGGGTTCCCCTACTACAACATCGCTTTCTTTTTCGACTACTTCCGCGACGACCACGGCTGGCCGATCAGCTTCGTCACGCTCGGCGCTCCCATCGCGGTGCTGCTCACTATTTGGGCGGGCCCCACGATCGTGCCGCGCGTCAGCCCGCGGCTGCTTATCGTCGTCGGCACAGCCATGACCTTCCTGGCGTTCCAATGGTTTGGGCGGCTGAGCGGCGCGCAGTGGGAATACTATGCGGTGTGGTGCCTCTACATGATCGGCTACTTTCTGTCGGGGCCGATCCCGCACCAGATCATCATCTCCAACTGGTTCAAGGAGAAACGCGGCCGCGCCATGGGTATCACCTATGTAGGCGTGGCCGTCGTCGGCTCCTTCGGCAACAAACTCGGCCCCTACCTCGCCGCCCGGATGCCCTATACCGAAGCGCTGCAGTACATGGGCTACCTGCTTTTGGTCGCTTGGCCGATTGCGATCTTCCTCCTCAAGGACAAACCCTCCGACGTCGGCCAGCTCCCGGACGGCAAAGAACAGCCCGCCGCAGCACCTGCGGCGATCGCCGCGACCGTGGAACCGCCCCGGAGTTTCGGCTACCTGCTGCACCGGGCTCCCTTCTGGCTGCTGCTCGCCGGCAGCGCCGCCTCCATTGGGTCCATCGCCGCGGTCAACTTTCACATGAAGTTTGTTTTCGAATCCCAAGGCTTCGCCGGCCAGGCGGCGCGGGATCAGATCTGGAGCACCGCTTCCTTCTGGGTGCTTTGGTCGAGCATCGCGGGACGGTTGCTGGCCGGCTATCTCGCCGACAAGCTCTCGCGAAAGTACGTCATGCTGGCCACCTATCTGGTGGTGGCGCTGGCCATTCCCACGTTGTTCCTGGTGAAGCCGGAACAGACCGGTTTCGTCTACTTCTTTGCGCTGGTGTTCGGCTTCGCCATGGGCGCCGATTATATGCTGATCCCCCTGATGGCCGCCGACCAGTTCGGTCTGGCGACGCTGGCGCGCGCGATGTCGGCCATCCTGCCCACCGACACCATCGCGCAGTTCTGGTTTCCCAACTTGGTGGCGCGGCTGCGCGACTTTCTGGGCGGCGATTATGTCGCAGCCATGATGGCCGTCTTTGGCACCGCCTTTCTTGGCGCCATCGCTATCGGCCTGCTGCCGAAACACGGCCTCAAGCATGAAGCACTTCACGTACCGGAATCTGCCCGAGCTCGCGTCGGACGCTGAGCGCATCGGCGCGCGGCACATTCGCTTGGAGCCCGATCCGGAGCGCATCCGCGCGATTCTGGCGCGCCCGGTCCAGGTGAGCAGCTTCCGCGCTGGCAATTCCATCGCGATCCATCCGATGGAAGGCTGCGACGGCACGCTTGACGGCCACCCCGGCGAGCTGACCTGGCGGCGCTACGAGCGCTACGGCGCCAGCGGCGCGAAGCTGATCTGGTTCGAGGCCACCGCCGTGCGTGAAGACGGCCGCGCGAATGCCCGCCAGTTGTGGATCTGCCCGAAGACCGTCCCGGATCTGGCCGCGATGCTCGACCGTACACGCCAGGTCCACCGTGAACGCTGGGGTGCCGACGACGACCTGCTCGACGTGCTGCAGCTGACGCACTCGGGCCGTCACAGCGTGCCTCGCAAGACGGTCGCCTATCACAACCCCTGCGTCGACGCCAAGACCGGCGTGCCGCCAGATTGTCCTCTGATTACCGACGACGAGCTGGAGCGCCTCGAAGACGACTACGTCGAGGCGGCGCGGCTGGCGGCGCAGGCTGGCTTCCGCGCGGTCGACATCAAGGCGGTCCACGGCTATCTGATGATCGAGCTGCTCGGCGCCAAGACGCGTCCCGGGCGCTACGGCGGGCCGCTCGAGAACCGCCTGCGGCTGATGCGCAACGTGATCGGCAAGATCCGCGCGGCCTTGGGCGACCGGCTGCTCGTGGCGGTCCGCCTCGGCTGCTACGACGGTGTACCCTACTATAAGGATGCGGTGAGCGGCGTGGGTGTCCCGTGCCGCTACGAAACGCCCTACCCCTACGGCTTCGGCGTCGATCCAAACGATCCGCTGCGCGAGGACCTCACCGAGGTCAAGCAGGTGATCCGCTCCCTGATCGGCTGGGGCGTCGCGCTGCTGAACGTCTCCTCGGGCAGCCCGTACTTCAACCCGCACGTCGGCCGGCCGTTCGAGAAGCCCGACGAGGGAAACTACGAGCCGCCGGAGCACCCGCTGCTCGGCGTCGACCGGCATTTTCGCATCGCCGGCGAGCTGCAGCAGGCCTTCCCCGAGCTGCCCATGGTCGGCACCGGATATAGCTGGCTTCAGAAGTACGCGATCCACGCCGGCGCCCGCAACATCGCCGACGGCCGCATCCGGTTCTTTGGCCTCGGCCGCGGCTCGCTGGCCCACCCGGAGTTCGCCCGCGAGGCGCTGGAGCGCGGCGATCTCGACGAGCGCAAGGTCTGCAAGACCCTGACCTACTGCACCTTCCTCATGCGCCAGAAAAACCATCCCCTGGGGCAGTTTCCCTGCGGCTGCCCGCCGTTCGACAAGGAAGGCTACGGGCCGATCATGAAGGAGGCGGTCGCGGCCAAGCGGGCGGAGACCGGCGCGCGACGGCCGCCGTAGTGTATGCTGGCTAGCGGCCCCCCTATGTCGCTCGATATCCAGACTCGAACGCTTCCTCCCGACATCACCGTCGTCAGCTTCATCGGCAAGCTCAACTTGAACACCGAGGGCGGGCGCGTCGAACCCCTCGTCAAGGGCCTGCTAAAGAAGGACCAGAAAAAGCTGATCTTCGACCTCGCGGGCCTGGACTACATCGACAGCGCCGGCATCGGGCTGATCGCATATTCGGCGGCGGCCGCCAAGAACGCCGGCGGTGCCCTCCGCGTGGCGCGCGCCAAGGACCGCGTCCGACAGGTCTTCCTGGCCATGCGCCTGTCCTTGATCGTCCCGGCGGATGCGACGATCGAAGAGGCGGTCACGGCGCTGGGCGCCCCATGAAACGGGGAGCGTTTTTTCCGTGCTCCGCCGGCCTGGTTTTGCTGTATGCTGGCTACTGACTCGTTATGGTCTTGCAGATCGAAACGCGGAAGCTGGATCCCGACATTACGGTGCTCGCTTTTACGGGCAAGGTCACCATGGGGCGCGAAAGCCAGCGCATCGAATCGTTGATCACTGACCTGCTTCGCCAGGATCAGAAAAAAATCATCTTCGACCTTTCCGGCGTCGACTACATGGACAGCACGGGCATCGGGATCATCGCTTACTGCTCGGCGACGGTGGCCCAGGCCGGCGGCAAACTCCACCTGGCCGTCGGCGCCGGCGGAAAAGTCGAACACCTGTTGAACGCCACGCGGCTGGCCAACATCATCTCCTGCCACCCCAGCGTCGAGGCCGCCGGGAAGGCCTTCTAGCGGACGCGCTACATGCTCCTGCGAATCGTCACGCGTCCGTTGGATCCGGACATCATGGTGGTGGTCCTGGACGGCAAGATCACCATGGGACCCGACAGCCGGCCCGTAGAGAGGCTGGTGCGCGATCTGCTCAAGGACGGCAAGAGCAAACTGATCCTGGATCTGACTTCGGTCGACTATGTCGACAGCACAGGCATCGGGATCATCGTCAGCTGCCTGACCGCCGCGGTGCGAGCCGGGGGAGGCCTCCGCGTCGCGGGGGTCGCCGAGCGCGTGAAAGAACTGATGAAGATGACGCGGCTCGACTCGGTGCTCGCCTTCTACCCCACGCCGTCGGCGGCCGCCGAGGGATTCTAGACTAGGGGACCGGACGGACTTTCCGGATCACCTGGCCGGCGCGCATCGCCCGCTCCGCTGCCTCTAGGTACTGCCGCGTGTTCGAGAATCCCCGGATCCACTCCAGGTAGCGGCCGACGGTCTGCTCGATGGGGATCTCGGCGCGCCAGCCCAGCGACTGGAGAGCGGTTACGTCGCTCACGGTGTGGCGCGTGTCGCCGGCGCGAAACTCTCCCGTGATCACCGGCTCGAGCGACGCGCCGGCGGCCTTCACCACCACGCGCGCGAACTCCAGCACCGTCATCGCCCGGCCCGGTCCGACGTTGAACACGCCATCGTCGGCGCGGGGATCCTCGAGCGCGAGCAGATTGGCGCGGGCCACGTCGGCGACGTCGAGAAAATCGCGCAACTGTTGCCCGTCCTCGTAGACCACCGGCGGGAGCCCCGCCAGCAGGCGCAGCGAGAAGATGCGGCAGGCGCCCGAGTAGGCGTTGTAAAAGGAGTTGCGCGGCCCCTGGACGTAGGTGTAGCGCAGGGCCACCGACGGGATCCCGTAGCGGCGGCCGAGGCTAACGGCCAGCAACTCCGCGGCCAGCTTCGAGATGCCGTAGGCGGTGTGCGGCCGAGCCACGGACTCGTCGATCTCGAGCGGCCGGAGATCGCCGCCGCACCGCGGGCACTTCACCTCCCAATCGCCGCGCTCCAGTTGCTCGAGCGGCCGCGGCCCCGGGTAAACCACGCCGTGGTCGCGGCACTCGTATTTGCCCTCGCCGGCGACGGCCTGCGAGGACGCCACCACCACCTTGCGGACCGGCAGCCGGCGCTCCACGATCCGCTCGTAGAGCAGCGCCGTGCTCTCGGCGTTGACGCGCAGGAAGGCGCTGAAGTCCTGCATGTAGTCCTGGTAGGCGGCGAAATGGAAGACGGCGTCGACGCCCTCCAGCGCGCGCCCCAGGTCCTCGCGGTTTTCCGCGAATCCCTGCTGGAACTCGGCGTCGCCCGCCAGCCAGGCCGGCTTCCCCAGCGGGTGCACGCGCGGCTGCAAACTGTCGAGCACGCGAACCTGGTAGCCGCGCGCCAGCAGCAGGTCGACGGTATGGGAGCCGATGAAGCCCGCGCCGCCGGTGACCAGCACCTTCACGGCTTCGCGATCCGCCGCAGCGTGAAGTGGTCCGGCGTCAGGCTCATTTGCTCCAGGCGCTGCCAATCGTCGTGGACGCTGATCAGCTTGCCGGTGATGTGGTTGGAGCGCGGCGAGACCAGAAACAGCGCCAGGGCGATCTGCTTTTCCGGCGGCACGCCGCGGGTCTGCTGCGTGTTGCGGGCCTCGTCCAGCGCCTTTTCGCCGGCGCGCTCGCCCGCCTCCAGCACCTGGTCGGTCATGGCCGTGTAGGTGGCGCCGGGCGCCAGGGCGTTGACCTGCACGTTGTGCGCGGCGACCTCCTCGCCGAGTGTCTCGGTGAGACGCACCAGCGCCGCCTTGGAAGCCGCGTAGCCGGAGAAGTTCGGCCGCGAGTTACTGGCCCCGCCGCCGCTGACGTTGAGGATCTTGCCCGCGCGTCGCGCGATCATCTCCGGCAGCACCGCGCGGCAGCAATGAAACGCCCCGACCAGGTTGATCTCGATCGCCTCGGCCCAGGCGCGGGGATCGGCGTGCGCCGTTGGCCCGATCGGCCCTTGCACGCCGGCGGCGTTGACGAGGACGTCGAGCGGCCCGAATTGCTCGCGCACGGCCTCCATGGCCTTCTTGACCTGCGCGAAATCGGACACGTCGGCGGCCGCCGCCAGCGAGGCGCCGCCCGCATCGGCGATCTCCATCTGGGTCACTTGCAACAATGCGGCCGTGCGGCTCACCAGACCCACGCGAGCGCCTTCGGCCGCGAAGGCTATGGCCAGCCGCTTGCCGATTCCCCGGCCGGCCCCGGTGACGACTGCGGTCTTACCCTTGAGCTGCATCGTAGTTGGCGATCTTCTCGCGCAGACAAAAGCTGATCAGATGCTCGAGCGCCAGATGAAACGACTCCACCTGCGGCGTCGAGGACGCCGGAACCACCACGCAGATGTCGGCGAGGCCGCGCAGCGCGCCGCCGTCAAAACCCGCCAGGCCGATCACCGTCGCGCGGTATTCCTCCTTGGCCGCGCGGACCGCGCGCAACAGGTTCTGCGACCAGGGACCCGCCTGGTCCGCCCCCGAGCCGCCGTGCACGCTGATCGCGACCAGCACGTCGCCGGGCCGCATCAGGCTCCGCAGCTGCTCGCTGAAGACGTGCTCGAAGCCGCTGTCGTTGGTCCAGGCGCTCAGGAGCGGAGCGTTGTCGCACAGCGAGATGGCGTGGAGGCGGGGCCTGCCCTCGGCGATGGTGACCTTGGAAAGGTCGCAGGCGAAATGCGTGGCCGTCGACGCCGAGCCCCCGTTGCCAATCAGGAATACCGTCGCGCCGCGCTTCCAGGCGTCGAACAGGGCCTCGATGGCGCGGTCGATCTCCGCGCGCGGCAGAGCCTCGAGGACCTGCTTCATCTCCCCGAGATAGCGGTCGAGGAAAGCAGCGTTGCGGAGCGGCATCGCTCGCCGGGCCGGCCTCAGCCGGCCTCCGGACTCACCGCGGCCGTCGCCAGCCGCGCGTTCAGCGCGCGGTACTGTTCCCCGCTCAGCAGGTCCAGCAGCACCTTGCTCCCCTCCAGATCGAAACGAAAACGCATTTCCCGCAAGCCCTCTTTCTCCATGACGGCGCGCAGCTGCTTCTTGCCCTCCTCGGCGTAGAACAGGAAAAACCCGCCGCCGCCGGCGCCGGAGATCTTGCCGCCGATGGCGCCGTTGTCGCGCGCCACCTGGTACAGGCGATCGAGGCGCCGGTTCGAAACATCCTCGCCGAGGCGCCTCTTGGCCCGCCAGTGATCGTCGAGCAGCTCGCCGAACCGCCGCGTGTTCCCGCGCCGGAGCTGGGCCAGAATCTCGCGGCCGATTTCCTTGATCAGGTGGAGATTCTGGGTGAGGTCCTCGTCGTCGCTCGACAGCCGCTGGCGTTGGGCCCCGAGAATCTCGTCCGCCGATCGGGACTGGCCGGTATAGAAAAGAAGGATGTTGTTTTCGAGCTCCTCGACCACGTCCGGCGGCAGCGCCGCCTCGGCGACCTCGACGCCGCCGTCCCGGCCGATCTCGAGCACCGTCAGCCCGCCGAAGGCTGCCAGGTATTGATCCTGCTTACCAATGGGCTTCCGCAGGATGTCCAGCTCGATCCGGCAGGCCCCTTCGGCCAGCTGCCGGCGCGTCGCCGGGCGCCGGCAGAGCGTGTGGAGCGCGTTCAGCAGCCCCACTAGATAGCAGCTCGAGGATCCCAGCCCGGTCCCGGCCGGCACGTCGGCCATGGAGATGATCTCCACGCCGTTGCGAATGCCAAAGTGGAGCAGCGCCTCGCGCGCCAGCGTGTGCCGCACGTCCCCGACGTCGGCGACCATCTCCGATTCGGAGTATTTCACGCGGATGAGGTCGTCGACGATGGGCGTGTTCAGGCATAGGAACATGTACTTGTCGATGCCGGCGGCGAAGGCGAACCCGCCATGACGGCGGTAGTAGGCGGGCAGGTCGGTCCCCCCGCCGCCCAGCGTGATCCGGAACGGTGTGCGGGTAATTATCACCGCTATAAAGAGAACTTAGGATACCACGGAGGGCCGGTGTCCCTCGCGTGCGCGACATGAATGTGGACACGCGATGATTCCGGACATCCCAGACGGACCTTCGGCGCCTGTGTCATCCCGAGCGCTTACGGCGCCAGGAACGCCGAAGCCACTTGAAGGCCAAAGCGCGAACCGCAGTGGTGCGTTTTGCCGCGGGCCCGCTGTGACTGGTAATACTGGCGGGCCCAGTCACATTTTCCCAGGGAGTGCTGCGCCCACTCCTGCATCGTCTGGCGCACAAACTTCGGGCAGGCCCAGCGGCCGTGCACCCATCGTTGCTGCCCGCTGGAGACCACGACCGGCGCGATGCCGCTATAGCACTGCAACTGCTGGGCGGTCTGGAAACGGCTGCGGTCGGTCCCCAAGGCGGCGATCAGTCGCGGCACCAGGGCGCGGCCGGCGCCGGGCAACGAGTTGCGGATGGGGAAGTCCGGGTGGGCCTGGGCGACCTCCTCGATTTTCTGCTCCTGACGAGCAATCTGTTCGCGGAGCTGGACAATCATCTGGAGCAGGCCGTGGGTCGCCAGGCTGCCGGACCCCAGCAGCGCTGGATCGTGCGTGGCGGCGACCGCTTGGCCGATGGACTGGATGCGGTGCTCGACCAGCTGGTGGTTGCGGCAGTTGTACCGCTCCGGCCTGGATGGACAGGACAGTGGGGGTAAACTGAATCCATTGAATCACGCGGCCACCTGTTGTGCAACATGAAAATCACAGCGTGCCTGAACCGGGGTGCGGTAGTTCAGGCGT
>Ga0247727_10013007_pt1 | contig 14128 bp, 12 predicted proteins | sample WisWelCaveWW1625_FD_202498 | JGI IMG/M metagenome (GOLD analysis project Ga0247727, IMG submission 202498) | Biofilm microbial communities from Wishing Well Cave, Virginia, United States - WW16-25 | ecosystem: Environmental > Aquatic > Deep subsurface > Groundwater > Cave microbial mat | place... | reverse complement strand
CGGATCTTCACTTGACCAGTGCCGCGGTCAATATCCACAACACAAATGTATGAACCGAAGGGATAGGTCAGGTTAGGCGGATCATAATAATTAACCGCTTCGAGTCCACCTTCCATTCCCTGCGGATGATTTGTATAGGCGGCGAAAGCAATCTCCTGAATGGTCTTGCCTTGATCGGGCGAACCTTTGACAAAGAAGCGACCAGTTTCCCATTCGAGATCATCTTCATTTGCTTCAAGCAAGTGCGCGGCGATTGATTTGGCTTTAGCCCTGATTTTACGCGATGCCATGGCGGCGGCGGCACCCGCGACCGGAGTACTGCGGCTGGCATATGTGCCCAAGCCATAAGGAGCGGTATCCGTGTCGCCTTCTTCGACTTTGATGTGTTCGGCGGGAATGCCAAGTTCTTCGGCGATGATCTGGGCATAAGTAGTCTCGTGTCCCTGTCCCTGTGACTTCGTCCCAAAGCGCGCAATGGCTTTGCCGGTGGGATGGACACGGATCTCACAGGAGTCGAACATCTTCAATCCCAGGATGTCGAAGTCTTTCGAGGGTCCGGCGCCGACGATCTCGGTGAATGACGAGATGCCGATACCCATGAATTCACCGCGCGCGCGCTTCTCTGCCTGCTCTTTGCGGAGATCATCGTAACTGATCATGTCCATCGCTTTCTGGAGCGCGGCAGGATAATTGCCGCTATCGTACTCCCAGCCGAGCGCAGATTTGTACGGGAACTGTTCGGGCTTGATGAAATTTTTCATACGGATTTCGGCTGTGTCCATGCCAATTTTTTGGGCAAACACATCCGTCATGCGCTCAATCGCGTGGACAGCTTCGGTGACACGGAATGAACAACGATAGGCAATACCACCGGGCGGCTTGTTTGTGTACACGCCATCCACTTCAACGAACGCACTTTTGAAATCATACGACCCTGTGCAGATGTGGAACATCCCGGCGGGAAACTTCGAGGGCTGCGCGGCGGCGTCCGTATACCCGTGATCAGCAATCGTTTTGAAGCGAAGCGAGGTGAGCGTCCCGTCTTTCTGTCCAGCCAGTTCCGCGGTGATGTGATAGTCGCGTCCAAATGAATCCGCCGCCAGGTTTTCGGTGCGGTTTTCGATCCATTTGACAGGCGCGCCGGTCACGATGGAAGCCGCAACAGCGATCACATATCCGGGATAAGCCGGGACTTTCCCGCCGAACCCGCCGCCGATATCCGGCGAGATCACTCGGATTTTCTCCTCCGATAATCCGAGATGTCCCGTGATGAGCGCGACGACGGTGCGAATGGCGTGTGGGGCTTGCGAGGTCATCCACAATGTGAGATGCCCGTTGGTGGCATCCCACTTGGCGACGCAGCCACAGGTTTCGATGGAAGCAACGTGGATGCGCGGGATGTAGATATTTTCCTTGACTGTGACTTCGGCTTTATCGAAGTCTTGATTCGTTTTGTCCTTATCCCCCCATTCCCAATGCCAGATGTGATTGCTCTCTTTGTCGTCGCGGACTTTCTGCGCGCCCGGCTCCAACGCTTTGAACGGATCCACCACGACCGGGAGCGGATCGTAATCCACTTCAACTGCGGCGACTCCATCGGCGGCGGTATAACGATCCGTTGCGAGGACGCCAGCCACTTCCTGATACTGATATTTGACCGTATCAATCGGCAGTACCATTTGTGTGTCGCTCATCAGCGTTGGCATATTATGGACATTGTATTTCTGGAGCGTAGGTCCATCAATAACTGCGAGCACGCCGGGCGTTGCCAGCGCTTTTTCGGTGTGGATCTTTTTTATTTTCGCATGAGCATACGGACTGCGGACGATATCCAAATGCAACATGCCGGGAAGTTTGAAATCGTCTATGTAATTGCCCTGACCGCGAATGAAACGGGCGTCTTCCACGCGTTTTCTGGAATGTCCTAAACCGTGTACTTTGGATTCAACTTGTGCTTCAGCCATGTTATTCTCCTTTTCAAACACGAAGGTCATGAAGGAACACAAAGGAAAACCTTTTTAAATCCTTCGTGTACTTTGTGTCCTTTGTGTTAAAAGAATCTCCCTTGTAAGATGCTAATCTGCCGCTGCTTTCTCGGCGGTTGCCATTTTATCGGCGGCGTATTGAACTGCCTTGACGATGTTCATATATCCTGTGCACCGGCAAAGATTTCCTGAAATCGCGTGACGGATTTCATCTTCGGTCGGGTGCGGGTTTTGCGCCAGCAGCGCTGATGAAGTCATCATCATGCCGGGTGTACAAAAGCCGCATTGTAAACCGTGCTTCTCGTGGAAGCCTTCCTGAATCGGATGCAGTTTGCCGTTCGTAGCAAGTCCTTCCACAGTTTTGACTTCCATGCCATCGGCTTGCACCGCAAGCACTGTGCAGGATTTGACCGGTTTGCCATTCAACTGCACAGTACACGCGCCGCACGAAGTCGTATCACAACCGATATGCGTGCCAGTCATGTTCAGGTTCTCGCGCAGGAAGTGGACGAGAAGCAATCGTGACTCAACATCGGCATGATGAAGCTTCCCATTAATCGTTACGTGAATATGATGGTTGCTCATGTCAACCTCCTTTCGCGCGTTGAACAGCGAGACGCAACGCTCGCACAGTGTATGTCTTAACCAGCGAACGCTTATAGTTTTCAGAACCGCGCACGTCCGCAATAGGCGCGGATGCGTCAGCGGCGAGTTGCGCGGCTTGACGGATGTTTTCATCCGAAGAGTCTTTGCCCTTCAGGAAGTCCTCGGCGGCAGTGGCTTTGATGGCGGTGAGTCCGACGTTCGTCAGTCCAATACCAACGGATTTGAATTTGCCTTTCGCATCCAACTCAACTTGCGCGGCGACGGCGGCAGTGGCAAAGTCACCGACCTTGCGCTCCAGTTTAAGATATGCTCCGCCGCTGTGAGGCTTGGGAGTTGGAATCCGCACTTCGGTCAGGATTTCATTTGAGGCGAGGGCTGATTCGTAAAGTCCGATGAAGAAGGATGTGATCGGAATCACGCGCTCGCCCTTCGGTCCTACGGCTACCACTTCTGCCCCATAAGCAAGCATTGTGGCAGGGTAATCGTTGCCCGGGTCACCATTGGCAATATTACCGCCGACCGTTCCCATGTTGCGAACGACCGGATCGGACAGAACACTGACAGTGTCAGCGAGCAGATGATATTTTTCACGGACGAGTGGGGAATGGTCAACAGTAGACTGGCGAGTCATCGAGCCGATCTTGAGCCAGCCTTTATCTTCATTGATATAAGACAAGCCTTCGACGCGGGTGATGTCCACGAGCACAGCGGGCGATGCAAGCCTGAAACGCATCAGCGGGATGAGGCTTTGTCCGCCTGCGAGGACTTTGGCATTTTCATGCCCCCCGAGCGCCGCCACCGCTTCGGAAAGCATTTTTGGCGCGACGTACTCAAAAGTAGGTGGGATCATATTTGTCTCCTAAGTAAAATTGGAACTGATCCGATAAAACAATAATTTGACAAGACACCTCCTTTTTGCAGGTATGTCACCCTGAGCGACAGCGAAGGGTCTCTGAGACCATCGTAGAGATTCTCACCTGCACTGGCGTGCGGCGCAAGTGTCGCTCCGCTCAGAATGACATTGCGTAAGGTCACCTATTAACAAGAAATGTACGGTATTTGGACGCGAAAAAATGATGATATTACGGTCAATGTAAAATTGCCGAAACCAAAGAATTTATCTTAAGTGAGCCGTCGTGCATAATTACTCCTAAAGATGAACGGCTTCCCTCTGGTTGTGAGTTCGTCGATTTTCAAGGATTTTAGGGACGTTTGTATCTTAGTAGATTGCAGGAGTTTCGTCAAGGCATAATCAACCCATAACCAGACGTACATGGATTTCGCCGCTTCAACAGCAGGGCTTTTCGATCTCATTTTAGGACCGCTACTTTTTATTTGAAATTAGGAACACATTACCCCTCTATTCGTTTCGGCGTAATTTACTGAACGTCATCTCATAGGGACACTTTTGTCTGGTCTCTTTGCGCCAGGCATAACAAAGCCCAACTGATAATCCATCGTTCCATTATCAAATTGGGTCCGTACTGAAACGCCTCCACCAGATGCGGGAATTGAATGTCTTCATCCCCGCTAAATTTGCCATTATTCTCGCTAACTTTAGGGTGGGATGATACGCCCGCGCCGACAAATTGAGCTGACTCATCGCCGTCTGTATCAAGCTCCGACCTTCTTCCTGCAACTCGCAAAATTGCCGTATTTCCCCGATACGCGTGGCCGCGTTGCATATAATATCTCATGATTCGATATTTGAGAAACGGGCTTGTTGAAAGTTTCTGGCCGCTTGTACTCGCTTTCGAATCGTCTCCGACCTTTCCCTTTGGTGGGCTCATAAACTCTGGGTTATGAGTTTCAATCCTATTACCACACCGTTTAAAAGAAAACAGGCACTTGCAAGTGCCTGTTTTAGTAGCGGGGGCAGGACTTGAACCTGCGACCTTCGGGTTATGAGCCCGACGAGCTGCCACTGCTCCACCCCGCATCGAAGAGTGCCGATAATACCACAGGCAGGTGTGAGCGTCAAGCAGAAACACTGATTCACAGTGAATGGGTCTTTGGTACGTGTTTTACAAATTGCATCTTGATAATATTTTGAATTTGTAGTTTAATCAGCGCTACCTTAAAAATTCAACGACAATGCAAGAAAACTTTTGTTAAGATTTAGGGTATAATGATTTTGTACATCTGAAAGCAATCATCGTTTCGTTATTCGACAAATTTATCCGACATGAAAAAAACACCTCTCCTTGTTATTGAAGGACGACATGCAGAAATCCCTTCTTTTGCCAGTGATTTGCAAAAGAAGGGGTTTGATGTTGTCACGTTTCAAAACGGAAGCCAGGCGGCTTCAAAGTTCAAGCAGACCAACCCAAGCCTTGTCGTGATCAATGCCGCATCACTGAGAAGCACCGGCATACGCATCTGCCTCGCGATTCGTAAGAAGGATGCGAAAATACCGATCATCCTCATCCTTGAAAAGGAAAAAACTGTTGACAAAAATCTTGTCGACTCAGTTTTAGTACTACCCTTCACGATCCAAAAACTGGTCAATCGCGTGAAAGCGCTCATGCCCGGCGACGGCAACAACCTTGTCACTGTTGGACCCATCCGTTTGGATTTGGAACATCGCCGCGTGCGTTGTTTGGGAAAAAATACAAAGCTCACACCGAGACTGATCACATTACTCCATATTTTAATGGACAAACACGGTGAAGTTGTGGAACGAGAATCATTGTTCAAAAAAGTTTGGGAGACTAACTACACCGGTGACACGCGCACGCTGGATGTGCACATCTCATGGTTGCGCCGCGCCATCGAACTGGACCCTGATAATCCGAAATTCCTTAAGACGATCCGCGGCGTGGGATATCGCTTAGATGTTTAATTGGTACTGCTTCCCTTTTGCAGTCACAAGTCGGACGCATACTTTGCGCCCGACTTTTATTTTTAATTCGCGCGGAATTTCCCCGCTTCGTACGGGACGAACAGCCTGCACGGCGCTCTTGAAGGTTTTCCCATCCCAATCGGGGTCCACTTCCCAGTAATCGAGATCAAGTTTGGTTTCGAGCAGTACCGAATCTTTTGCGAGCCGCGCTTTCGTGGTTTTTGGAGCAGGCATCGTTGCGGGGCTGAAATCAGGGTCAATCTCAAGTGAGAAAAAGTTTTGTAGAACAGCGAGCCGCTTACGGGTGGTGTGAAGCGCACGAAAGGATTCGTCGCAGGCGATGAAGTGACGTCCATGTTTCGCGGCGGCGAAAAGCGTTGATCCTGATCCGCAAAAGAAGTCGGCAACAATTTCGCCGGGATTTGAAGATGCTAAAACAATCCGTTCGAGCAACGCTTCCGGCTTTTGAGTGGGATACCCTGTGCGTTCGTTGTGCAATCGAGCAACGACAGGGAAATACCACCAGTCTTCCGGCACTTTGCCGCGCGCAAGGTTGGGTATTTTCCCAAACCCCGCTTTGCGTGATGACTTGAATGTGTTTACGGTATTCTGATGATATGGCTCACGGACGGCATCGGCATTGAAAGTATAGTTGTCGCCTTTGAAGTACGAGAGGATAGTATCGTGCTTGCGGTTAAAGGCACGCTTGATTGGAGAGGGACCGTGATATGCCCAAACAATTTCATTGAGCAGATGATCGGCGCCAAAAATTTCGTCAAGCAGGAGGCGGGCGTATGAATTGGCGTGCCAATCGAGATGGAGGTACAGTGTACCGTTCGGCGCAAGCAAACGATACATCACGGAAAGTCTTTGATAGAGAAAATCAAGATACGAATCGAGATCGTCCCAATCATCGTGGTAGCCTTCGGCAAGTTTCCATTCTTTCGGCTTGCGCGAATCTTCACCGCGCCCGATGCGTGCGGTAAATTTTTTGTTCGTGAAAAACGGAGGGTCGGCATAGATGAGTTTGATCCGCCCTTCATGGTTGGGGAGAAGCGCATTCATCACCTCAAGGTTGTCTCCCAGGATTAATCGGTTTTCAGGGTGGGCTTTTGGATATCCTTTCCCCTGTGGAAAAATTATCGAATCGGTTACAAGGGAGGCGGGAGCAGAATTTATTAGTCGCTTGTCACGCCATATCAACTCGGGCATGATCTAATAATAAATCCGCACAAGGGTGCCGAATCCGCGATTATAGGTCTTCCCGATTTGATGAGCCGGAAGCGCCCAGCGGAATAGCCACTTCGCTTCTTCAGTGCGCATATTGATACAGCCGCGGCTCATCGGTACGCCAAAATTTTCGTGCCAGTACGTACCGTGGAAGGCATGTCCTTGTAAAGTGAAGAAACTCGTCCATGGGACGCCAGGGAGTTCGTAGTCAGTGAAGTCGGCAAACAGATTCCCGTTGCCCATGTGTTTGTTGGGCATTTTATCTACGATGCGGAATTCGCCTGCAGGTGTCTTTGTCGAGAGTCCATTCGCATCGCGCGGACCGTTGGGGATTCCAGAACAGATGCTGGTCTTGAGAACTTGTTTGTCGTATTCGAACGCGGTCAGTGTCTGTGTTGTGAGATTAACTTCGAGCCGCTTGCCTTCAACGGGAATTTCCGGGGTGATCGCCGCCAGCTCTGTCAATGGGATTGGTCTCACGTGAAGCGGATTGATGTAGTATGGAAATCCAGTCAAATCGTCGTAGATTCGATACCACATATCGCCAGTTGGGCCAGGTTCGATGGCTTCTGCCCAGTGTGTTGATCCGTAATACAGCCTGAAACCAAGCCGTTGCCAGCCATACGCCTGACTCGTCCGCCAGGGTTGGGTAAAAGGAACGGTCATTTCCACGAGACGAGGCACGCCCTCTTCAATCGAAGACAGCGTCTTGTTATAAATAAACTTTACGCGTTGTATTCGAGCCCTGTGGATATAGCCGCCCCATACCCGATACCAAACAGGGTTTATTTTGGGTTCCTCCGCAACCACCTCCCCGTATACGTGAAGCAACTCATCACGAAACCAGGTAGAGACGATTGAACTCTCGTCACTTGGCTTTGAATACACACTGACAGACTCGGTTGCAATCCGCACCATATTGCTGTCGTCGAAGCCGATCGTGTTTTGCAACGAGGGGGAAAATGCCAGAGAGCCAAGGCTCAGTCCGCCAAGTTTGAGGAAATCGCGTCGGGATATATTTTTCATGAGGAAAATTGTAATCGAATTCCGGTATTTTTAAAATACTCTCATTAACTATTAACTCGCATTACGCAGCAACGCTCAAAGGCGGTCTACCCTGAAGGGTACGATGTATGACCGCCGTATTTCGCAGGGTCACATATCATCCCCGAATGGGGAGACCCTGCGAGAGCGTAAATGTCTGCGTAAGGTCAGTTATTAAACACAACTACCCTCCGGGGAGGGAGGGCAGTTGATAATAGATTCAATTGTCGGCTAGGTTTCGACCGTTTCCGGTATCATATCCTTGAGCAAAATTTCGAGAGCCATGGTGTGCGCACAACGGTGATGGGTCACAAAGAATTCGCAGTCACAGGCATAGACACCGTTTTCAAAAGTGACTTGATGGTTGTTGTTGTCACCGTGAAAAGTCACATCGAACTTGTTGAAGAGGAAGCGGTTCCGTTCCTCCGCATACCTTTTGGCTTTCTCCCGCTTGCCGATCATTCCAGAGTCCATAGTTTTATCTCCTTTCAGGTTTGGAATAAAAAAAGCACGCGAAGACACGCGCGCTTTCCGGTTAGTTTTGTATTTCCTTGTAGGTATCTGCTCGCATAAAAGATGTACCTCAACGTTGGCAGTATAGTCCTAATCAAAGTGCAAGTCAACACCCAATTGACCTGCGCCATAAAACGTATGGGAATCGCAAGGTGATCGTCAGTCCGCTGGCGAGGTTGCCGGCACATGCTCATCACCGTTATACGAAATCAACTGGGGCCACTTCCAAACAATCAGGAACATGCCGAGGATACAACCGATTCCGCCGCTGACAATGGCAAAAGGGACCCCAAACAGGGATGCGACAACTCCCGCTTCCACCTCCCCGAATTGTGGTCCACCCATAAAAAAGATTTGATTCACGCTGGTCATTCTCCCGCGGATGTGATCAGGTGTTTGCAACTGGCGAATCGTATTGCGGATGACCGTACTCACGGTATCCCCAGCCCCGATGAACAGCAAAGCGATCATTGCCGGGACGAATGACCTGCTCAGCCCAAACCAGATCGTTGCCAGCCCGAACAAAACTACCGAAGCCAAAAATAACGGTCCCTGCCTGCGAAGTTCTTTGATCTGCGAGACGACCATCCCCGCAAGGACAGACCCGATGGCTTGCGCAGAGACAAGCCACGCATAGCCGGTTTTGCCCACGAACAAAATGTCGCGTGCCACAATCGGTAACATGGTGTTTGCCGAAGCGAAGAAAGTCGCGACGAAATCCATCAACATCGTCGAAAGGATGAGTTGTCGGGAGAAAATAAACCGGACGCCCTCCCACATCGAGCGTAAGTTAACGCCGCTCGCGCGATTCAAATCCTGCGGCACACTCCCCATCAGGAACAATGCGCCGATCACAGCAAGAAAAGAAATCGAATTAAGAAGATACGCGAGCCCCTGCCCGCCTTCAGGGATAATTCCAAACAACAAAGGACCGATAATCGCACCGGTATTAAATGCAATCGTCCCCATGCTAAATGCGGACGGTAAATGTTCACGCGATACCAGATTCGGCACCATGGCTTGACGAGCAGGTAGATCAAACGCAAACGCAGACGCCTGGATGGCTGTCAGAATGTAAATATGCCAAATTGTAATTTGCCCGCTCAACGTGAGAAAGGCGAGGGTCGCGGCTTGTACAGCCAGGATGGATTGGGTAATAAATAAAACTTTTCGACGGTTGTAGTTATCCGCAACTGCCCCACCTATGATTGAAAAAACAACCACAGGCAATATTCGCGATAAACCGATGCCGCCCAACGCCAATGGATCAGGCTTACCCGTGAGATCGCGTATATGCCAGTGAATTGCCGCGAATTGCATCTGCGAACCTGCCATAGAAATCAGCAAGCCAAGCCAGAGATATAAATATTTGCGATGGGTGAACGCAGGAGGAAAACGAAAACCCATTAAGTTCCCCAATCCCTCAAATACAAAAAGTCATAACCAACGGTGCGATTGCTGAGTTTTGCTATCGGCGGCATCATACGTTTGAATTGGTAGCGTTGAATACGCGCCAGCACCGATTTCACAAATTTTTCGTCAATGCCTTCTTCAACACATTCCTGCAAACTGAATCGTTGATCTACCAGCAGGAAGAGCAATTTATCCACTTCATCATACGTGAAGCCAAGTTCACCCTCGTCTGTTTGCCCCGCCCACAAATCGGCGGATGGAGGCTTGTCAATGATCGGCGCGGGGATATTCAACGCGCGCGAGAGTTGCCGCACTTGAGTTTTATATAAATCACCGATGGGATTCAACGCCGAAGCCATATCCCCCCACATCGTCGAATACCCGAGCAAAATTTCCGTTTTGTTACTCGTACCAATCGCCAATCCTTTGAAGATTTCAGATTGATCGTACAGGACAATCATCCGTGACCGCGCCATGATATTGCCCTTGCGTTGTTTCGAGATTTGCGGATCGCGCGCGAACAACGGCTCGACCATATCCGTGATCTCCACCGTCTCATTCGGGACTTTGAACTGATCAATGAGCGATTGGGCGTGTTCCAGTGAATCAGGCGACGACGACCTGTACGGCATCCGCACTGCCAGCACGTTTTCCGCGCCGAGAGCCTTCACAGCGAGCGCAAGCGACAATGCTGAGTCAAGCCCGCCCGACAGAGCAATCACCGCGCGTGAATACCCAACGCGGGTAACTTCTGACTTTATGAAGCCCGTCAAAATTTGTGTGGCAACTTCGGTATTAATCGTCAAATCAATCACGGGACAAAATCCTGGTCAATTCTTTTTGCACGAGTGCTGTCCGTTCATCGCGAAGCAACGGGAGCCTCGCACGCGTGCGGCGGAGTTGATTCAAATCCATTTCTGCAAAAGTCAATGCTTCCTCAAAGTAAGGACCCTGCGCTAAGAGTTCGCCATTCGGGTCATTGACTGTCGCTCCACCCCAGAACAGCAAGCCATCCTCGAACCCGACGCGATTGCAGTGCGCTACAAAGGAAGTGAACATGCTGGCATAAGCCTTGTTCACGCGCTCCACCCAACGCGCAGACTCGAGCTTCTCGTTATCGTTCAATCCGCGACCCGGAGACGCGGAGGAAAACAACATGATGTCCGCACCATCGAGCCAGAGCAAATACGGAGGCGATGCGTGCCAGAAATCCTCGCAGATCAACATGCCGACACGTCCGAACTTGGTATCGAAGGCGCGAATGGAGTCGCCCCACGCGAAGAAGCGTCCTTCATCGAAGAGTCCGTACGTTGGCAAATACACTTTATGATGCACGTGGAGAACGCGTCCGCCGGAGAGATAGGCAGAGGCAATATAAAAGCGGTGACGAGAGTCTTCGTCCACGAACCCAACTACCAGGTCCAGATCATGAGACGCTTTGAGGAGATGCTTAAAAACAGGATCATCATCCGTCGGCTTATGTGCAACGGAGGCAACCAAATCCTGCAAGACATATCCGGTCAGCGAGAGTTCGGGGAAGATGACCAAATCTGCTTTTTGTGATTTTGCCTGTTTGATGTAATTCAAATGTTTTTCGAGATTCGATTCGACATCCCCCAATTTGGTGGCGATCTGCGCGAGAGCGAGGTTGAGTTTCATTTTCAGAATCTTACCACCAAAATAAAACCTCACAGGTTTTGTGAAACCTGTGAGGTTTGTACAGCGGGAAGGGAGGGATTCGAACCCTCGGTGGACCGGAGCCCACAACAGTTTTCGAGACTGTCCCATTCAACCACTCTGGCACCTTCCCAAATTTATTGGCGGCGAAATTATATCTCAGATTTCCGAGCTATCATGCAGGTTGGGGTAATATACTTCACGCATATTTTGCTCGGATAGTTTTCCCATCAACGCCGTTGCAGATTTTTCTTCGGCATGCACAAGAAATACTTTTTTCACACTCTGTTTAACAGTCGTTGCATACTTCACCAGCAAATCCTGCCCCGCATGACCGGATAATCCGCCAATCGTTGCCACCTCGGCTTTGACCGTGTACGGCTCGCCGAAGATTTTGACCTGCTTTTCGCGGTCTGCCAGACGGCGACCCAGCGTCCACGGAGCCTGCCAGGAGACAATGCAAACCGTATTCTTCGGATTCTCGATGTTGTTGCGAAGGTGATGCAGGATGCGTCCGTTTTCAGCCATACCGGAAGCCGAAATGATCACCATCGGGTCTTCTCGTAAATTCAAGGCTTTCGATTCCTCCACCGATTGTACATACGTCAACATCTTGAAATCCAGTGCGGGATGCCGCGCTTCCTCCACAAATTGCCGCGTCTCGGCATCGAACACTTCGGGGTGTTTTCTGAACACATTCGAAGCATTCACAGCCAGCGGGCTATCCACAAAGACCGGCACTCGCGGCACATCGCCATCGTGCATCATCATATTCAAGTTGTAGACTAACTCCTGTGTCCGTCCAACAGCAAACGCTGGAATGATTACCTTCCCATTGCGTTTGATCGTCCGCCTCACCACTTCACGAAACTCATCGAACGCAGAAGACGGATCGTTGTGTTTCTTATCGCCATATGTAGATTCCATCAGCAAGTAGTCCACCGGGTCTGGCATGACGGGATCGCGCAATAAAGGAAGCTTAAATCTTCCGATATCGCCAGAGAACCAAAATCGAATCTTTCGTCCTTTTTCCTCGATCTCCAATGACACCGCGGCAGAACCCAAAATATGACCTGCCTCAACAAAGCGCACAATTACACCGGGCAACGGCTCGAACTGTTTGTCATAATCCACGCCGCGAAAAAGGTCGGCGGCTTGTTGCGCATCCGCCTCGGTATAGAGCGGTTCGATCAAGGGTTCGCCGCGCGCAAGTTTTTTCTTATTGACGAACTCTGCATCCGATTCTTGAATGCGTCCCGAATCAGCCATCATGATCGTCGCAAGATCAACTGTCGCGCGCGTAGCATAGATTGGTCCTTCATACCCCTTCTTCACTAGGTTGGGCAGGTTGCCGCAGTGATCAATGTGCGCGTGAGAGAGGATCACCGCGTCTACTTTGCGCGGGTCGTGGGCAAAGTTTAAGTTTTTAGCGTAGGTCTCCTCCCTTCGTCCCTGAAACAAGCCGCAGTCCAGCAGGAGGCGATGCCCGTTGATCTCCAGCAAATGCTGACTCCCAGTCACCGTGTGCGCCGCGCCGTGAAAATTGATTTTCATGTCAGCCTCCAATTAAATTAAAAATTTGTGCGCCGTAATTATGGAATCGCGAGGGCGAATCCGCCATTACCGATTCAATATCCTGAATATTTTTCGGCGGACTCTCTGCAAATACATTCATGTATGTCTTTGGCAGGATGATATCCGACTCTACATTTAATTCCTGCGCGATTTTCTTTCTCCAATGTTTGAGCTTTTCCAGCCGCTTGAGCGCCGCCTCATTCGGACGGGTTGGCTGTTCCAGTTTCACAAGCGGAATCTCAGCCCCGCGCTGAATGGCTGACAACATTTCGCCGCCCCACAAACGGATCTGCTTTGGGCTTAATCCGATACCCGCCAGGTCAACATCCTTCTCAGGAAGTTTTCGCGCAATCTCAAGCAACAGGGTATCGTCAATCACCTTGAATGGCGGACGATCCATCTTTTCCGCAATCGCATCGCGGCGATGACATAACTCAGACAGGATGGTCAACTCGCGCGGACTCACATCCTTGCGCGCGCCATATCGCTTCCATGATAAACCGTTGAGCTTTTCCTTCGGCTCTTCCACCTTGCAGGCGCGGGCGAAATCCTCCAGCGCGAGTTCAAAGCGTCCCTTTTTGCGCAACTCATTTTCGAGCATATCGCGTAATTCAAAAAGATAATGCGTATCCAGGCGCGCATAATCAATTTGCGCTGGCGTCAACGGTCTCGCACCCCAATCCGCCTTTTGATGGCGTTTATCCATCTTCACTTGAAATTTTTCTGCAAGGATATTATCCAACCCTACGAATTGATACCCCAGCACGCGCGCCGCCTGCATGGTATCGAACATGTTTGCAAACTTGAACCCAAAATCCCGCTTCAAACAGATCAGGTCGTATTCCGCGGCATGAAAATTTTTTTCGATCTTTGGGTTTTTAAATATAGAGGAGAGCGGACTTAAGTCCGCTATGGCAAATGGGTCAACGACGTAATCGTGCTTCGTAGTTGAAAACTGAATCAGACAAACGCGTTCACGGTAGGCATGAAGGCTGTTGGATTCGGTATCCACCGCAATTCGAGGTTGGGCGGATAACTCCGCTATCATGTGATTGAATGCATTGGGTTTATCTACCCATACGGGCGGGGGGAGCGTCTCAGCAGGCATTGGAATTCATTATATCCCACCAACATCCCTGTGATTGCTCAAGGTTTTCTCCATCACCAAACCATCTTCGCCGTCGCTGTAATACTTTCGCCAAATATCCACAGTGCGATATCCTTCCCTTTCATACAGTGAGAT
>Ga0247727_10013006_pt1 | contig 14129 bp, 16 predicted proteins | sample WisWelCaveWW1625_FD_202498 | JGI IMG/M metagenome (GOLD analysis project Ga0247727, IMG submission 202498) | Biofilm microbial communities from Wishing Well Cave, Virginia, United States - WW16-25 | ecosystem: Environmental > Aquatic > Deep subsurface > Groundwater > Cave microbial mat | place... | reverse complement strand
GATTTTGCCGTGACCGTTGCCGCGCGCGGCGCATTGTGGATGAGCGCCATCTCGCCGAAGAAATCGCCGGGTGCGAGTGTTTTGAGCAGGCGCGCTTCTGTGTTGTTGATGACCTTCGTTACTTCCACTTCGCCTTCGAGAATCATGTAGAAGCGATCTTCCACCGCGTTTTCGCGGCACAGCACCGCGCCCGGCGCGTACGACCGTACCTGACTGTTGGCAATCAGTTCCTCGATCTCGTTGGGCTTGATGCCCGGGAAAGCTCTAGGGATGATCCGTGACGGGGCGCGGCGGGTGGTCATGGTGTTAGCGAATCCTTTTCTGTAATTCTAGCATGGAGCCATTTGCGAATCGCGTATCCATTCGAACTAAAAGGGAATTGCAAGGAACTTGTTGAGTTTGATAACTTCGCTTGCACAAGGGCAACCCCGAAGTGATGATATGATTTGTGGTTGTATGTAACACCCTTCGGGGCTGTTCTCATCTTATTTCATAGTTACGATACAACAATACAGGATTGCTATAAACATGAAAATCAAATTATTTCCCATCATTTTCCTGGTTTTTATCTTTTTGCTTGCCTGTATGAGCGCGCCCGCGTTGACGCCAACCGCGATCAATTTTCTGCCAACCGTTACACAGGTTCCAATATTTGCGCCACCAATACAAGCGCCAACAAGTACTGTCGTGCCGACTGCGACCCCGGTTCCTCTCGTTCCCAATTTTGAACACATTGTCGTTGTGATGTTCGAGAATAAGGAGTTTGGAAGTGTGATCGGCAATTCACTCATGCCGAATTACAACAAACTCGCGCGCGAATACACGTTGCTCACGCAATATTACGCGGTTACGCACCCCAGTCTGCCGAATTACATTGCATTCATCAGCGGCGATACCTACGGAATAGACAGAAATTGCAACGACTGTTTTATTGACGCGCAAAGCCTGCCTGATCTCATCGAAGCGAGCGGGCGCACATGGAAGACCTACCAGGAGGATATGCCTTCGCCTTGCTATCTCGGCGACACGCATATCTACGTCCAGAAACATAATCCGTTCGTTTACTTTGACTCGATCCGGTTGGACGTTACCCGTTGTGAACGGAACGTCGTCCCTCTCACTGCGCTTCAAACGGACATTGAAACTGATTCGCTTCCGAATTTCATGTTCATCAAACCGAACCTGTGCAACGACTCGCACGATTGCGAACTCAATATCTCCGATGCGTGGCTGACAAATCTGCTTGTGAGCCTAGTCCCTGCGCTGGACGCGACGGGAGAGTCGTATTTGCTTGTGATGTTATTCGAAGAAGGGCAGGGGAATCATTCGTGTTGCGGTCTGCCGCTCGAAGCAGGCGGACGAGTCCCTGTCGTGCTGTATTCCCCGCTCGTCAAAAACGGATTCGAGGATTCCACTCCGTATACGCATTACTCTCTGTTGAAGACCATCTCCGAAGCGTGGGGCTTGCCATATCTTGGTCATGCCGCGGAGGATAATCATTCATTAATTGTGGACCCGTGGAAATGATTTATTTTGTAAAAGGTGAGGTAGGGGCGGAGCATTGCTACGCCCCTACGATCTGGGATTCCAAGGGAAGAATGCGTTCGTTTTTTTATGTAATCTTCATACCCAGGTTTAAGCTTCATCGTTCGTTCGAGCATCGCTACACCGGAAACTTTCAATAACAGCCACGTGATGAGGATGGGGGAGAAGATCGTCCACTAAAAGCCTGCCGCGAGTGCAATCAAATAAAACCCCCACCATACAACGGCTTCGCCAAAATAATTCGGGTGGCGCGTATATTTCCATAAACCTGCTGTGAGGATTCTGCCATTATTTGCTGAATCTGACTTGAAGCGCGTCAACTGGAGACCACCGGTTGTTTCAAAGAGCAAGCCGAAAATCCAGAGCAATGCGCCGAGTAAATCAAGCGGAGTCAGAATGGCAGGGAATCCAGAGGTCTGTGCAGCGATGAGCGGCGCGCTGATGATCCACATCAAAAAGCCCTGTAATAGAAATACCTTGAAAAATGAAAGCCACCACCAGCGCGAGCCATTCTCTTTGCGCCATGATGCGTAACGAAAGTCTTCAGGCTTGCCCCAATTGCGAGTGCTGATGTGAAGTGCAAGGCGCAATCCCCAAATCGTGACCAACGTTGTGATGAGTTGCTTGTGGGGTAGATAGCCTTGCCCGAATGTGAAAGCCAGCCATGTTACAACGACAAAGCCGATTCCCCAGAAAATATCCACGATGCTTGCGTTTTTGAGCGCAAGACTGTGATGAGCCACAATACTGTCATCGTGGCAAGGATCAAAATGCCGGTTGTGATGAAAAGGTTTGTGAAAGGCATTACGTTTTCTCCCATGATTCAACATCCCCTTCGGTCATTGTAAATAACGGATGCGGTTCGGGAGGAAGAATGTCTTTGACCTCATTGAATTTCCTGTGGTCGCGCTTGATCAATTTATTGCAAAGATGATTCAACTCGTATTCTAATTGCCCGCGTGTGACTTGGATTCGTCCGCGCATTCGCCTCGGATCAATCTTTGATGCGTCAAAATTGTATCCGCGGCGCGTGGCTTCCTCTGCAACTTCCACCAGATAAGTCGCAACCGCCGCAATGGGATCTGCCTGCCTTTTGAATCGCTCCAACTGCGGATGATTTTTATATCCCTTAGTTTTGCCCTGCAAGACTTTCTGTGCGAGTAAGGTCTCGCGCCATAAAGCAACGAGACCTTTTGCATCGAGATACTTTGGGTGAAGTGACCAGGCCCTCACGCGGCCTCTCTTTCGTAAAACACAAGCAGTGTGGTTCCGTACTTCCGTTCATCGAATTGTTCGAGATTCTTAAGCGCGACGGTATTGAATTTGAATTCACGCGGCGCGATCTGCACGATGACCCAGCCGTCGTCAGTAAGCCATTCGATATTATCGTCCACGAGTTCCAGCGCTTTACTCCACATGTCCTTGTATTGCGGGGGGGCAATGTAAATGTATTCAAATTTTTTATCGGGCGGCGCGGAAAGATACGTGAACGCGTCGGCGCGCCGGATTTCGGTTTGTGACGCGAATCCGCAATGCTCAACGTTGAACTTGATCGTGTCAATGGGAGCGCGGTTTGAATCGGAAAACCGGACGAAGTTCGCGCCGCGGCTCAACGCTTCAATTCCGACCGCGCCTGTGCCTGCGAACAAATCCCACCAATTGGAATCTGTCACATCGCCAGAGATGATGTTGAATAACGATTCCTTGACGCGGTCCGTGATGGGGCGCGTCGTATCCCCGGCGACCGACATCAACTTTCGACCCTTGGCTTTCCCTGCAATGACTCGTAGACTCATGGAATTTGCCTGATCTCACAGAAGATCGCGTCCCCGCGACGGACTTGTACGACCGGAGGCGCTTCTTGAAATATGGAACGGTCGCGGTTGGTGCGCGAGTTGACGAGAACGAAATCGCCTGATGTTGCCAGGTCTATCGCGTCGCTCAAATTGCGGATGATTGTGTACCTGCCAGAATAATATTCTGCGATGTATGCCTCCCGAAGGACGAATAAATTTGTTGGTTGATTAATACTCGCATCAAATTTTTCGACTGCTTCTTTATAACAGGTGAGCCAGTAATCTGTCTCATATTGTCGAAAGGCTCCACTCGTCCCACCGATGAATGAATTGTAGTAAGTATATTCGTAGGGATGGAGTCGTACAATTCCAATTAAGCCGGGGAGCAGGATAAGCAAAACTGCACCTGCGCGTAGCCACGCTGGTTTTGCTAGTTCGCTCATCCATTCAAATGCAAAACCGGCAATAATGAATACAGGTGGAAGAATAAAAAGGAAATGTCTCAAGCCGTCATACATGGCAGGTTGCCGAATGAGTACATATCCAACAAGGATGACAAACCAACTAAAGATCAACAGTAGTGATGCAAAGCTTTTCGCAACCAATTTGTTTTTGAAATATTTCCAAATACTAACTGCAATACCAATGAAAAATAAAAACCAGGTGGGTTCTGTCAGTGTGACAGCCAGCATGAAAGGAAGATAGCGGCGCGGCATATCGTCTGCGCGGAATACTTCTCCGCTGAACAAGACAGCCAGTTGGGTCGGGTTATCGGACATCAACTCGAGCGTATCAAAGAGTCTTCCGATTGGATTCTCCCAAAGATAAGGCCAGGTGATGAGCATCACTGCGATGGCGATCAAAATATAAATGGCAAGAGGTTGAAGGAATTGCTTGTAAGCTGGTGGAGTGATGGAGTCCGCTTTAGCGGGCTTTGTAAGAATAGCCTGGGACTTCAGTCCCGGGCGGGCGAAAACCTGTGGATACACCGAGGTCAAGGCATATACAATCACGATCAATCCCGCCAGCGGACCCAACACGCGAATTGAAGTGGCAATCCCCAGGCAAAAAGCCGCGACGAGCACCTTGATTGTCTTATTGCTTGCGTTCGTTGCGAGTGCATCCACCATCTCAAACCCCAAGCATACTGTCGCTAGAAAGAACACGAGAAAGGGCGGGTCTTTTGGGTTGATGAAAGCGTGTCCCCACAAAAGAGGTTGATAGGAGAAAAATGCAGTCGCCGCTAGCGCGGCTGAAGGTTTCATCCACCGCGTTGAGAGGCGATAGAGGAAGTAAATGCCAAATTGAAAGAAAAGAAAATTGATCAGGTGCCAGGATGAGGCTGTGTCCCCTGCGGGGATGATATCAGAGCTGAGTGCGTTTAATCCGTAAACAAATCCGCGCGCGAGAAACAGATACGCGGGTCCGCGCGTCTTGTGGTCCTCCGCGCTGGGTCCATACGAATTTTCGAGATCGAAATTTCCGCTGAACCATTCGGCTGGTGAGTAGGCGTACCCGAGCGCGTCGGCATAATCATAAAAGAGCGGCTCGTCCCACGAAAGACCGTAATTGCGAAAAACAGATATGCCGACCAGAATATTGACGGCTAATAAAACCAGGGTCAGTTTTTCGATGATTTTCTTGAAAAGGGATTTCATGCCAGTTTGTTGCCAATCACATCGAATGCAATGATCTCTGCGAATGCGCTCGGCGTGTTTGGGTATTCATCCGCGAACAAAGTCCAGATCATCGAGTCACTGCTTTTTCCATTGGCGTACCCAAGTCGGCGGCGCGTGGCTTCATGAACGTAACCAAGTTTTCGCGGAACTGCCGCGCTCGCCAGATTATCAACTGCGCAATGGATTTCCATGCGGTCAACGTGATACAGTTCAAATGCAACTTTCGTTAACGCCGCAGTTGATTCGGTGATCAAGCCCTGGTTGATAAAATCCTTATGAAGCCAGTAACCGATTTCGAGCGCATTGTCTTTCGGTCGCGTGTGCAGTCCTGTCCCGCCGAGTGCGCGCGATTCGTCCCGATTGAAGATGCCGTAAATGTAATCTTCACCGCGATCGAACAACCCGCGAAACTTTCGCGTGAGTTCCACTTTTTGTTCAACAGTTTGCGGCTCATCTGCCGCCCAGGGCATGAACGGGAGTAGATGCTCCTTGCTTGCCGCGGCGGCTTCCCGAATTAATCCTGCATCTTTTGGATCCCAGCATCGCAAGATGAGTCGTTTTGTTTTGATGCGATACACTGGGGTTGCGATGTTTGGTCCGCTCATTTTTTCTTCGACGATTTCTTTTTGCCGACAGGTTTTTTACCGAAGCCGCCCAACAGCGAAGTCAATTCTTTTTCCTCCCCCAACTGCCCTTTGAAATATTCATTCATGAATTGCGAACGGCGTAATCGCAAAGCCATCGGTGCAACTGTTTTCAAATCTTCGGGAGTTACTTCAACACGCCCATCCGCCGCGGCATACGCGCGCGCTGACTCGAACCACGTGATCTCGGCGCGTAGTGAATCAACTCCCATTTTTTGGACGAGCGCAATGGCGGGATTCGCAACCGCATCTGGGATGACAACCTTTTTGACTTGCTGGCGCGCGTTGCGAATTTCTTCCGCCGCCGCTTCCATCTCAGCCGAAAACTGGTTCACCATCAGGCGCGGATTCGCCAGATATGCTTGGACTCTTCGATACGCCTCCAGCCGTTCGGACGCGCCATCCAACCCGCGCACGATGACGCGTAAGCCGAAGCGATCTAAAATCTGGGGGCGGAGCCTGCCCTCTTCGGGATTCATCGAGCCGATCAGCACAAAGCGCGAGCGATACGTTGCCGCAATCGGACCGCGCCTCACCGTGTACGATCCCTGCGCCGCAGCATCCAGAATGGAATCAATGATATCGTCGCCGAGTAAATTGATTTCGTCAATGTAAAGAAGATTCAAATCAGCCTGCGCGAGGATTCCCCGGCGAACGCGCATCCTTTCGTGCGTTGCGGCGCGCTCGTCAATGCCGCCAACCACATCCTCGAGCCGCGCGTTGAGCGGTAATTCGATCAAACGGACTTTATCGGGCGGAGTAAGAGGTTTTCCTTCCCCAAATTTCTTCGCGCAGTCTGGACAAACAGCGTTGATGCCTCCGATTTCAATATCTTCAGGAAGGCACCCATACGCGCATGTACTTCGCTCGACCATCGGCAACAAATCCAGCAAACTCCGAACGGCGGTTGTCTTTGCTGTGCCGCGTGGACCAACGAGCAGGATGCCGCCAATGTTTGGGTTGATCAACGCGAGCAGGAGTGCAAGTTTCATCTCCTGTTGACCCACGATGGCGAGGAACGGGAAGGGAAGCGCCTCGGTAACGCGTCCGTCTTCCGATGAAAGCGGCGGGAGGTTCTTCCCGGAGACGAAGTCCACAAGTTCGCGCAGAGATTTAAACGAGTGCGCGACGCGTTGCTTCGGTTCTGCTTCGGGTTGGGTGAGGTCGGGTTCGGTCATATGCGGTCATTTCATTGCGAGGAGGGCGTAGCCGGACGAAGCAATCCTCTCATAACGAGGGAGATTGCTTCGGGCCGTGAAAACATGCGGAGCAAGAGCGCCCTCGCAATGACGGGGGATATTACTTCTGTTTCAACCTATGCTCTTGCCGTTCTTTTGCCTTTTCCATTTTGTGTTTTTCTTCTTCTGTCTCTGCTTTCAAAGGCGGAACAGTTGTGGGTTTGCCCTCATCGTCCAGGGCAACATACACCAGGTAGGCATTATTTGTATGAGTTTGTTCGCCGGTGATGGGATTCTCTGCAAGTACCTGCACTTCCGCTTCCATGGAGGTGCGCCCCGTGAAAGAGACCTCCGCGTTGAGGATCACCAGATCACCGATTTTGATAGGCTGGCGAAAGGTCATCGAATCGATTGCAACCGTGACCACCTTTCGTTGGGCATGGCGCATACAGGCGAGCGCGCCGGCTTCGTCCACAAGTTTCATGATCCAGCCGCCATGCACATTGCCAAGCAGGTTGGCGTGCTCGGGGTGCATCAATTGGGAGAGAGTCACGCGCGAGACGCTGGTGGGTTTTGGGGTTGAATAATCTGTCATGTTTTATTTCATCAAGAGTTTACCATGTGTTGATAAAAAATTCCCGCAGGCGGTTTGCGAAAACCCTGCGGGATTGGGGAAGGAGATGAGTTTGGCGAAGTAATCAATCCATGTCTTCGCGCTGTTCGCCGCTGTCAACGGTGTGTAATCGTTCAGGTTCTTCAGACAGTACATCTATGACGCTATGGGTGAGGTCCTTCATCAGCGGAGCTAATGGGAAAGTTGCCGGGGGGTTGATCCTGCCTGGGGAGGGAGGCGGCTTCAAGCGTAGTTTGAGCGATGCGTCCTCGGAGCGATTCCTCACGATGCGCGCGTCGCTGGTCAACGATCCAACGTAATATCCCATCACCGAATAGACTTCGCGTTGTGCGGTTGCCCAGCCAATCCATTCACCGCTTCGGTTGTAGAGGCTGGGAAATATCAGAAACGCGTCTGCTTCGCCTTGTGAGTTAAAAATCGGGATAACGCGGGTCAGATTTTGCGACATATTTCACTCAACATCATTATACGTCCAATAGCGGTTCACGAAGTAATTCCAAAGCATTACAATCCCAATGGCGAGCCCAAGGGTGGCGTTCTTTGCCAGGGTCTCCGGTGTGAAGGCAGGCAAAATAGCCATGATTTTGAAGAAGCCTTCCATTGGCGGTTCTACAAACTGAAGGATGGGAATTCGAATGGCAATGCCTGCCGCATTCACAACAAAAAACATCCCCAACTGGTGCAGGATGTGCCGCGAACGCGATTCGGGATACGTCCAAAAACGGTTGCCGGTAAAGTTATTAATTACCGCGCAGATGAACGAGATCGTCCCTGCGTAGACCAGCCGCATGGCAAACAAGCGCGTCAGAAGATTCATGACTCCAAAATCAAGCAGGGAGCCAACCGCGCCGACTGCGGCGAACTTGAGGAATCGTGTTCGTTCTTTGGTGTCGTTCAAGTTTATGCAAGCCCCAGTTTTTTCTTGAAGTATGGAACTGTCTTTTCGATGCCCTCATCAAGCAATACCTTGGGTTCCCATTTGAGTATCGTGCGGGCGCGGGTAATGTCGGGGCGTCGTTGTTGGGGGTCTCTCACACTGCGCGCGTCCACATAGGTGATTCCGGCTTTGTTGCCCACAATGCGATTGATGGTCTCGGCAAATTGCAGGATGGTCATTTCGTGCTGATTGCCGATGTTGACAGGCAGGTGCTCTTCTGAATAAAGAAGCTTTACGATGCCGTCAATCAGGTCATCTACGTAACAGAATGAACGCGTCTGCCCGCCGTCACCATAAACGGTGAGCGGCTGACCCAGTAATGCCTGTTTCAATAAATTGGGCAACGCGCGCCCATCCTCCAAATCCATACGCGGACCGTAGGTGTTGAAAATTCTCACGATACGCGTGTCAACCCCATGTGCGCGATGATATGCCATGGTGAGGGATTCGGCAAACCGCTTGGCTTCGTCATATACCGCGCGCGGACCGACGGGATCAACATTACCTGTGTAATCCTCCGATTGGGGGTGGACAAGCGGGTCGCCGTAAATCTCGCTTGTGGATGCAAGCAAAAAGCGAGCATTATTTGCACGCGCTACACCGAGACAATTATGTGTGCCGAGCGCGCCGGCTTTCATGGTTTGAATGGGGAGGTTGAAATATCCCGAAGGCGATAGCAGGGTGGGGCTTGCCGGTGACGCGAAGTGCATCACGGCATCCACCTTGCCTTGAACAAAAATATAATTTGAAACATCGTGCTTTTGAAACGAAAACTTTTCATTCCCCATCAGGTGGGTAATATTATCCGGATTGCCTGTGATGAAATTATCCAACCCAATGATCTCGTGATCTTCAGCCAAAAGCCGGTCGCATAGGTGAGAGCCGAGAAATCCTGCCGCTCCGGTGATTAAGATTCGCATGTTACTTTCCTCTCTAGAGATTTGTCATTGCGAGGGCGAGGTTTGTGCGCCCGAAGCAATCTCCTGTACCATGACGGAGATTGCTTCGTCAGGCTAAAGCCTTCCTCGCAATGACATGTTATTTCCAATCAATGCGTGTGACGAGACCATCGCCTGTTACTTGAAATGCCTGACTGTTTCCACTATCTACAAGCCATAAATTTCCCTGGTATACGACTGCAATAAAATCGCCGGACTGCCCGTCAATCGGATCGGGCGCCCACGCGGGAGTCTGCGGTTCGATGCCAGGCGCGTCATTTGCAGGGAAAATTGTTCGCCGGTTCGACCCGTCTCTATCCATCACGACGACGCGGTAACGGCTGGTTTCGCTCTGCTCAGGGAAGATGGCTTGCAGATACGCGACCTGGTATTGTCTTTCCCGCGAACTCGATTGTAACGGCGATGCGCTTGGGTAGGCAAACATGCCTGTCTGTCCCGCGAGTTCCACCGTTGCTTCATTTTCGAAGGAGGTCGCGCTGATATCAAAGAAGGGCGAGTCTTCGTCCGTTACCAGACTGGGTGGAGGCGCATGAGTTACATAATAAAGCGTTTTCCCATCCGCGCCCCATGAAAGTGCGGGAAGCCATGCCCAGTCGCTGTGCGTGTTCAATGGGACGATATCGAGCAGGGGCTTGAGATATTTTCCGTCGAGGTCTACCAAGCCAATCCCATCGGGGCGCGCGTATGCCAGACGTCCATCTGACGAAAATGCAAACGTCATGCCCCACCAGCCGTAGACGCCTCCACTGCTTGCATCCAATATTTTTCTTTTCTCACCGGTTGAAATGCTGTAACGATGCAAGTCATTGTTTGCCTGCCAGCCGGGCGCGATACTGCGCGGCTCAACAGTGGAGTACGCGATCGAACTCGTTCCGGGAATCCAATCGGCAAAGTGGACAACGTTTGAGATGCCGGTACTGAATGGTTTCCCTCCATTCGTGCGGACAGCCCAAAGTGTATTGATTTCCTGCGCGGCAGGTTTGGTTGATTTTCGCGTATAGATCAAATAACTTCCGTTTGGCGCGAGTTCGAAAATGCGTCCGTCAAGGTCACCGGTGGTGACGAGAGGAATACGGTTCGCAGTGGAAGTATCAATTATCCACGCATTGCCGCCTGCGATGTACGCGAGTTTGCCGGGAATCGGCAGCGGCGCGAACGAGGATTGCGCGCCGATCATCACGATTTCGGGAAGCGCCTCCTGCAAAATCACAGACTTGACGATGGACTTGCTGATCTCAACTTCGTTTTCAAGAACCCGGCGATATGTCAATTCCTGCAAGCCATTGGATCCGGCTTGCACGAGGCGCGTTTCGCCTTCAGGCAATGACTCGTTTCGCACAACCTGTTTCTCGAAGGGAATGACCTGTTCTTCCGTTTCAAAGATTTCCTCCACGCGGATGATCTCGATGGAGTTTCCATTGCTCAATACCGTGTACAGCGGAGGGTCGGCGCGGTCCAGGCTTCCCATTGAGATTCCAGCCGATTGCAATGCCTGGCTCACGGTACTACCTGCAGGTATTGTGATGTTCCGCGAATTGCCATCGGCTGTGATGCTGATAGTTATGTCTGCGCTTGAGAGTTGAGGCGAGCGGCAACTCGTCAGCATGAGTGACGCGATGAGTGTAGCGAGCAAGATGAGGCGGGGGAGGAGGCGGTGCATTTTATCCAATGCGCTTCGACTTTGGCACGCAACCATCGGTGCCCCCGCTCAGCGCGAGAAGTATCGTATAATCCGTGCGCTATCTGATTCGTCCGTTGACTGTCATGATGCCATCGGCGATGGTGATGGTTTCAATGCGCAAGCCGGTGGCGACCGGACCCAACGAACCTGTGAAGGCTTCCTCGATCAGTGCAGTGATGGCGTCGTTGATTCCTTCAGGCGCCGGAAAGGGACCGAAATCTGCTGAAACGATTTCGATCTTTGGTTGCCCGAGTTCATCCACGTCCACACTGAGGATGATGCCGATGTTGGCGGCGAACATGCCTTGTTGCGTTTTGCCATAGATTTTCATTTGACCATCGCGCAGATAGACTTGCGGTTCGGTGATGATGGGTTGCTGGTCGCTCTGTTGCATGTTGGGGTCGGTTTCTATGCGCAAGGCAAGCAACGATGTGATCTGCGGTTCGGTGATCGTGATCGTCACAACGCCGGTTTGCAAACCGTCTTCAAAAGATTTTTTGATGCCGTCTCTCAGGCTTTGCGCGGCTTCCGCTGAAACAGGGATGGGCGTGAGGTCTGAATAATCGGGTCCACCGACGAAGACGGTGCAGGCGAGGGATGCGGCAATGATTAAAAGAAGTGGAAGATATTTTGTAGGTCTCATTCGTTTGTTATCCGTAATTGGTTATTGACATATGGTCTCGATACACCCTTCACAACAAGCCATTTCGACAGACTCAATGCGACGGCTCAGGGCTACTCGACCACCATTTGAAAACTAAAATCGTAAATCGAGGCAATTATAGCATGAGCATTTCTGACGCTTCACCAGCGCAACATATCGAAATTGAATTGTCGCTTTCTGTGAAATTGGAGGCGTTGCTGTTTGTTGCAGGCGAGCCAGTGACGACTGCCCAGCTCGCCGCCGCGTTGGATGTTGCCACGTCTGTCATCGAACGCGGACTCAACGAACTGGACGCCTCTCTCTCAGCCCGCGGCTTGAAACTGCAACGACACGCCGGGCGCGTGCAATTGACCACCGCCCCGCAACTCGCTGAATTGATCGAGCGTTTTCTCGGTCTCGAAGCGACGACTCACCTCAGCCGCGCCGCGCTCGAGACTCTTGCGATTATCGCTTATCAACAGCCCGTGACGCGCCCGCACATTGACTCGATCCGCGGCGTGAACAGCGACAGCATGTTGAAGAGTCTCCTGCACAAGAATCTGATCCTTGAATCGGGCCGCACCGATGGACCCGGTCGCCCGATCTTGTATTCCACCACTCCTGAATTTTTACAGCACTTTGGGTTGAGTTCGATCCTTGAAATGCCCTCACTTGCGAAGCCTGAGGAGGATGGGGAGAATCATGATGAGATGTTGAAGGGGTAAATTAATTCATGTCTGGTAAAGTAAACTCAGCCCAGATAAATGCCCAACATAACGTAATATTAACGTTAGGAGTTACGCAGTTGGTGTAGAGTAAACTGAGGGCATGAATCCTCCGAAAGTAGACGAATACGATTACATCCAGTTCTTGTTAGCGGCTCAACGAGTGTTTAGCACGGTGGAAGCCTCCAAAGTTGTTTCTGGCGAAGTTGGCGCACCAGCGCATGACGCCTATACGCGTCTGCTTCAACGCATCCCGCCAGATAGTCAAGCGCTCTGGCAAGAGGTTGAACAACTTGTCTTGAAAGCCAAAGGTGTTTTGGTGATTGATGACACAACCTTGGACAAACCCTATGCAGAGAAGATGGCAATGGTAAGTAGTCATTGGTCAGGCAAACACCACGCAGTCGTGATGGGCATCAATCTCATTTCACTGTTATGGACCGATGGAGAAGCCCATTTGCCTTGCGACTTTCGCTTATACAACCATAGTCAGGATGGCTTGACCAAAAACGATCACTTTCAGAACATGTTGCAGGCTGCTCACGAACGTGGTTTTACGCCGGAGTTAGTCGCTTTTGACAGTTGGTATAGCAGTCTTAAGAACTTGAAAATGGTTCGCGGTTTTGGATGGCACTGGTTGACGCAACTCAAGAAGAATCGACTGGTCAGTTTGAATAAGTCAGGGAATCGCCAAGTGTCTGATGGGCTCATTCCATCGCAAGGGCAGAAAATGCACTTGCAAGGATACGGCTGGGTCAAGGTTTTCAAGACAGTAGCCAAAGACGGCTCGTTTGAATACTGGGCAACCAGCAAACTGGACATGACCTTGGAAGAATGTGCTTTTCGCGCTTCGGACGCCTGGCAGATAGAAGTCTATCATCGCGGTTTGAAGCAGAATACGGGCATTGAACGTGGTCAATTTCGCTTACTGGACGCACAGAAAAACCATATTGCTTTAGCGATCCGAGCCTTTGTCCGTCTGGAAATCTACCGTTTGAAAACTGGCATTTCTTGGTTTGAATCCAAACATGGCATTATCCGTCAGGCTATTCGAGCTTACCTGAAAAATCCGATCTATATCCTTTCTGCAACTGCGTAACTCCTATAAATAACTTCCCACGATGTCGTTGCGAGGAGGGCTTTTGCTCTTCCCGACGAAGCAATCTCCACTCGACACAGAGATTGCTTCGGGCAAAGAACGCCATCGCAACGACATGATTTCGTAAGGAGGTGAGGAAATTTATATTTTTCGAACCCTAAGATTTCATCCGTTCGTTGAAACAGGTTGGATATGACGGTCCAAATGCCCTTCCGCCTCTGCTTGATCGAGGACGGCGAGGATTGTTATCACCAACTCCCGCGCCGCGGATTCGCTGAGTTCAACTGCCACGCGCGCAGAGGGTCCTTGTGACACGTTGACGAAATCAATGTTCAAGGCGTGTTCCATCGGCGCGTTGAATGGATGGTCGTACGAGACATTGGCTTGCTCCAGTTGAAACCATCCGCTGGCGCCTTTGCCGCTTCCGTCAATTTTTACTTTTTCAACGATCATTGTGCACATGTTAATTTCCTTTACAGACCCTAAAGGTTTTCAAAACCTTTAGATAGCGTTTTGAAATTCAAGTTTTGCATGATAATGCTCTCAAGGAGCGATGAATACTGGCGATATAGACCATCGACTCACTCGACAAGGTTTGATGTTCATAAT
>Ga0247727_10013005_pt1 | contig 14130 bp, 11 predicted proteins | sample WisWelCaveWW1625_FD_202498 | JGI IMG/M metagenome (GOLD analysis project Ga0247727, IMG submission 202498) | Biofilm microbial communities from Wishing Well Cave, Virginia, United States - WW16-25 | ecosystem: Environmental > Aquatic > Deep subsurface > Groundwater > Cave microbial mat | place... | reverse complement strand
AAGGACAATCCCTGTTTCCTTTGAGCTGGTTACTTTATGCGCCGCCTGCGCAATGAGTTCGGCGGCATTGCTCAACTCTTCCGTTTGGATGACGTCCACGCTCAACTGATACAGCATGGATGTGATATTCAATGTATTACGCAATTCCTGATAAAGCCATGAACTTTCGATGGATGCGGCGGCTTGTGACGAGAGCAGGTCGGCTAGTGATTCGTCGCTCTCCGAGAAAAAGACCCCCTCCTGTTTACCGAATGCAAGGATGGTTCCAATGCTCAAACGGTGCAGGCGAATGGGGATTGCAAGAACACTTCGCAAGCCGGCATGGTCAATTTCGAGTCTCTTTGCATTGGAATACTTTCGCATGTCGCGGACGCGGAAGGGCTTCATGGCATTAAGTGCCGCCTGCATCAACGGACCGTTGGAAGAACTTGCATCGAGTGACGCAAGCAGCCGGGGCGCGTCACCGGCGAACGCGGTCCGTGAGAAATTTCCCTGTTGATCGAGCAGTGTAACAAAAACAAAGCGCGCTTCGAGAGTCTTGCGCGCAATCACTGCCACCTCCTGTACTGCAGCGCGTGGGTCCAGCAGGGTGGTAAGGGAAATGCCTGCCTGTATCAATTCGGTCAATCGCTGTTGATAGCCCGAGCGATCCCATGCCTGCATCAATTCGGAAGCAACGCCCTCTGCAATCGCCGCGTCCATGCTGCTGAAAGCATATACCTTCTCGGAGCAAATCTCAAGAACTCCCCTGATATGCCCATGATGAAGAATGGGTACACTGATGATCGAACGCATGGTTTTATCTTTATCAACGGAGATGAAATCAGGGTCGAGCCAGGCATCGTTTACGATCTGGGTTTTCTTGATTCTTTTCGTGCGGCCGAGCAACCCGCTGTTCGAATCCTGTCGGTAACTGGAAGGGATGATGCTCGTCATTTTACCTGCCGCTGCAAGGACGACAAACTCCTGCTTTTCGGGTTCGTGCATCATTAAGGAGACTATTGAACAATTAATGGCGCGTTCAAGGGTATTTACAGCAAGTTGTGCGGCGACAGGGGGATCCAGCTCTGCCTCCAATTGCTGGCTTAATTCATTGAGCAAAGTTAGTTGCGTTGTGCGATGTTTTTCAGATGTTAATTGCCGCGTTAGGGAATTAATCTGTTCGTTCAATGTATTGATCGCACTTTCGGGATCTGAGATCAAATCTGACGATACGTTATCGTCCTCAATGGATTGGTCGTACGGTTTTTTTCCTGTTTTTGCGGAAAGGAGCATCCCATATGTTGTTAGAGCGGTGAGCATGCCACTCAAGAGGAATCCGCCTTCCCCCGCGTTTGATGCGTTGCCTCCCAAAACGAAAAAGAGCCCAACGGCAGAAAGTCCCTGAATTGCGAGCAATATTCCATTGGAGCGCCATCCAACCGAATTTTTTCTGGAAAGGGCGCGTATCACCGAAATAAATATGAACATGGAAAGCGCGAAAAGCGTCGCTCCAACAGCGACGCTTCCCCATACAGGAAAATATTGCAGGAAGAATTTCAATCTCACTGGCGAGAACAAAATCCCCTGTGCCAGCAGTGATACAAAGCCTGCAACAATTAGGTAGAGTTTATTGGATAAGGATAAGGGCATATTTTTCATTGGGATAGCGCAAAAACCGCGCTTTTCCCGCAATTCTACTGCATGACCATTTCAATTTCACTGAGTTACATTACAACCCTGAAAGTATTTATCTGATATAATTTTTCGGCGATGGGAAACGATCTAGGGCAGTGACCCTCAGCCTACACTATATTTAAAGAAGTAACCCACTATGACAACCTTTATAACTCTCGAACAAATCGATCAAGCGGCAGATGCCGTCCGAGCCCACACTTCTTATCGTCCACGTATCGGACTGATTCTCGGTTCTGGGCTGAACGGTCTGGCTGATTCCGTTCAAAAAGCAGATACCATCCCATATAGTGACCTGCCCAATTGGCCCATTTCGACGGTTCACGGACATGCGGGACGCCTTGTTATTGGGGAGCTCGAAGGGCAGATTGTATTCGTCATGCAGGGGCGTATTCATTTCTATGAAGGTTATGGCATGTCGCAGATCACCCTTCCTGTCCGTGTGATGCAGAGACTGGGGCTTGAAATGATGTTTGTCACGAATGCGGCTGGGGGCGTGAATCCTGACTTTGTCCCTGGCGATGTGATGCTGATTACCGACAACCTGAATCTAATGGGTATGACTGGAGCGAACCCTCTGATGGGCCCAAATATTGACGAGCTTGGCCCGCGCTTTCCCGATATGAGTCAGGCGTACGACCATGAGTTAATGGATGCCGCGCGGAGGGTTTCATCCAAAGAAGGCATTCAATTGCGGGAAGGTGTTTATTGTGGTTTAAGTGGGCCATCCTTTGAAGGTCCTGCAGACCTTCGTTACCTGCGTGCGGCTGGCACGGATGCAGTGGGAATGTCCACAGTGCCTGAGGTGATTGTTGCGCGTCACGGGGGTATGCGCGTGCTGGGGTTTTCAGGGATCAGTAACAAAGCCAACCTTGATGGATCCACAGTAACGACACATGAGGAAGTCATTGAAGCAGGCAAGGTAATCTCTCCAAAAATAGAGAAAATCATTCGCGGTGTATTACGCTCTTTGTAAAGTATATGAGGCATGGGTTCAGTTTATCGTTCTCTCGCTAGCTATGAGCCTTTAATTTACATAGCGTTAGCAATTTGGGCATTATTTGTATTCAGGAATATGTACCGAACATGGCGGGAATGGCGGGATTCGGTTTACAACCTGGAACGCGAGTTTGCGTTAAAGCGCTTGGGGCGAGTGACTGCCTTTGCGCTGCTCATTCTTGGCTTGGTATTTGCCGAGTTTTTTATTGCCACGTTCGTCGCGCCGTCCCTGTCTGTGTCCGATATTTTGGCGACCCCCACGCTTGATCTGCTTGCTGCTCCACCGGGAACCTTATCCCCCGAAAACGCGACTCAAGCTGCTTTATCGCCTGTGACACAATCTGCCCCCAGTGGAATGAGCGGTTGCGTGCCTGATGAGATTATTATCACCTCTCCCGAACCGGGCGATGTAGTGAATGGAATTATTGAGATCACCGGCACTGCCAACGTCCCCAATTTTGGGTTTTACAAGTATGAAATTGCACCTCTTGGCACCCAAAATTGGGCAACGATTTCGGCAGAGCGTGAACCGAAACAAAACGAAACCCTGGGCAATTGGAATACGTCTTCGCTTACAAATGGTGAGTATTTCCTGCGCCTGGTAATTACAGATAATGTTGGCGTGTCGCTTGAACCATGTGTGATCGCAGTGCGCGTGATAAATCAATAAACGGAGGAATGGTGCTTTCTTTTGAGATCCGTCCCGCAACTGCAAACGACCTGCCGCGTTTGATGGCGATGGATCATTCCAGTTTGAGTGATTATGTCTGGCAGTTGGAGTTGCGCCGCGAGACCAGCCAGGTGACTGCGAATTTCCGCGAAGTGCGCCTCCCGCGCTCGATTGAGGTGAAGTACCCTCGTAACCCGTCCGTGTTAGCCGATGAGTGGACACGCAGTGATCTTGTGCTGGTGGCTTTGCATGAAGGCAACCCCATCGGTTATCTCTGTGCAAACGAAGATCCTGCTTCCGCAGTGGCATGGGTGACGGATATGGTCGTCGCTCCCGACCAGAGGCGAAAAGGCGCTGGCTCCGCTCTTTTAACGGCGAGCGAGGCCTGGGCGTTGGAAAGACATTTACGTCGTATCATCCTGGAGATGCAATCGAAAAACCAGGGCTGTATCCGGCTTGCGCAAAAATTCGGATATGATTTCTGCGGGTATAATGACCAGTACTATTCTACGCAGGACGTCGCCTTATTTTTTGGGAGAGCGATAAAATAGTATTGGAAGGTCTGCATGTTTAATGGTTGGATGGACGGTTTGCTGGTGGGACTTCAAACGATCAATAATATTTTAACGGCTGGCATTGCGATCACGGCGTTTTCCCTGTTCCTGTATGCCCTTTCCTTCAATTTACGTGATCGTGTTGCGCGTTCGTTCGCGATTATCCTCCTGTGTGTGGTTGTCGTCTTTACCACCGAAGCCCTGCAAAATAAGACTGTGCCTGATTGGGGAATTGAATTGCTGTTACGCCTTCAGTGGATCGGCATTATCTTTTTACCCCCATCCTACTTACACCTTTCTGACGCGTTGCTCGTGACAGCGGGCCGCCCCTCGCGAGGGCGACGGCGACTGGCTGTGCGTTTGATCTATCTGGTGTCTGCCGGCTTTTTAGCCTTGCTTTGGACGGGATTGCTCGTCGGCGCGCTGGTAACAGATGGAAAACCTGCTCCGCATTTGCAGCGCACAGCCTGGACTGATTTTTTTACGGTTTATTACATCGGGATCATGCTCTGGGCGGGATATAACTTTGTACGCGCCTTTTCTCGAATGTTGACCCGTTCAGGTCAGCGAAGAATGCTCTACCTTATGGCGGGCGCAACAGCCCCGGCGCTCGGTTCATATCCATACCTTTTGTTTGGTTCCGATATCGCGGCAGCTAACCCGCTTTTATTTTGGAGCACAGCGCTCATCATTAACTTGCTAGTTGCAGTTTTGGTGATCACCATGGCGTACGCAGTCGCGTTCTTTGGCGTCTCGTGGCCCGACCGCGTGGTGAAGAGCCGTTTATTCAAATGGCTCCTGCGCGGACCAGTGACCGCGTCGCTCGCGCTGACAATGATGACGCTTGTCCGCCGCGCAGGTGAGTTGTTCGGCGGCGAGCCTTATTCTGGATTTGTGCCCCTCGTGATGGTGGCAACCGTTCTATTGTTTGAACATGCAGTGACGTTATTTTCTCCTTTATGGGAAAGAGCCTTGTTCATGGGCCGCGACCGGGGCGAAATACAACTACTACAAAACATTGAAGAACGGCTATTGACTCGCAGTGATTTGCATCAATTCCTGGATACCGTGCTTGCGGCTGTTCGTGACCACCTGCAATCCCCGTGCGCGTTCGTAGCCGCGCTGGATGGGGAGGAGTTGTCTCTCAGTGTCGTTGCAGGGAATCGCGCTCTGCTCGAAAAGGAAAACCTGGATGAAGTCCTGCGAAGTGTGAACAACAATGGTGAAAATGGCAGGCATGAATTTGTTTGGGGGGATTTTTGGATATTGCCTCTACATCAACCTAAAACGAATGGTGATCGGGACGAAGTGCCCCTATTATTAGGCTTCCTTGGCATTGCGCGCAGGGCAGACCGCCCAATGGATAAGGACCAACGGGATGCTGTCTGGCTTTTGGCAGACCGCGCCGCCCTCGCCTTGGACGACCGCCAATTGCAACAGCGGGTTTTTCGTTCCCTCGAGGATTTGCAACCACAGATTGATATGTTCCAGCGTATGCGCGCAGCGGGCAGATATGACACCCGTGTGAGCCTGCTAACCGCGCCGGTGGCGGAAGAATCAGATCTGGTTGAGTGGGTGAAAGATGCTCTTGCTCATTACTGGGGCGGACCCAAATTGACGAATAGTCCGCTCATGAAATTGCGGATCGTGCAAATGCTTGCCGAAGAAAACGAAGGGAATGCCCCCAATGCATTGCGCGCCTTGTTACGCAAAGCGGTTGATCAGATCAAACCCGAAGGAGACCGGCGATTTACGAGCGAATGGATTCTTTATAATATTCTGGAGATGAAATTCATTGAAGGCCGCAAAGTGCGCGAAGTGGCGGGGAGGCTGGCGATGTCTGAGGCTGATTTATATCGCAAACAACGCGTTGCAGTAGAAGCGGTGGCGCGCGCCATACTCGATATGGAACATAATGAAGGAATTCGCTAAAGAGGCAATGATGGGTATTCGGGATAATTCAAAACGTAAGTATGAAACTGAGATGCCAGCCACTGATGATGGCTGGTGGGAGTCTGTGCTTGCAGAGGAACAACAGCATTACACTGGGTCAACAAAACCGAGACCTGCTCCAGAGATCAAACCTGTACAAAAAGAACTGAATGCCGCCGAAAATCTAAATTCGAGCGACCGTCAAAGTATCGCGCCTGCAAAGCCTGGTGATCGCGCTGAATTATTTCATAGTCTTAAAAAAGGCGCGTATGTAAAGGGAACTGTTGCCACCATCACAGACTTTGGCGCCTTTGTGGATCTTGGCGGTGTGGAAGGCTTGATCCACATCTCCGAACTTTCATGGGGACGCGTCTCGCATCCGAATCAAATCGTCAGGCTTGGCGAGGAGATCGATGTTCAAGTGTTGGATATCTCTACGGAGCGCAGCCGGGTTGCTCTGAGTCTGAAGCGCATGAGCCAGAATCCCTGGGAACAGGCTGAAGTTGATTTCACGATCAATACGATCCAGCCGGCGGTCGTTTCCAGTGTATTATCCTACGGCGCGTTTGTGCGTCTGAAACCCGGTATTGAGGGCTTGATCCATATCTCCAAGATGCCGCTTGGGGAGGGACAAACTCCTCAGGATATTCTTACAGAAGGTCAGCAGGTGCAGGTGCGTGTGTTGTATGTCGACTCCATTCATCACCGCATGGGATTAAGTTTACAAACGAATCACTGATGCCTAAACGTCCCAAACCACCACACACGTACGAATCAGAATCGCGGGATGACTGGCTCGACCGTCTCACGCGCTTCAACCAGCACTTTGGGCGCTTCGTTCGCGACGCGCTCGGCGTGGTGTTGATCGCCGCCGCGCTCATGTCCTTCCTTGCGCTTGGCGGCTATACCAGAGGCGCGCTACTGACCCCCTGGTCTGACCTGCTATCTCTGCAATTCGGATGGGGTTCATATTTGGTTGTGATTGCTATCGGCTATGTTGGGTTCGCTTTGCTTCGCCGCGACAGCCTGGCAATCGGATGGGGTCGACTCATTGCCCTCGAACTCGCCTCTTTCCTGACACTGGGCTTGCTCGCCGCTATGGGAGGCAACTCCCTCCTTCGGGCGGAAGCAGGCGCGGACGGCGGCCGCATCGGTTGGGGACTTGTCACTTTGTTTTGGAGAGTTGGCAAGTTGTGGGGGACTCTTTTGTTATTCATTTTGTGGCTCCTTGCGTTGATGACTGGTTTCGGATTATGGGCAGTGCTTGAACGTTGGCTGTTGAAACTGGCAGACGAGAATCCGCAGGGTGAAACTGCAACCCAGCCTGAGGTCCAGAAAGAAGCGGCGATAGAAAAAAAGCCTCGCGAGCCTCGCAAGAAATCCACACCATTGCCTCCTGAATTCCGCAAATCCCTGCGCGTTTCAGATCATCAGGACAAGAAGCCATCCGCGCCGCGTGATCGTGATGACCGATTGCCCTCGCTCAATATTTTGCTGGCGGACCAGAACACACGCCCCGATGAACGGACGATCAACCAAACTGCCGGTATGATCGAAAAAACTCTTGCCGAGTTTGGCATTGTTTCAACGGTGATCGGTTTTCGTGTAGGTCCCACCGTGACGCAATTCGCGGTACAGCCAGGTTTTATGAAAAGGCCTGGCACGACAGAGGAGGAGGCACAACAGATCAAAGTGCGCGTGGCGCAGATCGCTTCTCTACAAAAGGATTTGGCGCTGGCGCTCTCCGCGGAACGTTTGCGAATTGAAGCGCCTGTGCCTGGCAAGCCGTATGTTGGAATTGAAGTGCCGAACACGTATAGTTCTGTTGTGCGAATGCGTTCGATTTTAGAAACAGATTCCTTTCATCGAATCGGCGCGCCGCTGGCGATGGCACTGGGGCGTGATGTTTCGGGCCAGCCTGTGGTCGCAGATCTTGCGCGTATGCCGCACTTATTGATCGCAGGCGCGACAGGTTCTGGTAAATCAGTTTGTGTCACCGCGCTTGCCGCGTGTCTTGCGATGAACAATTCTCCCGAAGATTTACGCATGGTGATGATCGACTCGAAAATGGTCGAGTTACTGCGTTTCAACGGATTGCCGCATCTCTACGGAAAAGTCGAAACCAACATTGAACGCATCCTCGGTGTCTTGCGCTGGGTGGTCGTTGAAATGGAGCACCGTTATCGCCTGCTGGAGGGCGCACACGCCCGTGACTTGGAGACATACAATCGTCGCCTCTCCCGCAAGAAGGAGGGCAACCCGCTTCCGCGCATTGTTGTCTTGATTGATGAACTCGCAGACTTGATGATGTCCGCCCCTGACCAAACAGAACACAACCTTGTTCGTCTGGCGCAGATGGCGCGCGCAACGGGAATTCACCTGATCGTTGCCACACAACGCCCCTCAACGGATGTGGTTACGGGTTTGATCAAAGCTAACTTCCCATCCCGTTTGGCTTTTGCAGTTGCCTCGGGTGTGGATAGCCGCGTGATCCTGGATGCCACTGGCGCAGAGAGTTTATTAGGCCGTGGCGATATGCTTTTCCTCAATCCCGAAGTTGGCAATCCCATCCGCGCACAGGGCGTGATGATTACGGATATGGAAATCGAGCGGCTTGTTTCGCACTGGCAAAAATCTGTGGATGTTAATAACGAAGCTCCTCCATGGGAGAAGCTGCTGACTGAACCGGAGGAGAACGAAGACGAAGGGCTTATCGAGCAGGCTGTTTCGATTGTTCGTCAGAGTCAACGCGCTTCCGCTTCGCTTTTGCAGAGACGATTGAGAATAGGATATCCGCGCGCCGCGCGATTGCTCGATCAACTTGAAGAGATGGAGGTAGTGGGTCCATCTCAGGGCGGAGGAAAGGAACGTGACGTTCTGGTGGGTCCGATGGATGAGGATGATTTGGATAGCACCAAGCAGTAGGGCAATTGCAGATTGACGAATCCAATTCATGAGCCGTTTACCTGTTATCATTGGAAAAGCGGCTGTCACTTATAGAGGTAATTGATGGAAAAAGCTGTTGACAACAAAAATTCCAAAAAAACCTTCACCGATTACCTGCGCTTATGGTTCAAGTGGGTGCTTGATCCGCTTGCAGGGTTCTTGATCCGCCTTGGTCTGACTCCAAACATGGTGACCGTTCTGGGGTTGATCGGCAATTCTGTCGGCGCGTATTATCTTTCACGCGGCGAGATGTTGACCGGTGGTATTTATGTTTTGCTCATGACGCCCGTTGACGCGCTGGATGGAACGATGGCTCGCCTGCGCGGCGAATCGAGCGATTTTGGCGCATTTGTTGATTCGGTTAGTGACCGATATTCTGAATTGATCATTTACGGGGGACTGCTATATCATTTTCTGAATATAGGTGAGCCTTTGGGTGGAATGCTCGTCTTCGGCGCAGCGGCAGGATCTGTACTAGTTTCTTATGTGAAAGCGCGTGCAGAGGGCTTAGGCTACGAAGCGAGAGGCGGGTTGCTTACACGCGCTGAGCGTTATATTGTCCTTGCGCCATCATTGGTTTTCAATCAACTCTATATTGGTCTAGCAATTATTGCGATCTTCGCGAACATCACCGCTTTGCAGCGCATCTGGTACGTTCGCGCGCAGGCGCACACTCAAAAATGAAGAAATAGCCCTGGAGATGTAGAATGCCCGAAGGATTCCCAGTAGGTCCGTTATTTGTTCGATTCTACGGAATCATCCTCATGCTCGGCGCGGTCGCGGGAGCCTGGCTTGCCACGCGCGAAGCCAAACGACGCGGTTACGAGCCCGAGATCGTTTGGGACCTGCTGACCTATTTATTGATTGGCGGCATCATTGGCGCGCGGCTCTGGCATATCCTTACACCGCCTCCATCCTCTGGCGTTACTGCGAGTTGGTATCTCACACATCCGCTGGATGCGCTTGCGATCTGGAAGGGCGGTCTGGGGATTCCCGGCGCGGTGATCGGCGGTTTGGTTGTTTTGTATTTTTATGCCCGCAGGAATAAACTGAATTTCGCCGAATGGACGGATATCGCCTCGCCCAGCCTCGCGCTGGGGCAGGGGATTGGACGCTGGGGAAATTATTTCAATCAGGAACTTTACGGTGCGCCAACGAATCTCCCGTGGAAGATTTTTATCGATCCTGCCCATCGCCTGGCTGATTATTTCGAAGTAGAGTATTACCATCCATTGTTTTTGTACGAATCGCTTTGGAACATCGCGAACATGTTCCTGCTCTTGTGGATTTCGCGCCGATATGCGGATCAATTGAAGCATGGCGATATCTTCCTCACATATTTGGTCGTTTACCCAGTGGGCCGCTTCTTTCTTGACTTTTTGCGGCTCGACGCTTCGATGGTTGGCGGCATCAACATCAACCAGACGATCATGGCAGTAGTTGCGGTTTGCGCGGGCGCGGCACTATTTTTGCGGCATCGCAGAGATACTTCGCTGCTACGCGGCTCAGTATGACATAACCGAGAGGGACTGTTGTCTTATTGACCAAGATTTAGCCTATGCTATGCTGGGCAATGTTTATAAGTGGATCGTGAAGGATATGATTGAAACAAACGACTTAAGTAAACAATTCAATAATGAATTCTGGGCTGTGGACGGTGTATCGTTACGCGTCCAGCCTGGGCAAATCCTTGCGTTGCTGGGGCAGAACGGCGCGGGCAAGACGACAACCGTGCGTATGCTCACAGCGTTGTTGAGTCCAACGCGCGGCTGGGCGCGTGTCGGCGGCTACGACATTACGAAGAATCCGCAGGAAGTGCGCTCCAATGTCGGCGTACTGACGGAACAACACGGGCTTTACATGCGTATGACCGGCGAAGAATATCTTGATTTCTTTGGCGAAGTTTATGACCTTGATCCAAAGACGAGAAAATTGCGAAGCAATTACCTGTTGGAATATTTTGGACTTGCAGAATATGCTCACAGGCGCTCGGGCGAATACTCAAAAGGCATGAAGCAGAAACTTGCCCTGGCGCGCGCGCTGATGCATGACCCATCCGTGTTGCTGCTCGATGAGCCGACCTCCGCGATGGATCCCGAGTCTGCACAGTTGGTGCGAAATGAGATCTCGCGTTTGCGTTCATCGCAAAGGACGATCATCATTTGTACGCATAATCTCGCGGAGGCTGAAGCCCTGGCAGATCGGATCGCGATCATCTATCGCGGAAAAGTTTTATTGAACGGCACATTGGATGAGTTGAAACGTGATGTATTGGGTCCTGTTGAGTATGAAGCGCGATTTGCAGAGGAATTCGATGCGGGTGATCTGGACCTGCCTCCAGGGGTGACTCTGGCTGGTCGAAGCGCGACCAGTTTGCGGTTCCGAATTGAAGCGCCGCAAATCGTCAACCCGAAACTTGTGCACGCGTTGACGTCCCGCAATGCTCCGCTGGTTTCGTTCCAGGAAGTCCCAAGAAAATTGGAACATGTTTATCTCAAAACAATGGCAGACGCGCAGGGGGTGCCTTATGCGGCGTAACCTAAGGGTGATCTGGATGGTGGCGCGCCGCGAATTCATTGACCAATTCCGTGACTGGCGAATTATCGTGCCAATGCTGTTGCTTGTGACGTTATTCCCGTTCATCGCTGACGACACGACGCGGCAGGCTGTGAACTTTATGAATCGTTTTGGCGGCGATCTGATCCTGGATAATCTTGTGCCGTTTGTGGTGCTGGTGATCGGATTCTTCCCGTTGTCGTTCACACTCGTGGTTGCGCTTGAGTCGTTCGTCGGAGAGAAGGAACGGGGGACGATCGAGCCGCTTTTGAGTTCGCCGCTTGAAGACCGGCACATGTATTTTGGAAAATTGCTCGTCGGTATCACGACGCCGCTCGTGTTTAGTTATGCTTCGATTGGGATTTACTTGTTTTTGGTCTCGCGCCGCGCAGTGGAATTCCCCAGCGGATATATGCTGGCGTTGATTCTTTTGCTTACGTTCGCTCATGCGGTGTTGATGGTCAGTTCTGCAATCGTCATCTCGGTGCAGGCAACGACGATTCGCGCCGCGAATTTGCTGGCTTCCTTCGTGGTGGTGCCAGTGGCTTTCCTTTTGCAAGGTGAGACGGTTTTGATCTTTTGGGGAAACGAAGATGTGTTGTGGTTTGCGATTGTTGGAGTAACCCTGCTGGCGGGGTTGCTGGTTCGTTTGGGATTGTCACACTTCCGACGCGAATATCTTCTCGGGCGCGAGATCGACACGATCAATATTAAATGGGTGTGGCGCACGTTTCGTAATCGCTTTGCTGGCAATGCAAGGTCAATATCTGAGTGGTATCGCAAGGAACTTCCAATTACGTTACGTCAATTGCGCCAGCCTCTGATGATTGTCGTTGGTCTTGCGTTCGTAGCAGGGATTGTGAGTTATATGTGGGTGGTCATGAATGTGCCTGCCTATTTTGATCTCACCCCTGATCGTATCACCGAGATCCGAACATTCGTGGCTGGAAACCTGACCAATTTGGATACGTTGGGCGAACGGCTGCCTGCACCGATCTTGTTCTACCATAATGCTCGTACCACAGTTGCATTCCTCCTGTTGGGATTGGTCTCTTTTGGCACCCTTGGTTTGACGCTATTTCTTGTGAACATGGCGCTGGTTGGAGGTGTGCTGGGCGCGGCCAGCCTCGTTGGATTTTCGCCCTGGGTTGTATTTGCTGTAGGAGTATTGCCCCATGGAATTTTTGAATTATCCGCTGTGTTTCTTGCAACCGCCGCCATGCTTAAAACAGGCGCTCAACTGGTAACTCCACAGGCAGATAAAAGTTTAGGTGAGATGTTGCTGGTCTCGCTGGCGGACTGGTTCCGAGTCTTTGTTGGCATTGCCCTGCCACTCCTTGCCGTTGCGGCAGTCATCGAAATATATATAACGCCCATATTGATCAAACTCGCTATTTCATAAAGAGGGCGCTGTGCCAAAAGTCATTATTCTTGGTTCGTCCAATGCAGTTCCAACGAAAGACCATGAAAATACTCACCTGGTCATTATCGGCGAGGAGCGCACCATCCTTGTCGATTGTGTGAGCACTCCTGTTGTCCGGCTCGAACAAGCGGGTGTGGATTTCAATGACCTAACGGACATCGTCATCACGCATTTTCATCCCGACCATGTGTCCGGCGTCCCGCTCCTTCTCATGGACATGTGGCTGATGGGGCGCACCAAACCGCTCAACATCTATGGATTGCACTACACCATGGATCGCCTCGAAGACCTGATGGGTTTCTATGGTTGGGCGGAATGGCCCAATTTCTTCTCCGTGGGTTTTTACCGCCTGCCCGATGTTGAAATGGCGCATGTGCTCGATTGTCCTGAATTCAAAATTTATTCGTCCCCTGTGCATCATATGATCCCAACGATTGGCTTGCGCGTGGAATGTAAACGGCAGAACAAAGTCCTGGTATATTCCTGCGATACTGAGCCATGTGAACAGACCGTTCGCCTTGCAAATGGAGTGGATATCCTCATCCATGAGGCAGCTGGCTCGTCCTTCGGGCATTCCTCTGCCGAGCAGGCAGGCGAGATCGCCGCAAAAGCCGAAGTTAGCAAACTCTATCTCATCCACTACCCCACAGGACGATTCGCGAAGGGCGACATTGCCGCCGAAGCCAGCAAAACATATAATGGCGAAATCATCGTCGCAACAGATTTTATGACGATTGATATATAAAAAATTCCCCTCTCCCGTTTTGGGAGAGGGGGTTAGGGGTGAGGGTTATTACCAGCCGGTGATATACGGCTCCCATTCATTATATTCGTTTAGATGCCTGCCAAAGATATACATGGCGCTTGCTGGTGGTTCCTTTGGAATATGAAGCAGGCGCATGTGAACCTCATCCACTTTGCGGCCCCCCTTGCGATGATTGCAGTGCGGGCAGGCTGCCACAACATTCGTCCAAACGTGCTCGCCGCCAAGATGGCGCGGCATCACATGGTCAACAGTCAGCCCGCCTTCGCGCTTCCCGCAATACTGGCAGGTATAATTATCACGGCGAAACACCTCGCGGCGGGTCAACTTGACGTGCGGACGCGGCTTATGAACCTGGCTCTCCAGCCGAATGACCGAAGGGCGCGGGAGCAACTGCCTCACTGTCCGAATGTGTCCGCGCCCGTTCAAGATCATACCGGCTTTGCCCGCAAGCACCAGACCGAGAGCCCTGCGCGTCGTGCAAACATTGATCGGTTCAAAATTGGCGTTTAGCACCAGCACCGGCTCGTGCATACTGCCTCCATAATAGGCACGATTATACTGCTGATTTTTTGAATTGGTAAAACAGGCTTCTGGTAATGTCATGAACTTG
>Ga0247727_10013004_pt1 | contig 14130 bp, 18 predicted proteins | sample WisWelCaveWW1625_FD_202498 | JGI IMG/M metagenome (GOLD analysis project Ga0247727, IMG submission 202498) | Biofilm microbial communities from Wishing Well Cave, Virginia, United States - WW16-25 | ecosystem: Environmental > Aquatic > Deep subsurface > Groundwater > Cave microbial mat | place... | reverse complement strand
GCACTTGGTGGCGTAATATACATAGCTTGTAAATCAGCAGAAGCCCCGCATTCCATACAGCTAAAAGTGAATTTTCTTTTAACAACTTTAGTCCATTCAGATTTTGAATATATATGTTCCATAATTACTAAACCAATTCTACCTCAGATTCAACTATATTATTAGGGGTAACCACCATTATTCCGGCTTCTTCTTCAAAATATTCATATGAAATACCTAGACTATATAATTGTACGTCTGGAGAAAAAGCGTCCCAACCTTCATGATTATAACCAGAAGGAATACAATTAAATAAAGTATATTTAGCTACTGATAAATTTATACCGTTGTCTTGAACTATAGGCGGTTTAAGTAAAGTATGAATAGTTATATCTCGTCGTGTAATTCCGCCCCTAATAGCGCTTGTTACCCAACGCCATAAAGAAGTTTGTGTTTTAAACATGCCTTTTTTTAATACAAGATTACCTGTAGTTACAGACGTCATTATTTTTCGAGGAAATTCCCATGTTCCTTCTTTAATAACCTCTAATCCAAATTCATACGAAGGTGAATCACAGGTCGCAAATAGCCCCACTATTGCGTCGTCTTTAATCTTGTCGTCAAAAACTGTAAAATTATCGGGAGACGAATCAATAACAAGGAATTTATACCTTCTCAGCATTTCTAATTGGCCTATAACGCTTAGGCCAGTATTAAGCGTAACAAAACCAGAGAACTTATTAATTTGATTTAAAGCAGTATTTGACGCTTTTTCTACGGGCCCGCCTGCCGCTCTTTCTTCCTCTTGAGACTTTTTAGGAACTTTATTTAAAGCAGTATTTGACGCTTTTTCTACGGGCCCGCCTGCCGCTCTTTCTTCCTCTTGAGACTTTTTAGGAACTTTATTTAAAGCTTCTGTTTCTGATATTAAATTAATACCTACAGCTTTACCTAGTTTACCTATTTGTTGATTATCTTTTTGCTTTAAATCGACTAATTCCTGATTAAATAAACTTGTAAGAGGAGATACTAAATGAACCCCACCCAAAGCCGCCCCTGCACCAAACACTTTTTTCGACAATAACGCTTCAGTAGCTCCTATAGAACTCTTAACTAAAGTTACAGCGTCTCCAACACTAGCGCTAAAGTTAAACGCTTTAACGCCTGCTGCTATGGCTTTTACATTAGATTGCACCCTGCTTTCTGTTGCAATAATATTATTTCTCACGGGCGGATTAACAAGCGGCAAAGTCGTTACTGCTGGTTTGTTAGCCGAAGCAACTACGTCGCTCCGTTTAGCTAACGTACTATTTATAGGTTTAACTTCGGGAATTGGTACTGCAGTTACTCTGTTTAAATTATCTGTCATTTTTATTTGCCTTCAGTTTTTCCTGTTTTATTTAAAGAATTTGTCTGAACAGAGCTTTTAATCGAAGTTACTTTCCCAACTCTTTGTAATGAATTATTAGCCGGTTTACCAGAATCTTGTGGAACATTTCCTGTCCTGTTTAAACTATTTGCCATATTGCTCCTTTGTGCTTATCAAGCACTGCATAAATTAAAAAATAAGGCGCCGTTTAAGACGCCTTAAAACTTTTACCTAATTATAACTCTGATAATTCTAACCCTTCTAAACTTAGAGTCATTGACGCAATCGCCACGTCTCCACTATCGCCAGCCAAATCGCTTGAAACTTTCATTGTTATCGGAAACGCTTCAAGTAATCTATATAACCTAGCTGGGCTGTTTAAAAACCAACCAGTTCTATGAATATGCTGAATCTGAACATCTGCCCTATATCCACTTGTTCCTGCGGCTGCATCCATCCAATTGAAAAATTCACTATCGCCCCGAACAACTCCTCTTTCTATAGTAACGTCCGAGAAAGTTGGCCAAGTAGGAAACTTTTTAGTAAGCGGCGAAAGACCGTCTCTGTATTCGGCTATATCAGTTGAAACTTCAGGAATGCTTACCGAAGTAAAACCTGCCGCTATACTTAAAAATTTTGTAGATCTGTCTAAAAGATTCGGATCTCCTTCAACTACATTGTACCTAAAATTATGTAAGACAAACTGTTTTCTGGCGTTTCTGCCAGTGTCGGACTATATCATTACCCTAATATAGGGTACAAGGCGCTTCGACTTACAGACTCCTCTATAAGCCTACTCCATTCCTAATGTTTTGTATTCTAAATCTTTCTTAGAATACCATTGATGAATAAAGCCAAATTTCATATACATAGACTTAATACTTGGCATATATGGTTTTATCAATCTCCATAGTTTTTCGGATTCCTCGCCATTAAACCACAATCTAGGATATTTGGGATTATTTGGGCGGCTTCTTTTTCGTTCCCAATTAATATACCCAGAAATATTGAACATATCTTTAAAATGGCGAAGAATTAGATTAGCTTCGTCTTCTGTAAATGAATGTGTAGCTAAGGTTACCGTTGGCCTCAGAAAATATACACTTCCGTCTTTGTGTTTTTTCTTTGCCTTATTAACACTACCGTCATCCATAAACCATATAGCCAAATCCAGCGGGGTTCTAATAAACCTAAGTATTTTAATAGGACTTTTTCTATTGTTAGGATAAGCCCATCGCCTAAAATATTTAAAATACTTACATCGTAAATCCGCCCTGTATCCAAAGTATATTTTATTAGGAAAAACATATTTTTTTTCTTTTATTTTTGGTACAGGACCAAAATTAATTAATTTAGATACAAGATTTACTTTCCATTCGAGATAATCTAATTGAGCAACGCTATGTGCTAATGAGAGCGTATTCCCTGTTAAATTACCGTCGCCTAGAACCATTGCAGAAATAATACCCCTATTGGCTCTATTCATAATGTTTCACTCCTATACAGGAATTACTATTCGAACTTTAGGATTTTAGTCTCTGCTCCTTCCGTATTTCTACGGCTTGGATCAGGATTGCCCACAGCATTATCTGTTTCGGGTTTCCCTGAGTTCACCTTGTTTTTCGACTCGTCTCTCAACGAGAGGGACCTCTTACTTGAAGTCTGTAATTTGAGCTCTTGCCATAAGGCCTCCATAAAATTTAATTTTGAAGAACAATCAATTAATCTATCAAATTCGTTGTCCTTAACTACAATAAGCGGAATATTCGGATATAAAACTTTTATATCTTTTAGCTTATTCGTAAAACTTTCTGTTTGATATCCTTTTATTTCTACAAACAAATTGTATTCCGACAAATAAAAATCTGGCTTATAATAACGCCTGCCCTCTAACTTAAAACGAATAGGTTCGTATAACCATTGAATGCCGTACGTATCCAAGAGTTTAGCGAATTTTATTTCAAATGTTGATCTGAATTTAATGTTTTTATATGACCGCCTAATTCCGCCATATAAACTTTTTCTTAAAACAACTTCGTTTGAAATTAACATGTTTCTTATTTGTTCATAACTAGTATTAAACTGTTTTGCAAGTTCACGAATAGTGTATCCTTTTTCATATAATGTACACACTTTTTGTCGCTCAGAAAAATCCAGTACGTTTTGTTTCTTGTTTTGTGGTTTATAAATACCATAACTAGACAAGATACAAACTATACTACTAAGACCTAATTTTGTCTCTTTCGCTATATTAGTTAGATTATGTCCTTGCACATACATATTTTTAACTTGTTCGCGTTTGTTTGCAGCAAGCTTAAAACGCCCCGTACTGGTTATCCTTGCCCGCACACCGTTTTCTTTTAATATGTCATATACAATATCAGCACAAAAGCCAAATTGTTTAGCAATGTTAACCCCGCTTATACCTTGTTTATAAAGCGAAATTATTTGCTGTTCTTTTTCTTTTGTTTTTACGAGACGCATAAAATTAATTATGTATTCCTCTTAAGAGAAAGTTCTATAGACAAAAATTCAGCCGGTTTTGTTACTGCTAATCCAACACGCGCTTTAACTATACCTGCATTCTTTGTCTCTGCTGTATTTAATTCATCAACTACTATTTCTACAGCGTCTCTAAATGTCGCCCCTGAAAGCACTCCTTGCTGGAAGAACTCAGAAGCAATGGCTGTAAGTCTTTCTCTTATTCTCTGGAATAAAGGCTGCCCGATTGGATCAAACAAGGCGAACCTTAATTCGATTTCAAAACGAGTCTTTGCAAAAGACATAAGTCTTCTGATATTTATATATCTAAAATCTTTATCGCTTGATAATGTTCTGGCTCCGAATATATAACTTCCAAATCCAACTTGATTAAATATCGGATTAACTCCGTTTAAAGAAATCAAGTCTAAGTCTTCATTAGTTAATATTCTTTCCGTGCCGGAAATATTCGCAAATAACGAATCTTCTAAACCAGCTGGGGCTTTTCCTATAGATTTGTTTCTGTCTACTCTTGCATAGATACCTGCAACATGCCCAACAGCTGGAATAGTTCTTGTTCTTTGTTCGAACGAATCGAATACTCTAATCTGCGGATAATACAAGGCGCCGAACTGTGAAGAACTTCTTAATGTTGCCCTTCTGTAATTTAGCGCTTCTGTCGGAGTTAATCCAGCCGGAGTAGAACCTATAAAGAATCTATTGCCTTTTGTTTCGGCATAAGTAAGAATCTTCTGATCTACCGAAGCGTCCAACCCCGCAAAATCAGGAACAACAACCATTAAATAATCAGGTATGTTGTTTAATGCAAAAATACCTTTTTTCTGTGCTTCAAGCGAAGTGTCCGCAATCTGACTTGCTGTAATAACACCTGAACCGTCTGTTCCACCGCTTAAATCTAAATCTAAACTTGTTTTTTGTTTATTAAATATTAAGTCAATAGTGGCTAATAATGGAGGCGCCGATTTAAATTTAATAGTGAATACACCGTTTGCATAATCTATAGAATTTGTTCCTGTCGGATCAACATTAGGGCCAAAGAAATTTCCAAGGCCGTCGTCAAGACCTTCTGCTAAGAAAGACGTTCCTTTAGCTACTGCTTTTACACTAAACGGGTCTACTGGTATTAGTGAGCTTGTTGCCGTATATGTATATGTTCTATTAACAGCGTCTATTGCACCAACCATTGAAACTTTTGTCGCAACTCTTTTAAGCTCAGCTAATACGCCACCTTGTCCCGACTGTAAATCAACAAATGCAGAACCTGTCGTCGGATCATTTATTACGTTCGTAATAAAATCAGCGTCTGCAGTATTTACCATATCTAAAGCGTCAAAAACTTCTTGTACCAAGAAATTTCCTGCTGCGTCTTTTTCGCTGATTAAAACGTCGTGCCTGCTAAAGCCGCTTAAATGAACCCTTATTTTCGTTCCGGTTGGTGGCGCTGCTGTATATGTAATAGAACCAGCTCCGGTCGTATAATTAATACTGCCAGAAGTTATACCCGTTCCAGTTATAGCGCCCGCGCCGTCGTCAGAACCTACTACATTGCCCGCCGTAATAGTTAAAGACTCTTTAATAACCGGTAAGTTTGTTACTTGAAACGTAAAAGTTGTTGCTGTTCCGTCAGGTTCAGCAATACTTGGTGCTATTAAAATCGTATCTGTAAATGCGCCATTTCGTTCTTGGCGCCTAAAATTAGGACTACCTTGATTTGTTACTTTAGTGTTGTTCCCCCACACACCTTCACTATCTGCTGTATAGCCCCAACGTGTTCTTGTAAAATCGGCTGTAATAACTGTAGTTCGCTGTGCTACACCTGTCCCACCCACGCCCCCATAAGCAGAAGCTAAAGTAATGATAATAGCGCCGTCTGCTCCTGTAACTGATAACACTTTCGTAAAAAAGGCCACTCCATCTGCAGTCAATTTAATTGAGTTGCCTATTGCGGCGGTCGCTTCTGCTATTAAAGTACCTGCCCCACCTGTTACAGTTACATTTCCATTTGTAAACGTATATGTACCGGTTAATGAAATCACGTCTGGCGCTGTTAAAAAAGTTAAATCAACTTGACCTGTATCGTAATTAACAAAATTTATTGCGTTCGGATTTAACGAAGCGTGTGTTAAAAACCCGTCGCCGTCTGTGTCTTCTATTGTTTGAAGAACTGTCGCTACTGTTGCTTTAATTCGAAACGCTTGGTTCGAAGACCCTACGAAAGGTGTAGGAACTATCGGAGCATTAGCTATTATACCGCTAAATACTTTGTTTGTTCCATTAATTGGTGTAGCGCTACTACCGTTAAATACAGTTTGTAACGTTATATTACTACCCACATAACGGCCTCTTGCTTTTATAGCGCCGCTAGGCGTCACTCGAACTATCTGCGCTATTTGACCGCCACTTCGGAAAAAGCCTTCTAATGCTAAAGGCATTAAACTTTTCACAGAATCAGACGCACTAAATGTACCAAAACTCTGAGAAAATTGATCGAAGCTTTCTACTTTAGTGGCTTTATTTGCAACACCTTTTTTTGTGAATCCTATAAACGCTGCCCCAGAAGGCGAAGCGACAGGTAATTCAACTTTAGGCGGTGTTTCTTTTACGAAAATTCCGGGTCTCGTGAATTCGGACATATCTGTTTCCCCCTAAATTATTCTTCTCTAATCCAATATTACTACTTTATGCTCAATTAATAAATTTCTTACCGCAGGCCAATCGGAGTTAGCGGATAAAATCGAGTTTGATAGAAGGCAATAAACTTCTCCAGTTTCCGGGTCTTTCACACAAACCGGTTCGTTAGAAATGTTTTTAATTTTTGTTTGCATAAATACTCTATAAAATATCTTTAGTATTCCTAAACTCATCTAACACATACGCCTGGTTAGGAAGAATAAAAATATCTTTTTTAGCGTCTCCACTATTTATATATTCGTCCACTTTTGTTAAGTGTTTTTGGCATACGCCTGTTTCATTTGCGTCGCCTGTAACTTTAATAAACGCAAAGACTTGCTGATTACCGCAAAACAAACAAACCTTATTTAAATGTTCTGTAAGCGGGCCATTGTACAACGGGAAGTTTTTTCTACGCATTGGCGAGCCGCATTCGATTTTACCGCAATTATCTAAGCCGTTTGCTTTACCCTCATACCACTCATTACAATTAGCACAGACATAGCACAAGCCGTTTTTAAGTTCGTTGTTAATTGCTGTTTGTGTTACTTTTAATTCTACCATAACTAAATTTTAATAATAGTCTCGAATTCAAACTTTTCGACCGTTTTTAATGTCTCTGGATCGTTGAGGTCTAGTTCCCCTTCCACCAATATGCTTACGCTGTATCCCACGACTCTCCCCACTATATCTAATAGTTCGGTTAAATCATTCCAGCCTTCATTAACGGCCAGATATGTCCTTACTTCTTTTAGACTATCTAATACTGTAATATTACTATATGGTTGAAAAGTAGTCAAGACTTTCCTCAGAACAATATTTGCGTCGTCTCTGTATCGGGCAACAATTTCAATAGTATAAGTAATATCTACAGGCCACGAACGAACTTTTCTTTCTAAAAACGCAGCTCCTTGTTCGACCGGTACTGTATCAGGTATATTAACAACTTTTGAACCAGCCGCTGGAACTTGGTATTCATAAGACTCGGGGTGCCAACGCGCTAAATCTGGCGTTATAGTATCTCGTCTTATTACAGCCATAGGTAAAATTAAAGCGCTAAAAACGCTTTCGGGTGTATTAAAAACAACTGGTATTGTGTCGGTAACAACAGGAACATTATGTTCTTCGTCAAAACCTGTTTGAAATTCTGCGTCTTTAATAGTTAATAATCTGACAGGAATGTCTCGAGTTCGCGACGTATCAACAAAAGTGCCTAAACTTCGAAATATTCCTTCGTCAAAGTTTTTAACAAATATAGACCCATTGCGCTGAAAATGTGTGGCTCTAATCGGCACGAATCATTCCTCCCGAACCTTTTCGTACTGCGTCCATAAACGGAACCGCCCTTACGGCATTCATTATTTTAACACCTTTTTTTGCTTTACCTATTCGACGCCAAGGTTTATAAACCGGATTGGTAAAGTCTTCTAAAGCCGAAACTACTTTATCACTATGTACTATATCTGAAAAACCTGAACTTATTAACCATTTATAAGCGGGAGTCCAATGCGCTTTTTTAGGTGTTACGCCGGTAAGACCAAACTCTAACGCCATGACCGATTTACCTATATCAATAGCTACTTTGCCGCCTAAATTAGGAAACGTTCTACGACCTATTGTATAACCTATATTTTGAATCCATGACTTGATTTTATTGTCTCGTTCGTCTTGCTGATTCTTATCCCTCGCTGCTTTTACGCCAGCTTCTCCAACATATTTAAATTTTAAAGGTATAGTTCTTGGATATCCGCCTATTATTCCCGGTAATTCGCTGACTGCCCACGGGCTAAACTGAGAAAGAATTAAACGCAAACTATTATGTCTTGTATATTTTTTTGCTAAAATTTTACCGGCGCCTCTTTTATATCTAAACGAAGCGGCTCCTACTTCAGCTAATGCGCCTGCTATAACGTCTTTCGGCGGTTCTATAAAATAAACAACAAATGTTGCAGGGTCTACTAAACTGCTTCCTCGTATTTTCTTAACACCGACAAATGCGGCCGCTCTGTCTTTGCGTTCTATGTCTGAAGTATATAAAGACTCTCTGTATTTATTCTGCCAAGCGGCGTCTGTAGGAATGTTTTCTGCTACTTTGTCTTTAAAACTTTTCGCCATTTCCCGGGCAATAATCCATGTAAAAGCCGACATTCTGTCTTTCAATGTGTTTTTAAACATTTTAAATATTTCTTTGGTTGTCTTGTCTGGCTTTATTTTTACTTTCATTTTATACCTAAATTTCTAAAGTCCTCTTTTAAAGACACTAGACCTCTATATTCTTTAGACATAGTATAGTGACCATAATTTACTGTAAATTGTTTCTGCGGGTAACCAGGCATTTTTTTAAAACCTATTGGTTTAGTTTTTTCCTTTTGTATTGGTCGAGCCATAGCTACGAATTCAGGAAATTCCCCTTGATTTTCTTCTTTCTTTCCTTCTTCGTCCTCTTTTTCTTTTTCCTCTTCTTCGTCTTCTGGGGTTTCTTCTTCAGACTCTTCCTCAGGTTTTTCTTCTTTTTCCTCTGGTTCTTCTTCAGGTTCATTACCTTCTGGAGGAGGACCATAACTTCTTCTAGAAGGGAACATAGGCCCGCCTAAAATTTCCTCAAGGCTTCTTAACATATCTAAAAGACTATAACCAACTATATCGCTAACCTTAGCTTTTTCCATATCTTTCGGTCACATATATTCCTTTCTAACTGGGAAGACGACTCTTCGCATTTTCCGGGGCCAGCCATTCGCGTCTTATTATGTCACAAATAAACATTGCTGTATTACCGTTATCTCCGAAAAATCCAGCCGGAAGGCTTAAGCTAATAAACCAATCAGTTATTCCTTTTGTCTCTGGGTGAAAAGTTCTTACAATGTCGCCTTCTTGCGGCCTTATTCCTACTTCGTCTAAAGTTTTTATCGGAAACGACGCTTGGCCTCTATGTTCAACTAATCTACCTCTGTCATTAACTTCTAATATTTTTGGTTCGGTTATTTTAATAAAGACACGCATAGGAAGTTTCTGCTTAAAAACCCAATTAGGTTTCGCTTCGTTATAAACGTCGTCTATTTTTGTAGCTTGCTTATCTAAAATAATATATTCTACAAGCGGTGCTACCAGCTCTGTAAGCTCTTGTGCCACGCCCTTAATAAGGCTAAAATCAAGGTCAGACAAGAATTGACCCTGAAAATTACCTGGACTATTGCTTATGTCCTCGCATGAAGGCGTAGGAATACATGGTATATCGTTATTATCTACCATACATTAAATTCCGGTTCCATTTACAACTTTAATAACTTGTTTCGTTATAGGAACAGACAATTTAGGAAAGCCTTTTTCTCCTTCCGGTTCTTCGTCGTCTTCTTCGTTTTCGCCATATAAAGAATCCAATGTTAATGAAGTCGTCTCGTTAACAAAATCTAAAGCGTCTCCGAAATAAGACAACAGCGTTGCTGTTTCTTTCTCTTCGTCGCTTTCTGCTATAGCTTCTAATTTCTCTCCGATAGTGCGCCAATAGTCAGCTGAGTTTTCGTTGCCTTGGTTTATTAAACCCACCATTTCAGCAATTTCTGTTTGATCGGCGTCTGCTAATTTATTAAGCATTTCTTTTATTAATGGAATTCGTTCGTCTATTTTATCGCGAATAGAATCTAACGCAGGTAGAGCAAATTCGGGAGAGTCTTCTATTGTATCAGAGTTTTCTATTTCTTGTAATACCTTAGCGGTAATATACTCAGCAGACACTAGTAGACGACCGTCTGCTGAAGTATTTTCCTCTATAGCTTCAGTAATAATATCAGACAGTTTTTTTGCCATTTAATCCTCGTCGTCTTCCTTGTGTTTTTCAAAGCCGTTCTGAGTATAGAACTGTAAAAACATAGCCGAATCCCTTAAGAAAGTCATTATTCTTTCGATGTCTCTTGCCTCAACAGAATAATCTGATTCTTTTACCAAGTCTCTAAAGCCGTCGTAGGCTTCAATAAGTTTATCCAATGTCTTTTCTGCTGCTTGTATAGTTGTTATATATGTTTTATATTGTTTTAACTCGTCTGCTGTTGCTTTATTCATTAATAATTCGAGTTGGTGAGGTAGAACTTTTAAAGCGTACCCATAAGCCGTATTTAAATCGGGGTAGGTAAACTGCCCCGGATTAATATCTGCTTGTGCGCTTGTCTCTTCTTGAAGAATACCTTTCGGTCCTTCTACTGCTTTTTCAAGTTCGCGCATAACTTCATTAAAGTCTTTGTCTGACATATTTACTCCTTATAAATTATTCTGATAAGAATCCCTGTATTTCCTCTTTAACAAGAGGTGAAAATTTAAAACTATGTTGTTTATTCACAACATTGTTACGAAACCAAATCCATTTTTTATAATTAACTGTTCGTCTAATATCATCAGTAGCTTGTTTATATAACCATTCACATAATTTAATTGTGTTTAATTTGCTTAGTTGTAATGTCCAATAACAATTATTTAAAACATATCCATTATATATCTTATTTTGTCGCCTCTGATTCACATAACCGCCTTCAATAATATTTAACGTATTTAGAACAGAGGATAACGCCACTACAAACTTCTTAGAGCCGCTTACATAACTGCTTATAATATTTGTGTTGTGCCACCTATTTCCTGTTATTGAGATACAGCCGTCACCGTCCCAAAGGCCGCGCACAAAATGGTTTAAAAATTGGTTAGGAATATCGGGAAATTCCATATTTCGAGCTTTATTCCCTTCTAAATTATATGTTTTAGAAAGCTTTTGTGTTAATACTCTGCTGTTAATTGTAGCTTCGTAGCAATTACTTTTTAATTTACGAACAGTACCACCTAATAAATTACTTACTTTATTTGCTGTATTGTTATCTAAATAAACAGATATTTTATTCTTATCTACATGGCCATCTGAGTAAATTAATCCCAAAACCCAAGCCGAATATTTATTAAGTTTATTAAAAAAATTAACTTTATAAGTATATTTTATTTTCTTACTGTTTATATATTTTCCCTTTTTCCACGCTAATTGCTGAGCTTCGGCATTAGTTCTTATACAACCAACCCGTTTCAATAAATCTTGAATAGTAGAGGGATCGGCACAAACTTTAGTTGCTATTTCATGTGAAGTTAGTCCGTCCTTATATAAATCTATCCATTTATTGTGATCTTGCTTATTATAGTATTTCGGCATTTTTATTCCGATAAAAACCCTACAGAACCTAAATTTCTTTCGCGAACCTCTGTATTTAATTCTTCGAGTTCTTGTTTTGCTTCTTCTATCAATTGAGGCCCATTAAGCATATAATCTGAAACTGCGCCCGGAAAAGCGCTAAATTTCCCTCTAATAGTTCCCAGTCTGTATTTAGCTTTAGCCGTACTGTACCGAACAAAAACGTCTTCTGCTGCCGGAAATAATGCTAATTCTGATATAGCAAAAGTGTTTGTCTGATATTGTATTAAAGCTTTTTTTGAAACAAATGGAACTGGATATATTCTTAATTTTCTAAGCTCAGGTATATACTCAAAAGAAATATCGGCGCCAAATACTCTCTTTAATTGTTCAATCCATTGAAGCTGTTGAACTAAAGAACTGTATAAGCCTGTCGGATAACTGAATACTATACCACCTTCGGCCCTTAAAGGAAACGGAAAATAAAAAGGAAATTCTCGATCGAATATTAACGGCGGTATTCTCACCTGTTCAACATAAACATTTATAACGTCTGCTACGTCAACAGGCATAAGAATTTCATTTTGTTCCGGTAATAAATTAATTAATATTTCTTTAGTTAGCCCCCAGTTAGCAATAAACCACCTCTGGGCGTCCGCTATTGAGTCGTTGAATTGGTCACAAGTTAATTCAACGGCAACCCTGCCTTTACCAAGAGTTCTGGCTATATAATTTGCAAGCTCTGTATTATTTGCAAATGGCACAATTAGTTCTCCATATGTGTATAAATTAATTAAAAAATACTTTTATTTTCTTATTTACTTCGTCTATTTCCAAACCTGTTACTAACAACTGCATGTCTTTATTATGGGTAATTTCAGTCACTACTTGGTAATTATTCAAGTCGCCCACTTCCCGCATTAAATCAGGCTTAGTCGCTAAATGAATGGATCTAAATTCCGCCCCTTCCAGCTTGTCTACTTTAATTTCCATGTAGACTTCGTCTATTTTTAAATTACCTTTTTTGATTCCCCATTTCTTTTGGTCCCACTCTATTTTCCAGCCGACGCGAGCCGTCTCTTCAGAAATTCCTTTCTCGCCGCTCTCATATATAAGACTGGATTGTAAATACGTAGCAAAAGAATTAGTAGTTACATTCAAGTCTTCTGTTTTGGCAGGGGCTGCTTGTTTAGGCTCTTGCGCCGGTTCTTGGGTAGGTTCTTGTCCTTGTTCGGGTACTGACGTTTGTGCGTCAGGTGAATAATTCGGGTCTACTGGCTTTGCTGTGCTTACTAGCCTATCGTCTAATTCAGATTCAGATTCTCTAACAACTAACCGTATTTCTGCTAAATTATTAGCTATATCGCGAATAACGTCCTTTACAGTTAGATTCATAAGTCATTTTAAGTAGCTACGATTATACACAAGTATTTACGCCCACAGAATCTAAATAATAGTCTTCAGCACAATCGTACTGATTTACAATATTTTGGCAATATTTTACAAATTCGTCCATAGTTCTATTGCCTTTAGTTCTATTACACCTAAAACAAATAATTTGAATATTGTCCTTTGTTATAATATTTTCGTTATCTATTCGATCTAGTGTCGGACTCCGATCATTTAATACTTTATTTCCGTCTTTCTTTTCCCACAATAGAGAAACATTACAAAAAGAACAAGTATCCACATTACATACGAAATCTAGCAATTCTTTATATGAAAGTTGTATACTATACTTGTTTTTTCGTCTGTGATTAGATAAACACGTAATAACCCATGATCGACGTGCGTCTGCCCAGTAATACTGACGTGCCCAAATGTTATAACATTTTTTACATTTAGCTCTGACTCCCAGCGTTCCAAATTTGTGCGGGCTAAACTCTGTCAAAGCTTTAGTTTCATTACATTTAGTACACTTTTTCATATTATAAAAATATGCGAGCGTCATATACAGACGCCCGCACAAATTATGTTTACTTTTACAACGAGACCGTGTTAAAAATCCTTGTAAGCGCGTAGAACTCCGGTCTTACCAGTTTCTTGCCGTAACGAGTACGGATACCTTTTCTAAAGGTCATATCCGCAGGATCCATGAAAGTAGGAGTTACCTGCAGAGGTATATACGGAGCATACACATAACCAGTGTCTAAGAAACTAGGGCCCTGATAACCTAACAGAATCTGGTGAGCCGTTTCGCTCAAAGAAGTGTTAGGGTTAATAGCTGTAGCTGTCGGGTGGAACGGGTCTTTATAAACCGTCCATTTCGATTTCAGCGTACCAATCTTCACTATTGTTCCCGTATATGTATACTGAGAAGCATCCACAGACTGGAAAAACGGAAGAGAGTCTACTAAGCTTGCGACTTCTGGACTTATAACCATCCAGTTCGCTGGAGCCCTACGTGTGAACTTATGAACATTCTCACTAGCCGCATTGATCGCAAGGATTA
>Ga0247727_10013003_pt1 | contig 14131 bp, 15 predicted proteins | sample WisWelCaveWW1625_FD_202498 | JGI IMG/M metagenome (GOLD analysis project Ga0247727, IMG submission 202498) | Biofilm microbial communities from Wishing Well Cave, Virginia, United States - WW16-25 | ecosystem: Environmental > Aquatic > Deep subsurface > Groundwater > Cave microbial mat | place... | reverse complement strand
TAGGTCCTCCGGCTTCATGACGGGGGAGAACGCGACGGCTGCATTAAACGCCAGAAACCAGGGCTCCGCAAGCGCAGGGATCTTGGATTCGCTCTCGAGATTCACGATCAAAAAACCGCACCGCTGGCCATTCTCGGCCACGAAGTACGCCGCTTCCGGCCGTTGGGCCTGAAGAATCTGCTGGATCGTCTTGCCTAACGTGCCCTCCCCCACGGCTTTGTTGCCCGCCTCAACCGGGATGTTGACCTTCATTAGCATGCGCATAGCTGTCCTCCCCATGTAGAGTGTGATACACAAGACGTGCTGAACCAAGCGGAAACACTCCGCTCGCGAAGAACGCAACGGTGCCAGGCACCGGCGTGCCGCGACTATGTGACGGTGGATGACTTGATGCAGGAGGGGCTGTCCGTTCACCTGGTCAAGGAAAGCGAAGTCCTGAGCAAGGACGCCCGCTCCCATCAAAAGTTCATTCACGGCATCAAGGTACTGCTGGCGAAGAACTACGTGGACAATCTCTCCGAAGAAACCCGCAAGGGGATGAAAGAGAAGGCCGAGCAAGGCATCTACCCCTCTGTGGCCCCGCTTGGCTATCTGAACGTGCAGTGCGGGGATCGCCGCTTCATCCAGCCGGACCCGAACGTGGCTCCGCTCGTCCAGAAGCTTTTTGAGTGGTACGCCACCGGCAATTTCTCCTTGCTCGATGTGACGCGCAAGTCCCACGCGGAGGGCCTGGCGTATCGGCGCTCAGGCGCAAAGGTTCACAAGAGCATCGTGGCGAAAATCCTGCATAACCCAATCTACTACGGTGACTTCGTGTGGAAAGAGCAGCTATATCGGGGGACGCATGAGCCGCTGATTACCAAGGACCTGTTTGACCAGGTGCAGGCGGTCTTTGAGCAGCGGGAGGGCCGCCGGACGCGGTTCCAGAAGCACCATTGGGCCTTTCAGGGCTTGGTGTCCTGCGGGCATTGCGGGTGCGCTCTTGTGGCCGAGCGCAAGAAAGGCCGGTACACCTACTACCACTGCACCGGCCACAAAGGGCGCTGCGGCGAGAAGTACGTCAAAGAGGACGAGCTATCCAGGCAGTTTGGCGAGGCGCTGCTGATCCTTCAGCTTGACCCGGAAGTCTTGGCTTGGCTCAAGGAAGCGCTCCATGCCAGCATGAAAGATGAGCGGGACTACCACGGCGAGGCGATCCAAAAACTTCAGCAGGACTACCAGCGCCTTCAGGAGCGGCTGGACGCGCTGTACGTGGACAAGCTGGATCAGAAGGTTGACGAGACGACCTACCTACGGCTGAGCGAGCGCTGGCGCGGCGAGCAGGAAGACTTGCGGAGGACGCTGGAGCGGCATGAGAAGGCCAACCGCTCCTACGTTGACGCGGGAGTCCAACTGCTGGAACTGGCCTCAAACGCCCACACCCTGTACGAGCAGCAGCCCATGTTGGAGCGGAGGCGGCTGCTCAACTACGCATTCTCGAACTGCACTTGGAAGGAAGGTCGCCTGACCGTCAGCTTCCGACAACCCTTTGACATCCTGGCAGATACGAACCGCGCCTACCAAAATCAGAAGGCCGCCAACGGCTCCGTTGACGGCCTTTCTGAAATATGGCTCCGCTCCAAGCCTGCCGATCCTCGGCCAATCTCTGGAGGGAATGCTCCCTTATCCTAGCACCCTCTCCTGCTACAGGGCAAGGCGGCGCTACCTCCGAGAGGCCAGCCTAGCCGACAGTCCCACCTCATGCGGGGGAGCTTCTACGACCCGCTGGCTGGACAAATCTCTCGATGTTTTGTCCCATTTGTCCAGCGGCGGCTGGACATATCTTCCACATCTCGCTATGATCCAAAGAGATAGAGCATGTCCGCGGTTGAATACGGACATGCTCGCTCTTGGGCCCTCTCACCCAACTCGCAGGTTACAACTCGGCTGCAGTTCCAGGATGAGTTGGCGCTCCCGCGCTGAGGGATCTGCCGGTGTCACTTCGCCCACCCACTGCGTCGGGACTTGTCGACTGATGCAGGGGTTATCGCCATTGAGATGAGCAAGGAGACGCTCTCGCAGATCACCCTTGCCGACATACACCCACTGGTTCTGCCTGAACAGGCCGTACACCCCAACCTGGCCAGGGGTTAGTGTTTCGATATCTTGCCGCGCGAACGACCGCGGCGTTTGTTGAACGAACGACATATGTCCCTCCGGAATTGCGTCACGTGCCCCGCAGCCATACCCATGTCCCAAAGACCACCAGTGGGACGTAGAGCACCCAGATCGTGCAGGAAAACCCGGCCCAGAGGACAGCGCCGCATCCCCAATCCACCCGGAGTGACAGAGGATCAGCCACTTCCGGATCAGACGGTTTGGCGGCCAACGCGGCCACGATGGTCTGATAACGCCGACGGAAACGGCGCTCCGTCGAGAGGAAGAACGCGTCCAGCCACCAGAAGATCACTGCTCCGACAGCCGCGAGCAGATGGAGCGAGGGCAGGTGTTGTTGCCACCCAAGCCCCATCGCCGCCATCCAGACTGTCACGGCGAGCTGCTTCGTGGAATGGCCGTGGGAGGAGAGCCGGTTGACGATATCGGTAATGAACTCGCACTCCTTCACCACCAGGTCCGCTCGATCGGTCATCGCAGGGCTTCCCGCATCCGGCGTTCCGCATCGGCGATGTAGTCACCGAGCGGCAGCTTCGAATTCCACGGGTTGTAGATGATCGCTCCGTTATCGCGTAGAATTTTCGGCACCGGACCCTGGCTTGGTTGGTCGGGGAGATGGATGCCGAAGACCAGGTTGCCGCGCTCATAGCTCTGCTCAAGCTCGTAGTCCACATACTCCCGGCAGGCCGTGCGCTGCCCAATCAGGCAGATGGTCACCGAGGTACCGCGAAGCCCCTCGTCAATCAGCCGCTTGATGGCCGTATCCCCCTTCTTCCGCGCCTCCTCCCACAATGACCCATCCTTGAATCCGGCGACGGCCCGGTCGATGAACTGGTCCGAGTTACGGATCTGGTTCACCTCCCAGATATCGGCGTAGTGGAACGCGAAGTACACGACACGAACGTCACTCATCGAGCCTCCTCATGGTTTGACGACGCCAGCACCCATTCGCTGCTCTGATCTGCTCTTAGTGGCTGCCACGCACACCTCCTTGTTCTTTTCCGCGTATTGCGTAACTCATGGGCAAAAAAATTAGCGGGTCCTGGGGTCCTGATAGCTATCGATACCGTCGCTCTGAAGAACTGGTTCGGTATCGGGCGACGCCCACAGCCCCAGCGTCTGTAATCGAATCTCGACCGACTGCCGTGACACATCAAACCGGTCCGCCAGATTCCTGACCAGTCGGTCAGAATCGCCAGCGCCCCGTCCAGCCCGCACTCGTTTGACGTGCTCCGCAAAGATGGATTGCGGCATCAGTAGGGCAGCAGCCCCACGGTTGGCCTGCCACTCGGTGAAGTCCCCTGGGACTTGCGTGGGTTCGACGAAATCCTCCCGGATATGGCGCTCAAGGCATACGGAGCGGCCCCCGCGTCGGAAGAGCCGCCCATGGAACATCGCGTGAAACCCCTCGTGCGCACAGGTAAACCGGAAACGCCCTCTCGCCACTGACGAACTCCGCTGACGATAAAGCACAGCGCTGATCCGAATGAGCCGTGACCCGTCTGGGTTGAACTGCGTGGCCCCTAACACGCTCACGGGAAGACCAGTGGCGTCCGGCTCATACTCGACTCGGTCCTTCCTCAGGTACTCCTCGATGAAACGCTCGACGTCGAGGGCTGGTTGGTCGAGGTTGCAGGTGCCGCCGTGGAATTTCAGGTAGTGCTCCTCCATCAGCTCATCGATGTCGGCGCCATTGCAGACGAGGCGACACCCATACTGGCTTCGGGGATCGTCGATCCACTGCATCATGTTCTCTTGTCGATTTCCTTATTGAGCCGATCAACCACTCCGGGGTCGTGCGCTAGCTTTTGGGCAATACGGCGGAACAGCGTCCCCACCTTCGCGTTCCTGCCCATGACTTCCTCGATCATGGGGTCGACCTTGCCCGCGAGGTTGAGTAACTCGTGTACGTCCAGTTGAAGCACTCCGGCCAACTGAACAATGATCTTCCCGCCGGGGGGATTCCGGTGGCCCTGCTCGATGTCGTTGAGATACGATACCGATATGCGCTTCCCGTCCTCGTTGAGCACGGCCTCACAGACTTTCCGTAGGCTCAAATCGAGGTGATTCCGTTGGTCCTTGATTCTGCGTCCAAACGCGGTACCCATGTCACCGTTAGCGTACAGCGTAACCACCTCCCTGTCAAGCTCTCACACCGTCTGATCATCGCGACCATCTGCCAGAGAACTGGTTAACTTATATGTTCCAGCCAAGGTTGCGGCGGTAGTCGCTGACCCAGCTGTGGTCCTTCGGCTCGATCATCCACACCCTAAGTTCCTGCTGCTCTTGGGCCATCTCAGCCGCCATCTGCAAGGCGTCCAAGGCATCGTCAAATCGGCCTCGGGGGAAATGGCGGAGTTCCTCCAGCAATTCTCGATGCCGCTTTGAGAACTGAATCGTCCCACTCGCGACCAGCGGCTGTAGCGAGGCAATCCGGCTATATTTGTCTCTCTTATTCGTAATCCGCTCAAGTGGGGGGTAGATCCCCAGCGCATTCCCACGACTCTGGAGTTGGTCGGCAAGGAAGTCCTGGAATTGATTCACCTCAATCGCAAACTTCGTGTAGCGACGCCGTCGATGATACACGAGGATCGCTTCGATGAGCTCATCGGGTTTGCGATAGCTAACATCCGCATCAAGGACATAGAGGTTATGATCGGCTCCTCGCAGGAGGGTTACAATTGCTGACCGGTCCCCCCGCTTATCCTCCTTGCCTAAGCTTGGGTCGCACGCTCCGAAACATTCCCCACCCTCCCCAACCACTCGCAGTAATTCATCTTCAGTTTGGAATGGCATCCCAAAATTGAACCTCCTCGCTGTTAAACAAACAGTCCCGTGGGTTGACGGGCTCATTCTGGTACTCCGCGTCAAAGCTCGCCCGGCCAATCTGTTCGCGCTTTTCCATGAGCGCGTAGTAGTCCCTGTTGGTTTCCCACAGCACCCTGGTCCCTTCGAGCATCGCTGCGCGGTTGTCCTGAAAGAACTCCAAAGCCGCCTCCGGGCCCTTCCGCTCCTTATACGCCTTCTGTCCGTGGTAGATCTGCGCCCAAGCTTCCCATAGCTCAGGATGTGCCGACCACGATACGACGGAGCGGTAAACCCCCTTCGCCCAGTCAGGGCAGCTTTCCGGGCTGACCAGCCGCGCCAGGACCGAGTAGTAGTGGTGGATGGTCCCGATCGCAATGACGTTCGTGGCTGAGCTGCCCGCGTTGATGACGGACCGCATGAGCCGTTCAAAGAGTTGGTCGCTGGCCGCTGGGGACTGCGTACCTTCATCTGCCTCAATGTCATCGAGAATGATCAGTGAGGGGCGCTCGTAGCGATGCCGACGTCCTCGGATTTGCTGGTCGGAGCCGAGCGCTGTGACCTTAACCCCATTGCGGGTGATGATTTCGTGCTGCCGCCATCGCGGGGGACCGGGCTTCGTGCCGATTTCGCACACGTCGGGGAAGTCCCGCATCAAGCGCTCGTTGCTCATGAGCTCCGCCTTGATGTGCGAGAGGTTGTCGCTTGCTTGGTCACTGGTGTGGGACATCAAGACGATGTACGGTTCGAGCTTATAGCAAATGCAGTGGACAGCGTATTCCAACCCGACAATGGTGCTCTTACCACTCTCCCGAGGGGCGGTGATAACGACCTTCGCCCCACGGCGAACCTGGAGTTCCGACAGACAATTGCACAGTGTCTGGTGGAACTCGGCATCCGGATGCTGATGCGAGAAGTAGCAATGTCGAAAGAACGAGAATGTCTGGCCCTGGCGTCGTCGAAGAGCAGAGAGCGCGGCACTCACCTCGTTACCCATCGTGTTCCTCCCCCACGTGGTCCTCTTGCCGCCGTTGCGTTAGTTGGTTCACTTGCAGCGCGAGCTCCTCTTTCTGGATTCGTTGGCGGATCTGCTGAAGTTCTACCACGAGCTCAGGATTCAACTGGCCCGCTTGCTGCGCTGCGCTCTCAATGTCAGCCAGCTGTGATTTCATGTCGTCGTAGGATCGGCCATCCGGTTCTTCTATATGGTAGACGAGGTCTCCGATGACCTGCTGCGGCTGCTGAGGAAGGTATCCTAGCGATTGGAGAGTCTCAATGAACTCCTTGACCGTTTTCCAGGCTAGGTATTCGGCATGGGTCCGTTCGCCGACCGACCCCTCCCCTGAGCGGGCCAGCCGAGTGAGCCGTCCATGGTGGTTCGCAAACTTCACGAACAGCTCACCGACCACTTGCTTCGCCAGCTCGAGATTCGGCGCCACAGCGTTCTTGGCTCGGAAGTCTCCGATGGCGCGCTGAACGGTTTTTTCGCTGATGTCGAGCAGTTGAGCAGTCTGAGGGTAGGGGTATCCCTCAGACCATAAAACGACGACGCACTGCTGTCGTTGCTCTTTGCTCAAAGCGCTTGGGTGAATGGTTCCGTCTTTGATCTGTTGGATTAGTGTTAAGGTCGGCTTCTCGGGCTGATCTGAGGTGACATGAGCGCTAGACATTAGAGGCCTCCTTCACATAGCGGTGACGGATCTCCTCCGACACCTTGTCTTTCCCGACAAACGCGATGAACCGACGCACAATAGCGTCGCAGTATCGCGCATCGATTTCCGCACAGTAACAGCGCCGCCCCACACTCTCGGCCGAGATCAAGGTACTACCCGATCCAGCGAAGAGGTCTAACACTACCTCGTCTCGAAGGGTGCTATTCCGGATTGCCCGTTGCGCGAGGGCAATGGGCTTCTGCGTGGGGTGGCACAGCCGGTTCGCGGGATCACGCTTACTTTCCCATAGCGTGGTTTCATTCGTCGGACCATACCACCGATGTGGAGCGTCCTCCTTCCAGCCGTACAAACAGAACTCGGTTTGTTGATTGTAGTCTCCATATCCGATGGCGAAGTTCGGCTTGGCCCACGTGATCACGCATGAGATGTGGAACCCGAGCCCGCTGAGAATCTGGTACATGGCGTGGAATTGCTTATGGCCGTTCCACAGGTAACAGCAAGCTCCTGGGGCCAGAAACGCTGCGGCCGACGTCAGAATTCCGGCGAGCCATATTTCGTACTCCGGTTGGCTCATGTTATCCGCGTAGATTCGCTCCCAATGCTTTGAGGGCTTTGGACGTGCCTTCGCATGGGGCCGGTTGCCGCCGTAGTACGCCACGTTATACGGGGGGTCGGTGAAGAACAGCTGCGCCTGCTCCCCGCGCATCAACCGCTTCAGGTCTTCCGGCTTGGCCGAATCCCCGCACAAAAGTCGGTGGGAACCTAGCTGGATCAGGTCTCCCGGTTGCGTAATCGGCGTATCGATTGCCGCGACTGCGGCTTCGACGTTGAAGTCATCCTCCGCCCGAGCGCCAGTGAGCCGATCGAGCAACTCGCCGATTTCCGGCAGATCGAAACCGCTCAGGCTGAGGTCGAGATCGGAGATGGTGCTGATGTCCTCGAACAAATGGGCCAGCTTGTCTTCATCCCACTCACCCTGGTTCTTGTTGAGCGAAAGGTTGAGCAGCTTCTCATGCTCCAACGGTAAATCGACTACGCTGACCTCAACTTCCTGGTAGCCCAACTCAATCAAGATCTTCAGTCGCTGATGGCCGCCGACGACGTTTCCGGTGCGACAATTCCAAACCAACGGGTCCACCAAGCCGTACTTCTGGATGCTCTTCTTGATCTTTTCGTAGGCGGGGTCGCCAGGTTTCAGATCGAGGCGGGGATTATGCGGGGCGGGATTCAACTGGCTGACGTGAACTTTCCGAATGTCCATAGCAGGCTCCTTGGTATCAAAGGTTGTTGACGGCTGTTGCCCCTGGGCTGGCCAACAAAAAAGCGCGAGGCCAGCAAACGTCTTCCGCGACGACTTCCGCCTGCTGGCCCCGCGCTGATACCCTGCGGGGCACTGCGCCTTCAACTGCCCGCTATGACTTCAGCAAATGGCTTCCTCTCCTTAGAACTCTTAAACTTCGCGCCTCACGTGCTCGCCTTCAACTGCCCGAATGACGAACTCGATGACTTCCTCAACGACAAATCCAACGATATAATTTCTTCACCACCGACACAGGGCTATTCAAAGTGAGTCTACCGCTATCGCTGGCCTGTGTCAATCGGCTCATCCTTGCTCTTCCGCTTCTTGCCTTCCAGTTTTCCCAAATCCGGCCCGAACCGCTCGTAGGCCAGCTTCATAACCCCGTCAGCAATGGCAGAAATGACCTGATGAACCCGTTCGGCCATTTCGGCTGGAGTTTCCGGGGTCTGGTCTCCGCTAGAGCGACTGGAGTGCGCAAGCTTGTGTTGAGGTCTCATGGTCTGGCTACCTGTTCCTGTGCTTCCAGCAGCACCGAACGTGACTGTTCCCGCGGTGGTTATTACTTCGATATCTCCGCTTCCGCTAAGCTTTCAGTTCGTTCTCAATCAGGTCCCATCGATTTCGATATTTGCTGATCTCCCAACCGCTGAAAGATTTCCCAGGAGGCAGGTGAACGGTTCTCACGTCGGAATCTTCGTGCGGTCGGCCTTTCCTCCCGAGAGTAGATAACCAGAGCTTGTGCGCCTCGGTAACATTCTTAGCCATCTCGCCCGAAGGGATGATGTAATACTCAAAATCCATATCGCTTCCTGGCGTTGGGATTCCACCAAGCACCCAGAAGAACTTGTTTCCATAATCCCTCGTGGCTTTTCTCCCGACGGAACATGTCTTCTTCCCTGGCACAAAGGTCTTTACTTGGATATGCACAAATTTCGTTCCCTCGATGTTGCTGCACAAAATGTCCGTATTTGGCGTATTGCCCATGGTAGTTACCGCGGAATAGCCCCGTCGGCACAGTTCTCCGGCGACAAAGAACTGACTAGCGTTACCTCTTGCGGATTTGTCTTTTGCCATATTTGTCACGCCCCATCAGAAGCCGCCTGGGGATAGCTCCCGACTACCCTCATTGCCCTGAACTCTTCATATGGCTCATGACGGCGGCGACGTAGCCGTCAGCCCGCTCTCCAGCGGTCTTGACCAGAGCGGTGCTGAGCCGGCTATCTAACGCAAACTGTCGCCCATCCCAGGCATACACATTCCAGCGCCGCTCACCCGTCACGTAATTCCAAGTGGGGTCGCCCCAGTTCTCAATGCCGACCCAGATCTGAGGATTGCCGTCCGAACCTGGCCGTAACTCTACTCCAGCCGCGCTGCCTTGGGCCACCAGCAGCTCCGGCTTGCCTGTCGTGAAACGATACAGCCACAGGTCGTGGAAGTGTGCGCCGCTGGCACCATGGATGGCCAGAACCGGCTGCTGATTAATGGTGACGGCCTCGAACCCAATGAAATACTGCCGTAGCGGTAGCTCGGCCTTCAGCGTAGCCTGGTTGCCATTCAACGCGTACACAAGCGCGAACGCCTGGCCGATTCCATCCGCATCATACGCGTGCAGACCCACCGCGACGGCATCCTCAAAACCGGGTCCCAGATAAGCCAGACGTTCAACTGTCAGGATTTTCTGCTCCGCAAACCGCGCTGGGACGTTCAGATGAACACCCTGGCCCATATCAACAGTGAGAGCCGATCCGGTATTGCTCGGCATGACATCAGAATACATACCCCCTGAAACTTCCTCATAGAGAGGGTCGGTAGCACCCGCCTGACCTGCTGGCTCGCTTGAGTGCACGATCGGGGTGGCCACTAGGAATGCGACCGCAACAGAAAGTCGACCAGCTCCAGCGCGCGGGTTCATTATCGATTGGTCTCCTGCCACTTGGCCGTGGATTGGCGGATGAGGGCCTCGCGCTCGGCTGTGGTCAGTCGCTGGGTCGGCTTGTCATTGGGCTTCTCAGTAAACCAGATGATCTTTGGAAAGTCAGGAATCAGGTCGTCCCTCAGCTGTAGCCCCTCGTCCGTGATCTCAGCCACCCTGTACACCCAGTAGGAGTGATCGCCCTCGAAGTAGTAGTTGACCCAGAGCATCTCATAGCGGCCATCGCCGTTCACGTCAATGAAGTCCTCTTGGCCTGCCGCGAAGGCCTCAAAACTCGTGTGCTTGTAGGTGCCATCGGCTTGGGCAATCAACAGATCGGCCATCTCAATCCAGGCCCCAAGCCCGTTGGCCCCTGGGTAACTCAGGATCAGGATATCCTTGCGGTGATCGCCTGTCAGGTCGACGTAGAAGACCCTGGAGCCAAATTGGAAATAGAAACTCGAGTTGGCAGTAGCCGTATCGAAGACTGATTGCCCGTTGACCAGCACCTCAGTGACTCGCCCCACCTTCTCGCGTTCCGGACTGGTGCTGATCCGGATTGGTCCTTCCTCGAATGGGGCCTCCGCGGCGTAGCCGAGGACCGCCTCAGCTTTGAGGGTAGGATAGGGCGTGGATTGGCTGGCTGGGAACGGAGGATGAGTTTCCGGATAGGCCAGAACGAATGCCGGGTGTAGATTCATGAGCACGAACAGGTAGAGCGACAGATGAGTGGGGGACATACAAGGCCTTCTATTCTGGTGGGGGCCTGGCATTGGACGCATCAGAACCGTTTCCCTATATTCCCCCTGCTCGGACTTCTACTGCCTCACCACCCCATCGGCACACGTCGCACTCAGTACCTGACTCTGGTTCTTGGTCGGATTGGGCCGTCGCAACCGCATCCTTGAAAAGCTTGTACACATGCTCTGGCTGGGGCGTCACCTCCACCAGCTCAGCACGAAACGGGAGGCGTCCCTTAAACCCGTCGTCCTTCACCGCCACAAAGAACGCAAAGTACGCCTTCGGTGCTGTCCGGTAACCCAACCGCTGGAGGAGGAAGGTGTAGACGTCCATCTGTAATTGGTAAGAATCATAAATGCTGACTTCCTTCGCGCCCGAAGATTTGTAATCGAGTACAGCTAGAGAGTCATCCGGGAACTCGAGGATGTCGTCGACCGCACCGAAGAGCGTATGGCCTGTTTTCGGGTCCTTCCACCTCAGGCCTCGGAAGTTATTCCGCCATTCGTCCAATTTCTGCGTGTCGCTAAACAGCTTGGCGTCGACCTTGTACTCAACGAGGATCGGATGTGGCTTGCCAGCAGCCCGAAACTCATCAAATTCAGCCTTCAGCAGCTGATCCATCGCAATATTGAGTGCTAAGGGGTAGCCCTTTGGCTGCTTCACCCCGTGCCGGTTCTGGAGCCAGAAGCACCGCGGGCAGTCCATGAACAGCTGCAGCTGCGCTCGGGATAGCTGGAGGTGACTTAGGTCTTGCTTGCGCTTTACCATCTTTACGATGCCACGGCAATCTTACCCTTGATAAGATTCGAGAACCACGCGGCATAATCCTCGGGTTTCAACAGGTCGAACGTGTAATACTGCTTCGCCGAGGCCTGGAAGTCTCGTGGTAGATCAAAGGGGTTGGTCGCAGCTAGCCGTCTGTTTACGCTGGAAAAGTGATCTGCGCCAAACCGTTCCTTGGCTGGCGTGACCTCATCTGAATCATCATCACTTTTTATCTCAACCACTCGAATGATCTCTGTGATGCCTTGGTCCTGTAGTTCCTGAAGATCACGCACATCCGCGCTCGCATTATCACTGAGTATCCGCGAAAGATATGTGCTGAGATCAATTCTGATAAAGAAATCCGGATTAAACCCCCGCCTAACGCGGTCTTTACCCCCCTTCCAGAACTCATAGCTCACACTATAAAACCCCATGTCCCGGGATTTGGCCCATGCATCGATGTACTTATGATGCTCAATCAACTTGAATACGAATTGCCGCTCTGGTTCATGGGACACTATCGCTAGATTCAGCGGTGTTTTAAAAACCGAGGTGTTTACCACGTACAAAGGCTTCATCTCCACCATCTGCCTGACGTATTGGGATGCACCAGGCGCGACCATTCTAAGGTCGAACAGGCTTTCTTCGATTGGCGCACGCTTCGCCATTTCCTGAACGACAAAGAGATTATCATCCCCTAGTTCTCGCTCATAATCTTCAGAAGCAAATACGGTGGCATATCTATCCAGGTCACTTATGCGCGCGCTCGCATTATCCATAGCGGCTGTCCGCACTGGAATCAAATCGCCTTCAATCCGTACGTGGAGACGCTTTTTTGTCCCCCGGGGCAGGTACTGATTGAAAAACAACTCGGTTTGCTTCTTGTTGTCTTCGGATAATCTCTTACCCTCTATCCCAGCCTTTTGCATGGCATTCTTGATGACAGCCTCAATATCCGCTGCATCCGGTAGGTCCTCGATGACAAAGCCATCACCGAAATCAAAGTGGCGACTTTCAAATTGTCTATTGGTAAATCTTTCTGCCACCTCCATCACAACCTGGTCTAAGGTGTATGATTTTCTAGAGAGCTGAAACCGCTTAGAGTCAATCAGGTACGTCACTGACAGATTCATCGTATCGGGCGATGGTGTGAGTGCGAGCGTCCTATCTTGCGCGCTCTCCTTCTGTGCCTCGATCTTTTCGAGCTTCGTCTCTGGCATATAATCCAGATTGAAGAGATTGAAGTTAAACTGGCTCCTCTCCAACTCAGGTACTGTTAGGACTTTCGACGTAAAGCGAGCCTCGCATTCCGTCACCGCCGTAACCAACTCTTTGATATGATTCGCGAACTTTTCGTGATTTGTGATAGTCACCACGGGGTAATTGTTTAATACCTGAGCTAAAGACACCTTGCGTGGCAACCGAAGACCGCGGCCAAGAACCTGTGAGATGAGTAGCTTTGAATCAAAAACCCTCTCTGCCATCGGCACGATCTGATAGACATTATCAACGTCCCAGCCTTCTGATAGTTTGTTTACCGCGAAGACAAACTCTACCTTTCCCCCAGTCTTTGCCGGATCGACCTCCTCAATGGCATCCAGTTGAGACTGGTAATCCCTATCTGTTGGCTTGCTGATAACGCAGATGACCTTCTCGGCGGCGATCTGAAACATCTGAGCCGCGGAGCAGGAGGCATATGCCGAATCACGGGCCTTCAGATATTCTGCCAACATATGGGTAAAATCAGCGGTGTTGCTCTCTGCACCGGACTGTGTTGCATTAATAAAAATGGTGATAGGCTTCAAGAGTGGCTTGGTTGAGCCGTTCCGATAGGCATATTTCTTCGCATTATCCTCATGCGTCATGAGAATCTGCTCATATTTCTGATAGGGGGTGAGATTTGTCTCCCCTGTATCTGATTCTGTCTTGATAATTGGGTTGATCCGCTTGACCACTTTTTCTTGAATCGCGTCCTTGATCGAGTAGTCGTAGATCACATCCACAAAATACTCATCCTGGTTATAGGGTGTGCCGGTAAACCCGATGTGGCGCTTAATCTTTGGTTCCTCGCGAATGAAAGTCATCCAGAGCCGCTCATCCCGACTTTCACCTCTGCTACCGGCCTCTTCAATATTTAAGGCGTTTCCGGCATAGCACAAATGGCTGTACGCATGGTGTACTTCATCGCTTAGGACTAACACCTCGTCCGTTTGCGAGAATAATGTATCGCCAATGGAATTGTGGTCCTTGTTGTAGATGGCATTTATGTTCTCAATGACAATAGAGTGGTCTTCAATTGGGTCATTCTCTGAAAGAAGGTGGACAGGCACATTCTGATACTTTGCAGGGAGGACCTTCTGCAGTCGGATTCCTTGTTCGCCATACAGGTATTCTCTGAACTTGCCTGTTAGCCCCTGCTCAATGACCGTTGAGGAGGGGCCCAACACCAAGACTCTCTTGACCTTACCTAGAATGATCGATAGATAGGCGATGGCGAACATCACGTACGACTTTCCTGTGCCTGTTGCCATATGGACTACGCCTGATAAGCGTGTAGGTAGGGGTAGGTGCCGGAGAAAGTTCTCTTCACTTTGAAAGCGCGCTTGCAGAGCTGGTTTCTTTTGCCAATTCTCCTTCGCAAGTTGCGAAGTATCCGTATAGCCACCGCCCCAGAGGTAGATCATCACCTGCTTAATGGCGTGATATTGATAATCACGGCTGCCCACAAGCGCGCACACAAACTCTTCCACCTCAGAGAAGTCAAACACCCTGTAATTGCAC
>Ga0247727_10013002_pt1 | contig 14132 bp, 15 predicted proteins | sample WisWelCaveWW1625_FD_202498 | JGI IMG/M metagenome (GOLD analysis project Ga0247727, IMG submission 202498) | Biofilm microbial communities from Wishing Well Cave, Virginia, United States - WW16-25 | ecosystem: Environmental > Aquatic > Deep subsurface > Groundwater > Cave microbial mat | place... | reverse complement strand
GCCCGCCGCGGCCGGCGCCGCCTTGGCCAGCGCCGCCAGCCAGACGTTGTAGTGCAAGGCGTGGCTCTGGTCCTTGGGAACATTGGTCGGGGAGCGGCCGTCGCTCGAGTAGACCACGCGCAAGCCGCCGTCGGGCCCCACGGCGAGCCCGGCGCGCTGCGTGTTGTGCCCCGAGCTCTCAGCCAGCCGCACCGGCGTAGTCCAGCCGCCGGGACCGAGGCGGGTGGCGTAGAAATGGAAGATCTCGTTGGGCTGCACGAGGGTCCAGTGGCGAAAGATCATCCACAGAGCGCCGCCGCCGTCCACCGCCAGGTGCGGCAGCTCGGCGTACCGCTCCATCCGTCCGGTGAGGACCTTGGCCAGGTCGGCTTCCGGGGTCAGAACCCGGCCGCCGGCCCACACGCGCAGCCCGAGGGTGCGGGAGTAGTGGAGGCCGCGGCTGCCCGGCGCGCTGCTCTCGCTGGAATTGTCCTTGCCCCAGTTCTCGCCCGCCTCGTCCCAGGCGACCCAGACGCGGTCCTGCCCGTCGACGGCCACGGCGGAATGAAACTGGGCCGTCGTTTCACTGGTGATCGGTATGGGCGCCGAGACCTGGCGTCCGTCGAACGACGCCAGGAAGACGTCGTAATTGCCGGCCTGGTAGCCGTCCCAACTGATCCAGGCGGTTCCGCGGGAGTCGAGCGCCAGGGCCGGTTCCCAGTCGTTGGCCGCGCCGGGAGAGACGCGGACCTCGGGGCCCCAGCGCCCGCCGCTCCGGCGGCGAGCGTATACGTCGCTTTGCCCGCCGCGGAAGGACTGCCAGACGATGGTCACGTTTCCGGCGCGGTCGGCGGCGGCGCGGGCGTTGAAATCCCCGTGAGGAGCGCGGGTCAGGCGCTCGCCCGGGCCGGCCCGCCCGGCGGCTGAAATCGGCGCCGCGAACAGCTCGAAATTGCCGTCGATCTGGCCCGACCACGCAACCAGGGCGCCGCCTCCCGGCAGGGCCACGATGGCCGGTGAGTAGTGGTCGCCGGAGCCATCCTCCAGCGCGATGGGGGCTTCCCACTGGCCTTGCGGCGTCTGGCGGCGGACCAGCACCCGGTCGCGGGCCTTCCCGTCCCACTCGACGTAGATGGTCCAGATCGAGGCATCCGCGGCCACGGCGACCCCCGGCCAGTCGGCGGTCATCTCCGGCGGGCTGACCCGCACGGCCGCAGCCTCGCCGGCGATCGTCGCCGGCGGCAGATCCGCCTTCTTGGCGGACGCCTTGGGGGCCGACTGCCGCTGCGCCAGCGATATCACGCCCACACCGGCCAGCGCGATCGCGCCCAACGCCAATAGCCCGTTGCGAAGTTGCATGGATGCCTCCGGCCGCTCTGCCTCGTTACGCTATCACAGTAGTGGCACACCTGTGAAGGAACTGCACAACATTGATTCCCCTAATCCTCATTGGATCAACAAGTTAAGGAATGGCTCCCCGGTTGCTTTCCATGCCGGCATGCAATATCTCTGCGGTATCTTGATCCTGTTGGGCTCGCCGCTGGCGGTCGCCGACTCTCGCGAGGCCGCCCCCGCCAAGTGGGTGGAAGCTATCGAGCTGACCGGGGCCGATCGTTATCATCTCAGCAAAGAGTTGATCGAGGACTTGCAGCGGCAGGTCGGCGAAAGGCTGGATCCGGCGGCGCTGGACGAGCTCGCCGGCCGGGTTCGTAACGAACTCCAGGCTCGCGCCGTTTCATCTAGAGTGACCCCGAGCGACAGGGCCGAGCACGTCCGGGTGGTTCTGGAAGTGTCGATGACCGAGGGGCCCGCCGCGGCGGTTCCGGCGCCCGAGGTCGAGTGGCAGGAGGAGCCGGAGCTGAACGTCAATTCCCGCTACACGATCGAAGACATCGAGATCACCGGACCTGGGGCGGTCAAGTTGCACCGGGAGCTTCGCGAGGAGATCCGCCGTCTGGTCGGGGAGAAATTCAATCAAGATGCCCTGGACCGCCTGGTGGAGCGGATCCGGATCAAGCTGGGCAGACGCGCCGTCATCCGGAAAATGATCCGCGGCGATAAGCCCGAGCACGTGAAGATCGTGCTCCAGATCGGCCGCCGGCGGGAGGAGGCGGACCTCGCCTTTTCTAAGGCCCTTTACCACTCCAAACAAGGCTGGAGTCTGAAGGCCATCGGGAACTTCAAGATCGAGGACGCCAACAGCATCCTGTTCGGCCTGGTGAGCGACGGCGACGACCTGCTGGAGCGCTACGCCGGCATCACCGCGGGCTTCGAGAGCCGCAAGCTGGTCACCGACCATTTGCGGTTCCGGTTCCTGTTCGAGACCTATCACCACAAGTGGAACGGGGCCACGCTGCGGGCGCTGGACGATCGGCCAGACCTGCCCGGCATTTACCGCTGGCGGAAGAGCTTCCAGCCGACCCTGACCCTCGTCCCGGTTCGGTCGCTGACCCTGAGCGCGGGAGCGAGCTTTCAGTATTTCCAGACGCAGTTTCCCTTCGCCCGCACCGAGTCGGCCAACGCGGCGGTGGGCGACGTCCGTTTTCGGCGCCAGTTCCACGACTCCGAGGACAACCGGCACTTGGTGGAGGCCGGCTACAGCCTGCGCGCGGCCACCCGAGCCTTCCAGAGCGACTTCGTCTATGCCCGCCACAAGGTGGACTTCGGCTACCGCATCTCCAGCCGGCGCCAGAGCGTGCTGGTCCACGCCATGGCGGGGATGGTCACCGGCCGCGCGCCGCTCTACGACCGCTTCCTGCTGGGCAACAGCTATACCCTGCGCGGCTGGCATAAGTACGATGTAGCGCCACTGGGAGGCGGGCGGATGGCGCACAACACCCTGGAATACCGGGCCGGGAAGCTGCAGGTGTTCTACGACGCCGGGGCGGTTTGGGACCCGGGAGAGCGGGTGGTGGCCAGGCACGCCGCCGGGCTGGGATTTTTTGACGACTCCGGACCGGAGCGGCTGGTGATGGCCGGATTCTTCGCGTCGCTGGCGTTTCCCCTGCGCGCCGGGAGGATGGAACCGATCTTCATGATAGGCGTCAACTTCTGATGCCGGAAGCCGGCCCTCCGGGCCTCACCCGGCGCCGCCTTCTGGCCGGCCTGGCCGCGCCGTTCCCGGCCGCGGTCTCCGGTCCCTCGCTGGTGGCGCGTCTGGAGGGCGACCGGCTGCGGATCTCCGCCCCGCATCTCCGCTTCCTGAACGGCCGGCCGCTCGAGCGGCTCCGTGACGGCGCCTCGGTCGTCTTCGACGTGCAGCTCTCGCTGTGGACGCAGCGGACCGCCGGCCTCCGCGAGCGCGCCATCGAGCGCTTTGTCGTGAGCTACGACCTGTGGGAAGAGAAGTTCTCGGTGGCCCGGCCCGGCCGCCCTCCCCAGACGGTCTCGCACCTGACGGCGACGGGTGTCGAAGCCTGGTGCCTGGACCATCTCACCCTGTCGGTGGCCGGTCTCGCGCCGGAGCGCCCCTTTTGGATAAGATTGGAATTGCGCGCCCAGGATTCGCGCGAGCGTCCGGGCGTGGCCGGAGAGCCCGGCGTCAGTCTCACGCGCCTGATCGAGCTGTTCAGCCGCGCCCACCAGGGGCGGCAGTCGCCCAGCGTCCTCGAGGAAGGACCCCTCCGGCTGGCCGATCTGAGGAAAGCCGCCGGGCGCGGATGAGGTGACGAGCAGTTGCGAAAGCGGCTCATTCTGGTTTTCCTCGCCGCCACCCTGGCCCCGCTGGCGGTGACGGTCTGGATCACGACTTCCCTGTTGGAGCAGAGCCTCCGGCGCGCCCCCACCCGCGAGCTGGATGAAATCTCCAGGTCCCTGGAAAAAACCGGCCGCGAGCTCTACCAGCGGGCCCGGGAATCTCTGAAGCGGGAGGCGCTCTCCGGCCAGATCGCGCCCCGGCGCTACGCGGAGTCCGACCGCGAGAGCTGGCCCGCGCCGGCCCGCCAATTCTGGGAGAGCGGCGAGCCGGAGCGCTTCGTTCTGAGCGGCGAGGAGGGCGACCGGCTGGAATTCCTGGTCCGTCGCGACCGGCAGGTCTGGGCCTACTCGACGGCGCTGGGCGGCATCGGAATGGGCCGCTTGTCGGAGCAATACCGGCAGGCCCGCGAGCTGGTCGAAAGCGGCCGGGGGCGCGATTGGCGGCGAGGCTTCACTTATACCTACGCGGTGCTGGCCGCCGCCATCTGGCTGGTTTCCCTCGCGTTGCTCGTGTTTCTGGCCCACCGCGTCAGCCGTCCCATCCGGCAGTTGACCGCCGGGCTGGGCGAGCTGGCGGCGGGCAACCCGGCGGTCCGCGTCCCGGCGACAGGGAGCGACGAGATCGGCCGTGCCATCCAGGCCTTCAACCACATGGCCGAGCAGCTCGAGCGGAGCCGGGAGCGGCTGGTTTACCTGACCCAGCTCGCGAGCTGGCAGGCCCTGGCGCGCAAGATGGCCCATGAGTTGAAGAACTCGCTCACCCCCATCCGCTTGACGGTCGAGGAGATGCTCGCCCGCGGCGGAGACAAGGACCGCGCCTTTCTGGAGCAGGCTGCGCAGATCGTCGTCGACGAGGTCGAGACCCTGGAGCGGCGCGTTCGCGCCTTCTCCGAGTTCTCCGCCGAGCCCCCGCTGCGCCCCTCCGCTGTGGACCTGAACGCCCTGATCGAGGAGCGAGTCGCGTTCTTGAGAATCGGGCGCCCCCAGGTGGACTACCGGGTGCGCCTGGGCCCGGCGCCGCCCGCCTTCGCCGACGCAGACCTGGTGAAAGGCATGCTGACCAATCTGCTGGAGAACGCGGCGGAGGCCGCCGGGGCCGGAGGCCGGGTCCTGGCGGCGACGCTGGCGGTGGACGGGAAGGTGGCCGTCGAGGTCCACGATTCCGGTCCCGGGCTGAGCGGGCCGGCGCGGGAGTCCGTGTTTCAGCCGACCATCTCTTTCAAGAAGCGAGGCATGGGCCTGGGCCTTTCCATCGCCCGCAAGAGCGCCTTGCTGTCGGGCGGCGACATTCTGGTGGTCCGCGGCGAGCTGGGCGGGGCGGGTTTTCGGGTGTTGCTGCCGGCGGCGGCAGCCTCCTGAGCCGAGTCATGCCGGCCCCGCGCATCCTCATCGTCGATGACGAGGAGAACATCGGCCGCTCCCTGCGGCTGATCCTGGAGCGGGAAGGCTACGCCGTCTCCATCTGCCGCTCGATCGCCGAGTTCCAGGGGCCTGCCGAGGCCCGCCGCGCCGACGCCTATCTGGTCGACGTTCGTCTTCCCGACGGCAATGGCATCGATCTTTTGCGCGGCCTGCGCCAGCACGACAGCCGCGCCCCGGTCATCATGATCTCCGGCCACGGAACCATCGCCGACGCCGTGGAGGCCACTCGCCTGGGGGCCTTCGATTTCCTGGAAAAGCCGCTGGCCCGGGACAAGGTCCTGCTGGCCTTGAAGAACGCCCTGGAGCAGGCCAGCCTCCGGCGGGAGAATGAGCTGCTGCGCGAAATGGTGGGCAGCGGGCCCCGCATGATCGGCTCCAGCCCCGTCTTCCTGCGCGCCGTCGAGCAGGCCAGTCTCGCCGCCCGGTCCGACGCGAGGGTATTGCTGATCGGCGAGTCGGGGACCGGCAAGGAGCTGCTCGCTGCCCACCTCCACCGGACCAGCCCCTTCGCCGCCGGACCTTTCGTGAAGGTCAACTGCGCCGCCATCCCCACCGAGCTGCTGGAGAGCGAGCTGTTCGGCCACGAGAAAGGCGCCTTCACCGGGGCCGCCTCCGCCCGCCGCGGCAAGTTCGAGCTGGCCGACGGCGGCACGCTGTTTCTCGACGAGGTCGGCGACCTGCACACCGCTTCTCAAGCCAAACTGCTGCGCGTGCTCCAGGAAGGCGAGTTCCAGCGGGTCGGCGGCGAGCAGACCTTGCGCGTCGCGGTCCGCGTGCTGGCCGCCACCAACCGGGACCTGGCGGCCCTGGCGGCCCACGGAAGATTTCGCGAGGACCTTTACTATCGGTTGAGCGTGGTGCCCATCCGCGTGCCCGCCCTGCGCGAGCGTCCCGAGGATATTCGGGCCCTGGCCGAGTATTTCCTGGAGGACTTCTGCGCGCGCAACAACTTCAAGCCCAAGTCGCTCGACCCCGGCGTCTATCCGGTCCTGGAGAAGCACCCGTGGCCGGGCAACGCGCGGGAGCTGAAGAACGCGATCGAGCGGATGGCCATCCTGACCCCCGGCGAGCGGCTCCCCGCCGAGTCGATCCCGGCTGAGATCCGGTTGCCCACTCAGCCGGGCCCGCGCTCGACGGTCCAGCAGGCCCGCGAGTCGGCCGAGCGCGAGCAGATCCTGCGCGCCCTCGACGAGTGCTACTGGAACGTCTCCGGCGCCGCCCGGATCCTGGGTATGGAGCGGACAAACCTGCACAAGCGCATCCGTACCCTGGGGTTGACCCGGCCGGCCTGAGTACGCCAGGCACCTCAATAGAAGAACGCCACGTGGGGAATAATCTGCCGGCCGGTCGAGACGCACGGGCCGCAGCTCATCCCGTAGGCCGGGTTCGCCTGCCGGATCACCTCGGGAAGGACCCGCATATCGTCCGGCCGGTGGTAGACGTCCAGCATAATCCGCGGCCGAAACTTGGCGAGCACCGCGGCTGCGCCGCGCAACGCCTCGCGCTCCGCGCCTTCGATGTCCATCTTGATGTAGTCGACCCTGGGCAGACCAAGCTCGGCCACTAGCAGGTCGATCGTCGTAACCTTGACTGTAACCGATTCCATGCCGCGGATTGCGGGGACCAGGGCCGACATGCCGGAATTGTGGGCCTCGTTCTCCAGTGTCATCGACCCCGGACTGCTCCACACCGCGAGCGGAGCCACCTCGACTTTGCCCACCTCGATCTCCGCGCGAAAGTTCCGGCGCAGGCACTCCGCCAGCAAAGGCTCGGGCTCGATGGCCACCACGCGCGCGGCGCCGAGCGCCAGGGCCTGGCGCGCGAATACGCCGGCGTGGGCCCCGCAGTCCAGCACAATGTCGCCGGGGCGCACGGCGTGCTCGGGATTGTGCTCGTCAACGGCGGCTCCGGCGGGCCGGACCCGCGCTCAAAACCGGTACTTCAGCGCGAACTGAATGATCTGCGCCTCGGTCGAGGTGAGGATGATTTGCCCGAATCCGCCGCTCTTGTTGACCCCGGGCACGCTGCTCGACCGGGTCGATCATGCTCGGGATCACGCCGGATTCACTTGCTTCTGAAGCCGGCGAGCGAGGCGGCCACGGTGTAGACGCCCGGCTTGAGGTTGGTCACGAAGTAGCGGCCGGTCTCATTGGTCTGGGATACGGTGGCGATGTGGGTGGCCTCATGGGTGAGGGTGATCTCGACCTTGGCCAGCACGCCGCCGCTCGAGTCGGCGACCGTGCCGGTCAAGCTGCCTCCGATTGCGCCCACCCTGCGCCGGCCGTCAGCGCCAGCAGGACCGCCAGATGAAACATGCTCCTTGGATTGCCGCGGGCTGTCATGTTCGAGCCTCCGGAAGACGAAAGGTCCCTGGTGACTGCCTATTCTACCATTCGCCGAGCCCGGGTTCTGAGCTTCGAGGCTCGTGATCAACGGCGGAAGGTCACTCGCGACGGTGTCGCAGACACGGTCCAGGTCGATACCAACCTGTGGTGCAGCCAGCAACCTGTGGTGCAGCCAGAAACGGCCGCGAATGGACGCGAATGAATGAACGGACCGAGCAGGAGGTGCTGGACGGTCCGACTGCAGCACCGCGGCGTCATTCGCGTGTATATTCGCGTGAATTCGCGGCCCTCAACGACGCAGGCGGAAAAGCCGGGTCGCTGGCGTCTCCTCAGTCTAATCGGCCAACAGACGAAGAATGGTCTTCTCGATCTCCCGGTAATCGCGGTCGCCCGGCCGGAACTCGCCGCCCGGATGGACGTAGCGGATGATTCCTTTCTTGTCCACCAGGAACGAGACGGAGGTCCACTGGCGCGGCGTGCCGTCGAGCCACCACCGGCGCAGGGTGTTCCAGTCAGGGTCGAGCGCGATCGGGAAGGCGAAGCCGAAGCGCTCGGCGGCCCGGCGGGCGCGCTCGACGCTTCGATCTCCGGCGGGCTTGGGGTGGAAGACCCCGATGACCCGCAAGCCACGCTCGCCGTAGCTCTCCTGCAACTGTCGCAGGGAAGGCGCGGTGGTCGTGCAATAGGGACAGCCGGCGTCGGTCCACCAGCGGAGCAACACGACCTGGCCCCGCAAGTCCTTCCACTTCAGAGGCGGCGAGTGGAGCCAAGCGTCGAGAGGCAGCTCGGGGGCTGGGGCGCCGACGCGGTCGCCTCCCTCGCGGCCGCCCGGGGAGCCTAGCAGCAGGCCGGTCACGAGAATCACTGTCGCGCGGAGAATCATGGCGTCACCGCAGCTTCGCCCTCATGATCGGACGTCCGGGGGAGCGCCGGAGCGCCTCGGTGAACCCAGCGCGGCGGAAACCGGTGACCAGGCCCGTCCAGGCGAAGGCGTCCGGCAGGCGGGCCTTCCGCGGCTCGACCGGGTAGCCTTCCAGGATCCGGGCGCCCTGCCGGCGGGCGTATCGGATCGCCGCTTTCAGCAACTCGACCGAGACGCCCTGGCCGCGGCCGGCTCGGGCTACAAAGAGGCACGGGACGCACCAGACGGGCTGATCGTCAATGCGCGCGAGAGTCCGGGAGCGCTCGATCACCGGGAAATCCTCCCGCGGGGCGACGGCGCACCAGCCGACGGGCCGCCCGCCGTCGTAGGCCAGCAGGCCAGGGGGCTGGCCGGAGTCGACGATCTTCTGGAAGGCTTTCTGGTTCGCTGCGCCCCTGTTTCGACTGTACGCGGAACGCTTCAGCCGCCACCACATGCACCAACAGCCTCCGCAAGCGCCACGCGGTCCGAAGAGCGCTTGGAGATCCGGCCATCGATCGCGGGTTAGGGGATGGAATTGGAGTTTCATTCCTAGACCCGCCTGGAAGGGGCCCGTTCCATTGTAGAATAGCCGGTCCGGCGCGCGGGGATCGCCGGCCCGATGGCCATGACCGATCTGCTCAACCTGATTCGCGCGGCCAAGGTCTACGACCTGGCCCAGCGCACGGCGGAACGCCGGCGGAAAGCAACCAGTCCTAGGGGGGCGGCATGACGCGGCTGGGGATCGACACGGTGGCGCCGATCCTGCGGCGCGGCGTCCTGCTGGACGTGGCCGGGCGCCGCGGAGTCGAGGCGCTGCCGGCCGACTTCGCCATCACGCCGGATCAGCTCGAGGCGACGGCCCGGGCGCAAGGGGTCCAGATCGAATCCGGCGACGCGGCCTTGATCCGCACCGGCTGGGCGCGCTACAAGGATCAGCCGTCCCGTTACTTGGGCACAACGGGCGGATCGACGCCCGCGGGCCCCGGGCCGGATGCCGCTGGCGGACGCTGGTTGAGCGCCCGGGGCTTCTTCGCCGCCGGAAGCGACACGATCGCCTTCGAGCGGATTCCGTCCTCGCGGTCTTGGGGGGAGAAGCCGCTGCCGTTGAGCCCGTGCAGCCGTCGGGCTCGGGACTCCCAAACCAGGGCGAAGACGTCTCCGCCCAGGCCGGTTGATTCCGTACACTGACCGAGCGGTTGGGCGAGAGTCCGGTTGGCAGGCTGTCCAGTGGAACGAAAGTTGAAGAGTCGATGTAGCCAGCTTGGGATGTGAGACGGCGTGGTACGATGGAGGCAAATGCCAGAAGTCACGTTTCTTTGGCATCATGATTCGTATGTATTTCGACGAGCATAATCCGCCGCACTTCCACGCCATCTATGCTGGCAATGAGGCGCAGGTCGGGATTGATCCGATAATTATTCTTGAGGGGAAGTTCCCGAATCGTGCGGCGTCCCTAGTCATTGAATGGGCCGCGCTTCATCAACGAGAGTTGATGCACAACTGGCATCGATTGCGGAATGACCAACCTATAGAGAGGATCGAAGCTCTCGAGTAGAAAGGCAAGTTTATGTTTCCGAGGGTCAAACAAGTCCGGCACCTTGGGGAGTATCGCCTGGAGTTGAGTTTCACCGATGGTACAAAGGGCGAACTAGACTTCCGAGAGCGCATTGTCGGCCGCGGCGGTGTCTTCAGCGCGCTAGAGGACGTAAGTTTCTTCAGACAGGTCAAGGTTGATCCCGAAGCTGGGACAATCGTTTGGCCTAATGAAGTAGATTTTTGCCCGGACGTGTTGTACACCCATGTGACAAGCAAACCGATCCGAGTGCTTGAACCGGCCTAGCGAGGCGCTGCAAGCGGCGGCCAAAAGCGGGCCGCGCCTGAGCGCCTGGGCCGTTAGACACCGCCGGTAGTGAATTGATATGACCAAGCAAAGGGCGCCCTATCTCATGGGAATACAAATTCGTCCCGACCGCGTCGGATCCGCTTCGTCGTATCCGTTCAACCTTGGCCTGCGCCGGTGACGTTCTTCGTCGGTGAGAATGGCGCCGGCAAATCCACCCTCATGGAGGCCATAGCGGTCCTGTGCCGACTTCCAGTTTCCGGTGGAGGACGCAACGAAATGGCACATCGCCACGGACCGGAGCAAGACAGCCCGTTAGCGCAGGCCCTTCGGCCGGCCTTCCGTCGCCGACCACCGGATGGCTATTTCTTGCGTGCGGAGTTCCACGCGCACTTTGCGTCTCTGCTCGACACCAGGGCGGCGGACCCCGATTTCGAAGAGCTGGCGGCGGCGAAAGTCTACGCCTTTCTGTTCCTAGCCGCGCCGCTGAAGATCCGCGGCGGGACCGGTTCGCCGATCCGCCCGCTGGGGGTTGCCGAATGAAGCTGGGCTTGGCTTTGGTCGGCGCCGGGGAGGTGATCCGCAGCCGGCATCTGCCGGCGCTGGCCGCCCTGGATCATTTTCAGGTTCGCTCGGTCTACGACCCGGACCAACGGGCCGCCGAAGCGGTGGCGACCTCGACCGGGGCGCGGGTGGCCGCGACTCTGGACCAGGCCGCGCGCGCCCAGGACGTCGAGGCCGTTACTGTCGCCTCCCCGAACGCGTTTCACCGCGCCGGCGTCGAGGCGGCGGCCGCGGCGGGCAAGCACGTCCTGTGCGAAAAGCCGATCGCCACCACGCTGCGCGACGCGCGGGCGATGATCGAGGCCGCGGAACGCGCCGGCGTGGTGCTCCAGCTCGGCTTCCACCACCGGTTCACCAGCGAGTTTCGCCTCGCCCGCCGGCTGCTGGAGTCCGGAGTGATCGGTGGCGTCCGGGCTTTTCAAGCCGTCATCTCCGAGCCGATGAGCCTGGTGCCCAAGGGCAACTACCGGCTCCGAGAGGAGGTTTCGGGCGGTCTCACCTTGATCGACTTCGGATCGCATCGCCTGGACCAGCTCCGCGCCTTGCTCGGCGAAGCGGAGGAAGTCTCGGCGTTGCTCTCCTGCGCCGGCCCGGGTCACCATCTCGACGACAACGTGACGCTGGCCATCCGGACCCGGGCCGGAGCGCTGGGCGCGCTGGGCGTGCATCGCTTCTCGCGCGGCGCCTTCACCCCCACGGTCCTGCTGGGCGACCAGGGCATGCTCTGCTTCGGATCCTACGTCGTGAACCCCTTCCAGGCCGCCCCCGTGGCGGTCTTCAGCGAGGCGCCGCTGCCCGTTGAGTTTCTCGACCTGCGGCGCGCGGCGGACTGGTGGAATCCGCCGTCAGCCGGCTGGACGGCGCTTTGGCCGCCGGTGGTGAATCCCTACGTCGCCGAGTACGAGGCGTTCCTGCGCGCGATTCGCGGGGGCGCGCCGCCGGAGCCCAGTGGACGGGATGGCTACCAGACGCTGGAGATTGTCATCGCGGCGTACAAGTCGTTCCTTGAGGGCCGCGTGGTCCGGCTGCCGCTCGATCCAGAAGAGGATGTTCCGATTCCAGTGTTTCGGGAGTCAGAATAAAGCAGTGCGAATAGTGCGAATCAAGGAACCGGCGCCGTAGTCCTGGACAAAAACCTGGACTGACTACTTGGCCATGCCCGACGGCGGGCGCGCGCCGCCCGCCTTCCACTGCCGCAACTGGCTGAACCCGCGGCCAATCTCGGCGGGCTGGATCGCGCAGTGCCCGTCCCGCTTCACGTACTGCTGAACAAACAGCGACTCGGCGCCGGACTGCCGCGCCAGCATCGAGTAGGGGTTGGTGGTCCAGGGCGGGACGAGGATGTCGTAGGTGTTGTGGATGGCCAGCATGGGGCGGGTGAGCCTTCCGGTCGGCGTGTAATACCGCCGCAGGTATTCGACCGCCCGAGGGTCGGCGGCGTAACGCGTCACGGCGTCGTTCAGAGTGTTATCGTCGGGCGTCCCCTCGTAAATCGTGTCGCGATTGTCGAACGGATTGCCGCCGGCGCGCTGCTGCACGTCCTTCAGGATATAGGTGTAGAAAACCAGCAGGCCGGCCATTTCCAGGTTGGTGCGGATCCCCGCCCAGCGGCGCAGAATCTCCGCCTGCTGGGGCTTGCTGTCCAGCAGCTTGGCCAGTTCCTGGTTTTGCGCCGGACTCATCGCGTAGTCGGGGGGGACCTTCGCCGGCGGGGCGAGCGCGCCGGGAAAATAGTGGTCGAACACCACGCGGAAATCGAAGAGCCGGCGCTCCATGAACCACTGGGCCGCGGCCAGGGGCCCGCACAGGGCCAAACCTCCGTCGTAGGAGTTGGGGAAGGTCTCCAGCAGCACCATGGTGAGAAAGCCGCCCATCGAGTGTCCGGTGACGTAGGTCTCCTTCGCCGCGCCGTACTGGGAGGCGAAATAGCGCCGGAGCGCCTCGGTGTCTTGCACGGCTTCCTGAATGGCCCAGCCGCCGCCGGCGTAGCCCGATTGGGCCAGCGCGAATCCCTGGTCGAGAAAGACGTTCAGCAGCGGGCTGGGTTTGGGATTGTCGAAGCTGGCCGGGCGCGGGTTATAGCCGTGGCAATACATAACCAGGCCGCCGTTCCACTTCTCGGGCAGGTCGATGCGGAACTTGGCGCCGTTGATTTCGCCGGTCTCGGTCTTGGGCTGCGCCCAGCCGAGGGCGGCCGACAGCAGGAGGCAGACGAGGATTCTCATACGGTCTTCATTCTATCACCCAGCGCCACCCACTGCCGGCTGCGGGCGGAGGTCTCGATGGCCTCCAGCACTTCCTGAACCCGCCATCCATCCTCGAAATTGGGGCGGAACGGCTCGGGCGCCTCCAGGGAGCGCAGAAAATCGGCCAGGGCGCTGATGAAGGTGTGCTCGTAGCCGATGACGTGCCCGGGCTTCCAGTAGCGGCCGACGTAGGGGTGGCCCGGCCCGGTGATCAGGATCGAGCGCGGGCCGCGCAGGGCGGGGTCGCCGGTGGCCTCCGCGTACTCGAGGTGGTTCAGGTCCTCGAGGTTGAAGCGCAACATTCCCTTCTCCCCGTGAATCTCGAAGGCGTTCCGGTTCTGGCAGCCCACCGCGAACCGGGTGGCCTCGAAACTGCCCAGCGCGCCGGAAGCGAAGCGGACCACCGCCAGCGCCGCGTCCTCCACGTCCACGTGAAACACGCCGGCCGGGGTCAGCCGCTCCGGCAGGAAGGTGGTCATCATGGCCGCCACCTCCGAGATCGGCCCGGCCAGCATCAACGCCGTGTCGATCAGGTGGGAATTCAGGTCGCCGTTGACCCCCGACCCGGCCAGCGCCCGCGACAGCTTCCACCCCGGCGGGCGCGAGGAATCCGTCCCCCACTCCTGCAGATAGACCGCTCGGTAATGGAACAGCCGGCCCAGCGCGCCCCGCTCGATCAGCTCCCGGGCGTAGGCCACGGCCGGAACCCGCCGGTAGTTGAACCACACCATGTTGGGAACCCCGGCTCGCGCCACAGCCTCGGCCATGGTCCGCGCCTCGGCCGCCGAGGCGGCCAGCGGCTTTTCGCAGAGCACCATCTTGCCGGCCGTGGCCGCCGCCAGGGCGATCGGGGCGTGCAGCGCATTGGGCGCGCAGATGTCCACCAGGTCGATGTCCGGACGGGACACTACCTCTTGCCAATCCTGAGCCGTCTCCTCCCATCCCCATACGCGGGCCAGCTCCTCGGCCCCTTCCCGGTTGCGGCCGCAGACCACCTTGCGTCGCACCATATAGCGCGGGGAGAAGAAATGCCCTACCTGGCAGTAGGCGTTGCTGTGCGCCCGCCCCATGAAGCCGTACCCGATGATGGCGGCGTTGAGGGTGGGCGCCATGACCTTACTCGATCCCCAGCAGGC
>Ga0247727_10013001_pt1 | contig 14132 bp, 17 predicted proteins | sample WisWelCaveWW1625_FD_202498 | JGI IMG/M metagenome (GOLD analysis project Ga0247727, IMG submission 202498) | Biofilm microbial communities from Wishing Well Cave, Virginia, United States - WW16-25 | ecosystem: Environmental > Aquatic > Deep subsurface > Groundwater > Cave microbial mat | place... | reverse complement strand
CATCAAGCACGCAGTCCTCGACTACTCCCAAGTCTCGCCGCTCGAACAGAAGAACGGCCTCACCACCACGCCCGGATCCCGCGACGTCTCCATCACCTCCCTCTTCCCCCGCGTTCGCGTCGTCGCCGTCGAGTGGCCCACCGCCGCCTACCCACCCAACTTCGTTCCCTTCTCCCTCTGGAACAGCATCATCACGCTCGACCTGATCAGCCCACCAGGAGGCGCCGAAGCCATCCAGGTGTACTGGCACAAAGCCCACACCATCAACGGCGGCGCAACCTTCGACCCCAACCACGACGACATCATCGCCACCGGCGCCGCAGGCTACGCAGCGCTCGACACCGCCTCATTCGCCACCGACCGCATCAACGTCGGCGGCGACAACGTCTGGGGCAAGTACCAGGAGTTCGGCGAACAGCGCCTCGCCCAGTTCCGCAAGATGCTGCTTGACCTCCCTGCCGCGAAACAGCTTCGCACCGGCCAGCTCTACACGCCGGCAGCCGCCCGGCTCCGCTCACAGACCACCGACCCCGGACCCGTCTAACACCATGCGCAGCATCAGCGCCGCGCTCCAAGCAAAGCAGGTCGCCGCCAGCGGCATCCCCACCGTCGCCATCGCAGTACACGAGTTCACCCGTGGCGTGCGCCGCTTCCAATTCACCCAAACCCTGTCCGACGGCTCGCCCGACGACAAGCACGACGCCGCAGGCGACGCCAACTACCTGCACCAAGCCCGGGTTCGCGCTGGCCGCGTGCAGTACCGCCGGACCGGCGCCGCGTTCGCCGACCTAGGCGGCGGCACCGACTCCAACGAAGTCGCCATCCACACCATCAACAACACGCGCGTCATCGTCGTCTACAACCGGACAACGTCGATCATGTTCCGCGAGAGCACCGACCAGGGCGCCAACTTCGGCGTCGAGACGACGATCGTCACCGGCGTCCCCACCACGGCCGGCATCGCCGTCCAGTACAAAACCACCGGCGGCGACCTGTGCGTCGTCTACGAGCAAAGCAACGCCCTCCGCCGCATCAGACGGACGTCCGGAACCTTCGGCTCGACCGCCGCGTGGTCGAACAGCATGACCAGCATTAACTCCGTCGGCATGGTCTTCGCTGGCGACTTCCACGTCGTCCTCACCGGCGTCAAGACCGACGCCCGTGCTGCCGTACTCACCGTGACCCTCGGCGACGGCTTCGCACAAACACTCGACACATGGTCGGCGCTCCTCAACCTCATCACGGCGGAGACCGACAGCGGCATTACGTTCCAGGCCGCAAAACTGAACGTACTCGACACGCACCGCCTGCTCTACGTGGAGAAGCGCGCCAGCGCGCCCGCCTACACGCGCACCTACTTCACCTGGTTCAGCGCCACCCACGTGTTCGCCGCGAACGCCTGGGTGGAGCCCATCCCGCTCCAAAACACCACCGCGTTCGGCTACAGCATCACGACCACCGGCACCGGCGCCAGCGCAAAGGCCACACTCGCGCGCCCCGCCCAGGTACTCGAAGCCAACCTCACCGCGCCAGCGCCCACGGTCCTCACGCCCGACCTACTCGAAGCGCAGTGGTCGGAGTCCCTCCGCAACCACAAAGGCCGCTTCGTCTTCGACAACAACGACGGGCGTTACAAGGACGTCCCCGCCCTCATCGCCGTCGGCCACGAGCTACGCGTCACCATCGGATACGACGCCGAAAGCTCTACCGGTCCCCGCGAGACCATCGTCAGCTGGGAACACGGCCACAAAGGCGCCGACAGCACCTTCGTCATCAACACGCGCGGCGCCGACCTTTGGCTCGACAACGCCCGGCCCCGCACTTCGCGCGCATTCTCAGGCCTCACCATCGGACAGCTGATCCAAGACGTGCTCGGCAGGGCAGGCCTCGAACTCGTCGACATCGGCGGTAGCTCGCGAATCACCACCTTCATCCTCGAGTGGGCGCTCCACCCACACCAAAGCGCAGGCGCCAACCTCACCGAGCTCTTAAGCCTCGTCCCCGACATCATCCGCCACACCGCAGAGTTCGCCTACCTCTTCGAACCCCTCGCCTCCGACACTCCCAACTACGACTACACCACCCAAGGCCACACCATCTACACCAGCAAACTCCGCCGCGAACTGCGCATCAGCGTCGCCGAAATCATCAACGCCGACGCGCTCGGCCAGGCGTTCGACTTCACCGAACAGGCACAAAACTCTCCCATCCAGGACCGCCGCCTCGACCCTCATACGGCAGTCGTCGCCGACCTCGACGGACACGCTGCAGCCCGCCTCCGCAAAGCCATCCTCGACCAAGACCACGGCCTCATCGTCACGCCCCCGCACTGCGGCCTCGAAGCCGGGGACGTCATCGCCTTCGACGACGCCGTCGCCGCCACCGGCGAAATCAAACGCCGCGTCCGGCAACTCGACTTCACCTTCAGGCGCGGGCGCCGCGGCAAGCCACCGAAATTCGAGCAGACAGTCCACCTCGGAGGCGTCTGATGGCCGCATCCATCCACCCCGGCATCCTCAAGGCGTTTGACAGCGGCACCTACAAGGCCCGCGTGCACCTCACCGGCTCCATCCACATGTCGCTTTCCGGCGTTCCCACGAACCGGGGCATCGCCTCCGGCGACATGGTTGTGGGAAGACGCGTAAGCGTTGTACTATTTGACGAGACCAAAGCCGACGACGCCGTCGTCACCGCGGTCTATACGCCATGAGACCCACCTGGCCAGCGCCACCGGACCCCGCACTCGCGCTCGACTGCATCCTGCTCGCGCTCGCGCTCATCGCCTACGCCGTCGCGATGTTCTGGGGCCTCTGATGCCCGACCGACCACGCACCATCGACCTCGGCTACACCAAGCTCGTCGACGTCCGCCACCTCCTCCCCGCGCAGCCACCGGGCGCAGTCGCCACCCCGCTCGACATCGTCAACACGTTCGAAGCCCACCACGACGGCGTCCTCCAACTTCCAGGCGATCACGACTACAACGGCACTACGCTCGACGAAGACATCGAACGCTTGCAGGCCATCCACGCGCACGCCATCGCGCAAGGCTGGGGCAGCTTCCCCTACCACTTCGACGCGTCGCCCAACGGCCGCACGTTCTACACACTCGACATCCGCTACCGCGGCTCACACGCCAAAGCGCGCAACAGCCAGGGACGAGCCGTCGTCCTCAACGGCGACTTCACCCACAGCAGGCCACTCACCCGCCAGCTCTGCGCAGCCGGCCTCGCGCTCGCACTCCTGCGCCTCACCATCGGCGTCCACCCCGTGAAAGCCCACACCCAGCTACCATCGCCCGCCGGAGACACCGAATGCCCGGGCCGCTTCTGGCGCCAATGGAAGCCAGCCCTCATCACCTTCCAAAAGTTACACCACCACAAGCTACTTGACCACCGCCACACCATCCGTGCTAACATGGGCCTGCAACTACCACAGGAGGTATAGGATGCCGGACATCGACGACACCGAACTCGCAAACCTCCGAGCGAAAGCCGAAGCCGCCGACAGCTCCGCCGCCGCCCTCGAACAAACACAGCAGCTTCTCACAGCGGCAACCGAAACCAACCTCGCAGCCACGAACGACTTCCTCGAACAGGCCCGCGCTGCCAACCCCGACATCCCTGCCGACGCGATCGCCGGCGACACCATCGCCGCGATCAAGGCGTCCACCACCGCCGCACGCCAAATCGCCGACGCCGTGAAGGCGTCCAGCGCGACGACCACACCCACACCCACCCCGATCACATCGCAGGCCGCCGCGCCACCGCGCACCCCCGCCGCCGTACCCGAAGGCACGCGCGGCGCCGACCGCATCCGCTTCGCCCTCAACAACGCAAAGGAGTAACCACCGATGCCCCTCACGCTCGCCGAAGCCGACAAGTACTCGACCAACCAAGTCGCCATCGGCGTCGCGGAGCAGGCGATCGACGCCAACCCGCTCCTCGGCCTCCTGCCGTGGGTCCCCGTCCGCGGCAACGCCTACCAGTACCAACGGCAAACCGGCATCTCCGCGCCCACCTTCGAAGCGCCAAACGCCGTCATCACAGAAGGTGTCCCCACCACCACACAGGTCATCACCCCCCTCAAAATCCTGATCGGCGACGCCGACATCGATAAGTTCCTGGCCATCACCCGCTCCAAAGACCAGGACATCATCGCTGAAGTCCTCGCCCTCAAAGCCGCTGACTTCGCCGACAAGCTCGGCGACGCCTTCGTCTACGGCAGCATCGACGCCGACGCAGACGAATTCGACGGCATCCACGAAATCATCGCCGACGACCTCACCGCACAGACCGTCAACATCAGCGCCGACGCAACACCCGACCCCTCTTCGTTCACCTTCCTCGATCAGATGATCGACCTCATCCGCCCCCGTCCCGACGTCCTGCTCGCCAGCCGCCGCAGCATTCGCGGCATCCGCAAGCTCGCGCGCGCCCAGGGCTGGGACCTCGCGCTCTCGACACCCGGCGGCATCAACCGGCCGGTCATGATGTACAGCGACATCCCCCTCCTGCCCTGCGACTTCATCACCGACACAGAACTGCTCACCGCCGGTGGCCTGTTCTCGGCCAAGACCGGCGGCACCGCGTCCTCAATCTTCGGCCTGCGACTCGCCGAAGAAGCCTTCCACGGCATCAGCGCCGACGACCCGAACGCCCAGGACGACCTCGAACGCATCATCCAGATCGAACAAGTCGGCACGCTCGAAACGAAAGACGCCAACCGGTGGCGCGTCAAGGCCTACTGCTCCCTCGTCGCCCGACAAGCGCAATGCGTCGCGCAGCTCACAGGCATCAGCTCCGGCGACTGGACGAACTAACATGCCCGGCGGCGTCTACTGCCCCAACTGCCAGACGAAGGTGATCCTCGAACAAGACGGCGTCTCTTGCTCCAACTGCGGCGCGGAACTAGTCCGCCCACTCAACTCCCCGAAGCCGCGAGCCGCACCGAAGCCGCCAACGCCCACGCCGGACGTCGCCACCCAAAACGCCAGCAGCACCAAGTACACCCCGCCCACCATCTACTAACAGGAGGCCGCAGCACATGGCCGTCGCCACCCTACCGGCCCAGCTGCGCAACCGCGACCGCGCCCGCCTCGACGCGTACAAGAAACACCTCGACTTTTACAACGGCAAGCAGTGGCCCACCGCCCAGCGCCTGCGCAACCCGCGCCGCCTCACGTTCAACTACGCCCGGCCCATCGTCCACAAGACCACCGCCGCGCTCATGGCCGGCCGCACGGTTCTTGTCGAACCCGACGACGACTCCGACGCAACCACGGCCCGCGCCGCCGAAGCAGAACTCGCCATCAACCAGGTCTGGGACCAGAACGCCGCACCCGCGCTCGACTTCGACACCGAGCTCGACTGCGCCGTGCTCGGCGACGCAGCCTACAAGGTCTGGTGGTCCGACACCGAACACCGCGTCCGCATCAGCGCGCCCGACCCCGCGAACATCTTCAAGTGGACATGGCCCGACGACCCCTCACGCGCCTGGCGCATCGCCAACCGCTACACGCTCAACGCCGCCGACGCCGAGCCCCTCTTCCCCGGCGCCACCGTCAAGGCGTCGAACACCATCATCGAAGCCTGGACGCTCGACACCTACGAACGCTGGCTCAACGACACCATGCTCGAAACGCGCAAGAACCCCTACCCGTTTATCCCGTTCGTCATCTTCCCCAACGTGCGCGACCCGCAACAGGTTTGGGGCACCTCCGACCTCGCATCACTGCTCGACACCTTCACCGAGCTGAACCGCGAACTCTCGCAGCTCTCGCTCATCATGGAGGTCAGCGGCAACCCCATCGCCGTCCTCGAAGGCATGGACGAAGCGCAAGACATCGCCGTCACGCCCGGCGCGGTGTGGGAGATCCCGAAGGACACCAAAGCCTACCTGCTCGACCTGCTCGCAGGCGGCGGCGTGCGCCTGCACAGCGACTACCTCGCCGCGCTCTACCGCACCATGTACGACCTCGCCGAGACCCCACGATCCGCCTTCGGCGACAACACACGCGACCTCTCCGGCGTCGCCCTCGAGCTCGAGCTCGACCCGCTCCTCAAAAAGGTCGAACGCAAGCGCATCATCCGCACCCAGGCCTACACCGACCGCAACACCATGATTCTCTCGCTCCTCGACCAGTTCACCGGCACCGCCTTCGGCGCCGTCAACCACACCATCCATTGGGGCAGCGTCCTCCCCACCGACCGCGACCGCGAAGTGACAAACGAGCTCGCCGCCGTCGCCGCAGGCGTCCACTCACGGCGCTTCGCAGCCGACGCGCTCGGCGGCGTCGACAACGCCGACGCCCAGTTCAACCAATGGCTCGACGAACAGCGCGCCATCGCCAACACCTCGCCCCAGTGACAACCAACGGCACCGGCATCCCACCCCTCCGCTCCTACCAACTCCCACCCGCACAAGCCATCTTCAACTCACTGCGCCACGGCCTCGGCCTCACCTTCACCCTCGAAATGGCGCGCCAGTCCGGCAAGAACCAGACCAGCGCCTACATCGAAGCCGCCGTCCTCCTCCACCAGGGCGCACCCCACCTCACCACCACGCCCACCCCCATCAACTGCATCAAGGTCGCCCCCACCCTCGACCCGCAGGTAAAGCTCTCGCGCGACCGCCTCCGCGGCATCCTCCGCGCCGGCAACGTCCCGCACACCGTCGAAGACGGCCACATCATCCGCGTCGACAACGCCCGCGCCACTTTCCTCAGCGCCGAACCCTCCGCCAACATCGTCGGCCACACCGCACACCCGCTGCTTGAAATCGACGAAGCGCAAGACGTCGACATCGACAAGTACGACAAGGAAATCAAACCCTTCGCCGCCGCCAACAACGCCACCACCGTCCTCTACGGCACGCCCTGGTCCGAGCTCGACCTACTCGGACGCGAACGCGCAGCCGCGCGACGCGCGCAACACCTCGACGGCATCCAGCGCTCGTTCATCGTGCCCTGGACCATCGTCTCCACCCACCTCCCCACCTACCGCACCTACGTCGAAGCCGAACGCACTCGCCTTGGCCCCACCCATCCCATGTTCACCACGCAATACGAAATGCAGCAGCTCCCCGGCAAGGGCCGCCTCTTCAGCGCCACCGTTCTCGAACAGCTGCGCGGCGGCTGGCCTCGGCGCGACACGCGCCCGCCCACCGCTCGCATCGTCGCCGGTCTCGACATTGCCGGCGGCGACGACGACCGGCCCGAAGCCCACGATCGGACCGTACTCACCTTCGCCGCTGTCACCCACCCAGCAAAGGCCGAGCCCGTCCCGCAAAACCACGTCGCCGTCCTGCAGGCGCTCTCGTGGCAAGGCACCGACCACGCCACCCTCATCCCCCAACTCCTCTCAATCATCAACGACGTCTGGCGCCCGGACACGCTCACGGTCGACGCCACCGGCATCGGCGAAACCACCGCAGCCCTACTCGCGCGCGGCGTACATCAACGCACGACCATCAACGCCCTCAAGTTCACGCGCCCCACCAAATCGCTACTCGGCTTCGACCTCCAGCAAGCCGCCATCACCGGCCACCTCAAACTCTTCGAACTCGACCAAGCCGACGCCGCGTCACGCACGCTCTGGAGCGAACTCCGCCTCGCACGCGCCGACTACTTCCCCGGCGCAGCAGGCTTCATCAACTTCTACGTCGACCCAAGCGAGGGCCACGACGACTACCTCATCTCCCTGGCCCTGGCGAACCACGCCGCCCAGCAGCACGAACACCGCGTCGCCCGCGGCCGCTGACCACCGCCCTCGGCGGCTCTCGCCGCCCAACGGCCAGGCTCATCGACCACCCGCCGCACCACACCGCCGCGCCCTTCGCTCCGGCCATAGTCTACTCGGCGTCACACCCGTCGCTCGGCGCCTCACGGCGCGCGGCAGCGTCGGTCGGCTCACCCACCACCACGCGCCCTTTTCGCGCGCCCGTAGCCCGCTTTCAAGCGCGCTCATCGCCACGGAACGACTGAACCACACCAGATACCCTTCGTTCCCGTCCTTTTCGCTCCCTGCGCCCCAGGCTTCGCTCGCTCACTAGCGGTAGCGCGCCCACTGGTCGCGCCTCACTTTTCCCGCCCTTCGGGGGTCCGGCCACACGCCCGGGCACAGGGCTAATTTTACGCGGCCTTCCGCCCCGCTTCGCCGCGCTTCGGGCACGCGCGCGCTGCACGCCGTCCGGCGTTACGACGACGCGCTCGCATGAACCGGCCCTGTCGCCCGCGCGCTCGCCGTCCCCTCCTGGGGGCGGGGGTTGTAAATCCAGAAAGGGGTCACCACCATGGTCATCACCTGCACATGCGCAGTCTGTCTTCGGGCCTGTGCCCACTGTCGGGGTTCCGGCTGCGTCCTCTGCCTTCCGCTCTCCCGCTGCACCGGCTGCGGCTCCCTCTCGCCATACCTGTCAGCAAACGGCGGCGTCTGTTCCGTCTGTCGGCTCCTGGCCGGCCTCCCCCTCACGGTGGCGGCGGCACGTCGGGCGGCATAGCATGGCGTCGGCGTTCTTCCGTCCGTGCGCCTGCTGTCGCCGCTTCGCCGTGCCGCTCGCGTCGCTCCGCCGCTGGTGCGCACCCTGCTTCGCTGGCGTCTCAGTCGCTGGCCTCGCCGTCGGGCCGTGTCGCGTCGGTCGCCCTTGCGTCGCGGTCGGCGCGCTCCGCCACCGTGAGGGGGAGGCCCACCAACTCAGCTTAGCGCTCACAGAAAGGAGGTTGAAATCGAAGCGGGCAGCGTTGCCATGTACGTCTCGACGTTCGCCGCCATCATCATCACCGCAGCGGTCCTAAAGCTCACAGGAGGAGTCAACACCAATGAACAACCACGAAGCACAGGCAATGATCACCAGCGCCCTCATCCACCTCGGCACCTACGTCCGGTCCAAGAAGGCCCTCGAAGCCTGCAAGAGCGAACTCGAAGAATATCTCGACTCAGAGAAGCTCGACGAGCTCGAGGGTTCGACCGCCGGGACCGGCGCGCGGTTCGTCCAGCGCAACAACCGGACACTGAACGTTGAGCAGATGAACGACGACCTGACCGTGTCGCTCGCTCGCTCCGGCGTCCTCGTGCCCTCCATGGGAAAATTCGACGAGCTCCCGGACCAGCAACGGGCCCTGCTCAAGCAGTACGTCGTGCCCGCAGCCGGCACCCGCTACGTCGACCTGTTCCGGCCGTCATGGGGACAGACCGCGCAGACAAAGAAGGAGACGGCGCGCGCGGCGAACACCGCGCCGCCGCCACCCACCCCACTCCGCCCTGAGCCCGTAGCCCAAGCGCCAGCCGCTGCCACGGCCCTGAACATCGACCACACCAAGTGTCCCGTTCACGGTAGGGCCAAAAAGTCGAAGCACCACTCCGGCCTGTACTGCCCGGAGAAGATCGGCGAAGGGGTCTACTGCGACTGGTCGACGAAAAAGGCGTCTTGACCTAAACGCTCAAACCGGCGAACGCCCGGCAAACCGCCGGGCGTTTTCCCCTCACGGAAGACGCTTCGCTCGAGGCCTTCCCTCGTTTTTTTTATTGGCATATTTCCAGGCACATCAGCCCCCCAGGCCGCCCCCCAGGCCGCCCCGACCCTTCCCCCGCAGCGCAAATCGATAACGGAAATCAGCGCCGCGGCGCACCTCACGCTCCGCGCCCGAGACCTCCCGGAACCGTCGCAGCCGCCCACGCATCGACCCGGCCACCCTGCCGCGCACGGCCCACCGCCGACCGGCCACCACGCCCAGGTAGAAGCCCATCAGACCGCAAGACACCCACGCAGCCAGCACGCTCCACAACAACGGCAGGTCAGGCCACCAGCCGCCGCTCATCCCGCCCGCCGCTTCGCGCCCGTCGGCTCGAACTTCACATCGACTGTCTCTCCGTCGAACTCGGCAAGGTGCAGCCACGACAACGCTTCGATGCCCTCTTCGTCCAACGCAAGCCGCAACGTCACCGTCCCGAACGCCATGCCGTCCTTGTTCTTCGGCTTCGTCTTCGTGCCCGCTACAAACACCACCCGGAGCAGACAACTACCGCTGATCGCCACCTTCGACCTCCAATCCCATCGACAACTGCACACCCCCGCGCGGCTTCCCAAACGGCAGCGCGGCAGCCCTCCAGCCCTTGCGGAACAAAGCCCCAGCCAAGCACACCTCAAAATGATTCCTCCCGGTCGCCACCTCGTACGGCCGCTTCTTCCCAGACGGCAACCTCTCAAACCGAATCTCAGCGCCACACCCACGACACCTAACCGGGCGCTGCATACTCACCAGACAGCTCCTCGCAGTTCGAACAGAGACCGACGCCAAGACCAAGCTCACGCCACAACCACACGCAGCCCGCCGCGCACGCGCGCCGGTCCGTACAACCACACCCGAGGCACCAACACTCAGCAGGCGCAACGAACGGATCGGGCGCCCGACGCGTCGAAGCCACCAACCGCCCCTCACGCGTCAGCCCGCGCATCACCCCACGTCCTCCAACAACCTCAGCTGCAGCCCATCACCCACACCCGAAACCGGCGAGAACTTCGCATGTTCACGCGCAAGACGCCGCTTCGCCGCCTGCACGTAGCGCTCGGTCGTCTGGATCCGCCGATGCCCGAGCATCTCTTTGACGAACATCAACTCACCGCCCGCCTCTACGAACGCAACGCCGAACGAGTGACGCAGCATGTGCGGCCCACCAGAAAGCCCGGCGCGCTTCAACGCTCGCCGCACGACCTTTTGCAAACCGCCCACGGTTAACGGCCCACGCCGCCCAATGAACACGTTGGCGCCGTCGCCCACAGCCTGCAGGGCACGCTGCGTCTCCGCGGTCACCGGCACCCGCCGTTCGCCCGTCTTACCACTGAGACGAACGAAGCCCTCACCAACGTCGCGCTGGCGCAGACCGCACAGCTCACCAACGCGCGCGCCCGTGTCAACCAGCAACCGCAGCGCCGCGTAGTCACGGCCGTAACGCTTGTTCACGTCCAGCGCCCACAGCATCTCCCGCACCTCAAGAATCACCGGCTCACGCACCCGAAGCGGCACCCGCCCCACGCCGAGCATGGCATCACGCACCCCGTAGCGTCGCACCGCGAAGGCGTACAACATCCGCAGGCTGCGCCAGACGTTCCGCCGCGTCACATCGCTCAGCTCCGGGGGCCCAGGGCGCCGCCGCTTCACCCTCGAAAGCACGAGCTCGATCTCCTCAGCTCCAGCCGGCAGCCGGCTCCACGTCCGAACAAGAAAGCCCAGGTGGTACCGAAGCCACTCGCGGTAGCTGCACGACCCACCCAACGCCATCCGGCTCGTGATAAACGCCTCGACAACCTCGGCGCTCAACGGCCGCTGCTTTCGCCCCCTAGCCATACTTCTAACCTCGACCCCCAGCAGCGGAAGCCGCAACACGTCCCCACCTCGAACACACACGACAGAAGGGCACCACCACAGTCTTCCGTAAGAACGGCTCCGAACAATGCACCTGCGTCACGACACCACAGACAGCAGTTCCGTACACCAGCGTCCGCCCCGCGTGCCGCGAACCCTCGGGGAACACCTCGCTCTGCACGCTCGCCACCAGGTGCTGCTGCTGACCGCGCGCGCTCGTCATCCCGTAACGACAGAGGTCTCCCGAACTAGACATCGTACACCTCACGCAGCGCATTCACCTGCCGGTTCAGCATACGTGCTGGCGACAGCACCTCCGGCCGCCACAAACGGACAACACGGTCATCCGGCACCCCACCACCGAACTCCCAACCGAAAAACGTCAACTCTTGAAGCACCTGTAACACCAACGCAGGCCCATGCCGCCGCACGAAGATCGCCCCACCGTAGAACCTCTCCACGTACGCAGGAAGCGGACCAACAACACCATTCAGCGCATGCTCCGCGCTAACCGGCACGCAGCGCTCAAGCCAACGAACCAGACGCGCCTCCGTCGCCGTCAGCGGCGGCGCGCGCCACCGTCGCGGCTGCGCGCGATCTGACGGATTGATCTGACGGAGAGATCGAAGGAAAGATCGATCTCTCTTTCCATCACTCAGATCAGCTCGTTCAGATCGCGCGCGCGCGCCAGGAATGGCACGAACGAGCGGCGGCTGATGACCGTCCGGTAGCCGGCGGGCGGGCTCAGGCATGCTGCCTCCTTCAAAACCGCTACACCAGGTCTAGCGGTTCAAACAATAGAGCAGCCGCATACCCATGTCAACACCCCCACAGCCAAAAAAAGTTGCCTCGGGCTCCTGACCGTCAATCAAGAACCCAAACATCCGGGCCAATGACTGGGGGTCAGGAGGTCGCTGGTTCGAATCCAGTCGCCCCGACCACTTCAAAGAACAGCACGACCGTGCTACCATGTCGGCAGACCCCCGCCGGTTCCCACCGAAGGCTCTGCCTCCGGCACCGGGTCTAGCACCCGGCGGGTCCTGCGCAGGGGGTCGGTCCAGGCCAACACCCGGGCCGCCCCCTCAACAAACCAAATGAACAGACCACACCTACACCGCGCCATCATCCTCTTCGAGCTCACCGCAATCGCCGCACTGGGCGCCACCTACGTCCTCCTCCGAACCATCCTATAGAACGCGTCACGTCAAACACGCCAGCGTGATAGACTACACGCATGGCTCGCAAGCCGTCGCAGATGATGAGGTCGGCCATCGAGCGGCAGGACTGGGACACCGCCGCCCTCCTCACCATCACCGGCACGCTCGACTACCTACACGAACTGCGTGAGCACGCGCCGGAGCCACGCCGGTCGCCCCAGGAGCTCGGCCGCCTCCTCATCGACGCCCTGCGCAACGCACAGCAGCAACCGATCGCCATCCCGACGAGGTCCTAACCCGTGGCGCGTCGGAAGCCCGGAGCGCAGCCCGGCAATCGCAACGCCTTCAAACACGGCTACTACGCGGAAGGGCTCGGCACCGCCGGACGAAAATTTCTCCGTCGGGCCGTAGACCTCGAGCCCCACCAACTCGCTCACGAAATCGCCGTCACCCGCGCCCGCGCGATGGAGCTGGTCAGCAACGAGCCCGAGAACCTCGCTATCTTCCTCGCGTTCATGCGCACGATCACCCGCATGGTCGCCATCAACTACGGCCTCTCGAAGGAAGAGACCGAGCAGCTGCACACCAGCGTCGCTGACATGGTCAACGACCTGATGGCCGACCGCGAAGGAGCCGCCTAACGTGGAGACCTGCCAGAACTTCTTCACCAACGCACAGGTGCAAATCATCAGCAACGCCCTCACCGTCGGCGTCACCGCCGCAGTCACGCTCGGCCTCGCCTACTGCGCACGCATCCTCAACGGCTGGCTCCGGTGGCGCCGATGATTCGCAAGGAACGCCCCGCCGACCGCAGCCGCCTCAACGAACTGCTACCCGGCATCCCCGTGAACCGCCACGCGCTCCACGTCATCGTCGACACAGACGCACGCGGCACGACGAAGGGCGCCGCCACGCTGCTGCTACCCGACGCCGGCGACACGGTCCACATGGGCGCCGTCGCTACCGACCCGCCCGACTGGCGGCTCGCGCAAGACCTGGTCGCCGCGTGCATCAACGAATCGCTCGCGCGCGGCTTCACGAAAGGCGACATGGAGATCCACGACCGCCGCCTGCTCGACCTCATCACAAAAGACTTCAAAGGCGACGTGCAGGACGTCGGCTACAACCAGCTCACCGGCGAAGTCGGCCACTGGCTCTTCGTCGTCGACCTCGCCGACGCGCAACGCCAGATGCAGCAGCGCCCGCCGCCATGAGCATCGTCCAAATCACCGCCGCGATCGACTCGTTCAACGAAGGCATCGGCGCATCGAAAGACACGAACTTCGGCGGCCTCCCCTACGTCTACCACCGCGTCACGTACCTCGGCGGGGGCAAAAGCGCCTGGGGCCGCGCGATCGCGAACTTCGACCTCAATGTCATCAATCCAAAGACCATCAACGCGGCCTCCCTGCACCGCAACATCTTCACTATCACCAACCCGGGCGGCGTACAGGGCGTCATCATGCGCTGCACCCGCCCCCACCAATGGACGGAGCTCGGCGTTACCCACCACAAGTACGACGGCATCACGTTCTGGAACGTCTTCGGCGGCGACGTGGACGAAGTCGGGCCGCCCGCCAAAGTAACCTTCACCGAAGCCACGGCCACGGGGTG
>Ga0247727_10013000_pt1 | contig 14132 bp, 15 predicted proteins | sample WisWelCaveWW1625_FD_202498 | JGI IMG/M metagenome (GOLD analysis project Ga0247727, IMG submission 202498) | Biofilm microbial communities from Wishing Well Cave, Virginia, United States - WW16-25 | ecosystem: Environmental > Aquatic > Deep subsurface > Groundwater > Cave microbial mat | place... | reverse complement strand
GATCATAATTTAAAAAGGGAGTATAGTAATCCACCCCTCGTTGGATATAAAAAACATCACAGTGTTGGGCTCTGGCATAATGGGTCATGGCATTGCACAAGTTTCTGCCATGTTTGGGTACAATGTTGTCCTCAGAGATGTAGAACAACAATTTTTGGACAAGGCGATGGAGAAAATTAGATGGAGTCTTGACAAACTTGTATCAAAACAGAAACTTTCACAACAAGATTCTGATAAGATGTTTTCAAGAATAAAACCAGTGGTTGATCTTTCCGAGTCACTAAAAGACTGCGACTTGCTAATTGAGGCAGTACCAGAAATAATGGAACTAAAGAAAAAAGTTTACGCTGAAGTTGATAAGGTTGCAGATAAAAAAACAGTCTTTGCATCAAATACTAGCACACTTCCTATAACTGAGATTGCAAATACGACAGGTAGACCAGAAAAATTCATTGGCATTCACTTTTTCAACCCACCTCAACTTATGAAATTGGTAGAGGTGATTCCTGGACAAAAAACTTCAAAGGAGTTAGTAGAAATGACGATGAAGTTTGTAAGATCGGTTTCAAAGGAACCTGTTCTGTGCAAAAAAGATGTGGCTGGATTCATTGTAAATAGGATATTCATTCCGCTTGTACACGAAGCTGCGTGGGCAATTGAAAGAGATGGTGCATCCATGACTGGAATTGATTCTGCGGTAAAGTTCAGACTAGGCTTTCCCATGGGCATATTTGAGCTTGCAGACTTTACTGGACTTGATGTAATTCACAAAGCCACAGAAGAAATGCATTCAAGAGACAAAAAGGTAATCAATCCACATCCAAAAATAAAAGAACTTTTTGAACAGAAAAAACTGGGTCAGAAAACAGGATCAGGATTTTATGAATATTCTGGTGACAAGTATGAACGCGTCGCTTTATCAGAGGAGCTAGCAAGTAAATTCAACCCAATTCGCCTTGTTGCCAATATACTAAACAATGCGTCTTGGCTTGTTACAAATCAAGCAAGCGACATTCCAGAAATCGAGAAGGCATTGCAGCTTGGGATGGGACTTAAAAAACAAATATTTGAAACTGGGAAGGAATTTGGAATTTCCAACATAGTAAATGAGCTAAAGACACAGGCAAAAAAATATGGCCAATTTTATGAACCAGACCCGTTGCTTGTAGCTATGCAGATGTAATCTTTCCCAAGATATATTTTACAGCTTCTTTTGGGGAATCTACCCCGACTATTTTGACGTTTTGTCTGTGATCAAGGTATTTGTCTGCAAACATGTCTGCAATTCCTCCTGTATTTTTTATTGCTACAATAGGTTTTTTGTGCATGTATGCTGCACATGTTTCAGAAAGGGTACCAGAGCCACCTCCAATTATTATAACTCCATCTGCAGAAAGTGCATTAAGAAAATCTCTTGCCAAACCAATTCCACTTGGAATGACAATATCACAGTATTCGTTTGCAAATGATGGGTCATTTTGTGGAATTATTCCCACTGTAAGACCGTCTGCATCTTTTGCTCCATGGCAAGCTGCACGCATAACTCCATCAAGGCCTCCAGTAATCAAAACTGAACCTGATTTGGCTATTTCAAGACCAGTTTCATATGCCACTTTCTCAAGTTCTGGCGTAGAACCGTTTCCATTATTTCCAACTACCAGAATCTGTCTTTTTTTTGTCAATATGATAGGTAAAAGAGCGCATAATAAAAATCGTAAATTTACTTGATCCCTTGACTACCATAAAGAATATTAAAACAAATACATAACTTCGGTTATGAAAGAGCGTACAATGCCTGTTTGCCTTACCTCTGATCAGTACAAAATGATCGAAGAAATGGCTAAACAAAAAGGAATGCTAAGTTCAAGTCAACTTATAGAAGAGTTATTAAATGAAGGTTAATCTTGTTTTCCCGAAAAATTAGTACAACCTTTTTTTAACGGAAAATCATTCTTCTTGTGTGGGATTATTAAGCCGCAAGCCATCATTTTGCGCTGTTTGTAAGAAGGGTATTTCACATAAGCATAGACCAAAGCGCGAATGGAGTGTTGAGGGCCCTTTGTGTTCAGACTGCTACATAAATGAAATGAAAAAGTATTATGATTCAAGTGTCAGACAAAAATGTGTCATTTGTGGAATAGAAAAGAATGTGCCAGATTTGTGGGAGCCAAGATGGCAGTGGGAAATGAAAGGTCTTTTTTGCAAAACTTGTTTTGACAAAAAAGAAGAATCGTTTAACAAATTAAAGAACTTTTGTGGCTTGTGTGGAGCAAAGCTTAGCATCATAAGGTACAATCCAAAAAAGCACTGGTCAATAGGAGGTCAACTGTGCAAAAATTGCTGGAACTCACAAAAGGCAAAGAGTGAATAAGTGATGCACGTTTTTAAAAAATTCAAATGTAAAAAGTGCCAAAAAAAATTCAGGCAGCAAGAAGAACTTATGCAACATGAGCAGGTAGTTCACGGAAAAGACGTAATGTATGATTGCAAAGAGTGTGATCAGTTCTTCTCAAGTATGGAACAAATGCGCACACATTTGCAAAGATATCATTCGTACAAAGGAAGTAGAGATTCTAAATAGCTTTTATTGTCTTTACTATTGGTGGTCTTAGTTTATTGAAGACTCTGAATCCACAGATACACTTTATCTCTGGCAATCTGCTTAATTCAGACTGGGTAACATTCGTTCCGCACCGCATACAAGCATAAACAACATTGAAACTTGTAGACTGATCTTTTTCCTCTGTTGGTATATCAGAATTCTCAGATGTCATGATTTTAATCAAATTTGTCTGTAATTTAAGGCTAACAGAATTATTTCAGAGTAAGCTCTATGTAAACGTCATTTGGAATTTTTATACGCATAAGCTGTCTTATGGCCCTATCATCTGCACTTAGATCGATGACACGTCTGTGTATACGCATTTCCCACTTCTCATATGTGTTTGTTCCCTGGCCACAGGGAGATTTGCGGGTCACAACGTTTAGCCTTTTGACAGGAAGCGGTGTGGGACCCTTTACTTTAACTCCTGTTTTTTCTCCTATTCCTTTGATTTCATTACAGACGCCATCAAGCCTAAGCAGACTCGTGCTTGTTAACTTGATTCGGGCCAGTTGCGTCATTCAGACCACTAGGAAGTGAATTTTTCAGTTATATCCTTAACAACGCCTGCAGCAATTGTAGCACCCATATCTCTGAGTGCAAACCTACCAAGTTCTGGAAAGTCTTGGAAGGTTTCGATTGGCAGGGGTCTGACTGGTCTTATTCTTACTATTGCAGAATCACCTGCTTTGAGAAACTTTGGATCCTTTTCTTCAGCAGCACCAGTTTGTGGGTTAATCTTTGCTTCAAATGCAACAATAGTTGCTGCAACCTGTGCTGTGTGTGCATGCATTACTGGTGTATAACCAGGTGCAATTGCAGTTGGGTGATGAATAACTATGATTTGTGCACGGAATTCTTTTGCAACAGTTGGTGGATTATCAGGAGTTCCGATTACATCACCTCTCTTGATATCTTTCTTATCTATACCTCTGAGGTTGAATCCAATGTTATCACCTGCTTCAGCAGATTCCATCTGTGTGTGGTGAGTTTCAATTGTTTTAATTTCTCCTAGTGCACCAGAGGGCATTACTACAATTTTTTGTCCAGGTTTTACTGTTCCAGTTTCTACTCTGCCTACAGGTACTGTTCCGACACCTGTAATGGTGTAAACGTCTTGAATTGGAATTCTTAATGGCTTGCCAACTGGCTTTTCTGGGAGTTTGAAATCATCAAAAGATTCATACAGTGTCTTTCCAGTCCACCACTTCATATTTTCAGATTTTTTAACTAGGTTATCGCCTTTCCATCCAGATGTTGGAACGATGGGAACAGATTCTACTTTGTAGCCAACAGACTTTATCAATTTTTCAGCCTTTTCCTTTGCTGCCTTGAAGGCTTGCTCTGAATAATTGCTGTCGTCCATTTTGTTTATTGCTACAATTAGCTGACCTACTCCAAGTGTCCTCAAAAGGAAGGCGTGCTCTCTTGCTTGTCCTCCTGGTGCGATTGCAGTGTCACACTCACCTTCTTTTGCAGAAAGAACGAGGATGGCACAATCAGCCTCGGAAGCTCCAGTAATCATGTTTTTGATAAAGTCCCTGTGACCAGGTGCATCAATTAATGTAAAGAAGTATTTTGGTGTTTCAAACTTTTGAAACGCTAGATCTATTGTGATGCCTCTTTCTCTCTCATCTTTTATGTTGTCCATAACCCACGCATACTTGAAGGTATCACCCTTGCCATGTTTCTCTGATTCTTCTGCATGTTGGGCAATAGTTCGTTCATCTATAAGACCAAGATCAAGCAACATGTGACCCATGGTAGTTGACTTTCCGTTATCGATGTGTCCTGTAACTATCATGTTCAAGTGTGGCTTTTTACTAGCGCTCATAACGAATCCTCAAACGCTGGGGCTTTATTACCATTTCGATTATTTAGGATTCTTTTTAGTAAATTTTGAATAATTTAGTGATCGAGTTTTATCGCTCAACTATTTTTCACATACTATAAATCAAAGTATTTTGTGACTAGAAATGTTGAAAGTTACAATCAGTGTTATCAAAGCTGATGTAGGTGGAATTGGTGGACACACAAGACCAAGTGATGGTCTACTAAATACAGTTAGAAATACAGTAAAACCTCAGATAAGAAAAGACAACAAAGGACTTTTGATTGATTCCTATATTGGATTTTGTGGTGATGACATCCATATTGTAATGACTCACACAAAGGGAATCGACAACAAGGAAATTCATCAGCTTGCATGGAAATCTTTTGAAGCAGCAACTAAAGTTGCAAAAGAGGAAGGTCTGTATGGAGCTGGCCAGGATCTTTTAAAAGACTCTTTTTCAGGCAATGTAAAGGGTATGGGACCTGGTGTTGCAGAAATTGAATTTGAAGAAAGGCCAAATGAAGCCTTCACGGTTTTTGCAGCTGACAAGACAGAACCTGGCGCATTTAACTATCCTTTTTACAGAATGTTTGTCGATACTCTAAGTAATACTGGGCTGATTGTAAATCAAACCCTCGCAAGAGGAGTTAAGATAAATGTCATGGATGTAGAAAAGGGCAAGGTCGCTCAGCTTAACATGTGGGAAGACAAGCCCACACTTGAGGCCGCTTTGATGTATCCAGGAAGATATGTCATTTCGTCTGTGTATACAAAAGACAACATTCCTATCCTTGCAGCTTCTACAGACAGATTACATAACATTGCAGGAAAATATGTTGGAAAGGACGATCCAATATGCATTATAAGAACACAGAAAGATTTTCCAGCAACTGAGGAAGTCGGCAGTGCTTTTAACAACCCACACTATGTTGCAGGAAATACTAGAGGCAGTCATCATCTAACGCTAATGCCAGTAAAAATAAATTCTCCAGCAAGCATCAATTTTGCAATACCCATAGTCAGCAGTCTTGTTTTCAGTATGCACAATGGCAGACTCATTGGACCAGTAGATGGTTTTGGAACAGATGATTGGGACTATATCAGAACCATTGCAACAAAACGTGCTTTGGCTATGCGAAGTCAAGGGTTTGTGCATCCTGCAACATTGGTTCCCTCAGAGCTGGAATATGCCGAAGGCTATAGAGCAAGGATGAATGTTCTTTGGAGTAAGATGAAACCATTGGGTTCAAGTCATGCATCACATACACGTCGTCAACAAAAACCAAAAACGAAAGCTCGCAAGAAGAAATAATGATTTGTTTATTATCAATTTCAAAAACTATGATGAGGTATCAGGTTTAAGAGCGGCAAAGCTAGCAAAAATAGCGGAAAAAGTTTCTAAAAAATATAGAGTTAGAATAGCAATAGCTCCTCCACAACATACACTATCTGAAATAGCCAAATACTCCATACCTGTTCTTGCACAGCATCTTGATGGTGCAAATGTAGGAAGTACCACAGGATTTATGGTTCCTGAAATTATAAAAAAATCTAAAGTTCAAGGTTCACTAATAAATCATAGTGAACACAGAATCCCAGAAAAACAGATCAAAAGTGTGGTTTCAAGACTCAAAAAACTCAAAATGATCTCAGTAGTGTGCGTTAAAAATGTAAATGAGGCAACAAAATATGCAAAGCTTAACCCCACCTATATAGCGATAGAGCCACCTGAGCTTATAGGAACTGGAAAGGCAGTCTCAAAAGAAAGGCCCCAAGTCATAACAAAATCAGTCGTTGCAGTCAAACAAGCAAAAAACTCTACAAAACTTCTTTGTGGAGCAGGGATTGTTTCAGGAAAAGATGTATCAAAAGCCATGCAACTAGGTGCAAGTGGAATTCTTGTAGCAAGTGGTATAGTAAAAGCAAGAAACTGGAGTGCCATAGTAGAAGAGTTTGCTAAAGCAGTTTCAAAAAACCAGAAAGGTTGATAACCCAATCGTAATAATGGGCGTAATATGAAATCGATTTATTTTTTTGACCAAGGCGATGGCAAAAATAAAAAATTACTTGGAGGAAAGGGGGCAGGACTTTGCGAGATGACAAGACTTGGGTTACCTGTACCACCAGGTTTTACAATTACTACTGAGGTTTGCAACAAGTATTACCAAAATAACAAAAAGTTACCCAGCAATCTTATGAGCGAAGTCAGAAAAAACATTACAAAAATAGAAAAAAGAACTGGTAAAAAATTTGGTTCTGCTGAGAATCCTCTTCTTGTGTCAGTTAGATCCGGAGCAGCAATCTCCATGCCTGGCATGATGGACACCATTCTAAATCTTGGATTAAATGACCAGACAGTTATTGGCCTTGCAAAAAAAAGCAACACCCCAAGATTCGCTTGGGATTCTTACAGACGGTTTATACAGCTTTTTGGCAAAGTCGTTTTTGGCATAGATGACAGAATGTTTGAAGAAGTTTTAGAAAAAGCCAAGCGAACACAAAATGTTCATGTTGATAGCGACCTTAGCGAACAGTCTCTTAAAAACATCGTATCAGAATACAAGCAAATATGTGAAAATCAGCTGAATAGATCGTTTCCTACAGATCCTTACAAACAACTAGAGCTTGCTATCGAGGCAGTCTTTAGGAGTTGGATGGGTGAAAGAGCTGTCGTATATCGAGATAAGTACAAAATAACAAAAGACATTGCAAACGGAACAGCGGTAAATGTAGTTACTATGGCATTTGGCAACATGGGAAATGACAGTGCCACGGGCGTGGTGTTTACTAGAAATCCCGCGGATGGAACAAAAAAGATCTTTGGGGATTATCTTGTCAATGCACAAGGCGAGGATGTTGTGGCAGGAACTAGAACACCACAGCCAATAGATAACTTGGCTAAAGAGCTGCCATCTACTTATTCACAGCTTGTTAAAACATGTGAGAAGCTAGAAAAACACTACTGCGAACCACAGGACTTGGAGTTTACTGTGGAGCAAGGAAAATTCTACATGCTACAAACACGTTCGGCAAAGATGAATGCGATTGGAATGGTTAGAACCTCAGTCGAAATGGTAAAAGAAAAGTTGATCTCAAAAGAAAAGGCGCTTCTTAGATTACAAGCCGAACAGTTAGAACAGCTTTTGCACAAAACAATAGACCCACAAGCAACAAAAAACCATACAGCTTTAGTAAGAGGAATTGCAGCTTCACCAGGTGCTGCAACGGGTGTAGTAGTTTTTGATACAAAAAAAGCAGTGAAGATGGGAGAGGATGGAGTTAAAGTAGTACTTGTAAGAGAAGAAACGAAACCTGAAGACGTGCCGGCCTTTTTTTCCTCAGTTGGCATACTGACAAGCAGAGGCGGAAAAACATCTCATGCTGCAGTAGTTGCCAGAGGAATGGGAAAACCTTGTGTTGTTGGTTGCTCTGATATGAAGATAGATTATGCTACGAAAAAATTTCAAGTAGATAGCAAAACAGTGTTTGAAGGAGAAGTAATTACACTAGATGGTAGTAATGGAAGTGTCTTTTTAGGTGAGATGCCAACAATAGAACCTCAGCTAACTGACGAGTTTAAGATTATTCTTAAATGGGCAGAAGAAGCCAAGAGACTTGGCATAAGAGCAAATGCAGATACGCCAGAAGCTGCAAGGCTTGCAAGAGACTATGGGGCAAAAGGAATAGGTCTTTGTCGAACCGAAAGGATGTTTAATGCACGTGACAGACTCGGGCTCTTTGTTGATATGATAATGTCTCGAACCGTAGAGGAAAGAAAGCAAGTGTTAGAGAAATTAAGAGAACTACAAAAAAGCGATTTTAAAGAAATTTTAAAGGTCATGGAAGGACATCCTGTAACAATACGACTACTCGATCCTCCTTTACATGAATTTTTGCCAAACATAGAAGAGTTGATTAATAGAATACATAGCCTAGAAAAACAAAACGCGACAGAGGAGCTTGCAAATACGAAAAGGATTCTTGCGCGGGCAAGAGAGCTAGCTGAAATCAATCCCATGATGGGACATAGGGGTGTACGTCTTGGTGTAACGTTCCCAGAGATTTACGAGGTGCAGATAAGAGCTATTTGTGAGGCTGCAGGAGAACTAGCGAAGGCGAAAATAGAGGCACGTACTCAGATAATGGTTCCACAGGTAAGCAGCATTGAGGAGCTAAACCAGATAAAGAAAATCTATGATTCCATAAAGTCTACTATTGAATCAAATCTTGGGATAAAGCTAAAAATTAACTTTGGAACTATGCTTGAAGTTGTCAGATCCTGTCTTACTGCAGATGAAATTGCCAAAACCGCCGAGTTCTTTAGTTTTGGCACAAACGACTTGACTCAGGCAGTATTTAGCTTTAGTAGAGAAGATGCAGAAGGAAAGTTTCTTTCTGAATATATGGAAAAGGAGATCCTAACAGAAAATCCCTTCCAGTCTCTTGATGTAAATGGTGTTGGTTCTCTCATGGAAATTGCCATAGAAAAGGGAAGGGCGGTGAAACCAAAACTTGAGATTGGCATATGTGGAGAACATGGAGGAGATCCAAGCTCGATAAAGTTCTGTCATAAAGCGCGCCTCAGCTATGTGAGTGCGTCACCACACAGAATTCCAATAGCAATTCTTGCTGCTGCTCAAGCTGCACTTTTAGAAAAATCGGGTAAAAAATTTCGCAAAACTAAAACAAAATCAAAAAAAAGATAGTTCTTAATTAGAACTGTTTACAAAAATATTTGCTACCAACCGATCTTATGATAGCTTTGCGGATGCAAAATCAACGTGAAATGGCTGACAATAAATCACTACAGTGTTGTAGATATCAGTGTCAATTCCTCCTATTGCATAATTCTGGTTTCCTTTACTTCCTTTGAGCTTACCTAGATCTATTCCACCATTCACATCACCACTTTTTGTCATGTAGACATGCAAATCGGGACCATTCGTAACCTCAAAGTCTTCAAACCTAAGAAAAGAAATATCACCTACGGAGATTACTTCGGCCTTGCCTTTTGCTTCATGTCCTTTTAATCCTTGAAATGTGCCGAGTTTTGAAGATTTTGGATTTTCTTGTGAATTTGGTGCAACTTTTGCTATCATCTCTTGCATATCCTCCGAGACAGTAGTAGTGAATTTCTTTCCTTCAGCCATGACAAGGTCTATTGTTTCGGGGGACATTTTCTCGACAAGTACTTTTCTCTGGTCGTCTACCATGTTCACAAATTTATCATATGTCAGATCTTTTTGTAATTCACTCAGAGCTGCAGGCAGTGGTTCGTTAACTACTCTATCATAAAATAACGGCCCTGCAAGGTAGTATATTCCAATTACTGCTGCACCAATAATTACAGCTATTGCAACAGCCTTAAGCATACCTAAATTTAGAAAATGTAGCTATTAAGGATTGAAGAAAATTGAAATATCGACCCAAGATAATTAGCTTGTAGTGCTACCAAGACTTGATTCCATAAAACCTGCAAGACTGAAACTTGGTCTTACCCAACAAAAACTTGCGTTACTGACTGGGGTTAGTACATCGATGATAAATCAGATAGAATCAGGAAGATGCCAGCCAAGCTATGCAACCGCAAAAAAAATCTTTGAGATCCTAGGATCACTTGAAGGCCAGTCTTCAATGAAGGCAGGTGACATTTGTAGCAAAGACATTACAAAGCTAAAGACAACAGATTCTCTTCATGACGCAATAAAAAAGATGCAGGAATTTTCAATAAGTCAGATTCCAGTCTTTGACGGTAGTGATGTTGTCGGTCTGATAACTGAAGATGGACTTGTCAAACATATGATAGATAGCGACGAAACCCAACGCAAAAAAATAAGGCTTTCAGAAGTCATGGAACCAAGACCACCAATTGTAGACTATAGCATACCTGTAAAGACATTAGTTCCCCTACTAAGATTTTCAAAGTGTATCCTCATTTCCAAGCATAGCAAGATAATTGGAATAATTACTGCGTCAGACACTCTAAGGATGATGGAATAGCTGAAAATGTTTTCAAGTTATTTTGTATGAGAACACAGTTCAGCTAACACTCCATGCAATGATTTTGGATGGATAAACGTAACCTTTGTGCCCCGCGAACCTGATCTTATTTCGCCAAGAAATCTTATACCACATCCTTTCATGCGTTCCACCTCACTTTCAATGCCATCTGTTTCTAGTGCAATATGATGTAGTCCTTCGCCTTTTGCTGTAAGAAACTTCTTAATGGGACTGTCATCTCTTGTTGGTTCCATAAGCTCAATTCTTGAATCTTTTAAATGTAAAATTGCAACTCGCACACCTTCAGTCTCTACAGTCTCAAACTCAACTTCGTTTATACCAAAAGCTTGTTTGTATTCTTTTACTGCCTCATCTACATTGTTGACTGCAATAGCAACGTGATCTATTTTCATTTTAGAACATTTCCTTAGGACGGTAAATTCCAAAAACTTCTCTAAAGGTGTTGCTTATCTCACCAAGTGTTGCATAGCTTTTTACGGCGTCTATTATATGTGGCATAAGGTTTCCATCTTTTTCGGCTACATCTTTCATTTTGGAAAGAATATTTCCAACTTTTTTGTTGTCGCGTGTACTCCTTAGTTTCTTGAGGTTTTCTGCTTGCTGGATTTCAATTGTGTTATCTATTCTTAGAAGTTCTTGCTTTTCTTCGACGGTGTCTGTAAATTTGTTAACACCAACTATTATTCTCTCACCTCGGTCAATTTCTTGTTTGAGACGATAGGCGTTCTGTCTAATTTCTGATTGGAAGAATCCCCTCTCTATTCCTGCAAGCGAGCCTCCCATTTTATCTATTTTTTTCAGATATTTGTTAACCTCATCCTCTATTCTGTCACAAAGATATTCTACGTAGTAAGAACCTCCTAGTGGATCTACAGTTTTTGTAATTCCACTTTCGTGTGCAACGATTTGTTGAGTTCTTAGTGCTATTTTGACAGCGGCCTCTGTCGGAAGTGCAAGTGCCTCATCTTTTGAATTGGTGTGAAGTGATTGAGCCCCACCAAGGATTGCTGCCATAGCTTGGATTGCAACGCGTACTATGTTATTGTCAGGCTGTTGCGCTGTAAGTGATTCTCCGCTAGTCTGCACATGGAATCTTAAATGCATCGATTTTGGATCACGTGCATGAAATCTCTCTTTTAAGATCTTTGCGTATATTCTACGTGCGACCCTGAACTTTGCAATTTCTTCCAGAAATTCGTTTGTGCAACAAAAAAAGAATGACAGTCTAGGGGCAAAGGTATCTATTTTTAGTCCACGCTCAAGACATGTCTCAATGTATTCTATGGCGTTTGCAATTGTAAATGCGACTTCTTGTATTGCATTACACCCAGCTTCTCGCATGTGATAACCTGAAATTGAGATTGGATACCACTGTGGTGCTTTTTTAGAACAGTACTCTATCATGTCACCAATTAGTCTCATAGACGGCCTTGGTGGATAGATGTAGGTATTTCTTGCAATGTATTCTTTTAAAATATCATTTTGTGTGGTACCCCTAAGTGCAGTGCTTGGAACCCCCTGTGATTCGCCAACAGCAATATACAATGAAAGCAACGTTGACGCTGTCGAGTTTATTGTCATCGAGGTACTTACTTTGCCAAGAGGTATGCCATCAAAACATGTCATCATATCTTTAAGTGATGTGATAGATACGCCTACTTTGCCTACTTCTCCTTCTGCATGCGGATCATCTGCATCATATCCAATTTGTGTTGGAAGATCAAAGGCCATGCTAAGGCCTGTCTGACCCCTTTCAAGCAAAAACTTGAATCTTTCATTTGTCTTGTCTGCTGTTGCAAACCCAGTATACTGTCGCATTGTCCATAATCTATCGCGATACATTCCTAGATGTATGCTTCTAGTATATGGAAATTTACCAGGTTTCTCATCTTTGCTTTTTGGTTTTACCTTTGAGTCGTAGAGGCGTTTTACTGGAATGTTAGAATCAGTTTTTTCAATTTTCATTTTATCACTTTATGAGTCTTGTAATCTTATCGGCAGCTTCAGATGGATCCAATTCCTTTGATTGGACCTTTTTAAGATATTTTGCATAAGCGCTACTGGAATCAAGCATTGTGCCAACTTTTACTTTAATATTATTTAAAACAATGTCTCTGAGCTCTGTTTCAAGTCTAGATTTTTCTTGTATTTTTTTTGTCTTTTTCTTTGAGATCATTAGTGCTTCTAGTTTTTTTGCAAATTCAGATATTCCTTTGTTTGACTTTGTTGATGTCAGCATTATTGTGGGGTTTTTCCCTGTCATTCCAATATATTCTCGCACTGCATCGAATAGCTGGTTTGCCCCAGCCAAGTCGCTTTTGTTTACAAGGTAAATGTCACCTATTTCAGTTAGTCCTGCCTTTATTGTCTGAATGTTGTCTCCGGTGTTTGGATTAAAGACTACAACTGTAATGTCTGTTATTTTTGAAATTTCAATTTCTGTTTGGCCTGCACCTACACTTTCAATTATAATTGGATCAAATCCAGCATATTCAAGAACCCTGACGCTGTTTCTTACTGCCAAAGAGATTGCACCGGTAGCCCCTCTTGAAGCCATACTTCTGATGTAGGTCCCAGAGTCAGTTGATTCTGTCATACGTACTCGGTCGCCAAGTATTGCGCCACCTGTGATGTGACTTGTTGGATCTATTGCAAGAACTGCAGGTTTGTAGCCACGTTTTTTTAGCTCAAGTGAGATTCTGTCTATAAGCGAGCTTTTTCCAGCACCTGCTGGACCTGTCATACCTATAGTGATTGATTTACCAGAGTTTTTGAAGATTTTTTTTACTAGAGCTCGTGCGGCTTTGTCATCGTTTTCAATAATGGATATAGCTCTAGCTATTGCGCGCCTCTTGCCGTGTTTTAATTCATTTGTAATATCCATAAAGAACAATTTATGGGTCGTATCCACAATAAAATCTTCTTGTTTGGGCGATGTAGAATACGTTAATGGTTCTACAGAAGCAATTCAAAAATTATTCAGTAAAAGGGAATTCTGTTAGTTCGTTTATTGACAGACATGAAGTGATATACATCAATTATTACAAATATGGTGACAACAGTTTGGGTCTAGATTTGTAGTAACCATTGCATGCTTATTTCCACTAGGCCCAGCCGTTGTTTCTTGTTATGGTGTAGTTTTCTCAAACAAAGATTTTAAACCCAAAAACCAGCTTTATTGGTATGGCACAAAAAACGGCTGCCCGCAGAATAAGAATTCTTGTTGCCAAGCTGGGTCTTGATGGTCATGACCGTGGTGCATTGGTCTTGTGCAGAGCCTTCAGAGATGCAGGCATGGAAGTAATCTATTCTGGACTCTTTGCCACACCAGAAAGAATAGCAAAGATTGTAGAAGACGAAGATGTAGATGTCGTAGCACTAAGCCTTCTAAATGGTGCCCATCTTACTTTATTCCCAAGAGTAGTAAGGGTCCTCAAAGAAAAGGGCATCAAAGATGTTCTTGTTGTTGGGGGCGGGGTAATACCAGAAGATGACAAGATGGAACTTGAAAAAGCAGGAATCGTGGGAAACTTTGGACCAGGAACTCCACTTTCTACTATAATTGACCACATAAATTCTAGTGTTGCAAAGCAAAGAAAGATTTAGCTATTCTTTTGAATCTGGCCACATCATCTGGCGCATCTTCTTGCCAACTTGTTCTATTTGATGTGCATC
>Ga0247727_10012999_pt1 | contig 14134 bp, 13 predicted proteins | sample WisWelCaveWW1625_FD_202498 | JGI IMG/M metagenome (GOLD analysis project Ga0247727, IMG submission 202498) | Biofilm microbial communities from Wishing Well Cave, Virginia, United States - WW16-25 | ecosystem: Environmental > Aquatic > Deep subsurface > Groundwater > Cave microbial mat | place... | reverse complement strand
AGCGTTGATGGTGCCGCTCGCGTTCTTCACCAGCGGCGAGGGCGCGCCTCATGCGGGGCCCCAGCAGTCCATGACCGAGGCGCTGCACGAGGCGTTGCGCGAGAAGGGCTTCCATCTGCTTTTCTGGGGCTACTTCGTCTGCGGCTTTCACGTTGCCATGCTCATCGTGCATCTGCCCTCCATCGTCACCGACGCGGGCCTGAAACCGGAGCACGGCATGACGGCGCTGGCGCTGATCGGGCTGTTCAACATCGTCGGTTCGCTCGGTGCCGGCTGGCTCGGCGGGCGCTTCAGCAAGAAATACCTGCTCTCGGGCATCTACGCAACCCGAGCCGCGGTGATCGCTATACTGGTGGCGTTTCCGCTGACGCCGCTGTCGCTGTACGTTTTTGCTGCAAGCATCGGCTTGCTCTGGCTCGGCACCGTGCCGCTCACCAACGGCCTGGTGGGACAGATCTTCGGCATGCGTTACGCCGCGATGCTCACCGGCGTGGTGTTTCTCGGCCACCAGATCGGCAGCTTCATCGGCGTCTGGCTCGCGGGCTGGCTGTTCGACCAGACCGGCAGCTATATCGGCGTGCTCGCCATCGCGATCGGCCTTGGCGTGTTCGCCGCCGTCGTCAACCTGCCGGTCAACGAAACACCGCTCGCCCAGCGCAAGGCGGCACCCGCGCCCGCGTAATGGACCCGGCGAGGAAACGACTCTGGTGGAAGGCGGCCGGAGTCGCGCTGCTGGCCTTCGTCAGCGCTGCCGTGTTTTCCGCCTACCTCCGCCCCGACATGCTGGTCGCCTTTGGCGACATCATGTCGTTCTGCATGAGCCTCATCCGGTAGGCGTCAAGAATTCAGCTGCATTGCGATCCACACCTCGCTGTGAAGCGTCCGATGCACCGGGCATTTGTTGGCGATTTCGAGTAGCCGCTGGCGCTGGGCGTCGTCGAGCTTGCCTTCGCGGGTGATGACCCGCTCGATCTTGTCGATCTTACCTTCCCTGGTTTCGCACTCGGCGCAGTCGGTGGCGGCCGGCCTGAATGAGCTGCGCGAACTTTCCTTCGCCGTCCTCGGCCACACGAACGTTTTGTATGATCTGAAGTTCATCAACAGGTAGATCCTAATAGCGCGAAGCCCAGGCAGCAAGGACGGTCGCCGCGTATTGCGCGTCCTCGTGCCGGGTGAGGAGGTGGTCGGCGCGATCGAGCGAGACGAAACTCTTCGGGTGCTTCGCGGCCATGAAGATCTTCGCGGCGTTGTCGATGCTCACGACCGTATCGAGCGGCGAGTGGAAGATGAGGAGCGGCTTGCGAAGAGCGCCGACCGTCTCGGCGCCTTGGTACCTGCCGAGGTCATCCAGGAACTGCCTGGTCAGGCGGAACGGCCGGCCGCCGATTTTCACCTGCGCCTCGCCGGTGGACTGGATCCGATCGATGGTCTCGGTGGGCATGGTTTAGACTCGATCGCGTGAAAGAGCACGACATTGTCGCGCCATCGGAATGGGTCGTGCGCTGGGCGCCGCTCATTACGCACGGCACGGTGCTCGACGTTGCGTGCGGCAGCGGCCGTCATGCGAAATTCTTCTTGAGCAAAAGCATCAACGTAGTTGCGGTGGACCGCAAGCCCCGGCAGATTCCGGGCGCGCGTTTCGTCCTGGCAGATCTGGAAAACGGCAACTCCTGGCCGCTACCCGGAGAGCAGTTCGAGGGGGTAGTGGTGACTAACTATTTGTATCGGGATATTTTTCCGGAGATTCTCAAAGCCCTGAAACCCGAAGGCGTACTGATCTATGAAACCTTCATGGCCGGGAACGAACGCTACGGGAGGCCGTCCAACCCCGAATTCCTTCTCCGGCCGGGGGAGTTGCTGGAGGTTTTCGCCGGCCTCGAGGTCAGAGCCTTCGAAGAAGGACCGCAAGAGCAGCCGAAACCGGCAATGATTCAAAGACTTTGCGCTGTCCGAGCAGGGAAGGGCTAAAATCGCAGGTTAAGCAAAATTGGAAGGAAAGCGCAGATGATCACAGGCAGCCTGGTCCCGATCGTCACCCCGATGCTGGAGGACGGGCGGCTCGACCTGCCGCGCTTCAGGAACCTGATCGACTGGCACATCGCCGAAGGCACCGACGGCATCGTGGTGGTCGGCACCACGGGCGAGTCGCCGACCGTGGATTTCGACGAGCACAAGGAGTTGATCCGGGTGGCCGTCGAGCACTCCAAGGGCCGCATCCCGATCATCGCCGGCACCGGCGGCAATTCGACCGCCGAGGCGGTCGAACTCACCGAGTCGGCGAAGAAAAACGGCTCTACCGCCTGCCTTTCGGTGGTGCCTTACTACAACAAGCCGACCCAGGAAGGGCTCTACCAGCATTTCCGCAAGATCGCGGAGACGGTGGACCTGCCGATGATCCTCTACAACGTGCCGGTGCGCACCGTGACCGACCTGCAGAACGACACCGTGCTGCGTCTCGCGAAACTGCCCGGCATCATCGGCATCAAGGACGCGACCGCCAACATGGAGCGCGGCACCGACCTGATCAAGCGCGCGCCGCGCAACTTCGCCATCTACTCGGGCGAGGATGGCAGCGCGCTGGCGCTGATCCTGCTCGGCGGCCACGGTGTGATCTCGGTGACCGCAAACGTGGCGCCGAGAATGATGCACGAGATGTGCTCAGCGGCGCTGGTCGGCGATGTCAAGAAGGCGCGCGAGCTGAATCTCAGATTGATCGGCCTGCACCAGAAGCTGTTCGTGGAGACCAACCCGGCACCCGTGAAGTGGGCGATGGCGCAGATGGGGTTGATCGAGCCGGGCCTGCGGCTGCCTCTGGTGCCGATGTCGGACCGGTTCCACGAACCCGTGCGCGAGGCCCTGGCTGAAGCCGGCATCGTGCTGCCGCTGCGCATGGTGGAAAAGCGCGCATGATGCGCGCCGGGACCGCGCTCGCCTTCGCCGTAGCGCTGGGCGCCTGCAGCACGGGGAGCTTGCTGGAGGGGAAAAAGATCGACTACAAGTCGGCCGGGCAGCTGCCGACGCTGGAAATTCCGCCCGACCTCACCACTCCGGCGCGCGACAACCGTTACATCGTGCCGGACACCGGCAAGAGTTCGGCGACGCTCTCCGGTTACCAGGCCGACCGCAAGCAGCAGGCCAAGACCGGCGCCCTCGCCGCGGGCGTGCTGCCCGGGGTCGACAAAATGCGGGTCGAGCGCGCCGGTACGCAGCGCTGGCTGGTGGTGGCCGAGCCGCCCGAGAAGCTGTGGCCGCTGGTGCGCGATTTCTGGCAGGAGAACGGCTTCCTGATCGCGCTCAACGTGCCCGAGGCCGGGGTGCTGGAAACCGACTGGGCCGAGAACCGCGCCAAGATCCCGCAGGACTGGCTGCGCAACATGCTCGGCAAGCTGCTCGACCAGATTTACTCGACCGCGGAGCGCGACAAGTTCCGCACGCGCCTGGAGCGCACCGACGAAGGCGGCAGCGAGATCTACATCAGCCACCGCGGCATGATCGAGGTATTCACCGACGTGCAGAAGATCCAGACCAGCTGGACGCCGCGTCCGCCCGATCCCGAGCTGGAGGCGGAGTTCCTGCGCCGCCTGATGGTGCGACTGGGCACGCAGGAAGAGAAGGCGCAGCAACTGGTCGCCACCAGCACGCCGGCGCCGGCGCGCGCCGCGATCCAGGCGGGCATCGGCGGTTTCGAGACGCTGGAGGTGTTCGAGCCCTTCGACCGCACCTGGCGCCGCGTCGGCCTGGCGCTCGACCGCGTCGGCTTCACGGTCGAGGACCGCGACCGCCAGAAGGGCCAGTACTTCGTGCGCTATGCCGACACCGACGCCAACGACATGACGCGCAAGGACGGCGAGAGGGGGCTGCTGTCCAGGCTCGCGTTCTGGAAACCGAGCGAGGCCGCGGTCAAGGCCGAGCAGTACCGCGTCCATATCCGCCAGTTCGCGGGCAAGTGCGTGGTGCAGGTCCTGAACAAGGACGGCGCGCAGGCCAACACCCAGACCACGCGCCGCATCGTCGCGCTGCTGCACGAGCAGCTTCGTTGAAGCTGCTCTCCAGGGACACGCAGTTGAGGTGACGCTCCGCTTCGCTGCCCTCGGCAGCGGTTCGAAGGGAAACTGCCTGGTCGCCGAAGCGGGCGGCACGCGCCTGCTGCTCGACTGCGGCCTCGCGCCGCGCGAAACCGAGCGGCGCCTGGCGCGCATCGGCCTGGCGCCGTCGGACCTGGCCGGAATCCTGGTGACCCACGAGCACGACGACCATGCCGGGCAGGCTTATCCCTTTGCCGCCCAGCACCGGTTGCCGGTGTGGTTGACTCACGGCACGCAGACCGCGCTCGCGGAATCAGGCAAGCCGGCCCGCGACGTCGAAACGCGGACCATCGATGGCCGCACCGCGTTTGCGGTTGGCGGCATCCAGGTGCAGCCGTACACGGTGCCGCACGATGCGCGCGAGCCGGTGCAGTTCGTGCTCTCCGACGGGGCATTGCGCCTCGGCGTGCTCACCGACATCGGCGCTTCCACCGCTCACGTCGAGGCTACGCTGTCGGGCTGCGACGCGCTGGTGCTGGAATGCAACCACGATCTCGACCTGCTCTGGGCCGGCGACTACCCGAAGTGGCTGAAGCAACGCATCGCCGGGCCGTTCGGCCACCTGTCGAACGCCTCCTCGGAACGGTTGCTTGCGGCGCTCGACCGCTCGCGCCTGAAGCACGTGATTGCGGCGCACCTGTCGCATCAGAACAACCGGCCGGAGCTCGCGCGCGAAGCGCTGGCGCGCGCGATGGGCTGCGCGGCGGACTGGATCGGCCTCTCGACGCAGGAGGAAGGTTTCGCCTGGCGCGAGCTGAAATGACCGCGCCCGCGCGCCGGCTATAGCCCCGCGGTGGTGCTCGACACGCCCGGGTAGGAAGCCGACCAGATTTCCAGGAACCGCGCGCGCATCGCCAGCGCCTCGGTTTCGTCATGCAGTCCGATCGCGCCGCGGGTCAGCTCGGCGACCGGCCGGCGCAGGTAGTGCTCCGCATCCAGCACCATGAACGCGTCCTGCAGGTTGCGGATCTCCTCGTGCGTGCGGTTGATCTGGATCGCGTGCGCGAACAGCTGCAGCAGCGCCATCATGCGGGGGCAGTGGCGCGTGAGGTGTTCGGTGTGATGCACGGCGATTTGGATTCTGCGCGTGCGGCTTGCGCGCAGGAACCTTTCCAGCAAGGCAATGCGCGCCGGCGAATTGAGACGCAGCGCGGCGAGGTCCGGATCGAAAATCCGCAGCTCGCGGCCCGGCAGCTCGAGCAGGCGATCGACCGCCTGCTGGAACTCGCTCTCGCCTTCGAAGCGTTGGTATTCCGATTTGAACGTTTCTTCTTTCATATTTTCGTTTTCAACGACAAAAAGCCGGATCGATGCCAATCGCAGATTAGACCCGCCAGTCCAGCGCTGGCAAGTGTCCGGCCGGAAGCGTGGCGGCGGTCGGCTAACCGCGCGAGCGCGCGCCGCTGGGCGGGGCGCGGACGCAGGACTTCGCCGTTGACGAAGAAGCGGCCGCCCAGATAGAGCATTTGAGTTTTCGGGTGCAGTTTTACGATTTGATTCGCTATGTTGTGATGGGAATTCCGGCGCGGCGAGAAAACCACATTCGGTTTCGGCGTGCTCAGGAAGCGCCCGAGTGACTCCTCCACATCGCCCCTGTTCCAGCGGATCCGGGCGAGTTGTCGGGCGGCGAAGGCGACCATGTCGGCGCCGATCTGTGCTGGCCGGGCGGCCGCGCGCAGGCCGGGATCGCGGTACGCGGCATCCGGCAAGCCGCGCTCGTGCAGATGATCGAGGAACGCAGCCGCGAGTTCCGCGCCGCGCGGCGCGCGAAAGCCGATCGAGCAGGTGAAACAGGCATCAAGCGCGACCCCGTCGTGGCCCCAGCCGGGCGGCAGGTAGAGCAGGTCGCCCGGCTCGAGCAGGATCTCCTGCTCGGCAGCGAATCCGGCGATCAGCTTCAGCGGCGTGCCGGGCACCAGCTCGAAGCGCCGTGCGCGGGCGAGCCGCCAGACGCGCCGGCCCTCGCCCTGCAGCAGGAACACATCGTAGGAATCGAAATGCGGCCCGACGCCGCCGCCGGGCGCGGCGTAACTGACCATCAGGTCGTCGAGCCGGGCCTGCGGCACGAACGAGAAGCGCCGCAGCAGGCGTTCTGCCGCCTCGCTGTGACAATTCACGCCGTTCACGAGCAAGGTCCAGCTGCGCGCGCCCGCCCGGGCGAGGCTGGCAGCCGGCAGCGGACCCTGCGTCACTCGCCAGCGGCCGCCACCGCGCCCCGCGCGGTCCTTCACGCGCTCCACCAGACGGGATTCGACATCGCTGCGCGCCGCGAGTGCAAATAACGCGCGTTTTCCGATCACGCTGCGGAAACCGGGAAACGCGCGGCGCACCAGCAGCGGGCGTTTTTGCCAGTGGCGGCGCAAAAAAACCTGTGGCGACAAGCCCCCTAGCAGTGCTTCTTCCATCAATTGATTATAAGTGTGGCAGGCGTGCGACAAACGCGAATGCGGGGCTTGTCAAAAGCAGGTGCAGGCATAAAATTTCCGCTAACCGAATCCATGCTGCAACCAGGTCAAAACGCTCCCGTATTCACGCTGCCGGATGCCGACATGCAGGCCGTAGAGCTGTCTTCGTTCCTCGGCAAGAAGCGCATCGTGCTGTATTTCTATCCCCGCGACAACACGCCCGGCTGCACGCTGGAGGCGGCGGAGTTCTCCGACCACGAGGACGAATTCGGGCGCTGCAACTGCGTGATCCTCGGCGTTTCGCGCGACGATTGCCTGACGCACGCGGCATTCCGCGACAAGCACGGTCTGGCGATCGGCCTGCTGTCGGACCCCGAGGGCGAAGTTTGCCGCCGCTACGGCGTGCTGCAGGAAAAGGAGACGAACGGCGTGCGGCGCGAATGCGTGGTGCGCTCGACCTTCGTGATCGACAAGAAAGGCGTCATCCGTCACGCCGCCTACGGCGTCAATCCGCGGCGCCATGCGGCCGAGATCTACGACGTGGTGCGCAAGCTCAAGTCCTGAACGAAGCATAGATTCGGGGCGTTTTGGAGCAGAGGTCCTAAACGCCTTTTTCGCTTTATCATCGGCGTTCCTTGGGGGGATCGCCAATGGTGATGGACATCCTGTCGTACGGGATCGGCACGCTGGCGGCTTTCGCGGCGATCGCCGCGCTCGCGTTCGTCTTCATCCAGGACATCACGCAGAAAAAGCACGGGGTGCTGCGCAACTACCCGGTAATCGGGCGGCTGCGCTATTTCTTCGAGGAGCTGGGCGAGTATTTCCGCCAGTACTTCTTCGCCGGCGACCGCGACGAGATGCCGTTCAACCGCGCCACGCGCGGCTGGGTCTACCGGCTGGCGAAGAACGAGGGCGGCGTGATCGGCTTCGGCTCGACCTACGACCTGCACCAGTCGGGCGCGCTGATCTTCGTCAACCACCCGTTTCCGGTGCTGGAGGAGGAGCGCCTGCCGACGCCTTCGCTCACGCTGGGCGAGGGCTACGCGAAGATCCCGTTCGAGGCGCGCTCCATCGTCAACATCAGCGGCATGAGCTTCGGCGCCATCTCGGCGCCCGCGGTGCGCTCGCTGTCGCGCGGCGCCGCGCTGGCGGGCTGCTGGATGGATACCGGCGAGGGCGGCCTCTCGTCCTACCACCTGGAGGGCGGCGGCGACATCATCATGCAGATCGGCACCGCCAAGTACGGCCTGCGCGACGCGCAGGGCAACCTGAGCCCGGACCGCCTGGTGGAACTCGCGCGCGTGGTCAAGGCTTTCGAGATCAAGCTCTCGCAGGGCGCGAAACCGGGCAAGGGCGGCGTGCTGCCGGCCAGGAAGGTCACAGCCGAAATAGCGCAGATCCGCGGCATCCCGGAAGGGCGCGATTCGATCAGCCCGAACCGGCACCGCGACATCTCCAACATGAACGAGCTGCTGGACAAGATCGCGTACATCCGCGACCTCACCGGCAGGCCGGTGGGCGTGAAGACCGCGATCGGCGGCTGGCGCTTCATGAACGAGCTGGGCGACGCAGCGCAGCGCCGCGGCCTGGAGTTCGCGCCGGATTTCCTTGCCATCGACGGCGGCGAGGGCGGCTCGGGCGCCGCGCCGCAGGCGCTCGCCGACCACATGGGGCTGTCGATCGACGAGGCGCTGCCGCGCGTGGTCGATTCGCTGATCGAGTCGGGGCTGCGCCAGCGCATCCGCATCATCGCCGCAGGCAAGATCGTCACCTCGGCGCGCGCCGCGTGGGCACTCGCGGCGGGCGCGGATTTCATCAACACCGCGCGCGGCTTCATGTTCTCGCTCGGCTGCATCCAGGCGCTGCGCTGCCACCAGAACACCTGCCCGACCGGCGTCACCACGCACAACAAGCGCCTGCAGCGCGCGCTGGTGGTGGAGGAGAAGTACCTGCGCGTCGCCAACTACTGCAACGGCATCAACCGCGAGATCGACATGATCGCGCACTCCTGCGGCGTGCGGCACGCGCGCGAGCTGCGGCGCGAGCATGTGCGCATCGTCCAGGCCAACCACCAGTCGATCGCGCTCAACATGCTCTATCCCTACCCGGAGCCTAAGGCGCGGGTGCGGGCGGCCTGAGACTGATTCTCTTTTCTCTGAGTGTAGTTCGACGACCGCAGGAACTGCGAATAGGCGAATCCGCGCGGGGCGGCGCCGAAGAACTGTCGTAGTTCCGCGAAGTGGCGTAGATTGGTGCGCAAGTTGCGGCCTCAGGGGGGCTAGCCCAATGGGAGGCTTGCAGGCAGGCGGGTGCAATCGCGGTCGAAAGGGCGCGGGCCGTGGCTGAGCCCGGACCGCCTTCGGCAGCGCCGTCCGGCACGCGGCGGCGCTACATCAGCGTGCTTTTTGGCGATCTGTCCGAGTCGACCCGCATCGCCGCGGCGCTCGAAGCCGAAATCTACTCCGACATGCTCGCCTCGCTGCGCCAGGCCGCGGAGGAGGTCATCGCCAGGCATGGCGGCACCATCGTGCAACTCCTGGGCGACGGCGTTGTGGCGATCTTCGGCTACCCTTCGGCGCGCGAGGACGACGGCCGCCGCGCAACCGAAGCGGCCCTGGACCTTCACGAGCGAGTACGGAGCATTCCGCTGGAACAGCCCCTGCCTTGGCGGAAGGCGCTCGGCATGCATTCCGGAATACATTCTGGCTTGGTGCTGCTGGAGGGCGGCGATCATGCGCGCGGGCGAGTGGCGATGGTCGGCGACCCGCCCAACATCGCGGCGCGGCTCTCGGACGAGGCCGAGGACGGCGAGATTCTGGTGAGCGCGGAAACACTAGGGCCGGAAGCGCATTTCTTTCAGATCGAAGGCCCGCACATGTTCAAGCTTGCCGGCCGCGCGGCGCCGCTGGCGGCGTACCGCGTCATCGGGCGGGCCGCCACAGGCAGCCGATTCGAGGCGCGCGCCCGGCGCGGATTGTCCGCATTCGTGGGCCGGCATGCGGAGCTTGGGGCCCTCGACGACGCGCTAAAGGTGGCGCTGGCCGGCAAGCCTGCTCGCGTCGCGGTCGTCGCGCCGGCCGGAGTCGGCAAGACGCGCTTGGCAGAGGAGTTCCTGCGGCGCGCGCTGGCGCTGGAATGCCAGGTGTGCCGCGGCTATTGCGAAAGCTACCTTGGCGCCGAACCGATGCAGCCCTACCGGCAGATGCTGCGCTCCATAGTTGGCATCGCGCGCGGCATGTCGCCAGTGGACGCCGCCGCGCGGCTGGACGCGCAGTTGCAACGCATCGATCCGGCCCTGGCCGCGCACCGCGGCGCGCTGCTGCAGGCGCTGTCGCTCGGCTCACAGCCGGCCGAGCCCGCGCCGCGCGCGGCGCCCGAGCAGTCGATCGTGGCGGTGCGCGAGCTGTTCGCCAGGCTCGCGGCGCGCAGGCCCCTGGTGGTGTTCATCGACGACTGGCAATGGGCGGACCAGGCGACCCGCGTGGTCGCCGGCGCGGTCCGGGACATCGGCGACCGCGGCATTCTCGAATTCATCGCCACGCGGGAGATCGGGCCCGGCGACGCGAACCTCGGCAACGCGCGCATTCTGCGGCTGACGCCCTTTTCCGAAGAGGAGGCCGAGGAGACCATTGCTCGCCTGCTGCCCGGAATCGATCCGTTCGTTGCCGCCGCGATCCACCGCGATTCCGGCGGCAACGCGCTGTTCCTCGAAGAGCTGTGCCACAGCGTGCGCCAGGATTCAGGCCGCGGCCGGCAGGCGCCTGTCCCGGGCAGCGCGGCCTGGCTCGACGCGCTGATCGAATCGCGCGTCGCACGCCTGCCCGAGGCGGAGGCCGAGCTGGTGCGCACCGCGGCGGTCATCGGCAACGTGATCCCGGCTTGGCTGCTTGAGCAGCTCACCGGCTGCGGCGAGGAACATCCGCTCGTGCAGTCCCTCGCCGCGCAGGATTTCATCTATCCGGTGGCTACCGGCACGCTGCGCTTCAAGCACGGCATCGCGCGCGACGCAATTTACGCGGCGGTCGGCTTGCGCGAGCGACGCGCCCTGCACGCGCGCATCGCGGAGGCGTTGTGGGCTTCCAAGGGCGCGCGGGAAGAGGTCTTCGAGTCGCTCGCCTACCATTACCGCGCGGCTGGAAACACCGCAGAAGCCGCACGCTATGCCGAGCTCGCCGGTGACAAGGCTCTCGCGGCGTCGGCGCTCGACCGTGCGCAGGCCCAGTTTCGCGCCGCGCTCGATGCCATCGACCAATTGGAGTCCTCGCGCGAGAACTACGAGCGCTGGAGCGCGGTCGCGAAGCGCCTGGCGACCGCATGCGTGTTCGACCCGTCGCGCGAACAGCTGGAGGTGTTCGGCCGCGCGGTGGCGCTTGCCGCTGCCAACGACGACGCCCACGCGGCGGCGAACGCCGAGTACTGGCTCGGCTACATCAACTACGCGCTCGGCGAAGCACAGATCGCGATCCGCCATTTCGAGAGTGCGCAGGTGAAGGCCGATGCGCTCGGCGACGCCCCGCTCGCCGCGCAGCTGCGCGCCACGCTCGGCCAGGCCAAGGCGGCGGTATGCGACTACGACGCGGCGCTCGAGCTTTTCGATGCGGCGCTCTCGATGAAGCGCCTGCACCGATCGTCTTCGCGGCCCCCAGTCGGGTCGGCGTATACGCTCGCGTGCAAGGCTGCGGTGCTCGGCGATCGGGGCCGGTTCCAGGAGGCGTCCGAATGCCTGCGCGACGCGCTGGAGGGATTGGGCGGCGTGCACCACGTGGTCGAAGGTTCCATCCTGTGCCTGCAAAGCTCGGTGCTGTTGTGGCAGGGCCGCTGGGAGGAGGCGCGCCGTTCGGCGACGGCAGCGGAACAGGTTGCCGAGCGCGTCAAGAGCCTGTACTTCCTCGCCATGAGCCGCTCCCTCGGGGGCTATGCCGATTGGGTGCTGGCGCACTCGCCCGGATCGCTGCAAGGCATCGCCGACGCCACTTCCTGGCTCGAGTCGCGCGACCGTGGCCTGTTCATTTCGCTCAATCACGGCTGGCTGGCCGAGGCGCTGGTCGCGAGCGGGCAGGTTCCGCGCGCGCGCAAATACGCGGCGCGCGCCCTGCTGCGCGCCCGCAAGGGCGATCGGCTGGGCGAGGCGATGACCTGGCGCGCGCTCGCACGCGCAGCGACTGCGGGGCAAGGGCGCGAGCCTGCGCGGATCTGCCTTGAGCGCGCCATGAAGGCCGCGCAGGCGCGCGGCTCGCCGCACGAGGCCGCGGTGACGCAGCTCTGCGCCGCTGAGCTGGCGCTCGCACGCGACGCGCGTGCCGAAGCGGGGGCGCTGCTCGAGCAGGCGAGCGCGGCATTCGACCGCATGGGCATGGACTGGCATCTCGGCGAAGCCGCCAGGATGCGCCGGCAACTATAGGGCATATACTATTCAGCGCGGCCTTAACCGAGCGTCCGGCCGCAAAGGGGGAAACATGGACGGCACGTTCCGCAGCTGGAGGCGCGGCTTTCTGCGCGCTCTGCTCGCTTTCCTGCCTGTGTGCTCGCTGACGAGCTGCTCAGACTCGACGGTGTATCTGGACCAGGGATGGTCCGACACCGAGCGCACGCTTTTCTACTACACGACGCAGGGCTCGCGACTCATCCGCCGCGACTGGTTCCTCGCGCTCGAGCGCCATGACAGCGAAGTGCGTTTTCTTGACGACGGGCTCAAGCGTTTCGGCTATCTCCAGGGTCCTTCCAATCCCCTGAACCCGGACAAGCTGCCGATCGGCTTCGCCGTCGACCCGCGCCTGTCGAGGGAATGGATCGGCATGACCTGCGCCGCCTGCCACACCAGCGACATCACTTACGGTGGGAAAACGCTGCGCGTGGACGGCGCGCCAGCTTCCGCGGACATGTACGAATTCCTTTCCAAGCTCGATCTCGCGCTGCAGAAGGCGGCCAATGACGATGCGGCGTTCCTGCGCTTCGCCGAGAAGGTGCTCGGCGCAAACAACACGCCGGCCAATCGCCAGACACTGCGCGACGACTCCAACACCGGCCTCAAGGCGTCCTCCACCAAGTTCGCCAACTTCGTGACGCAAAGCAAACCGGCATCGCCCTGGGGCCCCGCGCGACTCGACGCCTTCGGCATGATCTTCAACCGCGTCGTCAGCATCAACCTCGGAATCGACACCAATAGCAAGCCGCCTAACGCGCCGGTGAGTTATCCGTTCCTGTGGGGCACTTCGTGGCACGACTGGACCCAATGGAACGGGGCGGTGCCCAATGGCGGGCTGCTCGGGCCCATACGCCGGCTTGCCCGCAATGTGGGCCAGGTGCTGGGCGTGTTCGGCACCATCGACTTCACCAGCACGCCGACGTATCCATCGAGCGCGCAACGAGCGAATCTCCTGTTGCTGGAACAGTGGGTGTCGACACTGAAGGCGCCGCCGTGGCCGGACGCGGTGCTCGGCGCGCCGGACCAGGCCCGGGTGGACAGAGGGAAACAGCTGTATCTGGACCAGGGTTGCATCGGCTGCCACAAACTCGTGCCGAAAGACCAGCAGCTGCAAAGTGCTGAGGTCAAGACCGTTCCGGTCGGCACCGTCGGAACGGACGACGCGATGACGACGATGGTGGCCAGCCGGAGTGCGCCCTCCGCCGGCATCCTCCAGGGCAGGCCCATGCAAGTGTTCCTGGGCCGAAGCATCGGGTCGAACGAGCGGGTCACCGATCTTCTTTCGCATGCCGTCATCGGCACGATAGCGCACATCAGCTTCTTGCCGCCTGGGGCGACGGCGCCGACGACGCCGGCGATCGATGCGTTGTTCGATTCGTCGGTCGTCGTCGGTTACAAGGCGCGGCCGCTGAACGGCATCTGGGCCACCGGGCCCTATCTGCACAACGGCTCGGTACGCACGCTCTTCCAGGTGCTGCTGCCGGTGGCGCGGCGCGAAGCGAGTTTCCATGTCGGCGGCCGGGAGTTCGACCCGGTCGAAGTCGGCTTCAAAAACGCGCCGGGAATCATCAGTTTCCAGCTCGACACGAGTGTTGCGGGCAACCGCAAAACCGGGCATTCCTTCGCCGACGGGCTAACCGACGCTCAGCGCATGGACCTCGTCGAGTACCTGAAAACGCTCTAGCGAACGCAGGGGGCCACGAAATGAGCGACATCGCAGTCAACGGCAAGCCGCTCGTCATGCAAGTGTTGCTCGACGCGGGGGGCAACTACTCGGTGTCGGGCTATGCCGAGCGCATGGAGAAGGCCTTCGGCCTGATTTATCTCGGCCGCGATCGGACCGATCCGGAGTACGCGGCGCAATCCACCGCCTCCAACGCCGCCGTCGGCGCGATCACCGAGCGCGAGGCGTTTACTCGCGCACTGCAGGCGACGCGAACCGTCATGCAGCCGCTGCGCACCGAAGTCACATTCGACATGAAGGACGTCTCCAATCAGGTGCTCGCCGCACTCTGCACGCTGTGGTTCGACATTCCGGATGGCGACTGCGTGATCGCGAGCGGCTCGTTCTGGCCCTTCAAACCGGGGCGCTGTCCGGGCCAGTTCGGGCCGCCCTCGGGCTATATCTTTCAGCCGGACCCCGGCTTCTGGATAAGCTTGTTCGGCAAGATGGACGGCGGGGTGCTGCGCTCTGAGGTGGCGAAATTCGTCGCCAGGCA
>Ga0247727_10012998_pt1 | contig 14134 bp, 1 predicted proteins | sample WisWelCaveWW1625_FD_202498 | JGI IMG/M metagenome (GOLD analysis project Ga0247727, IMG submission 202498) | Biofilm microbial communities from Wishing Well Cave, Virginia, United States - WW16-25 | ecosystem: Environmental > Aquatic > Deep subsurface > Groundwater > Cave microbial mat | place... | reverse complement strand
CGGGAGTTTATCGAGGAGAAGGTACTACAGCACGGAGGCCTGCTTTTCCGGGGCTGGCAGGTGAGCTCGGTCGAGGAGTTCGAGCAGTTTGCAGTGGCCGCCGCCGGTGAAGAGTTAATGGATTACTCGTACCGCTCCAGTCCCCGGAGCGAGGTGAGCGGTAGAGTTTATACCTCAACCGAGTACCCGGCCGATCAACATATCCCTTTGCACAACGAGATGGCGTACTCGCGCACCTGGCCGACGAAGATCTGGTTTCACTGCGTAAAAGCCGCGGAGCAGGGTGGAGAAACACCGATCGCCGACAGCCGGAAAGTCTTTGCGCAAATCGCCCCTCAAGTCAGGGAGCGATTCATGCGGAAGAAGGTCTTGTACCTTCGCAACTATGGCGCGGGATTAGACCTTTCCTGGCAAAACGTCTTTCAGACTACGAGCAAATCCGAGGTAGAGGCATTTTGCCGTGGGGCTGGTATCGAGTTTGAGTGGAAAGATGGTGATCGTCTGAGGACCCGCCAGGTCTGTCAGGCTGTCGCCAGGCATCCCAGGACCGGCGAGACGGTCTGGTTCAACCAGGCTCATTTATTCCACGTGTCGAGCCTGCAGCCGGAAATGCGTGACAGGTTTCTGGCGGAATTCAAGGAAGAAGACCTCGCCCGCAATACCTATTACGGCGATGGATCTCCGATCGAGCCATCAGCCCTGGAGGATATCCGCCGGGCATTCCAGCAGGAAACAGTCATCTTCCCCTGGCAAGCGGGAGATATCGTGATGCTGGACAATATGCTCGCCGCGCATGCACGGACCCCATTCACGGGTTCGCGAAAAATCGTCGTCGCGATGGCCGGAGCTTTCAGCAGCCAGGATTTTCAGACCGGGGTAACGGAGTAAGTAACGTGCAGAAGGAAGTTCAGACAACCATCGAAGGATTTCGACTTTCGCCTCAGCAAGCGCGCCTCTGGGTGTTACAGCAGGACGCCCAATCTCCGCCGTATACGGCTCAGAGTTCCGTTTCGATCGAGGGTCAGCTCGATCCGCGGCGTTTGGAGGCGGCATTTGAGCAGGTCGTCCAACGGCATGAAATCCTGCGCACCACCTTTCGTAATTTGCCTGCCATGACGCTTCCGCTGCAGGTGATCGCAGCGGATTGCAGGCCGGCGATCGTGAAGGAGGACCTCAGTGGCTGGTCAGAGCAAGCTCGAACCGCCAGGGTCGAACAGTTGGCGGCTGAGGCGAGCCGGATCTCGTTCGATTTTGAACGAGGGCCGCTAGTCGAGGCGAGACTGCTCAGGCTCGCCGCCGAGCGACACCTGTTGTTACTCTCCCTGCCGGCCTTGTGCGCGGATCGGGCGGGCCTGGAGAACCTGGTGCGGGAAATCAGCCTCTGTTATGCCGCTTACTTCAATGGCGGCGGGCGGCGCGAGGAACCGGTGCAGTACGCCGATCTGGCGGAATGGCAGAATGAGTTACTGGAATCGGCGGAAACCGAGGCCGGTCGGGAATACTGGCGCGGGCAGGACCTTTCGAACTTCCTCGATCTCAGGCTGCCATTCGAGAATCGAGCTGAACCCGGAGTATTTGCGCCACAGTCTCTTGCGGTCCCGCTAAGCCCTGATCTGGCGGCGAAAATCGAGGCGCTCGCCGCCGAGCGCGGCAGTTCGGCGTCGAACATTCTGCTGGCTTGCTGGCAAATACTGCTCTGGCGCCTGACCGGTCAGACAGACATTATCGCCGGCTCCGATTATGAGCAAAGAAAACAAGCGGAACTCAAGGTGGCATTGGGGCTGTTTGCAAAGTATTTGCCGGTTCATTGTCGCCTGGAAGAAGAGATCTGCTTCAGTCGCGTTTTAGAACAGATTGATCATGCCACGCGAGAGTTACACAAGTGGCAGGAGTATTTTACCTGGGAACGGTTAGGTAGACAGCAAGCTACTGCGGGTTCACACCCGCAGCATTTTTTTGCCAGCTCGAATGGGCATACGCCTTTCTTCCCTTACTGTTTCGAGTTCAGTGAACAACCCGCCGGCTACAAGGCCGGCCCGGTCACCTTCTCGATCTCCCATCAATCCGCCTGCATCGATCGCTTCAAGCTCAAGCTCACCGGCCTCGGTCGCCCAAGTCCACCAAGTCCAGAGGATGCGCTGAGCCTGGCCTTCCACTACGATTCGCGCCTTTTCCGGCGGGATGATATCGCGCGCCTGGCTGAGCAATACCTCACCTTGCTCGGCAGCGCCGTCGCTATGCCTGAGGCCGCGATCGCGGACCTGAAGATTCTCAGCCAGGCCGAACGCGCCCAAATCTTGTGCCGGTTCAACCCGGCGCCGCTGAGCTTGCCACCAGCACAGGTCATCCACCAGTTGATCGCGGCCCAGGCCTTGCGCCAGCCCGAAGCCCGGGCGGTGGTAGTGGAAGAGCAGGAACTGAGTTACGGCGAGCTGAACCGTCGCGCCAATCAACTCGCCCATTACCTGCAAAAGATGGGCGTCGGCCCGGAGGTACTGGTCGGTCTGTGCCTCGAGCGGTCGGTCGATCTGGTGGTCGGGATGCTCGGAATCCTGAAGGCCGGCGGGGCTTACCTGCCACTGGACCCCGGGCTGCCAGCGGAGCGGCTGGCCGGGATGGTCGCCGATGCGCAGCCGCGAGTGCTGCTGACCCAGAGAGACAGAGAGACAGAGAGACAGAGAGACAGAGAGACAGAGAGACAGAGAGACAGAGAGCTTTCGGACGGAGAGACAGAGAGACGGAGAGACAGAGAGCTTTCGGACGGAGAGACAGAGAGACAGAGAGACAGAGAGCTTTCGGACGGAGAGACAGAGAGACAGAGAGACAGAGAGCTTTCGGACGGAGAGACGGAGAGACAGAGAGACAGAGAGCTTTCGGACGGAGAGACAGAGAGACAGAGAGACAGAGAGACAGAGAGACAAAGGGAATCCGACAACTCTGCGGTCTCTCCGTCTCTCCGTCTCTCCGTCTCTCCGTCTCTCCGTCTCTCCGTCTCTCCGTCTCTCCGTCTCTCCGTCTCTTCGTCCCCCATCGTGGTCTGTTTGGATGCGGATTGGGAGGAGATTGCTCGGGAGAGCGAGAAGGAACCTCTGAGCGATGTGGGGCCGGAGAACCTGGTTTATGTCCTGTTTACCTCCGGCTCTACGGGCCGGCCCAAAGGGGTGGCGGTCGAGCACCGACAACTCTACTCCTACGTGCAAGGTGTCAGGGAGCGATTGAAGCTGCCCGATGGAGCGAGCTATGCCACGGTGACGACCTTTGCGGCGGACCTGGGGCACACGGCCATCTTCCCGGCGCTGTCGAGTGGAGGCTGCCTGCACGTGGTGAGGCAGGAGCGAGCGGCCGATGCGGCGCCCCTGGCCGAGTACTTCAAGCGGCAGGAAGTGGACTGCATGAAGATCGTGCCCTCGCATCTGGGCGCCTTGCTCGCGACGACGCAGGCGGCGGAAGTGCTGCCGCGACGGCGGCTGGTGCTGGGCGGGGAGGCATCGAGCTGGGAGCTGATCAAGCGGGTGCGGGAGCTTCAGCCGGAGTGCCGGATCCTCAATCACTATGGCCCGACCGAGACGACCGTCGGAGTGCTGACCTGCGAAGTAGAACCGGAACAGGCCGAGTACCAGACGGCGACAGTGCCGTTGGGACGGCCGCTGGCGTCAGTGCGGGTCTACGTCCTGGATCGGGGGATGGAGCCGGCGCCGGTGTGGGTGGCGGGTGAAGTCTACATCGGGGGGGCGCAGGTGGCGCGGGGTTACCTGAACGTGCCGGAGCAGACGGCCGCGCGCTTCGTCCCGGACCCGTTCAGCGAGCAGGCCGGGAGCCGGTTGTATCGGACTGGGGATCTGGCGCGCTACCTGCCCGACGGGCAGATCGAGTTTCTGGGGCGGGTGGATCACCAGATCAAGATTCGGGGCTACCGGATCGAGTTGGGAGAGATCGAGGCCGTGCTCGAACAGCACACGGGAGTAGGCGAAAGTGTGGTGGTGGTGCGGGAGAGTGAAGGAGGCGACAAGCGCCTGGTGGCCTACGTGGTGGCGAAGGAAGGGGCGGAGTTGTCGGCGAGCCAGGTGCGGCAATATGTGGCGGAGCGGTTGCCGGACTACATGACGCCTGGAGCGGTGGTGAAGCTGGAGCGGCTGCCGTTGACGGCGAATGGGAAGCTCGATCGCGGTCTGCTGCCGGAGCCTGAGAGTGAAGTGCGGGGAGAGTATGTGGCGCCGCGGACGCAGATCGAAGAGCTGGTGGCGGGCATCTGGGCTGAGTTACTCGGAGTCGGACGGGTGGGTGTAAATGACAACTTCTTCGAGTCAGGCGGGCACTCGCTCCTGGCCACACAGCTCATCTCCCGGGTCCGGGAGGCCTGCCAGGTCGAGCTGCCGCTGCGCAGTCTGTTCGACTCGCCCACGGTGGCCGGGATGGCGGAAACTCTCGAGGCGGTGATCAGGGCCGGGCAGGGTTTGGAGGCCCCGGCCTTCGAACGTGCGGGGAGGGATGCGGACTTGCCGCTTTCATTCGCCCAACAGCGGCTGTGGTTCCTCGACCAACTGGAGCCGGGCAGCTCTTTCTACAATATCTGCGCGCCGGTTCGGCTGAAAGGCCGGCTCGATGTGCGCGCCCTGGAGCAGACCCTCACTGAGATCATACGGCGCCACGAAGTCCTGCGAACGACCTTCCCGACGGTGGAAGGGCGAGCGGCCCAGGTAGTCGCCGCGGCCTTGCCCTTCCGCTTGCCGGTAATGGATCTCAGCCATCTGCCGCCTGAGCAAAGAGAGGCGGAAGCGCGGCGGGCAGCGGCCGAGGAAGCGCATCGTCCTTTCGATCTGGCTCACGGCCCCTTGTTGCGGGCTTGCCTGTTGCGGCTCGGCGAAGATGAACACCTGGCGCTGCTCACCCTGCACCACATCGTTTCTGACGGATGGTCAACCGGCATCCTCATCCGGGAAGTCGCCGCGCTCTACGAAGCCTTCCGCGCCGGGCGGCCCTCGCCTCTCGCGGATCTGCCTTTTCAGTATGCCGATTTTGCCGCGTGGCAGCGCAAGTGGCTGGCCGGCGAGGTGCTCGATACCCAGCTTGCATACTGGAAGCGAAAGCTGGGGGGCAACCTGCCGGTGTTGCAATTGCCCACGGACCGGCCGCGGCCGGCGATCCAGAGATTCCGTGGAGCGCACGAGTCCATCGAGCTTGGCGCGACCCTCTCCGAGCAGCTCAAGTCATTAGGTGAGCAGTCCGGCGTCACGCTGTTTATGGTTTTGCTGGCGGCGTTCAAGGCGCTGCTCCACCGTTACACCGGGCAGGATGACATCATCGTCGGCTCGCCCATCGCCAACCGCAACCGGATCGAAATCGAGGAGCTGGTCGGGTTCTTCGTCAATACGCTGGTGCTGCGCACCGACTGTGCGGACGATCCCAGCTTCCGGGAGCTGGTAGGCCGGGTGCGCGAGGTGGCGCTGGAGGCATCGGCCCACCAGGACCTGCCTTTCGAGAAGCTGGTGGATGAGCTGCAGCCCGAAAGAAACCTGAGCCGCGCTCCGTTATTCCAGGTGGTGTTCGTGTTACAAAATGCTCCGAGGCAGGCGCTGGAGTTGCCGGGGCTGACCCTTACGCCTCAGGAGGTGGAAGGCGAGACGGCGAAGTTCGATCTGATGCTGGGCGTCAGCTACGCCAATCAGGGCCATCAAGGATTGATCGCGAGGGTGGAGTACAACACCGATCTGTTCGACGCCGCCACGGCGAGCCGGATGCTCGAGGCTTACCGGCGCTTGCTGGAAGGCGTGTCGGTGAGCCCGGACCAGCGTCTGTCGGACCTGCCGCTCCTCGGCGAAGCCGAGCGCCGTCAGTTGCTGGGATGGAACCGGAAGCAAGCCGACTACCCCGCCGCTTTCTGCCTCCAGGAGTTATTCGAGGCACAGGTGGAACGAACACCCAACGCCATCGCGGTTACTTATGAAGGAGAGCGGCTCAGCTACCGGCAACTCAACGCCCGCGCCAACAGGTTGGCTCACCGCTTGCGCTCGCTGGGCGTGGGGCCGGATGTCCTGGTGGCCTGCAGTCTGGATCGCTCGCTGGATCTGGTCGTCGCCATCCTGGGCATTCTCAAAGCCGGCGGCGCTTACCTGCCTCTGGACCTGGCTTATCCGAAGGATCGCCTGGCTTTCATGTTGGAGGATAGCCGGGCGCCGGTGCTGTTGACCCAACAGCGGCTGGTTGAAGGATTGGGGCTTTCGGAAGGAGAGACAGAGAGAGGGAGAGACAGAGAGAAGGAGAGACAGAGAGAGGGAGAGACAGAGAGAGGGAGAGACAGAGAGAAGGAGAGACAGAGAGAGGGAGAGACAGAGAGAGGGAGAGACAGAGAGAGGGAGAGACAGAGAGAGGGAGAGACTGAGAGACAGATAGAATCCGACAATCTCTCCGTCTCTCCGTCTCTCCGTCTCTCCGTCTCTCCGTCTCTCCGTCCCTCCGTCTCTCCGTCCCTCCGTCCCTCCGTCTCTCCGTCCCTCCGTCCCTCCGTCTCTCCGTCTCTCCGTCTCTCCGTCTCTCCGTCTCCGTCTCCCATCGTGGTCTGTCTGGATGCGGATTGGGAGCGGATCGCCGAGGAGAGTGATCAGAACCCGATTTCCAGGGTTAGCGCCGATAACCTGGCTTATGTCATCTATACCTCGGGTTCGACCGGCAGACCGAAAGGCGTGCGGGTCAGCCATGCCAATGTCGTCCGTCTCTTTGAAGCGACCGGGGACTGGTACCGCTTCGATGAACACGATGTGTGGACGCTGTTTCACTCCTATGCCTTCGACTTCTCGGTCTGGGAACTGTGGGGGGCTTTGCTCTATGGCGGGCGGCTGGTGGTTGTACCTTACTGGGTGAGCCGGTCGCCGGAGAGCTTCTACGAGCTGCTCGGCCAGGAGCAGGTGACAGTCTTGAACCAGACGCCTTCCGCATTCCGCCAGTTGATTCGGGCGGATGAGACAGCCGCGGTTGCCAGGGGCATGGGCCAGGGAAACCTGGCGCTGCGGCTGGTTATCTTCGGGGGAGAAGCGCTCGAGCTCCAGAGCCTGAAGCCGTGGTTCGATCGTCACGGCGACGAGCGACCGCGGTTAGTCAATATGTACGGGATCACGGAGACGACAGTGCATGTCAGCTACCGGCCGATTCGGGCAGCCGACCTCGAGCAGGGCAAGGGAAGTGTGATCGGCGGGGCGATCCCTGACTTGGGGGTCTACGTGCTCGATCCGCAGCTTCGACCGGCGCCGATCGGAGTGCCCGGGGAGATGTACGTGGGCGGAGCCGGAGTAGCCCGCGGTTACCTCAATCGCCCGGAGTTGTGCGCCGAGCGATTCATTCCCGATCCCTACGGCGGGGAGCCTGGAGCGCGGCTGTACCGGACGGGCGACCTGGCGCGCTACCTGGCGGATGGAGACCTGGAGTACCTGGGGCGGATAGATCAGCAGGTTAAGATCAGAGGCTTCCGGATCGAGTTGGGAGAGATCGAGGCAGTGCTCGCGGCGCATCCGGCGGTTCAAGAAGCGATTGTCCTGGCCAGGGAGGATGGGCCCGGTGAGAAGCGGCTCGTGGCTTATCTGGTGACCAGGCTGGAGGCCGCGCCTTCCGTCAGCGAGTTGCGCGAGTTCCTGAAGACGAAGCTGCCCGACTACATGGCGCCGGCGGCTTATGTGATGCTGGATGCCTTGCCGCTGACGGAAAATGGGAAGCTGGACCGCCGGGCGTTGCCGGCGCCCGACGCGGCCAGGCCGGAATTGGAAGAAGCCTACTTCGCTCCGCGCAACACGGTGGAGGAGACGCTCGCCGGAATCTGGGCCACGGTGCTCGGGCTCGAACGAGTCGGCATCCACGATAACTTCTTCGAGCTGGGCGGGGATTCCATCCTCAGTATTCAGATCATTGCCAGAGCCAACCAGGCGGGCTTGCGGTTGACTCCCAAGCAGGTCTTTCAGCACCAGACCGTCGCCGAGCTGGCAGCGGTGGCGGAAACGGCCCCGGCCATACGGGCCGAGCAGGGCCTGGTTACCGGTTCGTTACCACTAACACCCATCCAGCGCTGGTTCTTCGAGCAGCGCCTGCCTGATCCGCACCACTGGAACCAGGCGTTGTTGTTCGAGGTGCGGCAGGCTTTGGACCCGGCGCTGCTGGAACAAGCCGTGCGGCGCCTGATCGAGCACCACGACGCTCTGAGGCTGCGATTTAGCAGCAACCGTGAAACTCCACGACGCAAGGTCGTGGCATCTCAATCAGTCGTACAAGGGGAGCAAACCATCGCCGAGCCGGACCGCTCGGCGGAGCGCGCGATACTGTACATCGAGGCGAAAACCGACCTTGAAACCAGGGCGGCCGAACTGCAAACCACTTTGAACCTGGCTGAAGGACCGCTGTTGCGGGTTGCCTACTTCGACCTGGGGAAACAGGAACCTGGCCGCCTGCTGATCATCATCCACCATCTGGCCATTGACGGAGTCTCGTGGCGGATCTTGCTGGAAGACCTGCAGACGGCCTACCAGCAGTTGAGTCGTGGTGAGGAGATCGTGCTTCCGCCGAAGACGACTTCGTTTAAACAGTGGGCTGAGAAGCTCGAGGAGTATGCGCAGTCGGATGCGGTGAAGCAGGAGCAAGACTATTGGCTGGACGAGGCCCGAACAAAAGCCGCCCGGCTCCCCGTTGATTACCCCGGAGCGATGAGCACCGAAGCATCGGCCCGGAGTGTGTTCACCTCGCTCAGCGTCGAGGAGACCAAAGCCCTCTTGCAGGAGGTGCCGGAAGCCTACCATACCCAGATCAACGATGTGTTACTTACCGCGGTGGGCCAGACGTTGGCGGAGTGGACAGGGAAACGCACACTGCTCCTTGATCTGGAGGGCCACGGACGGGAAGACCTCTTCGAGGACGTGGACCTCTCGCGCACGGTCGGTTGGTTTACCACCATCTATCCGGTGCTTTTGACCCTGAAGAAGGTTTCCGATCCGGGAGAGGCCTTAAAGTCGGTCAAAGAGCAGTTACGAAGCATCCCGAACCGCGGCCTCGGTTACGGCCTGCTGCGTTATCTCGGCGAAGACCGGGAGATCGCCGCCGCATTGCAGCGCTTACCGCTGGCCGAGGTGAGCTTCAATTACCTGGGCCAGTTCGATCAAGTGCTGCCCGCTGACTCGCCGTTTGCGCCGGCGCGAGAGTCCGGCGGAGCAGTCCACAGCCCGCGAGGGAGCCGTAAGCACCTGCTCGATGTGAGAGGGAGTGTCGCCGGCGGCGGGCTCCAACTGGTCTGGACTTATAGTGAGAACGTTCATCATCGCTCCACGATCGAGAGCCTGGCCGAGAGCTGTATCAAGGCGCTGCGGTCGCTCATCACCCATTGTCTGGCCTCTGCTAAGGCCGGTATGGGAGGCTACACGCCTACGGATTTCCCACTGGCGAATCTCCATCAGGACGAGCTTGAACAGGCATTCGAAGAGGTCGAGTTTTAGGCAAGTTTCATCTGAGCCTGAAAGTAGATGACAGTTTCCAACACAAACTGTTAAGCACTACTGCAATAATTCTGAGGTGTAATCATTTTTTCCATTTTCCATTTTCCATTTTAGATTTGTCATTTGACATTGATTGAGCAGCATATCAGGCAATGTCAAATGACAAATCTAAAATGGAAAATGGAAAATGGAATTTACCTCAAAACTTTTGCCCATCTGCTTATCTGGCAGATGAAACTTGCCGGGTTTTAAGGAAGATCAGCATTGAGCACAAAAAGTAAGAATATTCAGGATACCTACCCGCTCACACCGATGCAGGAGGGGTTGCTTTTCCACAGCCTGTACGCCCCGACCTCAGGCGTTTACATCACACAGGTCACCGCCACCTTGCGCAACCTGAAGACCGAGGCGCTGGAGCGCGCCTGGCAGCAGGTGGTGGACCGGCATTCGATTTTGCGCACCGCCTTCGTTTGGAAGAACCTGGAGAAGCCGGTGCAGGTGGTCGGCCGGCAGGTGGGAGTGCCGTTTGAACGGCAGGACTGGCGGGGCCTGCCGGCGATGGAACAGGAAGAACGGTTTCAGGCTTATCTGGAGGCCGATCGCAACCGCGGCTTCGAGTTTTCCAGGGCGCCGCTGATGCGCGTGGCTTTGTTTCAAGTGGCGGATGACGCCTATCGCCTGGTGTGGAGCCATCATCACATCCTGCTCGATGGCTGGTCCTTGCGGCTGCTGATCAAGGAAGTCTTTACCATTTACGAAGGGCTTTGCCGGGGTGGAGATGTTACTCTGCCGCCGGCCCGTCCATACCGGGACTACATCGCCTGGTTCCAACAACAGGACGTCTCCGAGGCCGAAAAGTTCTGGCGGCAGGCGCTCAAAGGCTTCAGCGCGCCGACTTCCCTGGGCCAGGCGAGAGCGAATGGAAGCGGGGGGGGGCAGGAGACCGGCCATGATGAGCAACGCATCGTGTTATCGGTGACGACGAGCGTCGCCCTCCAGACCCTGGCGCAGCAGCATAAATTGACTCTCAATACCCTGGTGCAGGGTGCGCTGGCTCTGCTCACCAGCCATTACAGCGGAGAAGCGGATGTCGCCTTCGGGTCGGTCGTTTCCGGCCGCCCGCCGGAGCTTCCGGGCATCGAGTCCATGGTCGGGCTGTTTGTCAACACGCTCCCGACGCGGGCGCAGGTCTCGCCCTGGACATCTTTGCTCGCCTGGCTGAAGCAGTTACAGGAACAGCAGGTCGAGATCCGCGGCTACGAGTACAGCCCGCTGGTCAAAGTCCAGGGGTGGAGCGATCTGCCTCGGGGAGCGTCGCTGTTCGACACTTTGTACGCGTTCGAGAATTACCCGGCTGACCCCTTCGCGGCGGAGCGGAGCATGGAGTTGGAGGTCAGTGATTTCCGCGTCTACGAGCGGGATAACTATCCTCTCACGTTTTTCTCCCGGCCTGGTACGCCGCTGAACCTGAAGGTCATTTACGATTGCGGCAGCTATACGGCCGAGACCATCGGCCGGATGCTGGGACATCTGGGGACTTTACTGGAAGGCTTCGCCGCCAATCCGGAGCAGAGAGTGGTTGATGTCCCGCTCCTGACCAGGGCCGAACGTAACCAGGTGCTGGTCGAGTGGAACGACACGGCGCTCGACTATCCGCGAGACCGGTGCATGCACGAGTTGTTCGAAGCTCAGGCAGAGCGGACCCCCGAAGCCACAGCGCTGGTCTTCGAAGACCGGAAGCTGACTTATCGGGAACTGAACCGGCAGGCGAATCAACTCGCCGCTCACTTGCGGAAGCTGGGGGTTGGGCCGGAATCGCTTGTGGGCATCTGCCTGGAGCGCTCGGTGGAGATGGTCGTCGGCATGCTGGCGACGCTCAAAGCCGGCGGCGCCTACGTGCCCCTCGACCCGGCATATCCGCCGGATCGCCTGGGATTCATTTTGGAAGATGCCCGGGCGCCAGTGCTTTTAACCCAGCGGCGGTTGATTGAAGGATTGGGGCTTTCGGAAGGAGAGACAGAGAGACAGAGAGACAGAGAGGCAGAGAGGCAGAGAGACAGAGAGACAGAGAGACAGAGAGAATCCGACAATTTCTCCGTCTCTCCGTCTCTCCGTCTCTCCTTCTCTCCTTCTCCCATCGTGGTCTGTCTGGACCCGGGTTGGGAAGCGATCGCCGGAGAAAGTGATCAGAACCCGGTTTCCGTGGTTACTGCCGATAACCTGGCTTACGTGATTTATACCTCAGGTTCGACCGGCAGGCCCAAGGGAGTGGCCATCGAGCACCGCAACGCGGGCGCGCTGATACACTGGGCCAGGGGGGTCTTCACTCAAGAGGAGCTGGCCGGAGTGCTGGCCTCGACCTCCATCTGCTTCGATCTGTCGGTCTTCGAGCTGTTTGTTACCTTGAGCTGGGGCGGCGCTTGTATCCTGGCGGAGAACGCTTTGCGGTTGCCCGGCCTGCCCGCGGCCAATGAAGTTACCCTGGTTAATACGGTCCCTTCAGCGATGGCCGAGTTGGTGAGAATGGGCGGCGTGCCGGCGTCGGTGCGCACCGTCAACCTGGCCGGTGAACCGCTCCAGACGCGGCTCGTCACGGAGATTTACCAGCAGGAGACGATCGAGCGGGTCCTCGATCTGTATGGACCTTCCGAAGACACCACCTACTCCACGTTCGCCTTGAGAAAGGCGGATGGGCCCGCGACCATCGGCCGTCCCATCGCCAACACGCAAGCTTACCTGCTGGATCCTCGTCTGCATCCCGTGCCTGCCGGCGGAATCGGTCAATTGTATCTAGGCGGCGACGGCCTGGCCCGATGCTATCTCCGGCGGCCTGAGCTGACGGCGGAGAAGTGGATTCCGAATCCGTTCAGCGAGAAACCCGGCGCGCGTCTTTACAATACCGGAGACCTGGCCCGCTACCTGCCTGATGGTAACCTGGAGTTCCTCGGACGCAAGGATAACCAGGTGAAGATCCACGGCTTCCGCATCGAGTTGGGAGAGATCGAAACGGTGCTCATCCAACATCCGGCGGTTCAGGACGTGGTGGTGACGGCCAGAGAGGATGTGCCCGGGGAGAAGCGTCTGGTGGCTTATCTCGTTACTCATCCGGGGATGACGCCCGCTACCGGTGAGCTACGGAGTTTCATCGAGGAGAAGCTGCCTCACTATATGGCGCCTTCGGTCTTCGTGAGAATGGATGCTTTGCCGCTGACGCCCAATGGCAAGGTGGATCGGAAAGCGTTGCCCGCGCCGGACGGAGTCAGGGCCGAACGTGACGGGGCCTTTGCGGTCGCGCGCAACCCGGTTGAGGAAGCGCTGCTCGGCATGTGGGCGGAGGTGCTGCGACTCGATTGGATCGGCATTCACGAAAACTTCTTCGACCTGGGCGGCCACTCCCTGCTCGCGACTCAAATCGCTTCCCGGGTGCGTGAAGCGTTTCAGGTGGATCTGCCGCTGCGCGCCTTCTTCGAGGCGCCCACAACAGCCGAGCTGGCCCGGCGCATCGAGACAGCCCGCCAGGCCGAGCGGGGCCTGCTACCTCCGCCCATCGAGCCGGTCGGGCGGGATGGAGACCTGCCTCTTTCCTATCCGCAACAACGGCTCTGGTTCCTGGATCAATTCTCCCGGGGCGGCGGCTTTTATAACATCCCGATCGCGATTCGGCTGAGCGGGCAACTGAACGTGGCGGCTCTGGAGGCGGCCCTCAACGAGATCGTGCGGCGACATGAATCGCTGCGGACCACATTTTCAAACGTCGGCGGACGACCGGTCCAGGTCATTTCGCCGGCCGCGCCCTTAGCAGCCAGCGTGAACCTCCACGACGCAAGGTCGTGGCATCTCTTCCCCTTGAATTTGCCGCGATTGGATTTTACCGGGTTATCCCGGAACGAGCGGGAAACCGAACTGCCGCGGCTGGTTAACGAGGAAGCCCGGCGGCCTTTCGATCTGGCGCGCGGTCCGTTATTCAGAGCGACGCTGGTGCAATTGGAGACGGAGGAACATGCGTTACTTTTCACCATGCACCATATCATTTCCGACGGTTGGTCTATCGGGGTGCTGATCAAGGAGTTTGCCGCGCTCTACCAGGCCTTCCTTCAGGGAGAACCGCACTCGCTGCCTCCTTTGCCGGTTCAATATGCCGATTTCGCCCACTGGCAGCGCCAGTGGATGCAGGGCGAGGTGCTGGAGAAAGAGCTCTCTTACTGGAAGGAGCGCCTGGGTGGAAGTCCCACGGTTTTGGAATTACCCACGGATCGGCCCCGGCCGGCGGTGCAGACCTATTGCGGCGCCATTCAGCCGGTCAGGCTCCCCTCGGAGTTAAGCGCGCGACTTCGGGAGATGAGCCGTCGTGAAGGCGTCACGCTGTTTATGACGTTGCTCGCCGGGTTTCAGACTCTGCTGCATCGTTACAGTGGCCAGGACGACATCGTGGTCGGTTCTCCCATTGCCGGCCGCACCCAGTCGGAGGTCGAGGGTCTGATCGGGTTCTTCGTGAATACCCTGGCCTTGCGGACCGACCTTTCCGATGATCCTCAGGGACTGGCGTTCCGGGAACTGCTGCGACGCGTGCGCCAGGTAACTCTGGATGCCTACGCCCATCAGGAAGTGCCTTTCGAGCAGTTGGTCGAGGTATTGCAGCCACATCGGGCTTTGAGCCATTCGCCGCTCTT